>Ga0302325_10008146_pt1 | contig 23098 bp, 24 predicted proteins | sample Palsa_T0_2_FD_201948 | JGI IMG/M metagenome (GOLD analysis project Ga0302325, IMG submission 201948) | Peat permafrost microbial communities from Stordalen Mire near Abisko, Sweden - Palsa_T0_2 | ecosystem: Environmental > Terrestrial > Soil > Palsa > Peat permafrost | place: Sweden: Abisko... | reverse complement strand
CCTGGTACGGAAATTGGGTCTGGGTGCGCGGACGCTGGGCGTCGCCGCCGCAGCCCCGCTACCACTGGGTGCAGCCGTACTACGAAAATCGGGGCAATAGGGTTATCTTCGTTGACGGATTCTGGGGTGCGCCCAGCGTGTCGTTCGTAGCGCCTGGATTGAATATCAGTCTCAGTCTCGCGTTGCCCGGTCCCGGCGTGGAACCTGGACCACCCCCGATGGGTCCGGAAGGTGTGTTTATCCCCGCGCCTCCGGGATCGCGATTCGGCATCATCATTCCGGCACCCGTTGGGACTGCACCTGCGGTGGTGACCAGCGCGCCGCCTGTGATCAATGTCGGCATGCGCGTCAACTCGGTGGTCAATAACACGGTCATCAACAATGTCACCAATACAACGGTGATCAACAACGTGACCATCATCGCTCCGGCGAGCGCGACGGCCAATCACCGCGAGGTCAACGCATCGGTTCCGGGGCAAGCTCACTTGGCAGCCGCGATGACGCCGGTGGTGCGTGCAACGGCACCCAAACCGGCCTCGAGCAAGCCCATTGCGGCCTTCGTGCCCGGCCACCCGGTCTCATTGCCTCCGCCGCAAACGGTGCGCGCGGAGGTGCCACGTGAGCTGGCGCATCAGGAGACCGCTCCGCCAGCGAAAGAGCCGGCCCGAGCAACAGTTCCGGCGGCGGAATCAAAGTCGATGACTGAGCGGGAGAAACAGGCCGAGCCAACACGCCCGGCGCAAGCCGGGGTCAAGGAACCAGTCAAAGAGCCAGCTAAACCTGCAGCCAAGGCCGAGCCGCCAGCAGCCAGCGCTGCCGCGCAAAAGGCGGCGGCTGAGACCGCCGCGAAGAAGGCAGCCGCTGAGGCCGCTGCGCAAAGGGCAGCCGCTGCCGAGGCCGCCGCGAAGAAGGCGGCGGCTGACGCTGCCAAGCAAAGGGCCGCTGCTGCGACCGCCGAGGAAAAGGCAGCCGCTGCGACCGCGGAGAAAAAGGCAGCCGCTGCTGAGGACGCATCAAAAAAGGCCGCTGCTGAGGCCGCGGCGAAAAAGGCGGAGGCCGAGGAAGCTGAAAAGCAACACTAATAGCCCTGACTGACATAGGCGTCCAGGCAGGCGGTGTGATCGGTCGTCGCCTGTCGGCGCAGGCGACCCTGTTCATCGATTCGCTCGGGCAATCCGTAACCGGCCGCGAGAACATGCGCTTGGGCTGGCAGTGGTGGACGGAAGGCTCGTCAAGCAATGGCGGGTCTATGCCGACAACAAGCCGGTCTACGACCTCATTGCCAGAACCAAGTCGTCGCGCGCATCCAGAGCATGAGCAATTGGACGCCACGCCACGCGCCGATGATGCTGTAGTAGGCCACGAAATACGGCAACGTGAATGCCAGTGTGGTGCGCGCGATAGTGCTCATCGTCTGGCGCCACGGGAAGGCAGTCTTATCGTCGGCGTAGGTACCGCTCATGATTCGCATTTGGCGCCAAGTGAGCGCGCTGAGCAGTGATGCCAATCTCCTTCTTCAGACTGATCAATTCGACCGAATCACAAATCCGCGACGCGCAGCCCGGATTTGCGCCCGTTAATCATGAACGGGCCCATTGCACCGAAAATGTGCGGGTGATCAACACTCGCGCCGCCGCAGGCAGCCAATATATGAGCCTGTCCCATGGCAGGCAGCCCAATGATGGTGACGTGCCCGAAATGCTCATACAGTCGGACGCCGAGCGATGACGCGCCTGACTGGCAATGCCCGTCCTGCGGCGTGGCCTACAACAAGGTCCAGGGCCACGCGCAGCGCGCAAGCGCACCAGATCCCGCAGAGGCATCTCCCGGTGTCCCTCGTGCGTCATTCGAGCTCTCCGGCGGGCTCGTGGCCGGCGCCCTTGTGGGCGTCGCCGTCATCATTTTGGCCGCTGACGGGCATCTCAGGGCAGCGTTGCTGGCCAAGCTTCGCGGCGCCCACGACGGGCATCTCGTGTCGCAGGACGCACAAATGCCGCCGCGCACGCTTCACCTCTGCTGGGTGAACTGCTTTACCCTGACACTCAAAAATGGACTCTATGTCCGCGCAGACGGCTCGGACGAGACCTGGACCATAGAACGCTTCACGACCCAGTCGGTCGTTCTTCACCGCCACGATGCCGCTGCCGACTGGAACGGGTTTCGCACCGATGTGACCTATGCGGGCCAAGTGTTCAATGACCAGATGACCGGCGTCACCGTCGATGGCAAGCCGGGGAACAACATCCGGGTAGCGTGGGGGTCCGCGCTCAACACATTGCCGGCAAACAACGCGGAGCGAGACCAGCATTCGTCAGCGCCGGTCACAGCGCCCGTGACGCCGGTGGCCAGTCACGCTGCCCCAGCGATGCCTTTGCAGAGCGATGTGCTGTTGGCCACCGCGGCGGATACGGTCACCGAGGAGCCCAGGATCGTGGCACTGGCCGGTAATCCCAGCGGCGTTACGGTGACGATGAATGGCCACGGCGGCCCATGCGTCTATTCCGGCAAGGGCTATTACAGCGTCAAACCCGATGGTGAGCTCAGTGTTCAAGTCATGGAGGACTGCGGCGGCGTCAACAACAGGGGCGCGCTGATCATTTGTCCCCTGAGCGCGGCACTGGACTGTGGTCCGACAGCGCTGTTTCCGCACCACTACCAGCTGACCGCCGCTGGCCTGATGGTCGACGCGCAGCGGCTTTCCTGGGTTCCCACGACCGCATCGAATACTGCCGATCTGCTGCGTGCGCTGCAGAATCGGATGTCCGCGGATCAGAGTCTGGCACGTGCTCAGAGAGGCATCAGCAATCCGGACCCGCGCCTCAGCACTCTGGATGTCAAATGCTCGGAGCCCAAGGGCTCGTTTCGTGTCGGCGCGACAATGCGCCTGGTCTCGCAGATGCCGCAACGCCCGGATTTGGATAAATTGCGCTGCATCGACAATGAACTGCAGCCATTTCTGGCCGGCGCAAAGCTCGGCGATGCGGTCAACGCGGGCTCAGCACTAGGCAGCTGTCTGCAAAGTGCCTTCCCCTCCACGAACTGGGCCATCACCCGCTGTGAGGTCGTGGGCCCATAGGTCGTATTGCGCTCCACCATATCAGGGCGAGCAGGGCGAGTTGCAGCGGCAACCGTAGGACCAGCGCCCAAACCGGCACGGCAAAGAGCTCAGCGTGCTGCAGCATGTACAAGTTGGCAGGCGTCACCGCGATCGTCAATGCGAATAAGCCGACCCCCGCCGCACGTCGAGTTGATGGCAGGATAACGCCGAGCGCGCCCAGTAACTCAAAGACCCCGCTGATCAGCACCACGGCGTGTGGCCACGGGACGAAAGGCGGCACGATGCGAATTTCGAGACTGGTCGCGACAAAGTGGGCAACACCGCCGATCAAAAACCATAGGAACACGAATCCCAGACCCAGCCGCTCCAGTGGGGAAGCGTGAGTCAAAGAGTCAGTGCCCGACACGTTGGCGCTGGCCAAGCCCCGACATCGAGGCCGTGAGTCGCGAACAGCGCCATGGTCAGTCGATCCATGCCGAAGGCGACACAGCCCGTGTGTGCGAGACCGCCGTGATCATCCTTGATCTCCCATATGCGACCGAAGTGATCGCGGTGATAGTTGAAGCTCATGCAGGCGGCGGGTTCCGAGGCGGCCTCAAAGGGCACCAGCAGTTCGAACTTGAGCGCCTGTTGGCGCTGAGTCAGCGCGCTCATGTGGCCCAGCCGGCCGAAAAACGGATCATTCGCCACCACGATGCTATGCGGAAGCCCGAGATCGGCCGCGATCTGGGAGGCCTTGGCCATGTGCTGTGCGCGAAATTCGATAATCTCCGGTGCAGAGCCGATCATGACAAACTCACGCATGCGGAAGGACTGCAGACGCTCGAAGCGATTCGACGGCTCACGGCGGAAGCAATCGGCCTCGATGTCGAACAACAGGCCACCGGTCGGCACGCTGCCTCGCCCCGCCACCATGGGATATACCGGATAGCACGCCGCAGGAATCAGAACCATGTCCGAGGGCTCGAGCGCACTGGTCCAGTCGCCGTCCGTCTGGAGGCGCTCGACCGCCGTGCGAATCGCGCCTTCCGTGCCGTGCAGTGCACAGACGCAACCGAGCAGGTGGGGGAAGCTGCTCAGATAGCCCGATTTTTCCAACTGGCGACGGCTCATCACCGGCGGAAATCGCAGCGATTCGGCCCGCGGGGGACTTAATTGGGAAATGTAGCGTCCCAATCCTTCGAGCACACGCGTGTAACGCTGGGTTCGCGCATAGACGCCATCAATCTGCATCGGCAAGAACAGCTCGGACGCCATGGCTGCGAGCGGATCAACCACGGATGGATGTCGGCAACGGATTGAGCAGTGATGCCGTCGTCAGATTCGCCAGGATCCGCTCATTGTTGATCATGAGCGGAGCCGACAGGATGTCGCGCAAATGCCGGCCGACGCTGAATGGGTCGTCATTGCGATAACCGGACAGACCGCAGGCGCGCATCGCACTCATGACGCTCGCCGCGGCGAGCTCGGACGCTTGCACTTTCAGCAGGGTGATCGTGGACTGAAATTCAAGTGACGCCACCGCCTTCTCGTCCGCCTGGATGGCCTCGAAGCGTTGCAACGTCGTCGCCAGCAGTGCTCGCAGCGCAGTCAGCTGCGACAGCGCTTGGGTCACCTGCGCGGCACCCGGCGGCAGCTCACCTTTGGAACCTCCCAGGACGTGACGACAGAAAGCCTGGGCGGTGGCAACGGCCGCGGCGGCGATTCCCGCCCACACCGCACCCCACAGCAGGTGCGCGAAGGGCACCATGGTTTGAGCGTGGATTCGCTCGTAAGGGTCGGGTAGGACCTGTTCTGCCGGCGCGCGGGCGCGCAGTGTGAAGCCGTTGCTACAGGTGCCACGCATGCCGAGCGTGTCCCAGCCCTGCAGCTTGTTCAGCGTGTAATCCGATTTCAGCAGCAGCACCAGCACCTGGTCGGAATTGCCGGCATCGCCGGCACGCCGCGCTGTGGTGACGATACCGTCGGCCTCGAGCGCGTATGAAATGACGGTGGCCTCGCGCACCAAGCTGATGTGATCGTCGGCAGGTTGGATCGCCGCCTCGCTGGATCGCACGTTGCCGCCCGCCTGTCCCTCAGTGGTCGACGATGCAAGCAGCAATTGCTCCGATGCGATGCGACGCAATATGCGCTCAATGCCAGGGCTGCCTCGCGCATGCCGCACGACACATGCCATCTTGATCTGATGCATCGCATAAATCAGCGCGGTCGACGAACACGCCTGCCCGAGCACATAGCAGGCATCGATGAGTGCCGATAGGGTGGCTGCTTCGCCTCCCAGCAACGGCGGCAGCATGACAGCGAGCAGACGTTGCCGGCGAATTTCCGCAAACGCTTCCGACGGAAAGCGCGCCTCGGTATCCACCGCCGCCGCATGGGCTCTGGCGACCTCGGCTGCGGCGTGGATCCGAGCCGTGAGGCGTGAGTCCCCTATGCTGGTCTGGTGCGCTTCACTGACCATGTTGCTGCGTCCATGCCGCGATTGCCATTCAGGCACGAGTAGTATGCTGTCGTGGTTGGTACCAAACAATGCTCCATCGTCGCAACTTCGCCGTTCAAAGGTCCAGTGGATACCGGGGCATATGTAAAATGGCGAAGTCCTGCTGCCTGCCCCGTGTCGTAGCGTATGATTCGGCAACCATCCAGGGAGCGCCTGAGGTGAATGCTGGATCCCATGTGTTGCGCGTCGCGTTGCGCGACCGTCTGTCGATGCTCGTGCAGAAGGTACTTGGTCCTGGGGCGACCCCGATTGATCGGTTTCCGGTTGATCAGCGCCTGAGTGATCTGGGTATGAGCTCGATCAAATTGGTAAGCCTCATGCTCGCCGTGGAGGCTGAATTCAAGATTGAGATTCCGCAGGCCGAGATGACGCCCGAGAACTTTCATAGCGTCATCTCAATTCAAGCCTTGCTCGAGCGGATACGGCGGCCACTGCCGCCCGCTTAGCCGAATGTGTCACCGGCGCCAGGCTGGTTGAGGGCTGCCACCAGCTCATCGACGTCGGCCAGCGTGGATTCCCCGTGTGTGGCACAGATCCGCACAACATCGCGGCCTTCGAACGTGCTGAAGGCAACCCACGCGCGCCCTGAAGCCACTACGCGCTGCACCAGCATCCGCACATCGCCCAGGTGCACTGGCGGCACCACATTGAGCACTGCGAGTGACGAATCGTTGGCGACGGACCAGCCGGTGGCCACTAGCTTGTCCTTGACCGTCTCGATGACCTCCACGCTGCGCTCGACGTGGGCGCCCAACCCCGCCCATCCAGCGCTTGCCAGTGCCAGGAATAAGCGCAGCCCGGTGAAGCGCCGCGACCACTGCACGCTGTTCAAATACGGATCCGCTCTGGCCACGCTCGAGGGCATGAAACTGGTCGTGGCATGAAATGCAGCCGAGAGTGTCGCGGCATGAGCCGTGATGAATACGGCACAACCCATGGTGGTTGCCAGCCACTTATGTGCGTCGATGGTGATCGAGTCGGCGCGCCCGATGCCGCCCAACAGGGGGCGCAATCGATTCGAGGCAAGCGCTCCGCCACCCCAAGCTGCATCGACGTGATACCAAAGACCCTCGCTTCGTGCAATGTCGGCGCAGGCGTGCAGGGGATCGATCATGCCCGCGCCGGTTGTGCCTGCGGTCGCAACCAACATCACCGGCACCGAGCCCTGGCCACGATCCTCGTGGATCGCGCGGGTCAGCGCTGCGATGTCGATCCGGCCTTTGCCGTCGGTGTCAATTAGACGAAGCGCAGAGCGTCCAATGCCGGTTTGATGGGCGATCTTTAGCCAGGCGATATGACAGTCACGGGAGGCATAGAATGTCGGCGAACCGGGAAACGCCCGTGCACCCTGGGTCGCGAACTCTGGATGCGCCGCCGTGAGCGCACAGATCAGGGCGGTTGCATTGGCCTCGGAACCGCCGTTCGCGAAGTGGCCGGTCGCACCCGAATCAAGCCCGGCGCGTTCAGCAAAGCACTGGATGACATGCCTTTCAATCTCCACCGGCACGGGCGAGGAACCCGAGCTCGCAAGCTGGGGATTGAAGACGCTCGCGATCCGATCCGCGCACTGCGCAGGAAAGTGGGCTGCGGGATTGAATAGACCGAAGTATCGCGGATTCGACATCTGGACGATGCCGTGCTGCATCTGCTCGAGGGTCCATTGCAATACCTGTTCGAGCGGTAGCGGCTGTGCGAAATCAAACGCTCGCAACTGCTCGGAAAAGATACGCTGATCGACCGTGGGTGTGACCGGACCAGAGCGAATGCGAACCGCCGCCGCCGCCAACTGCGCATCCAGCCAGGCATCGATGCGCGCTCGCTCCGGTAATGGCGGGAAGAGCGCTGCGACCTTGGGCGGCAACCGCGAACTTCCCATATGGATCTGTTCCCCGCAGCCTAACGCGCGGCCGCCGCCAGCGCCTGGTCGAGATCCTCGAGGATGTCATCGATATGTTCGATTCCGATGCTGAGCCTGATGCTGCCGGGCCCAACACCGGCGGCGAGCTGTTCCGCCGGCGTCATCTGGCGATGCGTCGTCGAGGCGGGATGGCAGGCCAACGACTTGGCGTCGCCGAGATTGACCAGGCGCTTGAACAGCTTGAGTGCGTCGTAGAATCGCATGCCGGCCGGCAAACCCCCGCAGATGTCGAACGTCATGAGCGAACAGGCGCGCCCGCCGAGATATTTCTTGACCATTGCATGACTGGGATTATCGGCAAATCCGGCGAAATTGACGAATTCGACCCGCGGATCGGCTCTCAGGAAAGCCGCGACTTTTACCGCGTTCTCGATGTGACGATCGATGCGCACGCCGATGGTTTCAATTCCCTGCAGCAGAAGAAACGCATTCATCGGCGACAGCACGGCGCCCATGGTGCGCTGGTAAACGCTGCGGCAGCGGCCGATGAAGGCAGCGTTGCCGTAATGGCTGGTATAAACAAGCCCGTGATAGGAAGCATCGGGCTCCGTGAACTGCGGATACCGGGCTGCATTCGACGCCCAGGGAAAAGTCCCGCAGTCGACGATCATGCCCCCCAGCGTCGTGCCATGTCCGCCCAGAAACTTCGTGAGCGAGTGGACGACGACATCCGCGCCGTATTCCACCGGCCGCAGCAGCATCGGCGTAGCCACCGTGTTGTCGACGATCAATGGCACGTCGTGACGGTGCGCGACTGTCGCCAGGGCCTCGAGGTCGCAGACGTTTCCGGCCGGATTGCCCACGCTTTCACAGAAGATTGCGCGGGTATCCGCGTCGATCAGGGCCTCGATATCGATGTCTCGATCGGACTTCGAAAAACGGACCTGGACGCCCAGTTTGGGCAACACGTGCGCAAACAGAGTGTGCGTAGTACCGTAAAGCTGCGGCACGCTGATGATGTTGCGACCGCTTTCCGCCACGTTAAGCGTCGCATAGTACAGGGCGGCTTGTCCCGAAGCGACGCAGAGTGCGTCCACCGCACCCTCCAGTTGGGCGACGCGCTGCTCCAGCACGGTATTGGTGGGGTTGCCGATTCGCGTGTAGCGATATCCGTCCACCTCGAGATTGAACAACGCCGCGCCATGCTCGGCACTGTCGAACGAATACGCGGCGGTCTGATAGATCGGCACCGCGACCGATCTGGTGGTCGGATCGGAACTGAACCCGCCGTGGATCGCTATTGTTTCGCGCTTCATTTTCGCCTTCCGGCACCCTGGCGCCGACGTCCGTGTCCGGGCATGTTTGCGTTCGCGCCAGCTCAGTCGTGCTGGCGCATCGGTGACAGGATAGCTGTCCCGCCGGGATAGCTATCCATCAGGGCGCACCAATTTGCCGGCCGCGGTCACTTCAAGAGCCGATACCAAGCGCAGTCTCGCGGGCACTTTGTGTGCCGGCAGCGCCTGCCGACAGGCGTTCATCAATTCGCCTTTCACGCGTTCGGCTTCCGCCGACTCCGCCTCTCCCAGTGTGCCCGAATGGTCCGACAGGACCACATCGGCCACGACGATGGATCCGGTGATCGGATTGCGGCGACCGTGCACGAGTGACATATGGACGCGAGCGTCCGCATTGAGCACCGCCTCGACCTCCTCCGGGTAGACTTTCATGCCTCCGACGTTGATCACACCGCCTCGTCGGCCGCGAAAGAAGTACCGATCATTTACCAGTTGCACTATGTCGCCGGTATCGATGAAGCCGTCCTCGTCCGCGAGCCTGGTCGACTCCTCCCCCAGATAGCGTGCCGCTGCCCCCTGAGAACGAATCCGCAACGTCCGATCGACCACATTCAGATTGACTCGCGCGGGACTCGCGCTAGCCTGCTGACTGATGAACGTTTCGGGAAAACCCGCAAGTCCGTCGTTGACCTCGAATGCCAGACCCGCCTCGGTGGACGCAAAGGCATGCGCGATCCTCGATTTTGGATAGGCAGATCGAAGGCTATCGAGGATGTCCTGATCAGCGATCTCCCCCGAGAGTCGCACATATTGCGGATTGATACGATCGGCGGCGCCACTCATGAGGGCACGGCGCCAATGCGAGGACGTGCCGGAAATATGGGTAACGCGCGCGGCAGCGGCGCGCCCAAGGAAATCGCGCGTGGGCTCGGCAGTGGTGGTAAGCACCAGCGATGAACCGCTGAGCAGCGCACGCAGATAGATCTGTAGACCACCGTAGCGGCGGATGTCGTAGAAGGTACTCCAGACGTGGTCGCCGGCTGCTGATTGCCGCGGCAGCGATCCGGCAAGGCTGTGCAGGGTATGCACAACCAGCTTTGGCGCCCCGGTCGTCCCTGAGGTCAGCAGCACCCACTCGGTCCGCTCGCTGACCCGCCGCTCGGCGGGCGCGGCGACGGCAAGCGGCTGCAGCACAATCGGGCGCGCGCATTTAGAAGCCAGCGCGTGCGATGACTTGCTCACCAGTATCGCATCGGCCTGTGCCGTGCTCGCCACCGCGGCAAGTTGCTGGTCCGTCAAGTCGGGAGTGCACAGTACCATCCGACGGACCACACCATCGAGTTCCAGTAATGCCAGAGCCGTTGGCAGCTGCTCGGCCGTTGCGACGAGCACGGACAGACCGCGCAAAGCCTCGAGCTCGCCCGGTAACGTCGATCCGGTGCTCAGAGCCGACAGTTTGATGGCGCCGCCAGGGCCGACAAGCTCTCCGGCGATGGTTCCGCCGTGCACGGCCGCTGCGTCCCAAAGCGACTTCATTTCAGTCGACAGCTCGTTCGTACAGCTTTATGAAATCGCCCAGCGTGACGGGAAATTCCGACCACGCGGACGAGTTGAACGGATCGGTATGCAGCGACTCTTCCAGGGCGCTGATGACGATCGCGAAGCCCAGGGAGTCAAGCCCACAATCGGTCAACTTCAGGTTTTCCGACAACGGCGCCAGCGTTCGCCCCTGAGTGTCGGCGACTTGCCTGAAGGTGGCCAATATTTCGTTCCGGACCGACATGGACAACGCCTCGATGACGCGCGCGCGGTAGACAGGAATGAACGTTTGATTGACTCTATCGAAGCTCTACCAAGATATCAAAGCAGCTGGTTAATGTTAACTTGCCCGCTCGACTGCCCAGTCGCGATTTGCGCACGCGAGGCGGCGGCACAACAATCCTCGATCAGCGCGTTGGACTGCTGGCCGGAATCCGGTTGCGAAGCGAATTCCACGCCGCGCATAACACCTGCAGCCATCCGACCAATGAGAACTCATACTCGTGACCGCGCTCGCAGACGCGATCGATGCGAGCGCGCAGGAGTCCATCAAACGCGATCTCGCAATGGCCGACGGGCTCACCGGCCTCCACCCATAGCAGCCAGCTCGGCCCCCTCGAGCGGAGTGCTTTCGCAACTTCGGCGACCGCCTCCTCGGTAAGTTCGCCCCGACTTGACTTCATGACGTAGATCTTTTGTCCGTCGGCGATCTCCCGGGCGGTCTTTGCGCGCAAAAGACGCGTCCAGAATAGCGCGACTTCCTGCACGTTTTCCTTGGGCATGTCGCCTTCGAAAATACGGGTGTGACGCGATGTCCTGGTATCGTGATCGACGATAAACCACTCGCGGCGGGGTTGCTGCTCATCGAGCGATACGTAACAGTTCTCGCCGTAATGAGCGAAGTTCTCCCTGATCAGATTGACGAGCACCTGCGGCGTGGGATCCGAAAAGCGGAACAAGTCGTTCGGTTCGGCTCCCAGTCTTCGCTGCACCAGGCCGAATTCGCAGTCCGTTCCCCAGGATTCGAACTTCTGCACCAGATCGAAAACAGGCATACCAGTGCGCTGCAGGGCGTGGTCGATCGGTGTTGTGAAAAATCCAGCGGCTTTGCCCTCCGTGAGGTAATGCAGCAGGCGGTTGCCGGGTTCAACCCCCCTGAGCGCACATTGTTCGGCGTAGTAGCTCGGATCGAATCGCTCGCTCGGGTGCCGGTTCTCATCTGCACCCCACCACACGTAGTGATCGAAGGGATCGTGAATCGATCCGGCGACGTCACCATGCCGCGCGAGATAGAACTCGCGATCGAACAGGCCGCTGTCCTTGATCAGCTCGCGTCGTTCCGCCATCAGCGGCATCGACGGCGGCCCGTGCGTTTCGGCACGCGTCTCGGCGAGCTCGCGTTCGATCAATTCAATGGTTTCTTCAGCCAGCGAGCGAGAGTTACGTTTGGCTTGTGCCTTCAGGCGAGCATAAAGATCGAGCGGGAGATTTTTTATGATTAGTGTAGGCACCGAGAAATGCTATCACTTCGACTCCATTCACTAAAGACACTGCGACAAAAGCGAATTTCAGCGCGAGCAAGCTGCGCAATTGAAGTTTTACATAATGGATTCCCGGAAGTACGCTCGTCACCGCTGTTTGCTCAACAGGTACGCATGCGTCTCGCCCGTGCGCGAGTCGACGCCATTGGCGACGATCCAGCCATCGTCATTGATTGCTTTGCCCGAATCCAGAGTCACGTGCGCCGCGATGGCGGGATCGATCATGGAATTCAGATCACGCATGACACGCTTCACGTATAAAAACGCGTGAATCACGCCCCCTGTGTTCACCGCTTCACCCGTGACCGCACCGCTCGCGTTGATGCCGTAGCCGATGCTTGAACCGCCGCCCAGCGTCCCCAGGTCGATCATGCCGCTGCCGGGGGAATATAGAAACGCATGAACCGCGCCGCCTGCAGTCACCGCCTGACCCGTGACCGCACCGCTCGCGTTAATGCCGTAGCCGATGCTTGAACCGCCGCCCAGCGTCCCCAGGTCGACCATGCCGCTGCCGGGGGAATATAGGAACGCATGAATCACGCCGCCTGCGGTCGCCGCTTCGCCAGTGACCTGTCCGCTCGTGTTGATGCCGTAGCCAATGCTTGAACCGCCGCCGAGCGTGCCGAGGTCTATCATGCCGGTACCGTGGGTATATAGGAACGCGTGAAATACGCCGCTCGCGGTCACCGCTTGGCCCGTGACCACACCGCTTGCGTTGATGCCGCGCCCATTGCTTGTGGCACCGCCGAGGGTCCCGAGATCGATCATGCCGCTGTCGTGGGTATACAGAAAAGCGTGAATCACGCCGCCTGCATTCACCGCTTCGCCAGTGACCTGTCCGCTCGTGTTGATGCCGTAGCCAATGCTTGAACCGCCGCCGAGCGTGCCGAGGTCGATCATGCTGCCGCCGTGGGGATATAGGAAAGCGTGAATCACACCGCCCGCGGTCACTGCTTCGCCCGTGACCTCACCACTCGCGTTGATGCCGTGCCCATTGCTTGTGGCGCCCCCCAGCGTGCCGAGATCCGCTACCGAAAACTGCTGAGCTCGCGCATTGGCAGATATTCCCAGCCCGATCAGCGCAACCATCAGGCCAGCAATACTCCAGCGTGAATAATTGCGCATAAGACGCCCTAATGCCCTGTGCATAGGTCCGAGTGCTGGCGTCAAGGCGAAAAATTCATCTTCGCTTCGATCGCCTTGAACTGCGGCATGATGTACTCCCTGTTGTACCCGGGCGATATTCGTGGAAGCCAGTTGGATTGGCAATAAACACACAGCGGGGCGGCCTCTTCGGTGCGCCCAAACGGCAGAATTTGGTTTAGATTGACGTTGTGGAACAGCCATCCGGAAATCAGTCCGTCAGTGCTGTCGATCCGACAGCCGCCGGTCAACGGCCGCTACTGGTCTATGACGGCGATTGCGCTTTCTGCGGCTACTGGGCGGGCTATTGGAAGAAGCTCACGGGCGACAGTGTCTGTTACAGACCGTATCAGGACGTCGCGGCGCAATATCCTGCGATCCCGCTCGCCGACTTTCAGCGCGCCGTGCAATACATCACGCCTGACGAACACTTTGCGAGCGCTGCCGAAGCCAGCTTCCTGACCCTGAGCAACGCGCGTGGCAAGGGAATCTGGCTCGCGCTCTATAGAAAACTGCCGGGATTCGCAGCCATCACGGAACTGACTTACGCCTTCATGGCTGCGCATCGCTCGGCCTTCTATCGCATCAGCCTGTTTCTGTGGGGTAGGGATTACGCACCACCACGGTACGATCTGGTCTCATTCCTGTTCCTGCGCCTGTTTGGGCTGATCTACCTGTCGGCCTTCGTCTCCTTTGCCGTGCAGGCGCAAGGGCTGATCGGCAGCCACGGCATCCTCCCACTGGCCGAACTGGTCGATGCCCTCAGCGCCCGTTTCGGCCCGGAGCGCTTCTATCTGATGCCGATGGTGTTCTGGTGGAACGCCAGCGATGTTGCCATTCAGGCGGTGTGTTGGGCTGGGGCAGCGCTATCGCTACTGCTGGTCTTCAATCTACTGCCGCGCCTGAGCCTGCTTCTGCTCTATGTGCTCTATCTCTCGCTCCTTTATGGGGGGCAGGAATTCATGACTTATCAGTGGGACACGTTCCTGCTGGAGGCCGGATTTCTGGCGCTGATTATGAGCTTCGCGACAACGCCGGGCGTCTGGTTGCTGCGCTGGCTACTGTTCCGCTTCCTCTTCATGTCGGGTATGGTCAAGCTGCTGAGCGGCGATCCCAATTGGTGGAATCTCTCGGCACTGGCCTATCATTTTCTTACCCAGCCGCTGCCAACGCCCCTGGGCTGGTACGCCGCGCATCTGCCCCCGGGCGTGCTGAGGTTCCTCACCGGGGGCACATTTTTTATTGAGCTTATCCTGCCGTTCTTGATCTTCTGCCCGCGCCGGCTGCGGTTCTTCGCTGCATTCGGAATCCTTCTCCTGCAATGCTGTATTTTGATAACCGGCAATTACAACTGGTTCAATCTACAGTGCATGCTGCTGTGCTTGCTGCTGTTTGACGATGCGGCTCTGCAAAAGATATTGCCGCGGCATCTGGTTCGGCTGCTGCCGGTAGGCGCCGGATATGCGCCACGAAGAGCAGTTTCTGTCCTGGTTGCCGCAATGGCGTTTTTGATCGTGTTCTGCAGCCTGGTGCAGATGGATGTGCGCTTCGGTGGCAACCCCCCGGCCCTGGCGCAGGCAGTGGACCGCGCGGTCGAACCGCTGCACATCGTCAGCGGTTACGGCTTGTTCGCCGTGATGACTACCAAGCGCGATGAAATCGTGCTTGAAGGCTCATACGACGGAGCCAACTGGAGCGCATACGAATTTCGATACAAGCCCGGCGATGTCTGGCGGCGCCCGCCCTGGAATATTCCGCACCAGCCGCGCCTGGACTGGCAGATGTGGTTCGCCGCGCTCGAAGACCCGCGTCGCCTGAGATGGTTTCCGCGCTTTCTCCAGGCGCTGCTTGAGAATAAACCCGCTGTTTTGGCGCTGATGCAGAGCAATCCTTTTCCGGACAGGCCGCCGGTGTATGTGCGCGCGCAGTTCTATGACTACACGTACTCCAGCGGCGAAGAGAAGGCCAAAGGTCTATGGTGGGACCGGCGGCTGCTGGGACTGTACTTCCCTGTTGTGCACCTGAAAGGCAAATGATCCCGCCATCTTGATGTAACTACTGAAATGTGTAACGTTTGTATATGCCTATGCGGTTCGAATGGGATCCCGCCAAGGCCGACGAGAAAGAGCAGCGGCGCTATGAGCAAGAAGCGCGTTAGGCGGACGGTCGATCTAGCGAATCTACCTTCTCTGACGAAGAAGCGGAAAGCGGAGCTCGCGGTTATGGCTACTGGGTCGGAGACTTCGACTACCGTTCGAATCGATTCCGATGTTCTTGCCTGGCTCAGGGCTCAGGAAAAGGGCTATCAATCCCGCATCAATGCGATTTTGCGGCGTAAGATGCTGGAGTCGCTCAAATGGGGAGAGCGGGTATGCCGATCGACATCGACGCACTGACAGAATCTGAACTGATTGATCTCAATCACCGAATTGTGACCCGGCTGCGGTTTCTGCGAGAGGTGGATGCCCACTCGAGCATGCTCGATTTCCGCATTGGCGAGCGTGTGGCGTTTCATCCTGACGGACGTTCGGTCGTGACCGGCATAATCACGCGCTACAACAAGAAGACGGTCAGCATTGTCACCGACAGCGGACAGCGCTGGAACGTGGCGCCACAGCTGCTCCGCAAGGCGAGCAGTCGCGAATCCGGGGCAGCGAGCAAAGGCAACGTCATCACTCTTGTGCGGGACGACCAACGCTCCCCTAAATGACTGCGGGCTCAATGGTGCCCTACTGCGTTTCATTTAAAGTTGTAGATGGCTCATCACCCGTTGGGCGATGGCAGGCATTCGCTCGAATATACGCGTTTGCAAGACGGAGTCGACGACAGGTCGGCGAATTTCCCTGCAGTTTCAATCGCAATGTATTAAGGGCGTTCGATTAATCCCGTATTGTGGCTGCCGCGATTATGTAATTCATTACGCATTCGACAAGTCCGATCCGCTGACAACCTACTGCTACTCTCAGACGGGCATGCCAGCTACAATTCTTTGGTGACCGACGCTACCAGCCCGATCAACCATCCCGGCCGTTGCCTGTGTGGAGCTGTCCGCTTCGTCGCCTATGGTGCGCCGCGCTGGGTGGCGCACTGTCACTGTGAGAGTTGCAGACGCGCGACGAGTTCGCCGTTCGCAACCTATGCCGGCTATCTGCGCGGCCAAGTGAGATGGAGCGGGACACCAGCCGCCGTCTATCAGTCATCGCCGGGAGTCGAACGAAGCTTCTGCGCCCGCTGTGGCGCACCGATGGGCTTTGCCGGGGAACGGTGGCCGGGGGAGATTCACCTCTTCGTGCCGAGCTTCGAGGATCCGGCCGTGTTCTCCCCTCGGCTGCACGTGCACGCAACGGAGCAGTTGCCCTGGGTGCACTTGGACGATCATCTTCCGCGTTATGCGCGAACGCCTCGCGAGGGCCCGCCGCTCGAATAGCTCACCCGCGTTGTTGCCGTGGAGAAACTGGCGGTGGGTAGCACTCGGGACATGATCCGGCCAGCCGCGTCTGTGCGCTGACCTATTGAACCATGTAGCTCACCGATTTCAGGGTCGTATTGCCGGCATTATCGGTCGCCGTGACGTTAAACGTCTGCGTTCCTGCAACTGAGGTAGGGACGCTGGTCCCATCGGCCACGGTCCCCAAACAGGACGCCACCCCGGAGGTTTTGTCCGTGCAAGTGTAGGACGCAAGCACGTGTTGATTGAGCGTGTAGGTCGCGTCGTTGGCCGGCTTCCTGATTACCGCTTCCGGTGGCACCGAGTCCTTCTTGATGGTCACCGAAACACTCGCGTTTCCCTGCTCGTTTGTGGCAGAACAGGTGTACGTTTTCCCCGTCGTATCGGGCACGGTAAAGGTACCGCAGCCACTCCTCACCGGCGCGGGTTTGCCTAACACCGTCCAAGTAAGCTTCGTCGGGAGACTGACATACCATCCATTCGTACCGACTGTCCCGGTCACCGTTGGTGTAACGGTCGGTGCGGAGATCACTTGTCCCGGAGTTTCCGCCAGCACGTAGGACGGAAATTTCTCTGCAACGCCATACTGGCTGCCACCATCCGTATTGAAGCTCCACCGGTAACGAGGAGCACCAGCAAAAGTATCTGGCGTCGATCCCCAAAAGAAGGAGTATCCGGAAACTGGCATGTTGCTGAACAAATCGAAACCGGCAGCGCCGTTATTCGTAGTCGTGATCGCGACGCCGGCCACCTGGCCGAGTTGGCTATAGATAGAGTGTCGCCAGCTGGCTGGTAGACGGCGAAGGATCGGCTCCGATGCCGTCCGGATAGCCCGCGCTAGATATGCTGTCCACGGTCTTCGGCAGGGCCCATTTATCGGAACCGCCGTAGTTCGTGACATTGAGGTAATGCACCCAAGCCTCTGCGCCATACCAGGTCATTTGCCCGTCACTACTGAAATCGTTGGACGACAACGTATAGTCCTTCAAACTGCTCAGACCTACCGCGTCGGCGATGATCGTGTCCACGGTACTAGCGCTGTATTGCGAGGCAAACAAGTTCGCATTTGCCGTCCAGGTCACGTCATTGAGCGAATCGTAGACCAGCGGGGTATCGTCGCTGCCGGTTACTCCAGTGACTGTGGCATTTGCCGCCATCGGCCCGGCAATCAAGCCCGCCGCCAGCAGCCACTTCGATAGGTTCTTCATTGCTCGCTCCCTGAGCATTTTTGTGCGAACTCCACAACGCAACGCCGTCGCGATTACTTACCTGAGTATGACACTCGCATGAGCGGATCACAGGGAGCATGCGGCCCGGCGCTAGCGGGCCGCACTTCCTACGAGATAAAGCTTCTACCTACCGAGCGAATTAACGGCTCAATAAAGCAAACGACGTAAGAACCGGCGGTTAGCACGTGCCGCCCTTAAAAAGGCACGGAAGCCGGTATTACGGCGTTGAAATCGTTGAGCATGAACTCTCCGCCGCCACCATTCTCTTCAATTTCCCCTGCGGGTCCGAAAACGGCGAAGCTAGTATTTGGCGCGCCGAATGTTACGGTAACGTAGCCGTAGCTGTCGGCGGTAATCGACGCGACGGGCGCCGGCGGGCTGCCTGCCCCCAGAGTGGTGAAGCTCTTCAAGTCGTGTTTGTCAATAACAACCGCCTGATCGCTTTGGTTTGTGCCGACATACAGAAACGCATCATTCGCTGCCATGTAGGCGGTGACAGTCTTTCCGCCCACGAGCGGCAATACAATCTTTCGGGCCAGATTCACCGTGATCGTATCGCTATCCGCCGTCACGACGTCTGTCTTTTTATACACAAACAGCGCTACGACGTTTGTAGTACCGTTCGCGGGGCCCAAGCGTTCCAGAGGCGTAACAGCCCTCAGTCTGCTTCGTCGATCCGCACACCTCCCAATCGGCCGACTGAAGTTCCGTGTTGACACTGTAATTCGTGAAGAGGGTGGAGTCGGGCTCTGCATCAGCAGCCAAGGCGCTCGAGCTGGCGGCAAAAGCGAATAGTGCTCCGAGGGCGCAGCGTCGAAGCGCTGCGTTCATGCGTATGCCTCCCTGTATTGTTTCCGTATTGTTTCCTGTCCGGCTTCTTACCGAGTATTGCACAAGGCTACGCAGCTGCTGCCCTTTTTCGACATGCCCGTCATTGAGACGCTCTTCGGCTTCGAGCTGGCGGTGTATCAGCAGGTGGGCGCGGCCATACCCGCAGCGTGAGTTGCGGCGCCGCATCCGATACCCAGACGGGTTTGCCACTCGGGCTGTCCGCTTCCAGACGGCATTTTTGGGGAACTGGAGGATCGCTGGTGGCCGGTCAGTGACGGTCGCGTGGCTATGCCTGCTCGTGACCTGACCCGAAGCCGCCCATCGTGAGTGTCCGGTATCGAGACGAAAGTCGGAGCTTTGAAAGTCATTACTGGCCACGCGGCGTGATGGGCCCGAACTGCTCGTTCAGCCAATCGTCGGTGTCGCGCACCAGTTCGTCGTACGAGCCGAATATCGAGTGGGATCCAGGGTACGTCTTGTGCTTCTTCTTGTTCGCCGGGCTTCCCAGCAGGTTGAAAAGCGGCACCTGCGCAGTTTCGTAAGGGAATAACACGTCGTCGTGGCCATTGATCATCAGCACGGGAACCCGGACGTGCGGTGCAAACGTAGCAGGATTGATCTCCGGCGACAGGATATCCCGGCTTTGGATCGGCCCGATCAGTCCACCACTCATCAAGACTCCGGTCTTGATTCGCGGCTCGAGCGCGAGCAGCAGCGGGCTCCACTCCGCGCCGAAACTTTCACCGAACAGGCCGATCCGTTCGCGATCGATGTCCGGTCGGGAATAAAGGAATTCCACCGATTGCTTCAGGTCGCTGACCCACTGGAATGTATGTTCCTGAAAGTACCCTTGTGAACTCTCATAACCATCCGCACGCTCGTACATGCCCTTCCAAACCGGAAACAACGCCGCGCGACCGCCCAGGACCAATAGTTTCGTGATGGACAATCCGTTCATCGCCTGTGCATTACCGAGTGCAGCTTTGTCGAAAAACGCGTAACTGCCCGGCATGAAGACCATCGTCTGAAACGGTGGTTTGGCATTTTTCGGCAGGTATAGCAGCGCATTCAACCGTTCGCCGCCGTAGCCGGCGGCATAACTGATTTTTTTGGAGCGTCCATTGGAGCGACGCGTCGTCGGTCGATTCAATGTGCACGTCGAGCGGGACCGGTCGACGCTCGTAGAGGCGAGCGTAGATCGCATATTCGGGGTCGCTGATCGGCTTTGTTTGGGTCGGGTCGGCGCGCGCCGCTTCCTTGAGGACGGCGTATGCTTCGCCGGAAGTCGCCGTACCGGCAAAGTGCTTCATGGAGCGAAAGCCGGCATCGAGCGGTCGGTCGAAGCCTGATAGGATCGCTGGATCCGAGTATAGATAAGACGGGTCGATCCACGAACCGCCGACCGTCATGTGGTGTTGTTTGTCCGTCAGGTTCGAAACCCACTCGCGGACATTTCCCGCCATGTTGACTGCACCAAACGCGCCGATCACCTGGCTCGTAGATTCCGGCTGCGGACCATTGCTGTGGAAATTCGCGGCGGGTAGCAGCACACCAGTGAGTTCCTCAATTTCACCGCCAGTGTCGGCAAAGTACCAGTGATAGAGTGTGGGTAATTCCTTGCCCGCGTAGCGCGCGTAGGCCGACGCTTCGTACCAGCTGATCCCGCGTACGGGCAGATCTTCCTCTCCATCAGCGTATGTGCCGAGTTTCCATGTCGCGGGGCCGGCACGGCCCGTCGCGTCCTTGAAGCGGGTCATCGCTTCCTTGAAAGGCACGCTTTTCTGACCATCGCGGAAGCCTTCAGCCCAGAACTCCTCCCTTGCGTAGCCGCCTGCGCGCACGAATTGCGCGTACTCGCGATTAGTTACTTCCGTCCGATCGATGAGATAGGGGTCCAATTTAACCTTCGGCGTCAGCAGCAAACCTGGCAGGGCGCCAACCTCCATCTCGCCGCCGCTGACTGGGACCATCGTAGTGTCCTTCGAGTCGGCGGCCAGGAACGTGAACGAAAAGTGCTCACCGCGATACGTGATTTGCATGTGCGTCAGCGTCGTGCGTCCCGGAAGGGTGGCACGCCACTCCAGGACGCCCCGTGGTACGCGAATCTTCGGCATGGGCGCACGGCCGAGTTCGAACCATGCTTCCTGACTGGTGCCAGCACCATAAGGCCGCAATGAGATCGTCGCTCCCGGTGGCTCGGACTGCACGTCGACCGGGCGCGAATAAAAATCCCTGACGGCATCGGTCAACCGGTCGGCTCCGCCAGCGTGCTCGACGTCACGCCCCACCTGAAATGCGGCAAAGTACTCACTGTTGCGGGACAGCGATTCGATCTTCGGGAGGCTTTGGGCAACGAAGGCGGCCTTGCGACTGCGATCGACAACGACCCACCCTGCAACAGCGGCCGCTGCCAACAGGACGACGACGATCGCGCCGAGCAGCCTCGGTAGGCGACTCGTGGTCGCCTGCGGCGGTGCCGGGGCCATTTGCGCGGGCGCCACCTTCGGCGTCGGATCCACTGTCGTGAGGCTGCGGCCGAGCTGTGCGACGCGAGCCGCAAAGGCTTTCGCGGATGCCGCGTCTGTTACGTGGCTCCACTGTCGCTCCCTAAAGCGATCCGGCACGCGTGCGGCTGCTTCAGTCGTGTCGTCAATCATCACCGGCACCAGGAAAGGCTGGTCGTCGGCCATGAGATGCGTGCGGTCGACGGCTAGCTTCCATTCGAGCCGGAAATAACCCTCACTGCGCGCGTTAGTGCTGGCAGAGATGATCGGGACAAAGAGCGTGCATTCCTTGATCATCTTGCGGATCGACGCGTCCCAAGCGTCGCCTCCGCGAAGTTCGCTCTGGTCGAACCACACCTCGAGTCCTGCTTCGCGCAGCGCGTCGCGGATACGCATGGCGGCGTCCGCGTCCTGCGAAGCGTAGCTGATGAACACTCGCGCCGAATCTGTCGCCCCCGTCGCGCCGGGACCTTGACGATTTTCTGTTTCGGCGCGGTCGGTCATTGATTCGCCTCTTCGATAGCGTCCCGATAGCCTATCCTAAGAGGCCAGTGGCCGCTTCTGGGCGGTCAATTCATCAGCGCGACCAGCAAGTCTTGGCCGGTCAGCGACGTTTGACCCCGACCTCGAGCGGTATTTCCGCTCCTGACCTATGTGTGAAAACGTTTTCGAGCATTTCACTGGCTCTCAAATGGAGCACATACGTGCGGTTCTGACGCGCGGAGGTAGCCTGAGTGATCGTTTAGGCCACGTACCAGAGCAGGAATCTCCGGCTCCTCGAGTTTTCACACGGCCTAGAGCCGGAGGGGTCGTCCGTGACCAGCAGCTTCGGAGCAACCTATTTCGCCGCTGCAATCCCCGCATCCACTGCGACCGGAAAGTCTTTCGGGAACCCCGGACGCCGATCACCCACGGCAGGTATTGTCTGAGCAAATCGTATCACTGAATCTCTTCAACCAGTCTTGCGTTCGCTTCACGACCGCCAGTGAGCAATCATCTGCGAAGCAACATAGAGCACCAGCCCGATCACTAATATCGGACCCTGTTGGCTCCGACGCTCGTAAAAATCGAGTTTGCCATCACCAGAGCGGAGAATGCGAATGGCTCCGAGCGACATCATCAGCATTCCACCAAAGCATAGCCAAGCGAGAGGCCCGTGAAGGTGCACGCCGCCGCCGGATTTCGATAATGACGCATATAGGTCATTGCGCAACACGCCTATGGCACCGTAAACAGCTACGAAGGCGGCCGCCACGATCCCAAGAATGCGCACCAACGGCGATGGGAACCTTCCATCGTACTCATCAGTCATTGCGTTTCCCTCAAAACGTAGGGGCGACGGTGATGCGCCCACTGTTTACAGTAAGCACTCAGCGCAGCAGGGTTAGCGCCGGCTATCTGCCCTAGATTACCGTTGGCCCCGGACGGCCGCTTCCTGGCATGTGTTTGTTATGTGACGAAGTACCGCTTTTGGCCGGTCAGCGCCCGTCGACGTCGACCGCGGATCAATACCCGGTCGACCGGTTCGGACGGAAGGAATGCGGTGATCGCAGATGATGCGATCGGCTGGCGTTGACCCCGTTGCCGCCGGTCGTCACTGCCCGCCAGGCGACAACGAAGCCACCGCAGAACCTATGCTCTCCCGTTATCAATCAAGCACTCATCCTTCGCCTACTTCGCGAATCCGTGAAGACCTGTCAGGTAAGACGAACCGAACGATGAGGGCCAGGAAAAACAGCGCGACGTACACCAGCACGCTGCCCTCTGGACCCGCAGTGCCACCGGTCAGCCAATATGGGCCGTGGATGCTCGGCCGCATCAGCGTCGCGATGGGCAGCACGCCCCCGCTATCTGCAGCCCCGAAGAGAAAACTTTCTGCATAGTCCCAGGCGGCGTGGAAGCCGATGGCGAACCATAGGGCTCCAGTCCGCCGGAACGAATAGGCGAGAACGAGGCCGCCCGCTCCGGCGGCGAATAAACCGGAAGGGTTCTCTCCGATATTCGCGGTATGCGAGAGCGCAAAGACGCCGCTCGTGAGTACGGCGGCAGGCCAAAAGCTCAGGGCGCGCGACAGTTGCACCAGGGTGAAGGACCGAAACCAGAGCTCCTCGGCCACACCGACAAGGACAAAGAGCGGCACATATCTCATGGC
>Ga0302325_10008145_pt1 | contig 23100 bp, 20 predicted proteins | sample Palsa_T0_2_FD_201948 | JGI IMG/M metagenome (GOLD analysis project Ga0302325, IMG submission 201948) | Peat permafrost microbial communities from Stordalen Mire near Abisko, Sweden - Palsa_T0_2 | ecosystem: Environmental > Terrestrial > Soil > Palsa > Peat permafrost | place: Sweden: Abisko... | reverse complement strand
ATATGGCCAGGGCAAAGCAGTATTACCGGCGTTATCTGGCGGTGGCCAGGCCGGAGAGTGAGGAGGAGAAGCGGGTGTATCGGCTGGTGAAGGCGCAGTATGGGGGAAAATAAAAGGAGGCCCCTCCATCGGAGGGGCCGGGGTTTGGATGGTCATTTGTGTTTTTGATGGCCGTTGCCGGCGGCGGCCTTGGCGGTGGTGGGTGCCGCGGCGGTTTTGGCAGTAGTGAGGACATTTGGCGGCGTCCCCAGCATGAAATTCAATTCATCCAGGTTATTGCCCGTCAGATAGGATTTCATCCAATTGGGATCATTGGACAGGCCCTGGTAGCCCTTCGAGCCGGCGTTGTTCTGCGCAAGGGCATAGCGCCAGTGGTAGTGGTCGTACACGGACAGGATGTTGACGGCATATTGTTGCGCCAGCGCCGGATTCCCCACGATGAAATTCAGGTTGTCGTCATTGCACTGGCTGGCTTTGTCACCATCGTTGTGCGAACCGGTCATCACGATCGGATTTTCGCCGAATGGATCGATGACCACTACCTTACTATGAATGGTCACCATCTTCGGTTTGATCTCGTCCTTCCAGTAGGCAAATTCTTCGTTGACCGATTTTGGCATGAGGGTATCGTAGTTGGTGGATGTTTTGTTGCCCTTATGGATAAAGATCAGGGGATTCACTTTACCACCCGGGTCCTGGTTCATGATGCCATGGACAAAGAAAGGGTTATTGCCTTCATTGGTGTACTTGGTCATGATCTCATCGTAGAGTGTGTCTTTTGTGCCGGGATTGAAGAAGAGGAAGAGGATGCCTTCTTTTGCCGCGTCGATCAGGGCCTTCGCGGCCTTCATGTCCTGCAGGGCGTTGACGGGAGCAAACCAGGTGGTCGTGCTGTTGTGCGCGGGATGTCCCTGGGAGTTGTAGGCGACATAGGATTCGGGATAAGCATCCTTGGCATCCATGAGCTGTTTCCATTCATTGAAATACCAGCCGGCGACGGTCGCATCGTTGATGATGACGGCATTGTTGACCTGGGTATAGAGACCATTCGAGGTCGTATTGGTGCTGCCGGTCCAGACTTTGTAGGGCACATTGTTCTTACAGAAGACGATGAATTTGTTGTGGGCAAAGTGTTTGCCGGTGACGATACGATCGAAGACGTTGACCTTGGAATTGGTCTTGAGGTCTTCGCGGACGTCGTAGTTCTCGTCGTTGTGGGGTTTTTTTTGGAAGGCGCCGTTGGCGAGGACGATATTGCATCGATGGCCAATATCTTTTAGTTTGCCGATAAAGATCTCTTCGTTGAGTTCATAGAGGGCGAGATAGATGCTGAGGGTGTCGTCGGCGATGACCGCGTCCATTTCGCTGAAGAGTTTTTGTGCGAGGACGCCGCCCAGGAATTGGCGGATGGTGGAGTTGGGGTCGGCGAGGGTATCGGCAAGGGTAGCTTGCTTGTCCGTCTCCTGCAGGTTGTCGAGTTGTTTGGACATGAATTGAGAGGAGATGATGCCGCGGTTGAAGTAGGCTTCGTAAGTCGCGGGGGTGCCGGCGGGGTTTGCGGCCGCGCCGGTGAGGGTGCCGGTGTTTGCGGCGGCCGCGGCGGTGTCGGGGTTTGCGGCTGCGCCGGTGGCGACGATGACGGGGGTACTCCAGGCGCTGGCGTTTGCGCTGTCTTTGCTGGTGGCGTTGTTGACCCAGAGGATGGGAACGACCATATAACTGAGTGTGTCGTTCGGGTTGACGTCGTAGTCGGTCCAGGTAAAGCGTTGGATGGGCCAGTCGGTGCTGGGGCGGGTCTCGCCGGGTTGGGGGTTCTGACCGGCGAAACCGATGTGATTGGGAAGGGGTTCTGCGGTGGCTTCGCTTTCGTCGTTCGTGCGTTTGTAGAGGGCGAAACCGATGCAATTGGGGATGAGCTGATCATAGCGCCAGGCGACGTAGACGTGGTCGCAGTTGGCAAAGGCTTTAATGGTGGACTTGAATTCCATTGTGGGGAGTTTTTAGATATGAAAAATAGACGGTCAACGCTTGCTTTTGCAAGCGGGGCACGAATGCCAGGTAGAGGAAGAGAAGAAAATTCAGGTAATGAGCAAAGGTGGGGGAAAGATTGGTGGAAAACAAGCGTGGAAATACGGTTTTTTATTTACGTTGTATGTTCTATTTTTCCGCGTATCTAAAACGATATTTCTTCATGCCTAAAGCCCCGCAGCATAAACAGAAAGATTTGGTTGGACTCAGCCGGACGAGCATCGTCAACCAGCTTATAGCCGTAAAAGACAGCATTGTGAAGAAGACCCCGGATTATGATATGCGGGGGTTGGTGGATCAGAATAAGTGGCAGTGGTTTTTGAAGCAGTTGTGGCATTTGGGTAATAAGCATTATGCGTATGGGTCGTATGGAGAGCCTGCGGTGAATGATGGGGTTTTTCGGATGGTGCCTGGCGCCATGACGGTTGCGTTGCTGGCCGATTGGGCTTCGAGTACGGCTGAGTCCATACAGATAGGGGAGTTGGTGGGTCTGCAGGATTACAGTATTCATCTTGGCGATACCTATTATATCGGCAACGCCAAGGAGATTGCAGATAATTTCAGTCATGTCGATGGTGCGGCATGGCCCTATGGCCGGTATGGAAGTTTTGCCCTCCTGGGAAACCATGAGATGTATAGCAGCGGCAAGCCGTTCTTTACGGAGCTGTTGCCTTTTATGGGCAGTTTTGCGGACGGGAAAGTCCAGCGGCAGCAGCAAGCCAGTTATTTTTGTTTGGAGAATGACCATTGGCGGATCATCGGTCTTGATACGGGCTATGAATCGCTGAAGGGGTTGCTCGGGTTGAGCGCCAATACCGGGCTCACAATACCCGATGGGCAGATGGATTGGCTGCGGGACGTGGTGCGGCCTGCTTCCGATAAACGCGGGATCATTCTGCTCTCCCATCATCAGTGTTTCTCGGCCTTTGAGAAGGATGAGTTTCAGGCGATCATCCCGCAGGTGGCGCCCTTGCTTGGTGGGCGCGATGTCCTTTGGTTCTGGGGGCATGAGCATCGGCTTTCTTTTTATGGGTATCATTCGTTTGGGGGTGGCGCGGCTGGTCCGGGCTTGGCTTCCGATGTTGGGGCGCATGCCGGCGTGGGTGGCGCTGTTGGCGGTGGGGCGGGTGGCGCGGCCGCCCCAGCGGTTCCTGGTTGTTTTGCGCGCTGTATCGGTCATGGCGGCATGCCGGTGGAGATCGGTGAATTCGAGCTGAAGGGTACCGTGGCAACGGATAAGGCTAACCGCAATCTGGTGTTCTATGACAAGCGGGTCAGGGAGACGATCGATACAAATATTGCGCTTGGCCACAACGGCTATGTGATACTCGAGATGCGGGCGGCTGAGTTGGTTGTGAAGTACTTTGATGATGGGTTTGTCGACGCACATGGCGCCCGGTCGCCTATCGTGGAGGAACGTTGGACCGTTGATATAGCGACGGGCGTGTTGACGGGTAAGGGGATCACGGATCGTACGGCTTCGGGTGTGCCAGCGACTACTCAGCTTAGTTTTCTTCAGGGGATGGAGGTGGCTTATACTAAAAAATGACGCGGCGGTGGGTGGCGGGAGATTCGCGGCGGGGGGCGGGGATTATGATGTGGCCGCGGGTGGCGTGCGAATAGCGAAACTTCGGCGCGAGGGATCATGGAACGACGATCCTTCGTGGCGGGAATCGTTTGGAGATATTGCAAGGGGCTGACAAATAGTTGATTGGAGCGTGGCATTGCGCTTGTTGGAGGATAGGCAAACATTGGTTATGCAAAAATTGATTGGTTTTGTGTGTCTTCTCCTTTGGGCCGCTCTGGTCCCGGCGCGTGCACAGGTAAAAAATATTGTCATCGTTCATGGGGCATTCGCCGACGGATCCGGCTGGGAGGCCGTGTACAAGATCCTAACGGGCAAGGGTTATCATGTGACCATCGTCGGCAACCCCACCACCAGTCTGGCGGACGACGAGCGGATCACGAGGGCCACGCTGGCGCAGCAGACCGGTCCGGTTATCCTGGTCGGTCATTCCTATGCCGGGGCCGTTATCACCGAAGTCGGGGATACTTCGAGTGTTGTGGGTCTGGTGTACGTGAACGCCTTCGCCCCTGATGCGGGTGAGTCTATCGCCAAGTTGTCTCAGGCAAGTCCGCCCGATCCCGAGTCCGGGGTCATCGTAAAGGACGGGCTGATCTGGTATGACAAGGCAAAGTTCCATAGGGACTTCTGTCCCGACATTCCCGCAGGGAAGGCCATGTTCATGGCGGATTCGCAGGTTCCCTGGGGAATAGCGGGTTTTACGACCGAGGTCGCGGTGGCCGCGTGGAAGACGAAAAAGAGTTGGGCCATCGTGTCGAAGGAGGACCGGATGATCCCGCCGGATGCGGAGCGGAGTATGGCCAAAAGAGCCAATGCGGTGGTTACGGAGATCTCGTCGAGTCATGTCGTATTCATGAGTCATCCTAAGGAAGTGGCGGCTGTGATCGAGGCCGCGGCTGTGGCGCAAGGGAAGTGACGATGCCTGGGCCAGTGTCGGATGCGTGCATCGGGGGTCGATGCTCGTGTCGGGGATAGAGGCGTCGGACTTTTGCGGTGGAATAGGGGCAATGTCGTATTTTGGGGAGATGAAAAAGAACCTTGTTAAACACATTGCGGCGATCGCCGGGATGGTGCTGTTTTGCAGCGTGTTGGGCCTGCGCAGCTATGGCCAGTTCAAGCCCGATGACCAGGCGCTGTACGACACCATCGTCCATGAAGACAGCGTTTTCTTTGGCGCATACAACACCTGCGCGATCCATCTGCGGGAATATGCCGACTTCTATGCCGACAACCTGGAATTCTATCACGACAAAGGCGGGATCATGTTCTCTAAGACCGATGTTGTTGAAGCGACCAGGAAGAATGTGTGCGGTCATACGACCCGGACGCTTGTCCCCGGCAGCCTGGAGGTCTATCCCATCGCCAACTATGGGGCGATAGAGATCGGGTTTCATACGTTTACCAATAGCAACGACCCGCCAAAAACGTATCATCATCCCGGTCGTTTCGTGCTGATCTGGCATCATATTGATGGGAAGTGGATGATCACGCGGGTGATCAGTTTGCATTAGGGTTTGCGGGGGTTCGCGGGGGCGCGCATGTGTGTGCGTGGGCGTGGGCGTGGTCCGGCGCGGTTGACTAGATCGACGCGATGGTCTGGATGGCCGTGCCGAGTGAAGCACCGTTTTGAGTGACGATGGCGGTGGCGAGCTCGATGACGGCGGCGGCGATGGCGATGGCCTTGTCGATATTGGCGACTTTCTTGAGTGCCTGCTTGATATTCGCTGTGCCGTCCTTGACTCCCTGGAGATCGGTGGTGAGGGCGGCGAAGGCGATCTTATCGGAGAGCTCGAATAGCCTGTTGGCATAAATAGTGATCTTATCGATCTGGTCGCCGAGTTGGAGGGCTTTGGGGTCATTGGGGTCGTCGATGGTCGCGTCGAGGTAGTCCCCGAGTTCGTCGGCGGTGTCCATGTAGAATTCGCCCAGCTGATTGGCGAAACTTGCGTAGTCTGAAGTTGCCATGTTATAAGATGTGGAAAGGTTATTGAGATAAATAAATGATGTTTTGCGCGAGCCCGGTCACCTTCTTCTTCAGGCTTTGCTCGCGTAGGTTGTCTACGCCTTTGAACAGTGCCTCGTGGCCTTCGCGGATCTTTGCGAGGGCGCTGTCGCGGCGGTCATAGTCGCCTTCGATCTGCGTCCATTTAGTGGTCTTATCGCGGTAGAGCGTCACCAGGACGAGGCGGAGGCCGGGGGAATCGGTCTTGTTGACAAGGAAATCCATCTTTCGCCGGTAGGTATTGGCGAGGAGTTGCACCCGGTCGCGGAAATTGTGGGTCAGGAGCATCAGCGTTCCCAACACCATATCCACGGTATCGTGGTAGGTTCGTAATACTTCCTTTATCTTTTTTGATTTGTAATTATTGGTGAGCAGGTCCTGAGCCGCGGTGGTGAGGCCGGCGAAGATGCCGGCTTCGGTGCTGGTGATGGTGAGGCTGCCGTAGGTGCCTGCGGTGACGGCGCAGTTGAGGGGCTTCGTTTTTATGGCTGTCTTGGAGTCGGCTAATTTGGCGAGTGCGGCGAAGTAGGCACTCATGATGTTGTAGGCATTTCGCAGGATGGTATCGGCGACGGTGTCGGGGCTGCAGTCAAATTCAAAATCGCGAAGCATCCGCCCCCCTTCATTGTATACAATGGCGGAGTCGTTGCAAAAGCAGAAATGCCCATAGCCATCGGAGGCCGCTGCTTTGTCCATGGTCGCCTGGGAGGCCAGGGCGAAGGTGTTGACCTCCTTTAGTGGGGTACAGCCGGCGGTGACGAGGAGCATCACACAGGCGGCGAGCCTGGCCGGGCGGGTAGGTTTGAAGGGGACAATCATGTGCTAAAATTAGCCCGAAATTTGCGGTTTGCAAAGGGTGTTTGAACGGTATTTGACTCAAATAATCATGAACAGCGGTTCGTCCTGAAAAATTGCCCAGTCGTCCTTGCATTGAGTGAGTAAGTCCCGAAGGGCGTCCTGGGTTTCGGCGGGAAGATCGTCGAAGCCGTTGTCGTCGTTGAGGATGAGAGCGATCCTGGTCAGGGAAGCGGTGGGGGTAGCCGTTGCTGAGGATGTGGTCGATCCTGGTCAGGGGGGCGGCCGGGGTAGCCGCCGCTGAGGATGAGGGCAGGCCTGGCCACCGGGGGGTGGAGATGGTGTTGGCCGGTTCTTTTAGGATACCGCGCTGAGCTGAGGCGATGGATTCAATTGTTGCTCCATGAATTCGATAAATTTTGGGTCGTCGCGGATGCAGTCAAAGTCGATATCCCTGGCAATGAAGCCGGGAAGTTTCTGTTTTTTCAGAAAGGCCTGTTGCAGATATTGTATGGTACTGTCTACATTGCCGAGCATGGCTTCCAAACAAGCCTTTTGATATTCGGTCTCCAGGTTGCCGAACTCCATTCCCACGGCCTCGGCACGGGTATCCTGGTATTCCTGGTCCCGGCCAAGCATTTTGTAACAAAGCGCCAGAGAGGCGTAGGCCCATCTGTAGCCGCTGTCGAACTCGATGCTTTTTTTGAAGATAGGGATAGCGGCTTCGTAGTCCTTTTGCTTTCGCAAGAGATAACCCAGCCAGCCGTACAGGGAGGCGTTTTCCGGATCGTTAGCCACGGCGATCCCGAAATGTTCGATGGCTTCTTTATCCCGGTCCTGGCCCGCCAGCAGTTCGCCGAGACTCCAGTGATACAGGGGACTATTTGGGTTTAGTGCGATGGCATGTTGATAACCATCGATCGCAGGGGGGATGTCTCCCATTGCCGCAAAGATGGCGCCGGTATAGTACCATGCCGGATCATGCGTCGGATCTAATTTGAGGATGTTGCGGAAATTCTCCAGCGCGAGTTGTTGGCGGTCCGTAACATGGTAGATCTTGCCAATCTCGAATAAAGCCGCAATATGCTTGGGGCTCAAGGTAATCACCGTAGTGAAACATTGAAGGGCCTTATCTTTTTTGGGATTGTCGGCATAAACGCAGCCCAGATAATAATACGCATCGATGGATTTTGGATCAAGCTCGATGCATTTCTGAAAATATTCTATCGCCTTATTTTTCTGGTTCAGGTTAAAAAAGGTGACGCCCAGAAAGAAAAGGGCATCCTGATTGTTCGCATCGGAACGAAGGGCTTCTTCAAAGAAGCCGATCGCCCTTTGGGGATCGGATTGGATAAGGATCAGGCCGGCCCGGGTGAAAGCATAGGCTGCTTTATCGGGTAAATTGCCGTCTGTCGATTTTTCCGCGTACCCCAACCAACTATCCATGTCTACTTTGGAATAAAGGTTCAGTGTTCCGTCGTTTTTGATCTTCTCAATATATTCGGCGATATTGATAAATGTCCGGGCAAAGGAGAGTCTTGGCAGATGCCGGGCATTGCCGTCGAAGAAAATATTTTCGCCTGCGGAGATGGATTCATTGTATTGAAGAAAGGTTTCCTGGAGGTAGGTGTCGGCAAAGATCTCGGTCCTGAATTTTTCGTTGACATCAGAGTCGAATTTCGACAGCAGGAAGGAGAAGTCGTTTATAAAGGATTGGATCCAGTCGTTGAATTTTGGGTGACTGCGGTCCAACCTGGAGAGAATGGGCAGGATATGGGGTTTCCGGAGTCCGTTGGCTATATACCGGGAGTCGAGGATTGCCCTGGCTGTATTCGCCGACCCCCTGAAATTTTGCATCGTGGGGGCAACTACCATGACGTTGATATCCGGGAGTTGGATATTACAGATGCCGGAATAGTCGCTGATGCCCGTTCGGCTATCGACAAAGATATAGTCATATCCCAGCGAACTCAGTTGTTCCTTACAATTGTCCAGGTAGTTTGCGCCATCGAGCATTTCGTAGAATTCAAACCAGCTGAATTCGTTGGCCCTCTGGGAGAAGTCTTTGGTGTAACGGCCGGCGGGCATCAAATCGATAAAGCCCGCTTCGGTTTTTTTGGGAGGGGCTGTGGCCAAGCGGATGATGTATTCTTCCTTATTTATCCTGGGCAGGTCCGCCGATACGACGTTCCTGCGGGACCGCATGAGCCTGGCATATTGTTCAAACAGTTCGAGGGTTCCGGAATTGACGATATCCTCATTTTGTTTGCCAAAATAGTAATGGAGCCCCGGCGCTTCGAAATCCCAATCCCACAACAGGATCTTTTTTGATTTATAATAGCATAGATAGGCTGCTGTGTTGGCGCACAATTGGGTGCGGCCTGCGCCGCCTTTGTAGGAGTAAAATGTGACGATCATGACTGCTGTTTTATTACCCGTTCGACGCTTAAGGACCGGAGGACATCGGTAGCGAGCATTTTGTCTTTGATCTGGTTCCTGATCTTTAGTTTTTTTCCGACTATAGTAAAAAGGATGTTTTGAAAATTGCGTTGTTCGGGAACCGACGGATGGTAAAAAGTCATGTCATCGGGATTGTCGGCGATGCGTTCGGGGATACTAAAATGGAGGGTACGCTGTTCTTCCATGTACTTTTGAAGCACTGCATCCAACTGGCGGGGAAAAGGAATGATAAGGGCGTGAATATTCCTGGTGTTGAAAAAGACGACGTTTTGCATATTGTCCTTATGAATAGAGAGCAGATCGACGATCGCAATGGTATTCAATTTATGTTCGTCGATGGCTACCATCGTATCCAGATCCTGTTGTCCGTCGATATAGTGGTCTTCGAGGCGGTTGCCGAAGCCGTGCTGGTCCCGGAAGGTGTCGATCAAGGCCTTTATGCTCAAGGGCCTTATTTGATAGGGATGCCAGTCGCAGCAGCCTCCGGGGGAATGGGCGTCAGGGGGAAGAAAATGTTTTAGCTCTTCGCCAAGGTGTGATTCGATCTTCGCCTTGGTGCTTGAAATGACATAGATAAATAACTTTTCTTCCTTTTCCACTTCGCCCGATTGCAGTTCGGCTTCCATCTCTTGCACTTTTGTTTCGAGTTCGGCGATGGTTTGGATTGTCTGGTCGATCTTGTTTTTATAGTCGCCTCTATCGCCGATACCTGCGTTTCGGAATCGTTGCTCATATACCTTGAGATCGTTTTTCAGGCCCTCGATCATCGATCTGCAGGAGTCAATTGAAATCTGGATAAAATTTTGATCCATGATCAATGAGATTTGTAAATGTATTCATAGAGCTCGGATTCCTCTTCTTCGAGCTTTTCCTGTTGGAGCGCGATCCTGTTTTTGTAATCACCTGCATTCGCGATGCCTGCGTTCAAATATGCCTTATTCAAGGATTCCAGGTCTTTCCTTAATTTTTGGATATTATACAGGATATCCTGGATCCTGGACGTCCTGGCAGGGGTGAGGTCCAACTGCTTTTTTAGTTGGGTTTGCAAAAGTTCGTTTGTCGGAACCTCTTGTTTTAGGTTATCCTCGATGGTAACGAGTTCTTCCTGAGATACTGGTCCGGTTTCGGCTTTTTCAAGCAACTGATTGTCTTCTTTTCGTTTGAAAAGGCCCTTTACTTTTTTGTAAAAGTCCTCGCCGACGGCTTCGGCAATTTTGTCGCCGGCCTTCGTGAGAAAAGGCTTGAGCAGGGTGATGGCCGCTGTAGTTAGCAGTATGATGTCCATGACGGTTGATTGGTGTTGTGAAGGGATGCGAATACAGAAGGGTTAGCGGCGGGTGCGGCAGGCAGTAAACGAATTTACAATGGTTTTTGCCACTGCAAGTGGTGAAAACACCCATTTTTTCATAAATTTTGACGCTCAGGGCGTCGGCCAGGTACTGGAGCTGAGATAGTTTGCGGGGTTATCGAAGGCCAACGCCTGGATCTGGGGTCCGGAAAACCCTTGCAGAAAGGCGGTTTGCAGGTCAGGCTCATCGCCTTTCGTTTCCTGCTGTGTTAAATAGAAATCTGTCCCATACATTAGTTTGTTGATCAGCGGAACGCCGAAATTATCCTTGAGCCCCGGCTGGCTAAAGCGCGATACGATCGTTTTCAGGGCTGCGGCATTGCTGAGGGTATAGGATATGTCAGAATAGACGTTCCTATATCTCGTCATGAGGTCGATGATCATGTCGTACCAGTTCTCACTCATGTAGGCGGGGTAGGGTGATTTGCCATTGGTGGCTGTACTTCGGTTGACTTCGCTGGCGCCGCCGAGGTGTGCAAGGCAGATCTTGAGGTTCGGGTGCCTGAGTAGAATAAGCTCGTAATTATCGGGGAAGCCAAATACGTTGCACCAGGTGGCGTTCTTTTTCTGGATGCTTTTGTCGGCGATCACGGCATTGACGCGCGTGGTAATACGATCCAAAATCCCTTTTCCGGCTACATTCCCGGGTTGCAGTTGACTGGTTTGCAGGATGCCGTTATTGAGTATGGAGTTAAAACTGCCTAAATAAAAAGAGCCGGATCGGGTGGCGTGTGTCATGATCGGCACCTGGTTCTTTTCTGCCCAGTCCCAGATCGGGTCCAGTCGGGGGTCAAAGGGGAAAAAGCCGGCGGCCGGATAGATCTTGATCCCATAAAAGCCGGCGTTCTGACAGATGTATTTTTGTACCCAGCCGCCGAGCAGGTCCAGTCGTTCTTGGCGGGGGTCCAGGCCCAGGAAGGGATAGATGCTGTTCCGGTAGAGGGCATTGCGTTTGATCTCGCGTACTTCTTCTACCTGGCCGCTGATGCGGGTATGGCCCGATGTCGTGTCTTCCAGGTCCAGGTAATCGAGCACCTGCGTGAGCACGATGATCTTGTGGCCCTGGAACTGTGCATAGGACCGGTTGAGCTGGTCAAAGATATCGGTTTGACTGGAAGAGGTACCGATCTCGATGAACTCCAAATATCGCCGGATGATGTCGCGTTTCTGTGGACTTAACAGGGCAAATAATTTCAGGGCCCATTTGATCGTCCATTTTGTGCCGTCGTTTTGCAGGAGTCTGTCCACCTGTGTGGCTACCCAGGTGTTCTTGATAGCCGTCTTCAAAAAATAGTCGGGGGCATCGTTTGCCGTGAAGATATGCGAATGTGCATTGGTAAAGGAGGATGCCATGGTCACTGTTTTTTTGAGGTGGAAGGTTTGGCGCCGGTTCTGCGCATATTTACGAGTTTCAGCAAGACGTCGAACCAGAAAGGGGCTCCGGCGCTGAGGGAGAGGGCTGTGATGAAAATACCGAGGATATAGATGGCGATGTTCCAGGGGGTGCCTCGTTGCCGGAAATGCAGATAGTCGGTTTTGGTCTTGTCTACGGTATATCCCCAACTTATCGGGGCCATGGCGCGATGCCACCCCACGGGCAGATCGAGTGCGGCAAAATCCTGCAATTCTTCGGCGGACTCTTTGAATTTCCGGGCCCTGGCTGAGTCCTGGTTGTGTAGTATGGTGTCGATCCGCCCAAGCGTACTTATCGTGCGTTCCATCAGCCGGAGCGCCGAATCGGGGTTGGTGCTGTCTTTTGGGAATTTGGTGTTTCGTACGGCCTGGTACATTTGTTCCCGGATCGGTATGGTGGAATCGGCGCGGGCGGCGGCGTAGTTGTCGGCTAACTTTTCGGCCACCGGTAAAAGTTTTTCACGGAGCCCCGGGCTTTTATAAATGTATTGAAATAGATAAATACTGTCGACATTCAGCGCTACTGTGACGATCAGTGCTACCCAAAAAAGGCGCGTCCGGGTCCAGGTTTTGTACCAGCCGGAGACCCTGTCCATTTGGTCGTTGTACCATTGCTGCAATTCCTTTTCCAGGGCGCCGATCGAGGCCGCTGCGTCGGCCAGGCGGCATCTGTCCACCATGTTCAGCAAGAGCAGTTTCACGGGAGTATGTTCCATCTTTTTTACGCCGTCGACGAAGCGGTCGAAAGCCGTCCGGTCGTCGGGTTCCGGCATGATCGCCTTTCCATCATAGGCGTATGGCCTGGCCCAGTTGCTAATAACGTCAGTAAGGGCTTTTCCGAAGGTTTCGGCGCTGATGTATTGCGGCAGGCTGTTCTTATCCTTTTTTAGGTTGTCGATCATGGGATGGGTATACATGATCTGGCCGAAGTTAGGGTTCACGTAGTCTTCAAAAAGCTGACCGAGGGTACGGTATAAGACCCGGCCCCGTTCCTGAAAATAACTATTGATCGCTTCGGTGATCGTGCTTACCAGCAGGCTCAGCAGCGCGAAGATGAGGACCAGGCAGATGATGGTTTCAATAAATGGGGAATTGAATATGCCGCTTGTCATGATCGGGTTTTTTATTTGGATAGTAAGGTCAGCCCAGTCGCTGTAATTGTTCCAATAAGGCGCTACCCACGATGCTCCCCCAGCCGGTACAGGCATCCCATCCCGCGCCCGCGATATATTTCGGCGAACTGCCGGTGCCAAACAATACGCCGTTGTTGCCACCGTCTTTTATATCCCGGAAAACCGCTTGGCCGGGGGTTTCGGCGATCTGGTACAACCAGGAGTTGATATTACCTACGCGTTTGCCCAGGCTGGCGTTGATCAGCGCGATGAGGCCGGCATAGAGGGGCGCCACGAAGCTGGTGCCTGCGATGGTGAATGGCTGGCCATATAGTTGGATCGTATAACCACTGTTACCGCTTGCATTTCCCGCGACATCCGGGATACCGCGTTTCCGGGTCACGCCGTCGTTTATGTTTGGCGGAAGATTGGCGTTTGCCTGCCAGGCGGGCAGATCGACGAGACCGCTGATGCCGCCGCCGGTGACATAGCCCGATTGGCCGTCATTCCAGGTAACTTCCGCAAAATTCGCGCCGTTTACGGCTGCAATCCGTGTTCCGCCGCAGGAGATGACATTCGCGTCGGTGGCCGGGTATTCGACGTGCGCCTTGCCGTCATTGAAGCCGCAATTTGTGCCGTCATCCATGGAGCAAACGAGGATCGTTATGCCAAATGAATTGGCTTCCTGGAGTATATCCTGCAGTTTTTTGAAATTGTCGGGGGACCAATCTTCCTCTGGGGCATTCCAGCTACAGGTCAGGACGGATGGGTTGTTTTGTGTGTCATGGATGGCCTGGTCAAAGGCCGTCACGAAAGCGTCAGTGGTTTCCGGTGCGAAGTATACGACGATCTTGCTGCCGGGGGCGACAGCTGCGGCTACATCGATATCCGCGGTGACCTCGAGGTCGCTGTCGGAGGGTGAAGCGGCGCTCCCCTTGAGCGTATTGGTGGCGTTGCCGACCAATACGGTAGCAATCACCGGCGGGGGCAGTTGAAGCGCCGTGAAAAATGGGTCGACGTCGGTGGGCCGATTGGTTGTTGGGTCTATGGCGAAGCCGCCGTCGAATTCCATGATCCCGATCGTTTGACTGCTGGCGTCTGCTGCCGGAAAGCTATAGAGCTTTGCCATTTGTACGGGCGTTAGCGGAATGCGTGGAAACGGTACCGCACCGGCGACGACCTGTGGGGGAGTGAATGTTCGCGGATGCGGGCTTCTGCGGAGGGGGCGGTTGTCGAGGCCGAGGACGCATTCTACGGCTGGAGCGAGCCGTTCGGGGATCTTTAGTTTTCCTTCCCTGCCGCGATATTTTTTATCGCCAAGTTGATAGTAATGCAGACCGATGCCGAAAGCGGCATTTGCCTGGGTGACGCTGCCCGTGAGGACGACGACCCTCCGGGAGATGCTGGATTCCACGACGGTTAGGGCATGTGCGGCGGCGAAGGCAAGGACAAGATCGATGTCTGCCTGGAGTGCGCCATGTCGTTGGGCGAATTCTTCATGCGTGAGATAGGTCCGCTTTAAGGGTGCGGTCTTTGCCCAATGGTCCGGTCCGGGAAGCGGGGGGCCATCGGGGCGCCGCCGCAGGTAAATGCTGATCCTAACCGGTTCGTCAGGCGGGGCCTGACCAAGGACGGTTGCATTGGGCGGCAGTTTCCGATTGCTCTCTTCCAGGGTATAATTGGAGATCATTTCATTAGCCATTGGTTCCCGATTTGTTTTGCCCAGCAATGTAATTAAAGAAAGGGGGTCGAAATACGGGAAAAACACGGTATTATGGTTTGGTTTTAACAGCTAGATTTGGTCTATTAAACTTTTGCTATGAAATTGTTGCTGTTGATGGTGTTGGTTGTTGCCGGGATGGGGGCTGCTTTTGCGCAGGACACGCTTTACCTGAGGCCGGATGGGATGGTGAAAGTAGGAAAGATCAAGAAGCCGGCAGGTGCCGCCGCGACCATCATAGACGCCAGTCTTCGGACGCCTGCAACATCAATTTTCCTGCACTATCATTGGGCCGCGTTTAAGAGGGCGATGTCGGCAAAGATCCTGGCTGCTTTGACGAATGTTCGGGATACGGCCTTAAAGACGACAGTGTTGTACAACTATTTGTGGGGGGTGGGGGGGTATGGCCAAATCGTAACCGAACTTGGTTATCTCGACGAGTATTTTGCCGATTCGAGTGCGGTGCCACGAGCGGTGGCGGCCGGCCAGGTTTTTCCTGCAGGGGTGGAGTTCGATGACCTGAAAAATGAAACAGTTTTTACGGTTGAATCTAAAATGATCGCTACACCAAAGTCGCAGACCTGGAATGTGTATCAGACCGACCCTTTTCAGAAGTGGCTTGTTGCACGATATAATAGCGATTACAGGACGAATATCGTCAGAGGGTCTTTGTTTAGCCGTATGGATTTACGATATAAAGATGGTTGGCGGCAATTGGAAGGGCTTTACAAAAATGTTCTCGATACTATCGCCGAGATCCAGAAGAATGCTGATGCACCGGGGATGCTTTGTCGAAGCGAACGGCGATTTATCGATTCTGTGAATGGGGTGCTGGACGGCAACATTATTGTGCTCGGATTGCGGAATAATCCATTTATGCGGCATTGGCTTTGGCTAACGAGCGGTTTACTAACCTTCAACCCCCTGCAGGCCACCACAGACGACAAACTTTATCCGGCGGGCGAGGGTTATTTGATCAGGGACAGCCTGAAGAAGCCGCCTCCGCCGGTGCCTTCGCTGGCTCAGGTAAGGCAGGCGACGAGGCTTTTCAACAAGATCATTTTGCCGCAGAGCGAGAAGAAGCCTGTGTACGTACTCCATTACGACTACCGGGCGGAGTGGAAAAAGAGACATGATTTTGTAGTGGATTCGATAAAGACTATCGCCACGGAGGGACAGATCTATGTGATTTGTGCGCACAATGTACCACAGGATGCCAATGTTCAGTATGTGTATGTGAAGTCTGCTTTGCCGGCTTCGAAGATCCTGCAGCAACTGTCGAATGGCGCCGACGGGTTGGGGACACTGCTTAGCGTGTTGACGCCGCTGACATCTTTTTGGACGGCTAATGTCAATCCGCTGGTGACACCGGCTCCGGTTTTGCCGGGTCAGGGTAATATTCCGGGTGTGGGGGTTGGTGTGGGGCCTGGTGGTCATTTCGGTGAGCGCGTTGTGTCTGTGAAAGCCAAAACGGTCCGTCAACAGGCTGCTGACTCGGTGGCCAGAGCCCGTCAACAGTATGCTGACTCGGTGGCCAAAGCCGATGTCCTGAAGTCTTTTGTTGCCTGTACCTGTAAGGGGGACACGCTGATCTGGAATTTCCTGCATAGGGATAACTGTGTTACTTTTCCTGCGAAGAGCGACCCGAATTATGCTGCTGCCGTAACTAGTCTGCTGGCCAGATACCAGCAATTTCAGGTTAACCTCAGCAGGATCCAGGCGAATCAGCTTGTCAAGGATATTTTGCAGGCGCAATGTATCGGGGCGCTTCAGGGACTGATGAAGATGGCCGATCGTTCTCTGCCTCCCGATGCTGATACGATGAAAGTGGATACGGTGGACGGCCCCCCGCTTTACCATACCGAAGCCGGCCGGCCGCCTTCTTCGGGGCTGACGCAGGTGAATTTTACCTTGAACAATGTCAACCAAACGAAGGCGGGAAAAGATAGTTCCTTCCAGGTTTTCAACGGCACCCTTGTAGTACGGAAGAAGAGTCTGTTTAAGTTGAGTGTAGGTTTTGGCTGGACGTTGTCGGACTACAACAAGAATGTCGTTACCTCGACGAATAATCAGATTGCCGTTACCAATGACAATGCCCGGGCGAAACTGATTGCCGGTTTGAATATCTATCCATGGGGACTCCTGGAGCCGGACGACAAATTCCTGGGGATCAGTCGGGATTCTCAGCGACGCGGCACTGAATGGCATCGGATCTCCTTTTTTGTTGGGGTCGGCATACCCGAGCCGCTCCAAAACTATTATGGCGGTCTGGGTTACGACATTATTCCTGGTATAAAGTTGCAGGGGGGTGTGCACTTAATATATTACACCAAAAATGAAGTGAGCAACAACCTGGTGATTGCACAATCCAACGGTGTTCAAAAGGCGGGATATTTTGCTTCGCTGAATCTGGATGTGAGTTTTGTGGCGAAACTTTTGGGGGTATCAAAATAAATTTATTTATGCGTTCTATAATCATCATACTTGTATTGGCCTTATCACTTCTGGAAGTGTGTTGTACTAAATACAAGGCTGCGCCGGACGACCTGGGCGGTCAGAACTACATTAGGGGCAGGGTGTTTTTTGCAGATACCCTGGATTATGATCTTTCGGCGCTAAATTTGACGGCTACATATCTGCCTGGAGTAACAGTTCACCTTTCCTATGCAGACAGCAATAATTTTATTTATTCCGTTTCCGCCGATGTAAACGGGTATTTTACATTTGCCAACCTGCAGAATACCAATTATTGGGTGTATGCTGATACGACCCTGGATAGTACGGTCTATTATAGCGGCTATGCGCCGGTGACGCTCAAAGGCAGTTCTGCCAGTGCCATTTCGCTGACCATCTATCCCTCCCAAAACATGCAAAATGGGGCGTTGTACATTGTGAAGGATTCGGTGGGTGTTGGATTTGTTACCGGAGTGAATGTTTGTTTTTTCAGCAGCCCTGCCGTCTTTAGGCAAGTAGTATCGGCCGATTCCGCGGTCGATTCTTGTACAGGATGTAACTATAGTGCGATCACCAATGGAGCGGGACGGGCCTACCAACTAAATATGGCGCCGGGGTTTTATAATGTGTTGCTTACCTATGAGGTTGCGGGGAGCATGCGTTCCGCGACGGACACGATCACCATCGGTGCACTCGGGATCGTGGAGCACAGGATAAATTTCAGCCTTCAGTAAGTTAAATATTGACTAATTCTCTGCGGATTGCCTCCAGACAGAGTCCGACCCGACTTTGGACCCGGAGTTTCAGGAATAGATTCTCCCGATAGCCGTCGACGGTCCTTTCACTGACATGCATTTCAGCCGCAACTTGCTTATAAGTGAGTTCGCTGCAGGCCAGTTTCAGAAATGCCTTTTCCCGATCACTTAAGTGGAGCGTTTCTTCGTCCTTTTGGAATTGCAAGAGGCGTCGATAGTTAAGATTGCTGGCGTCGGCGTTGTAATAGCCAGATTCGTGGATTTGGCGCAAGGCCTTCTCCAATTCCACGGGATGCGTATCTTTCAACAAGTAGGAGCAGCACCCTGCCTTAATCATTCTGATGATGCTCTTGTCATGGTCATTCATTGAAAGAGCAACCAGATGCATTGAAGGGAAGTTTTTTTGAAGCCATTCTGTGGTTGCGAACCCGTCTAATTTGGGCATGTTCACATCGATGAGCATAATGTCCGGAACAATTCCTGTGAGCGAGAGTTTTTCTTGCAACTCCATCCCGTTCAGGGCTTCCGTCACAACACTAAATCCGGGAAAACTTCCCAGCATAAGACTTAGTGATTTCAGGAACAATTGGTGGTCGTCTACCAGACCTACTGTTATGGTTGTCATCAATATAAGGTTTGAGTGGGTAATTGAATTAACACGGTCGTACCCTGACCCGGAGTCGATTGCCATTCGATCCGTCCTCTAAGTATCCTGATGCGGTTTTTCATGTTCATCAAGCCGATCCCGCTGAAGTGGGATCCATCGATAAACCCGATACCGTCGTCTGCCACGGTGATAAAAATTGTGTCCTCAACCATCTTGACATCCACGTTCAGGTTGGAAGCCCTGGAATGTTTTACGGCATTCTGCAGTGCTTCCTGTATAATGCGGAAGAGGATGATCTGCTGATCATTCGGTAGTGGTATTTTGGTATCGCATTGAAGTGTGGCCTTAATTGTGCCCGAACTTTGCAATCTGTCCAGTTCGGGAATCAGGTTTTCCACCAAGTCGAACTGTTCGAGCCATTCCCGTGTCAGGGACTTGGAAAGGGTTCGCAGTTCACGGATGGCTTTCGAAAGGGTCTCGTATGCGGTAACAAGTGTATCCGGCGGAGGTGAAAGGTTTCGCTCCGTGATGCCAAGCAACATTTTGGTGGTACTAAGAAGTTGTCCGACGTTATCATGCAGTTCCTTGCCCAACGCATCAAAAGTGGCTTCCTGAACTTCGGTCTGCGATTGTATCAGCTGTTTTTCAAATTCCAGCTGCAGGCGCTGGATATCGATGATATGCTTCTGTTGGTTGTTCTTATACCGGAAAATGAGCAGCCCTACGATGATGGATAACATCATGAACAGGGACGCGCCCAATACTATGGTTGTGACGATTTCCGGGCTGGTCTTGAGCATATCATACCAATGATAATGAGCAGATAATACAAATAGTTATTTGCAAAATTCAGGGTTCGGGCGAGTGTATTAGCCCGAACGTCATTGTAGTTCCCCAGGTAGGATTTTAGTCCAATAACTACGAAATCAGAAGTATAAAAGATGAACGTAGCGACGCTGATCCAGAAAACGGGACGGCTATGAATGGGGCTAAGATCAGTGACGTTCAGGGTATACAACGACAAGAGGCAGAGCGGTATCAAGAGAAAACCCAGAATATCGATCTCCAGCCCGGGGAACAGGAAGTTTTTGCCTCCATTGAAGTAGGCAGCAATGGCTCCTCCGATGTAGAAACCTATAGAGTACGGTATGAGGTTTCGGATCTTACCGACTGGCAATACCAGGAAAAAATACCATGCGAACAGGCTGTAATATACCGGAGCGTAGATATGATAGATCAGGAAGTACTTATGCCCTGTATATAGAAAAATTGCTTCAAAGATAAGCTCTTCTGTCAAGGAAGAAGCCAGCACCGCAAAAAAAGGCCAGAGGCGCCTGTCCCGCCGTGCCGGCGAAATGACTATGACCGTAGCGATGAGCAAGAGCACATAATATGCGAAATACGGAAGTGACATCATTATTTATAAAAGACCTTGTCCTTTTTTGCTTAGTGCTTCGAGATAAGAGGCAAAATCGAACCCGGTTTTGTCGAGGGCATGTTCGCCGATGATGCCTCTCTCCAATTCTTCCTTGACGGTCAATCCCTGGATCCATTCGCCTGCTGAGACGTCGACTGTCGAAGCCGCCTTGGAATTGGGTGGCGCCACCTCACCTGTGGCGGAGACCCTCAACGGACTCCCTTTGGAATCAACCGCCATGAATGCTATGGATTCGGTGGTTGGGTCGTTGGGATCCCTACGGCATTTACACAATAACAATCCCGTGCAGTTTTTGGAAGACAGCAGAATGAGGAGCAATTGCTTGTCGATCACATATGCAACGTGCTGATGTGGTCGGGTTTGAAGATCAGGTTGAATATTGTAATTGCGGACAAATTGCTCGAAGACGTCATTTGAGATGGGGCGACCGCCTAATCTTGACTGGTCATCAAGATTAATGCAAATAGTGCCGTCACATGCGGAGCCGGTATCATCCAGTACCGTTCCGGGGAGCATGATCTGTTTTGGCGTGGTGGGGGCATTAGCTTGCTGGTTGTTCGGTTGACCGGGTGGAACAGTAGTTTGCTTTGACATAAAATAAGTTTTGCACAATATTGCTTTTTTTTACGATTTCAGGAACCGTCTTTTTCCCGTTTTTTATAAAAAAGTGGTGCATTCCGGTACTTGGACCGGGAATTTTCCCGTGGCGGCCTGTGAAAAATGCGGGTCTAGCCGTAGAAAGTCCTTTATAAGTTTGGCGTCTATTCATCACCTTTTATTTAAACCATTTAAATCGAACAATCATGGCAGACAATCAGCAAATGATCATTAATCTATTTGGGAGCATTCAAAATGCTCTTTTCCTGGGAGACCCGCTGGCCAGCCAACAATGCGCCAGTTTTCTGCAGCCGGGTCAGTTTCTCAGCACCAATATCAAGGAGAATCCCGGGACAAAAGATATGTATAATCAGGCACAGATAGCCAATCTCATCTACGATACCTCCTTTTTGACGCCCTACGCGACTACGGACTTCGAACAGGGTGCGCAGTTGCTGGGTGCTGTAGACCAGGTATATTCGGACATTCTGAATATGGAGGCATTGCCCTATCAACCGCTTACCCAGGATCAGTTAAATGAGATCGACTCGTTGAATACCTGGCTGAGCAATCACGAGCAGGATTATGATCTTTATAGTGATCTCTACAACGAGGCTGAAGAGGCTTATGCTACGGAGGCGAATAGTCAAAACCCCGACCCCACCAGGCTCAACATTTTATCACAAAAGGTGTCTGAAGCTCAAACCAACTGGGAGACGATTGGACTGAAAGACCTGTATGAAAACAATCAAGGCCAGGTCGTCTACCTGAGTCAGGCGAGCCCGGCCAATCTGTGGCAGTCCTTTAGAACCCGGATGGCCCAAAGCAAGATGAATGCGCCTAACGTCGGTTCTTATTATCAGACGCTCCTGGAGCCGGCTATTTCGGACTGGGACAATGCCAGCTGGATGACCTTTGAAGACACGGTCACGGACTCCAGTTCGAGCAGTTCTTCCAAGCAAACGAGCTGGTCCGGAGGGATCTCAGCCGGCTGGGGCCTGTTCAGTTTTGGTGGCGGCGCCAGTGGATCTACCAATTTCCAGCACCAGGAGTCCCAAATATCTTCGATCCACCTAAAGTTTGACTATCTACGGGTCAAGATCAACCGGCCTTGGATGGTCGAGGATGTACTTGGATATGCCTTTTGGACCTGGAAAAAGGAATTCGGCGGAAAGATGATCAGCGATGGCGGTAACCTGGGTGCGCCTGTGCCCGTGCGTCCTATAGGCAGAATGCCGGTACTGCCCGAGTACCTGATACTCGTTCGTAATCTTTCCATGTCGGCAAGCTTTTCTCAACAGGAGCAATCCTTATATGCGAGTCAGATCTCGACTCACGCATCCTTTGGATGGGGGCCGTTTTCTCTGAGCGGTTCTTATAGCGAGGCGAACTCCTCGCAGTATGTGCAGGCCAATTTTGACGGTGTCACGTTTACTGTTTCCCAGCCGCAGATCATCGCACGCACCGGCATCTTACTGGCCGAATGTCCGAATCCAGATCACAGCCTGCCTTGGCAGGGAGATCAGTGGTTCCCTGGCGGAGCGAGTGAGGACGCGCAGAAGATCAGACAACAAGACTATCAGCGGTTGAGGAAAGCCACCCAAGTGCTTGAGGCGCGCCTGGAGGCGCAAAGGATGATGGGGGAATGGCTGAGCCAAAAAATGCAGGCATTAAAAGCGACGGTGTGAGGAATATTTTGCAGTTGTCTGTTTTGTTACTGGTGTTTTTTCTGGGATATTGCTGTCCAAACCGGTATGCTGCGGTTAGCCTTGAGTCGATAGATCCTTCCGGCGCCGGAGTGTCCACTTATGCCTATGCAGCGGAAAGCAATCTTTATCTGGGGATGACAAATCCCTTGTTCCTTCACTACAGCCGGCGATCGTGTCAGTGCACGCTTGCGGTTGGGTATTTCGTTCAGGACACGACAAGGGGAATACCGGTTACCTACCAGGTGTTTAAGATTACGCGATGGGCGCCGAGTGCTAAAATGGCGATGGATGCTGATTATCTCAATCGTTGCTTGTTTATGGTGCACAAGACGCCTTAAACTGTTTGGTAGCTGGACAACAGGCTGTTCCCTCGCTTAGGGAGCAGCCTACTTTTTCAATCAGATGATGTAAGGTTGAAGTTGCCGTCAGACCGTTAGCCGGCCGATGAGGTAGGTCTTTGCGTGGCCGCTGATCTCGGTGCGGGCGCCGGCGGCTGTGCATTGGAGGTAGCCTTTGCGTGCTGAGAGTTGTTGGGCGGTGAGGGTTTTTTTGCCAAGGCGTTTGCTCCAGTAGGGGGTGAGGGTTGTGTGGGCGGAGCCGGTGACGGGGTCTTCTGGGACGCCGGATTGGGGGCCGAAGAAGCGGGAGACGAAGTCGGGGGTGTCGGGGCTTTTTGCGGCGGCGCTTTTTGCGTCGCCGGGAGCCTTTGTCGCGGTGTCGCCGGCGGCTGTGGCGTGCGCTACGCCTGGGGCGGTGGCATTCGCGGAGCCGGGGGCGGTCGCGATGACGCCTCGGGCCTCGCTGTGAGAGGCGATGACTGGCAGGTTGGGTTGGAGGTTTTTGATGTCGGCCTCACTGGCGAAGACGAGCATGTAGTCGGTCTTGCCTTTATAGACTTCTTCCGGCCGTTTATTGAACCAGTGATACATTTCATCGGTGACGGGGATCTGGGTCAGGGTGTCAGTGGGGAAGTCAAGGGTCAGGCGGTCGGCGTCTTTTTTCACTTTTAGCTCGCCGCTACGTGAGGCGAAGCTGAGGGTGTCGCCGGTGAAGCCTTTGTGGTTGTATAAAACGTGT
>Ga0302325_10008143_pt1 | contig 23102 bp, 24 predicted proteins | sample Palsa_T0_2_FD_201948 | JGI IMG/M metagenome (GOLD analysis project Ga0302325, IMG submission 201948) | Peat permafrost microbial communities from Stordalen Mire near Abisko, Sweden - Palsa_T0_2 | ecosystem: Environmental > Terrestrial > Soil > Palsa > Peat permafrost | place: Sweden: Abisko... | reverse complement strand
CTCGAGCGTGGCTAACGACGTTGCCGCGATTGCCTCTGTTTCCCGCACCATGGCCGACCAGGATCCCCACCCGCCCGCCCGCGTCTGGGTGGCGCTCCGCGCCCGCATGGAAGAAGAGGGATTAATTGCGCGCGACGCAGCGGAACTTGTTGCGCAACCCGGCCCAAAAACCCGCTCGACTGGGCGTTGGTTTGGCTGGCTGCCTGGGGCAATGCCCCGCCCCGCCTTGGCGGTTGTCTACCTCGCGCTGATGGCCGCGGGCGGCTTTATGCTCGGCTCCCACTCCTTGCTGCAGAGCAACGATACCCGCTGGTACAACACCACCCGCGACCGCGCCGACCAAGTGAGCGCCGTCCTCGACACCGCGGAGGAAAATACCCTCTCCGGCCTGCACGAGCCCAATCCCGTAGTGGCGGCTTCGTTCCATAAGAACCTGGTGCTGGTTGACAACTACATCAAGCTATGTGAAAAAAGCGTACGCGAAGAACCCCAGAACGAATTAGCACGCGATTATCTATACGACGCCTATCAACAGAAGGCGGATTTGCTCGATCAGATTTCCGATCGGGGGGAAGAATCACGATGAACGTCACACTTTCTTTGCGCGCAACCAAATCCGCAGCGGCCGCGGCATGGATCGCCGCCGGGGTATGTTTCTTCGCTGCGCCTGCCTTCGGCCATCACCTGGAAAAGCATTTCACCGTCGACGGCCACAGCGTGGTCACCATCCACAATCCGAATGGCACCGTAACCATCCACTCATGGAACAAGCCTGAAGTGATGGTTTCCGCCGATCACGCCAGTGACCGCGTCGAAGTGGACGCTACCCAGATGGGCAATCGCATCGATCTAGTTACCCACACCCTGGCCAACAGCGTTACCCCGGAAGAGTTTGAAGCCAATTATCAGATCTCCGTTCCCCAGGATGCCGAGCTTCAGATTCATGATGATTCCGGGTTGGTGGAAGTCAATCAGGTGTTCGGCGATATGGCGGTCGAAACGGTTGGCGCAGGCGTCAACCTGGCCGATGCCGCGGGCTACGTCACGGTGAAGACCGTGGGCGGCGACTTTCAATGCTCGCGCTGCGCCGGTCAAGTGCAAGTGCAGTCGATCAGCGGCAACGTCCGGCTGATCCAGATGCGCAGCTACAAGATTTTTGCGTCCACCTCCAACGGAGATATTCTGCTCGACGGCGAGTTTCTCGCCAATGGGGTCTACCGCCTGAAGAACTACAGTGGCTCCATCAACGTGCGCTTTTCCCCCGGCGATTCTTTCGACCTGAACGCGCAATCGGTGCACGGAAAATTGAACAACCAGGCGGACCTGAAGCCCTATAACCATCCGCAGAGCCCGCCGTCGCGCTGGGCCACCAGTATATTCGGGAGCATGAATCTGGGGCGTGCCAAGATCGACGTGCGGTCGTTCGATGGTACAATCAACATCCTGAAGCGTGACTAACCCACCAAGCGCACCACGGAAGTATTGCTGATGGCGATCCCACCAGTCGGACCGGCGCGGCCTTCCCCTTTGATATGTCTAACCGGATTCATGGGCACCGGGAAGTCCACGGTGGCGCGGTTGCTAGCCCGCCAGATTGGGTGGCGGCACGTCGACCTCGATCAGCGGATCGTTCAGCACACCGGCGTGAGCATCCCCGAATTCTTCACGCAGTACGGTGAACCGGCATTCCGCGAAGTTGAGCGCGATCAGCTTCGGCGCATCGAAGGTGAATCCCGCGAGCAGGCTGCGCCTACCATTGTCTCTCTGGGGGGCGGCACCACCGCGCAGCCTGGCGCTGTCGAATTTCTCCGAGCCAACGGCGCGCGCTCGATCTGGCTCCATTGCCCCATCGAAGAGCTTCTCTCCCGAATTTCCCGCATGAGTGACCGCCCTTTGTTCCGCGACGAGGCCAGCTTTCGCCAGCTCTACGACCAGCGGCTGCCTTTCTACGAGCTTTCCGACTATCGGGTGGAGACCAATATCGAACCCTTGCGCGTCGTAGAACAGATATTGGCCATCGCGATTTTCGACCGGGTGCAAGCGTGAACCTCAGAACCCCGCGCGTCGCCTCACCCGCAATTTTCTTCGCGCTCGCCATTGCCGTCGCAGCGATCTCGCTCGGCCCGGGCATGCCTGGGCTGCTTGCCCGCGCCGCTGCTGCACAACCATCCGCGCTTGGCTCGCCTTCCGTCCTGGTGCCAGACAAAGGAAAACTGCGCATCCTGATTAGCGGACAGGTGGCCGGCCGGGAGGATTTTGAGATCGCGCCATCCGGAAGCGAATGGATCGCTCGCGGGTCAACCGACGCCAAGCCGGCGCAGGGCCCGAGCACACGCATTATGGGCGCGCTTCGCCTCACCCCAGCGGGCACGCCCATTTCCTACGAATGGTCGACCCAAGGAGCGAAAAAAGCTTCCGCCAATATCGCCTTTCAGGATTTAACCGCGACCATCGAGTTGCACCTGGAGGGAGCCAAACCCTACACCCAGCAATTCACGTTCCCCAATCCGCGTATCGCCGTGCTGGATAACAACATGTATCACCAGTACGCGGTGCTGGCGCATCTCTACGACTGGCAGAAAAAGGGACCGCAAATCGTTTCGGTGCTCGTACCGCAATCGATGACTCCCGGCAGCGTCACCATGGAGCCGCTCTCTTCTGCGTCCGCCGGGAATCCCTCGCAACAAGCCCTCAGCGTCAAAACAGAAGACCTCGAAGTGGATGTCTTCCTCGAATCAGGCAAGCTGCAGCGCATCGCCGTTCGCAGCGCAAGCGCCGAAATCGTTCGCGAAAATTAAATTTCCATCGGGAAATGCCGCTAGCGGCGGGGCGGTGCCAAATCGTCGGAAACTGGTGCGGCGCGCAGCGCGGCGTGTATTTTTTCGTAGGTCGTGACCAGGTCTTCCGGCTCCACGCGCGTCTCCCCCACCGTGGTCATGAAATTCGAGTCCCCGATCCATCGCGGCAGCACGTGCAAGTGGATGTGCCCCACCACTCCAGCGCCCGCGGCTCGCCCAATGTTCATGCCCAGGTTGTAGCCTTGCGGGTGATATATGCCTTCCAGCGCGGTTTGCACCCGTTGCGTCAGAACCATCATCTCCGACAACGTGCCGGCATCGCATCCGCTCAGGTTGTCGGCATGAACGTACGGCACCACCATCACGTGCCCGGTGGTGTAGGGATAGCGATTCAGAATGACGAAGTTTTTTTCACCGCGGAATACGATTTGCGCCATGCGATCGTCCTGCAGCGAGAGCGCGTGGCAGAAGACGCAGGTCTGGTTCTTGCTCGCGTCTTCCATGTACTTGTAGCGCCACGGCGTCCACAGGTAATCCATGCCCGGCGCCTCGCTCAGCTTTGCGCGGAAGGCTCGGCGGCGGGGCGGCCTTCCGGACGCGCCGACGTATTAACGTAATCCTTCAGTTCCTTGCTGGGCTTGAAGTAGGGGATCTTCTTCGGCGGGACTTCTACTTTCGCCCCGGTCTTCGGATTGCGACCGGTGCGTCCACGGCGCTGGCGCGTGCGAAAGCTGCCAAATCCGCGGATTTCGATCTTGTCGTTGGTTTGCAGCGCCTGAATGATGCTCTCAAAAATTGTTTCCACGACGGTTTCGGACTCTTTACGCGCCAGCTCGGTTACGCGCGTGACCTCTTCTACCAAGTCCGCCTTGGTCATCGTGTGGTCTTTGTCTTCCTTGTTCACCGTCGGAGCATTGGTCATCGGAAGGCGGCCTCCTCACTCAATTCTGTCACAAATGATGATCGGGGTGCAAAGGGCGGGGTTCAGGGCGTTCCCTGAATAACACTAATGGCGACATAGGTAAACGTCTATTTCCCCAGGGCTGGCCCATTACGGCGACTGCCGCTTGGCCATGATTGCGTCGCCGATGGTGGCTTTCGAAGTGGACTTCGCGGAACGAAACACTTCCATCTCCTGCCTCTCCACCTGTTTTTGCGCGGCCCGATAGCTCAGGCTGATCTTGTGCTGATCCGTTTCGATGCGAATGATCTTGAATTCGTACTCGTGCCCCTGCGTCAGCACCGAGGCGGTACGCTGGCCCCGTGGCAATTTCTCGCGCTCACCGCGGTCCGCTCTGGACTTCCGTTCTTCGATTTCCGAAACGTGGCAAAGTCCTTCGATTCCCTCCGCCAGTTCCACGAACGCGCCGAACTCCGCCAGCCGCGTCACTTTCCCCTTGATCAGGTCGTTCACCTTGTGCGCGCCAAACCAGTTCGCCCAGATATCGTTCACTTGCTTCAATCCCAACGACAGCCGGCGGTGCTCCGAATCCACTTTCAGTATCTTCGCTTCCACCACCTCGCCCTTCTTCAATTTCTCGCTGGGGTGCTTCACCCGGCCCGTCCAGGTGAGATCGCTGACGTGGATCAGCCCTTCCACTCCTTCTTCCAACTCCACGAATGCCCCAAATTCCGCCAGGTTCCTCACTCGCCCGCTCACCAGCATCCCCGGAGAATACTTCGCAGCCACCGCTTCCCACGGATCGGCCTGGGTCTGCTTCAATCCCAGCGAGATGCGGTGCTGTTCCGGCTTCACTTCCAGCACCACCACTTCCACTTCGTCGCCCTCTTTCACCATTTTCGATGGATGCTTCACCCGCTTCGACCAGCTCATCTCGCTGACGTGGATCAATCCCTCCACGCCCGGCTCCATCTGCACGAACGCGCCGTAGTCGGTTACTCCCACCACTTTTCCTTTGGTCCGGCTGCCCGCCGGAAAACGCTCCGGCACAGTAGCCCAGGGATCCGGCAGAAGCTGCTTGCGGCCCAGCGAAACACGCATCTTGTCTTTGTCGAACCGCAGCACCTGCACCTGAATATCGTCGCCCGGTTTCACCAGCGCCGAAGGATGCTGCACCCGGCCCCACACCAGATCGCTCACGTGCAGCAGCCCATCCACTCCGCCCAGATCCACAAACACACCGTAGTCCGTCACGTTCTTCACTTTGCCGGTGACGATCGCACCTTCCACCAGGTTGGCCATCAGCGCGTCGCGATGCGTCTTTTGCTCTTCCTCCAGGATCACTCGCCGGCTCACCACAATATTTCCGCGCTTGCGGTTCACCTTCAACACCCGGACTTCCAGCTCCCGGTCCTTCCACGCATCCAAATCGTGCACCGGCCGCAATTCGATTTGCGACGCAGGCAGGAACGCCCGCAACCCAATATCCACCACCACCCCGCCCTTGATACGATCAATTACTTTCGCGGTGATCGAGGTGTGCTCTCGACCGGACTTCTCGATCTTTTCCCACACCCGGCGCTTATGCGCCTTGGTGTGCGACAGCAATACGTACCCGTCCTTGTATTCGTGGGTGCGCTCAACTTCAATCGTCTGCCCTGCGCCAAACGGTATCGCCCCGCCGGATTCCAGGAATTCCGATGCCGGCACCAGCCCTTCGAACTTTCCGCCGACGTCCACCACCACGCCCGCGGGCGTGACGCTCAGCACTTTCCCTTCAAAAATTTCGCCTTCGGCTGCCGCGGCTTGCGGCGTCGGGTACTGTTCGAGCAGCTGGCTCATGCCTTCGGCGGTTACTTCCTCGGCGGCGCGGTCCGCTTCCGATTGCGCGGAGTCAGCAGAATCAACAGACGCACCGTGCGAGGTTTCAGAGTCCGGCGCAGCGGCGTGCGATTGCTCTTTCACCTTGGTGTCGGAATGCTGGTCAGCAACAGCGGCGGGCGCAGACGCTGCAACCGTCGGCGCGGGCGCCTCCGCTGGTGTTTGGTGTTTCTCGGGCTCGGAGACCACGGGCGGCGCAGCCGCCACCGCGGCGTGTGGTTGATCCTCAACCGCAAACGCCTCGCTTCGAGCGGGCGCTTCCACGGCAGAATCCACCGCTTCTACTTGAGTGCCGGTAGGCCCCGAAGTTGAAATCGGAGGGTTTTCGGCATCGGGTTGATCATGATTAACTGACATACGCGTCTCCCAGCGGACTCGCAGCTAAACGAAGGATTTCCCTCGGACTCCAACCTGCGGGGCTAGAGAATAGAAGGGATAGAAATGCTACTCCGGGTTTCTTATCGTGCGAATGATACCCGCCCGGCTTCCGGGTTGTCAACCGGCCGGGCGCGCCTGTAGAGCCCGTTGTGCCTCCCGGCAACAGCAGCGGTGTGCCCCGATGTGTCCCTGTGCTTGTTTTTCATGACCCTGGTGTTCTCGCCGCTTCGAGGGTTTGCTGCAGACGTCTCCATCCGATGCGCCTGCCGCGTCCTGAGTGGCCTGCAGGCGTCCCAGCTGTGCCGCTAAGACTCAGGGGCACCGGCCGCCCAAAAAACTTGCCTTTCCCCGCGCGTCGGTGCTAGCGTTGGCCTCCGATGGCATCCCCTGAGTCAACTGCAGCCAAGCCCGCCACTGAGCGCCGGACCGCCCGTCGCTTTTCGATGGCTCTTCCTATGAAGGTGCGCTTCGAAGCTGCCGCGCACAATTTCGTTGAACAAGTGGGGGAAACTCGCGACGTCAGTTTCCGCGGGCTTTACTTCACCAGTCCCGCGCCGCTCCAAGCCGACTCTTCCATCGAATTCGTGCTCACCTTGCCTCAGCAGATCACCCTCGCCGGTGACGTCCACATTCGTTGCTACGCTCGCGTTCTGAGGGTCGATTCGATCGCCGGCCGCCAAGGAGTTGCGGCTCGGATCGAACGCTACGAATTCCTGCCGGCTTCGGCCTGACGGCCATGTCCTTCTTTGCGCTTTTGCACCGGAACGTTTCCTCATCTCCCGGCATCCTATCGCCCTGCGGGTATTCCCTCGGCCACCCGGCGCTCTCCCCACATACTCACCAGGGCTTGGCCCGCTAACCGACCATGGCCCGCCATACCATCCTGATCGACGCCGACGATACCCTGTGGGAAAACAACATCTTCTTCGAGCAGGCTATCGAGACCTTCATCGATCTCCTCGAGCCCCTCGGCTACACCCGCGACTACATCCGCTATATCCTGAATGAAACCGAACGCCGCAACATTCGCCAGCACGGCTACGGAGTGCGCAGTTTCCGCCGCTCCCTCGAAGACACGTACCTAAAACTCGCCGGAAACGTCGCCCGCCGCGAAATGGTCCAGCGCATCGAGCAAATGGCCGCTGACCTGGAGGGCACCCCGCCCCACATCCTCGACGGCGTTCCGGAAACGCTGGCCTACCTCGCCGACCGCCACCGCCTGATCCTGCTCACCAAGGGCGAACCCGCCGAGCAAGCCGCCAAAGTGGAGCGCTCCGGCCTGCAGACCTATTTCGACGCCATCGAAATCGTGGTCGAGAAAAATTCCGAGGTCTACGGCCACATCATCGAACAATTCAAAATCGTGAAATCGCACGGATGGATGGTAGGAAACAGCCCGCGCAGCGACATCAATCCCGCCCTGCAAGTCGGACTGAACGCCGTCTTCATCCCCCACTCGAACACCTGGGAGCTGGAAAAGACCGCCGTAGAAAGTGGAACCGGAAAGCTAGTAATCCTGTCGCAGTTCCGCGATCTGCGCCAGCACTTCTGATTCGCCTCCACGGACCCAGCCCCGCAATTGGCGCCGCCACTCGCGCCGGTGGCAACCAAAGATTCCAAACGCTCCGTTCCAATTGACGTGAGAACGCTACCCGGACCTAAAAAGAGACTAATGTAAAAACTCGAAGGGCCGACCATATAGTTATGCCTTCGTGCCACACTACCCACGCCGCGAAGCCCATCACGAGACTTCTTCTCACAGTGATAATCGTAGCGAGCGTTCCTCTACGTGCCGACGACGGTGTCGCGTCCATCGCTGCAGGCGGCATCATGATCGTGAGCCGCGAGCCCCGCATCGCGATGGCAAAAGAGGTCGTGCGAATTTCTCCTTTGAAGGTGGTCGTTGACTACGACCTTCGGAACGACACCGACGAGGATATTAAAGATTGGGTAAATTTTCCGTTCCCGAACTACATGCGGGGCGCCCACGAACGCGACCCATCTCAGCGGGGCTTCGATGATTTCAAGCTTTGGATCGACGGCACGCGGACTCGCTATCAAATTAAGGCAAGAGCGTTCCTGAATGACACCGACGATTTCACCGAGGTTCTCACCGGCATGCATGTTGGCATCGCCACTTCTGGTTATTCGCCTTCGTCCCGCCGAAACCGGGACATCGACAGGCTCACAGCCGATAAGCGTAAAAGGCTCGAAGAGGCGGGACTAGCCGATGAAAATGACGAGCCGCTTTGGCAGGTCCAGAAGAGTTATGACTGGCAACAGACGTTTTGCGCCGCACAAATCCGTTCACATCCGTCATGAGTACTCGCCTGTATCGGGATCAACTAACTTCCGTTATTTTATGACTAATCCCGACGCTTACGGCAAGAGCCTGTGCATTGATGACAAGCTGCGCCCCGTTCTGGAAAAGCTCGTGGACGCCACTAGCCAACCCATCTATACCTATGTTGACTTTACCCTAACAACCGCCAACGCCTGGAAGATGCCGATAGAGGACTTCACTCTCATCGTCGAGCGGCCCCACGAGAAAGATTCGTTTACTTATGTGAGCTTCTGCTAGGATGGGCCGGTCACAAAGATCGACGCCGACCATTTCATTGCTCATGCGACCGATTTTGTACCGAGAACAGAACTCCGTATCGGATTCATCAAGGTCGGTAAGTCCTAGTTCTCAGTCCATAATCAAAACAGGACGATCAAGCAGGCTGCTGCTCAGCCACCGGCGCCGCCGCAAAGTGCGGCGGCGTTACCTATCAACCGCAGGTTCCTACATCTGGGTGCGGTGCATAACGCCCGGAGCCGTAGTCGACCGAGGCTTCTCCACCGTCACCGGCAAAGTCATCTCCGCGCCGCGCCGAACGATAGTCACCTGGACGGGTTTGTCGCCGCTGGCTTGGCGCATTTGCTCCCGCAGGTCGCCTAGCGTCTTTACGCCCCGGCCATCCACTTTGGTGATCACGTCGCCGGCCTTTAGGCCCGCCTTCTCCGCCGCGCTGCCGGTCCTCACGTCCCGCACCAGCACGCCTTCGCCGTTCGGCGCTCCAAAATATTCGCCGAGCTGGCCGCCCAGCTCTTCGGCCTGGATCCCTAGAATCGGAGAGTGCCCGCCGAAACTCTCCGAAAAGCTTTCCGCCAAATCTCCGTCCGGCACCGAAAACTTGAACACCTCGGGATAAGCATCCTGCGGAGCGGAAAATATGCGCGGCCCAATCACTTCCATCGCGCTTCGGCGTTGAGCCACCGTCACGCTGACTGTTTGTTCAGCGCCGGCGCGGATCAACTTCATCCCCACGCTGCGGCCCGCCGGCGTCTCGCGGACCATACGCCGGAATTGCGCGGTCCCCTCCACCACCTGACCCTCATATTCCGTGATCACGTCGTTTTCTTTGAGCCCCGCCCGATCCGCCGGCGACTTTTCCTCCACCCGCTTCACCACCACCCCGCGCACCGCGGGCAATTTAAGATTCTGGGCAGACTCCGCCGTCACCTCGCCTATGTCCAGCCCCAGCCATCCATTCGACATATCGTCTAGCAGGCTCATTCGTTGCACCATATCGTCGGTCACCGCCTGGTTGACGCGGCTTCCAGCCGCATCCGTAGCGGACTGGGCCGCGGCGAGCACCGCTTCCTTGCTGGCCAAGGCCGATTGCACAGCGGCCATTTTCTCGGCGATTTCCGGTCCAATCGTGGCCGTTGCGCTTTCGATTTGGGCGCGCATCTCGTCAACCTGAACTTCCAGCTTTGCAGTGTCGATGTCTTCCAGCTGATCGATCTGTTCGGCAAGCTTTCCGAGATCCACACACGACTCGATACTGCTAAGCGGCGCCAACGGAGCCACAGGAGCAAGGGGAGCGACGCGCTCAACCGGGGCAAGCTGCGGCAAGGGCGCAAGCGGCGCGACGGCTGTGGCGGGAGCCTCCGGAGCCACAGGCTCAGCCGGCACAACGGGCGCAGCTGGAGCGGCAGGTGCGGCCGCCGGAGCAGATTGCCCATACCCGGTGCCCGCACATAAAATGAGGCCCAGGAACACCGCCGCAGCTTGTGACTTGCCGACATATCCTTCGATACGCATATCATCCCCTCCATGTTCCACGAAATTACTAGCCCCTAGATCCCCGCATGCTCCACGAATACCCGAACCACCCCGTTAATCGTGCGCACCGAAACTTCGCCTCCGCCCGAACCCATCTTCCCGTGAAAGCTCCGCGCCGAGAGCGTTCCCTGGGACTGCAGCGGCAGGTCCGAAATCAGATTTCCGTTCATGCTCAGCATCCGCAGGTCCGCCTGCGCGTCCGCCGGCAGCCCAAGCGACACCGACCCGTTCACCGTTTCCATCGCCACCGGCTCGCCGTCCGGCAACTTTCGCAGCTCCATCCGCAAATCTCCATTGGTGGTGTGCTCGTTAAAACGCCCGGAGCTATCGACCACTTCCACGTTGCCGTTCACCGATCGCAACTCGCCCGAGCCGTCCACTCCGCGCACCATCACGCTTCCGTTCACCGTCACGATCCCCGCCAGCAGCACCCGGTACGGCACGTGGATGTGGTACTCCACCGAAACCTGCGCCCCCTGGCCCTTGGGATATTTGGTTCTCACGTCCACGTGCTGCGGCGCGCTTTGGACGTCGATCTGCACTTGATCCGCGTCCTTGGCGTTGTGCGCGGCCACTTTCACCGCTTTCACTTCCACTTCTTCCTTCTGCCAGCCATCCACATGCACCGACCCATTTACATTTTCCAGCGTGAAGCTGCCGCCGGACGACAGCGGAAATGTTTGCTCGAAGTTCTGCGACGTGCGCGCAAAACCCGGCGCGGCCAGGCAAGCCGCCGCGAATACGACAGCAGCGGTCTTTCCCAAATTAGCGCCACCCAGGATTCCCAACGGAAACCTTCGCTTCTCGCGCCCGGTGTTGCTGCTCACGTTCGCCCCTCCTCCAGCGGATTTTCTCCACTGGTACGCTGCGCAGCGGGTGACGCGCCTCGGTAATAACACTCGCACCCGCTGGCCCGACCTCTACTGTGTGTGATTTCTGCGTTGATCGTTTACCCCGCGCGCATGCCCTGCCGCATGTGCGGGCTATTGCGGCGGTGCGTTGCCGCTCGAATCGTCCGGATGCAAATGCAGCTTGCGCTGCTTTTGCAATTCGTCCATTTGCTCACGATAGATTTCCAGCTGCTTCGAAGTGTCGCTCAACGCCAGCCGGATATTCCCAGCAATGGCTCGCAGCTTCAAAACTTCTCCGCCGCCGTTCAGCGGTCCCTCGGCGCGGATCATCCGTCCGCCCAACGACTGCCCGTCGTAACTCACCTTCAGCGGGAATGCCGGATCGACGATTAGGCGGTGCTCATCGCCCAGCCGCACCAGCGCATCGATCGTCACCGGCAGCTCGCGCGGGATGTACACCACGATGTCTCCGTCGCTGGACTGCAAATCGCATCCGCCCGGCAGTTTGGCTTCCGGTCCCAACCAGGCGGTAATTTGCCCCGCCGCGGTTGTCGCCCGCACCGCTCCATCCACTTGCGTCAAATAGATGCTGCCGCCGCCGGTTTCCAGATTGGTCGAGCCGGTTACCCGAACCACCCGGATTCCGCCGCCCACCGTCCGCGCGCGGACGTTCCCGGAAGCTTCACCCACGTCGATTTGCCCGCCCGAAGTCGCCGCCACCAATTCCGCGCCGGCCTTTTCCACTGAAATATTGCCGCCGCCGGTATCGAATTTTGCCGCACCGCCAACGGACGTCACCCGGATGTGCCCGCCGCCGGTGTGCAGAACCGCGCTTCCGGCGATTGCTCCGCCGGAAATGTGGCCCCCGCCGGTCGACGCCACCATGTCGCCCGAAACATCCTTCACCCGGACGTGTCCGCCGCCGGTCTCGAATCGCGCGCTGCCGCTGATTGCTCCGGCGGTGATGTTTCCTCCCGCCGTAGTTAAGCTGGCCCGCCCTTTGATATCATCGGTCTCGATGCTTCCGCCGCCCGTGACGATATCCACGCTGTAATTCCGCGGAATGTTGACGTCAAACGTCACCCACAACCTTCCGCTCGAACCCTGCGTCGACGTGCTGCCCTTCATAAACACGCCTTCGCCGGTCGCTCGCGAGTACACCGTGAATTGCTTCAGCAGATCCTGCGCGTGCGGCTCGCTCGCATCGGTGTTGAGTTCCACTTTGTAGTCCACCACTTCGGTATCATGCACGTGGATGCGGACGGTACCGAGGTCGGTGCCCAGTTTCAGCCGCAGTCCCTCGTGCGTCGCCACTTCGCCATTAATCTGCGTGGAAATTCGGTGGGCCTTGCTCGCATCTTTGTTGGTTTTCTGTTGCCCTGCGGAAGGAAGCGCCAGTAGCAAGCCGGCGAGCCCGGCCAGTCCCGCGCCTGCGGCTGCACGGCTCATCGCTCGCCAGCGATAATTCCACTTCGTCGTTCTCAATTCAGACCTCGATTCCGCCCCAGTTGCGCCCTTCTCAATACTTCTCCCGCGGCCCCAGCTCCCGAATCGCCGCCGCGCTCTGCAACCGAATATACGTGCTGGGATCTTTTTGCATTCGCTCGCGCAGGATCGCCACCGTTCCCGGATCGGACTCCATCTGCCCGTTCTCCGCCATGGTCCGCAAGCTATTGATCGCTTCGATGCGTACTCCCGGATTCGTATCGCCAACCAGCGCCGCCAGCAGCGTTTCCCGCACATCGTCTTGCGCATCGGATCCGTTCAACGCTTCCAGCGCTTTCAACCGCACCGCCGCGTTTCGATCCGTCCGCACCGTCTGGCACAGCGCCTGCCGCACATCCGCCTCCTTGTTGCGCGGCCGCAGCAGCTCCACCGCGTCCAACCGCACATCCGGATCGTAGCGCTGGTTGTTGCGAAGGATGTTCAGCAGCACTTGCTCCACGTTGCCGTTGCTTACCGTTCCCTCAACCACCAGCGGACGGAGCGTTTTCAGCTGCACTTCCACTCGTGGCGGCGTATTGTCTCCGGTGGAAACCCAGTTGATCCCGGTCACATCCGCGGTGCGCCAGTCCGGCTCCGATGCGGCTGTTGCCGCGCCCGATCCGTTGTTCGATCCGGTCCCGCCGCGCGCGCCGCCCGCTTCTTGAGTTGTTCCCGGTGCGCCTGGCGTTGCTCCGTAACCGAAGTGCTGCATCACCCGCGGCACCAGCGTCCCAATGGAAATTCCAATGGCCACCAACAACGCCGCGGAAAACGCGGGATGCGGCGTCAGCCACTGCGCCGGCATCACCGCGTCTATCCAGCGCCCCAACAATCCTTTTTCCTCGTCGCGGTCCAGCGCGTCTTCCAAACCAGCCCGGCAACTAGCCAGGAACGCCGCATCCGGTTCGGTGCGATGCGCCTCGGTGATCAGCCTGGCAAGTTCCCGATCGGAGCGCAGTTGCAGCGCGCATCCCGCACAATTGGCCGCGTGTTCCTCCACCTTGGCCCGCCCCTCGCGGTCCAGCTCATCCGCCGCCATCTCCTCCAGCCTCTCGGCGAACTCTGCGCAGGGCTGCGGCGCCATCGAATTATTTTCTTCCGGCATTCCTTTTCCTCGTATCCCCGTTTATCGAAACTATCGAACCGCTTCCAGCCGCGCCCGCAGCTTCCGCGTCGCCCGAAACAACGAATTCTTCACCGTTTCTTCCGACGTTCCCAACATGTCTCCGATCGCCCGCAACTTCAGCCCCTGATAGTGCTTCAGCTCGAAGACCATTCTCTCCCGCGGCGACAGCCGGTCCAGCGCCACCGCGATGTGCTGCCCTAGCTCTTGCCCCAGCAGTTGCTTTTCCGGATTCGCCGAGGCTCGCACTTCTGGTTGGCGGTCGAAAAAGTCGCGCGTGCCGGCTTCCGTCTCGCCGTCCCCTGCCGTCCCCGGAGCCTGGTCCTCCCGGCGGCTGGTGCGCCGGCGCAAGTGATCGAGCGCCACGTTGGTGACGATCCGGTAGAGCCAGGTATAGAAACTGCATTCGAAGCGGAATCGGTGCAAGTTGCGGTAGACGCGTAGGAAACTTTCCTGGTAGATGTCACGCGCATCCTCGCTCCGATGCACGAGGTTCATCGCCAGTCGCAGCACCTCGCGGTCGTAGCGGCGCACAAGCTCCTCGAACGCCAGGCGGTCCCCTGCCTGGGAATTCCGGACCAGGGCCTGCTCCTCCGCAAGTTTCACTGCTGCCTGGCGCGCATCTCCTGCGAGTGCAACGCTCATCCCCATACCTTGCTCGATCGGCGAGTTTTGGCTCACTCCCAAATCATCCGGTTAGGCCATTTCGTCCCCGGAAGTTCGGCGGCAAGCTCCCTCTTTTGCTGCCTTCCACCTCTATAGACGCGCCCCAAATCCCCAGGTAAGCAACTTTTCACCGAATGGTGTCCGTTTTCGATCACTGTAGTTTCACGCCCCATCCGCTTACCAGAGGGACTTAGCCGGGGCCACTCCGCCCAACGGTATAAGCGGTACTAGCCTCCGGTTCTAGGCCTCCGGTGCCCCACTCTTCCCCGATTTTGGGAAGGATGGGCGTATAGATCTCCCGCCCACTCAAGCACGAAGCACCCATCCTCTAAGACCGATTCGGCCAAGCCACCTTCTCTCCCAACCGAATCAACCAATAAACCGCGACACAAACCGCGAAATCAACCAGCATCCCGAGGTCTACCTTGAATTCCTCGTGCCGCAGCGACGCAGGCAAGTGCGGCGTCAGCGACAAATAATAGATGGCATTTCCCAACAGAACGGCCGCCAAATACTCGATCCACCGCCGCGCGCTAATCACAGGAATCACGCTGGCCATGAACACCTCCGCGCTCCCAGCTATCTGAGATGCCGCCTCCGCATCCCATAGAAGCCCAGTCCAGCTCCCGGCCAAACTAGCACAAACCGCACCCGAGCAGAACGTCCCGGCAGCCGCACCGCGGTGGGGAGTGAGACGCCAGCTAAACCCGAAAGGTGCCCATCACTCTCTCTCTCGCAATGCTCGCTTCCCGTTTTGCTGCAATATGGACGCAATATAGAATGATCCCGCACCTCGCGCCGATGACCATCCCCCTCTCGAACTCGATAAAATACATCAAGGGCATCGGCCCCGAACGCGGCGCCGCCCTCGCCGCGGCGGGCATCGCCACCGTCGGCGATCTGCTGAATTACCTTCCCTTCCGCTACGAAGATCGCATCCACTTCACCAAGATCTCCGAAGCCGTCCCCGGCCAGGTAGCCACGATCCTCGCCGAAGTGGTCGAAGGCGCCGCCGTCCGTTTCGCGCGCGCCCGCAACGCCATGTTCCACCTCACCGTCCAGGATGGTTCCGGCCGCTACTTGTACGCCCGCTTCTTCCATGGCGGCTACATGGAGGGCCGCTACAAGGCCGGGCAGCGCCTCGTCTTGCACGGCAAAATCGAAATGGATCCGCGCCGTCCCGGCCGCAAGAGCATGGTGAACCCGCAGGTCGAATCGCTGGGAATCGCCGGAGCGAGCCAGCCCGCCGATTCCACCGAAGTGGGCCGCATCGTCCCGATCTACGAAGCCGTCGGCGGCGTCAGTTCGCGGATGCTGCGACGCATCATCTACTCCGTTCTGATCAATCTCGATCCGAGCATCCCGGACGTCCTGCCGCCGGACACCGTCCAGCGCCACGGATTCATATCCAAGCGCGAGGCGCTGCTGGGCGTGCACTTCCCGGCTCGCGGCGCCAACCTGGAAACGCTCAACAGTTTCCGCACCCCGGCGCACCTGCGATTGATCTTTGAAGAATTTTTCTTCTACCAGCTGGGCGTGGCGCTCCGCCGACGCGATCAGCACAAGCAAACCGGAATGGCCCTGCGGGTTCGCCAGGATCGCGTGCGCGAGGCGCTCAAGCGCATCCTACCGTTCAAGCCCACCGCCGCCCAAAAGCGCGTGCTTGCCGATATTGCCGCCGACCTCGAACGGCCCCAGCCCATGTATCGCCTGCTGGAAGGCGACGTCGGCAGCGGGAAAACGATTGTCGCCCTCGAAGCCGCGGTGATCGCCATCGAAAACGATTGCCAGGTGGCGTTGATGGCGCCCACCGAAATTCTGGCGGTGCAGCATTTCCTTTCTGCCCGCCGCATTCTGGAACCCGCCGGCTACCAGGTAGAACTGGTGATCAGCGCCATGACCGCGCTCGAAAAACGAAAAGCGCTGGACCGGGTTCGCTACGGAACCGCACAACTGGTGGTCGGCACACACGCCCTCATCGAAGACCAGGTGGAATTCCGCAAGCTGGGTCTGGTCATCGTCGACGAACAGCATCGCTTCGGGGTGATGCAGCGCAAGCGCCTCATCGAAAAGGGCGCGGCGCCCCACGTCCTGGTAATGACCGCCACCCCCATTCCTCGCACCCTCGCTCTCACCATCTATGGCGATCTCGATCTCTCGGTGATCGACGAACTGCCCCCCGGCCGCACTCCTATCCACACCCGCGCCACCACCGAAGACAGGCTCCCCGGCGTCTGGGAGTTCGTCCGCCGCGAGATCGCTCGCGGCCGCCAGGCCTACGTCGTCTATCCGGTAATCGAGGAATCGAAACTGGAATTGAAAGCGGCGATGGCCGAATTCGAGCGCCTCGGGCGCGACGAATTTCCGAAAGCGAAGCTCGGCCTGCTTCACGGCCGCCTCAAGAGCGTTGAAAAAGAAGACGTGATGGACCGCTTTCGCCGCGGCGACCTGCAAATCCTGGTCGCCACCACGGTGATCGAAGTAGGCGTCGATGTTCCCAACGCCACCGTCATGGTGATCGAGCACGCCGACCGCTTCGGCTTAGCCCAACTGCATCAGCTCCGCGGACGCATCGGCCGCGGCTCCGAAAAATCCACCTGCGTCCTGGTCGCTCCGCGCACCGTTACCCCCGAGGGCCAGCAGCGCATCGATACCATGGTGGCAACCGCCAACGGTTTTGAAATCGCCGAGCACGACCTGAAACTCCGCGGACCCGGCGAATTTTTTGGCACCCGGCAGCACGGTGACGTCGCTTTTACCGTGGCCCACCCGCTGCGGGATGCCGAACTTCTCGAACTCGCTCGCCGCGACGCCTTCGAGCTCGCCGCCGATCCCGCGCGTGCCGGCGAACTTCTGCGCATGGCAGGCCGCCTCGGATCGGAATGGCAACAACGCTACAAAATGGTCGGAGCAGGCTAAAGGAGAACCGCAGCACATGCGCGTAATCGCCGGAAAATATCGCGGCCGCCGGCTGACCGGCCCGGGAAAGATCGCGCTGCGCCCTACCGGCGATCGCCTGCGCGAAACCCTTTTCAACATCCTCGGTGCAGCCGTCGAGCACAGTTATTTCATCGACGCTTTCGCCGGGACCGGCGCGATCGGCATCGAAGCCGTCAGCCGCGGCGCCGAGCGCGTTTTCTTCCTGGAAAAACATCCCGCCGCGGCTAACCTGATTCGCAAAAATATCGAGGCGCTGGGAATTGGCGATGTTACCGAGATTCTAAACGTAGACGTCGAGCAGGGCCTCGAGCGGCTGGCGGCGCGGCACATCCTCGCGGATTTTATTTTCGTCGATCCCCCCTACGATCAGGCGGCGGACTACGTCAACACCCTGGAATTCCTCGATGCATCGCACCTGCTCGCTCCCGCTGGCGCGGTGATCGTTGAGCACTTTCACAAACGGGAATTGCCTGGCAGGCTGGAAAGACTCGAATGCGTCCGCATCAAGGAACAGGGCGACGCCACGCTGAGCTTTTATCGCATCGTCGCCGCTGCGTAGTGTTCCACAATGACCCAGGTGTTCCACTCGATTGATTCTTCCGATACAAACTCCCCAATCTGACGATGAACAATTCCCACCGTTAATGTAGAAAAAAGGCGGCGCGAAAATATCTCGCTCCCGGCCATGGCGTCCTTGATTTCCCCCGAGGATTTATGAAATCCAAAGTAGTGTGTCTCACTCTGCTTGCTGCCCTGATGCTCCTATTTGCTTTCCCGGCCGCCGCTCCAGCCGCTCCCAACCCTCCTGCCTCGCCCGCGAATGCTGCGGCCGCCGCACCGAATCCTCATCCGCAAATCCAAGCGCCCATTAATTCTCTGCAAAACGCCCGAGCGCATCTGATGGAGGCATCGCATGAGTTCGGCGGCCATCGCGAAGACGCCGTCAAAGCCATCGATAAAGCCATTCACCAACTCGAAATTTGCATGCAGTACTAATTCATTCGAGCCAACCTTCTCGGCGGCAGCGTCCCGGGCTTCAACGCCCGGACGTTGTCCCTTTACGTCCACTTGTGCCCGCGGTTCTCGGGACCGCAAATCGATAAGGAGGGCTTATGAAATCGAAAATCGTGAGCGTGGCTCGGATAACCGCTCTTGTGCTCCTATGGGCTGGCTGCAGGGGTCGTCCCGTCGCTCAAGCCCCGATGGACTCCCCGCACCCTCATCCACAAATCGCAGCGGCCATCACTTCGTTGCAGGACGCCCGGGAGCACCTGAACCGCGCCTCGCACGATTTCGGTGGCCATCGCGGCGAGACCCTCAAGGCCATCGACGAAGCCATTGCCCAGCTTCAAATTTGCATGCAGTACCGATGCATCCGAGCCGAAGCTCTCGGTGGCAGCGTCCCGGTTTCACCCGCGACGCTGCCTTCTTTCCCGCCACGCTCCTGATGCAGAACCCGCCAGCGAGTCCCCGCGTTTGCTTCTTTCGCCGCTCATTGTCCAGAATCACCAAAGGTTCATCCCGGTGATTCTTCCGCAACAAGACTACAATCTGCCAAGCAATTATTGAATGCGATGATATAAACGGAGGCAGTTCGGGAACCTCTCGATCCCGCTCTGGCGCTCCCTTCCGGAGCAGGTCACTCGATTTTTCCCAACCGCCTTTTGAATCTAGCGGCACCGCGGTTCCTTTCGGATCCGCCAATTGACGAGGAGGATTTATGAAATCGAAAGTCGTATACCTGGCCCTGATGGCAACTCTTGTGCTCCTATTCGCCTTCTCCGCGGCAGCTCCTGCCGCTCCCAATCATGCCTCCCCGGCGACCGCCGCGGCACCGGCACCAGCTCCAGCGGCGACCCCTGCGCCGGCCCCCGGCCCCCATCCGGAAATCGAAGATGCGATCCGATCCCTGCATCACGCCAAGGACCACCTCGAGCATGCCTCTCACGATTTCGGTGGCCACCGCGTGGACGCCATTCACGCCGTCGACGAAGCCATTCACCAGCTCGAAATCTGCCTCAAGTATTAATCCACCTATAGACTCTCAGTTTCCGGCAGCGCCAGGGGCTCTGTCCCCGCGGCGCTGCCTTTTTTTTCTGCCAGAATTTCTTGTAAAGAACTCGCGAGTCCTGCGCGCCGCACCAACCGCGCGGAGTATAATGGCCGCCGCATGCAAATCAAGGACGCAGTGAGGGAACCTCCGGATCTGCGGACAGATTCGCGGCTATCCAATATCCAGTGGGAGCCGCGCGCGCAATCTTTTGTCGAAAGCTTGCGTGCCGTTCTCGCGCCGCCTCCCGCGGGCTTCGATCCGGCGGCAGCTCCGTCCGGTTCGTGGCGCTCGTCCTTCATCGAAGGACGCATACCCCGCGGCTCCATTGCGGCGTCCGCAGCGTGGCACATCTTCATGGCCGCACTCATTCTGCTTCCCCTAGGCCATCCCCTCGAAGCCAGGGCGCCGCACACCCGCGCGTCGTATGAACACACCGTTCTTTACGCGCCGCGAGATTTGCAGTCGATCGCCCCACGCGGACAATCGCCGCTCGCTGCGCCGCAGCGTCCGGAATCCGCCCCGGCCGCGCCCGCACCACGCGGCGCGGACGCCTTCCACCCGCGCCAAACAATTGCGTCGCTCCCGGAACGTTGGACCCATCCCCGCCAGACGCTCGTTCGCCCCGACGCTTCACTCGCGCCGCCCAAAATCAGCCCGCCGCTCCCTAACATCGCGGAATGGGCAGGCTCGCCTTCGATCCCGGCGCCGAAGCTCCAATTTGCTGCCCCAGCGGTCGCGGTCAAACGCCGGGTAAATCCCTCCCCGGAAATCGCCGCGCCTGATATGAAGGCCACTGCAGCCGCAAATTTCAACCTTGGCCCTTCCGCCGCCGCGAATCCCCTGCCCTCCTTAGCAGTGAACGCCAACGTCGCGCCCACTCCACGGCGAAGAGCGCCAGCGGCAGACGCGCCCACCGAACAGAGCGCCCAGGAAATCGCTCCGGCTGTTTCCGGCGATTCCGCCGGACTCAAACGCCTGATCGCGATCTCCGCCGATCCGGCGCCGCCTGCACCGCTTCGCGAGCCGCCTAACGGAAATCTTTCCGCCCGCGTCACGATTTCGCCGGATGGTTCGCGCCCCGGCGTCCCCGGAGGATTGCCGGACGCACCGCGGGGCAATTCCGGAAGCGGATCCCATTCAGGCGCCGCCGGTGAGCCGCATGGTTCAGGTCCCGCCGGAATTAATATCACCGCCGCCAGCGCGGCGAATTCCTCCGCTAGTCCGAATGGATCGGGAAGCGCTGCACCCGATCCACGCCGTGCCGCAGCGTCGCGAACGGCGCCGTCCCACGGCGCCCCGGGTCGCGTCGTTGGCAATTGGGATCCCAGCGTGCCGCCGGAAAGAATTCTGCGCGATGGCCGCATCGGGACGATCCACGTCAACATGCCCAATCTCACCAGCGCCAGCGGAAGTTGGACTCTGAAGTTCGCTCGCCTGGACGATGAAACCGCACCCAAGCAGGCGTACACCCCCCAGCGCGAAGTGGCTTCGCCGGTGCCGCTGCGAAAAGTGGATCCTCGCTATCCGCCGGATCTCGTAAAAGAACGCATCGAAGGCGAAGTGGTGCTCTACGCCATCATTCGCAAAGATGGATCGATCGACAGCATCCAGGTGATGCGCAGCCTCGATCCGCAACTCGATCGCAATGCGATGGACGCGCTTTCACACTGGAAATTCGGCCCCGGCACACTGGACGATGAACCCGTCGACGTCGAAGCCGTTGTGCACGTCCCCTTCCGCGCCCCGGCCCTGCCGTAAGGTGGAGAAGCCACTTTGAATCTGGAACTCAGCGAAGAACAAAAACTCCTGCAGCAGACGGTACGCGAGTTCGCGCTCTCTGAGGTGAAGCCTCGCGCCAAAGAGCTCGACGAAACCGGCCACTTTCCTCGCGACCTGTTTGCCAAGGCCGCCGAGATCGGCCTCACCGGAATCGCCATGCCCGAAAGCGAGGGCGGCGCGGGAATGGATCACATTTCCTACGCCATCGTCGTCGAAGAAATCGCGCGGGTCTGCGCTTCCACCAGCGTGATCCTCTCGGTGCAGAATTCGCTCTACTGCGATCCGATCCACCGCTTCGGATCCGAAGCCCAGAAAGCGCAATTCCTCGTGCCCTACGCCCGCGGCGAAAAGATCGGCTGCTACGCTCTCACCGAGCCGCAAGCGGGTTCGAACGCCGCGGCCCTGACCACCAAAGCCATCCTGCGCGGCAACCGCTACGTCGTGAACGGAACGAAAGCGTGGATCACCAACGGCGGCGTAGCGGATGCGGCCATCGTCTACGTGAATACCCATCCCGAGAAAGGCGAAAAAGGGATCACCGCATTGGTGATCGAAAAAGGCACGCCCGGCTTTCGCGTAGGCAAAGAAGAAAAGAAACTGGGCATCAGCGCCACCGCGTGCACCGAGCTTTCGTTCACCGATTGCGAAGTGCCGGTCGCCAATCGCATCGGCAACGAAGGCGAAGGGTACAGGGTCGCGCTCTCCACTCTCGATGGCGGACGCATCGGCATCGCCGCGCAGGCCACTGGAATCGCCCAGGGCGCACTCGATGCATCGATCGCCTACGCGCACGAACGCCAGGCTTTCGGCCATCCCATCGCCGATTTTCAGGCCATTCAGTTCATGCTCGCCGATATGTCGACTGACATCGCCGCGGCGCGACAGCTGGCCCGCCGCGCCGCCTGGAAACAGGACGCCGGCGCGCGCTTCACCATGGAAGCGTCTATCGCCAAATTGTTCGCCAGCGAAATGTCCACCCGCGTCGCGCACAAAGCCATCCAGATCCATGGGGGAAACGGCTACAGCCGCGAATACCCAGTCGAACGCGCCTATCGCGATGCGCGCATCACCGAAATTTACGAAGGCACGAGCGAGATCCAGCGCCTGGTGATCGCCTCCTGGGTTTTGAAGAGCTACTAGCTCAAATCGAACGGTGAGTTAACGGTGTGACGCTCTTCCCCGACATGCTCGATCTCGAATCTTTCCGCCACTTCGACCCAGACCATGACGCCGATTTCTTCGCTGAAATTCCGGCGCGCCCCGGCGTCTACCTGCTCGAGCCGCTCGCGTCCAACGCCCAGCCCTACATCGCCCGCACCGCCGATCTGCGCCGCGCCGCCCAACGCCTGCTCAGCACGCCCGACCCGCAATCGCGCCGCCTGAATCTCCGCGAAGTGATCGGCGGCATCCGCTATCGCGTCACCGGCTCGAAATTCGAACAGCTGCTCACGCTCTACCACCAGGCGCGCTTTCATTTTCCCCGCCGCTATCTCGACTTCATGCGCTTGCGTCCGCCCGCGTTGCTGAAAGTGAATCTCCGCAACGACTATCCGCGCTGCTACGTCACCCGCCGCCTGCTTTCCGACGGCGGCCTGTACGTGGGTCCGTTCGCGTCACGCCGTTCCGCCGCGGCATTTTCCGAAAGCCTGCTCGACCTTTTCAAAACCCGCCGCTGCCAAATCAAGATTCGCCGCGACCCGGCGTTTCCCGGATGCATTTATTCCGAGATGAAAATGTGCCTGGCGCCGTGCTTCGCCGGCTGCACCCACGACGAATATTCGGCGGAAGTCGCGCGCCTAGTAGCCACGCTCACTTCAGCGGGCGCATCGCTCGAACAATCCCTCGGACAAGAACGCGAAGCGGCCTCCGCATCGCTCGATTTCGAACGCGCCGCCGCGGTGCACAAGAAAATCGAGAAGGCCAACGGAGTGCTGCGCGGCCTCCCGGATCTCGCGCGGCCCATCGAGCAGCTCGATGCGGTAATCCTGCAGCGCAGCGGCGAAGAAAACACGGTCACACTCTTCTGGATTCAGGCCGGCGCTATTGCCGGCGTGTTCCCGCTGCGCTTCGGCGAATTATCGAGCGAGCCACGCTCGCTCGATTCGATCCTCCGCGCGTACCTGGAGCCCGCCG
>Ga0302325_10008142_pt1 | contig 23103 bp, 26 predicted proteins | sample Palsa_T0_2_FD_201948 | JGI IMG/M metagenome (GOLD analysis project Ga0302325, IMG submission 201948) | Peat permafrost microbial communities from Stordalen Mire near Abisko, Sweden - Palsa_T0_2 | ecosystem: Environmental > Terrestrial > Soil > Palsa > Peat permafrost | place: Sweden: Abisko... | reverse complement strand
ACATAAATGGCGACACGGTAAACCATTGATATTGCTAGGTCGGGCGCTTAGCTCAGCGGGAGAGCGTTCCCTTCACACGGGAGAGGTCGTAGGTTCAATCCCTACAGCGCCCACCATTGAGTTACTCTATTGATTTTTCAAGCGTTTTTGCTATGAGATTTCTTTCGAGGGTACAGTATGATGGTACCGTCTGACGCCACTGCAGCAAGTCTCCGCCGGACCAGACCCGTTGATTTATGCTGGCGACTCTGAGTGGCTATCTCTCTCCACGGCGAAGGCCTGGCGAAGCTCGTTTTGCCCGGTCGCGAGAGTCGGGCGACAGTTTTCGGTTACTCGCGAGCGCATTCGGTGGATTCAAGCCAAGGCGATCCGAAGGCTCGAGTACCTAAGCCGATCAAGGGAGCTCAGAACCTTCCTTCAGAATTGATTTCCAAGCAGGCAACTCGAGCAGCCGCGATGTCCGCTCCTGGTTGGTGGCGCTCAGTGCTGATCAGTACTTAAAGCCTTCCACTGAGGCAGCATTTCATTATCAGGCGGCGACTAGCTGGATGAATGAACCCTCGTAGTATTCAATCGAGTAGGCGGCGGGAATCGGCCCATGTGTCACGCTGGTTTCTGTTCGTCGTGGAGTCGGTCAATCTCATGTGCCCTGTAGACCGGTCCGCCGATCACCTTAACGGTCGCTCGTATCTTTTGCTCAGGCGCCAACCGATGCCAGGCCGAAACGGCTTCCTGCAATGTGGCGCAATCAGTTTGGGCGCCAGCTCCGTTGTTGAGCGTCGCGGGTTGCCCGGCGTCAATATAGATTTTGTAGTCGTCGCTCGTCGGCAGCGCCAAAGGGCTGCCGTTCGCTTGCGGGGTCACCATTGGTTTATCGCTCGCCCGTCATCCGGCATAACCGCCATTAAACCGCCTTCGCGCGGCCGTTGTAAGTGTAGAGCGGTCCTGCGGTGCCCTCCACGACGTGCTGAGAGATCACGATTTCTTTGACGCCCTCGAGACTTGGCAGGTCGAACATCGAGTCAAGGAGTATGGCCTCCATGATGGACCGCAGCCCGCGAGCCCCGGTCTTGCGGTCGATCGCCTTCCTGGCGATAGCGCCGAGTGCTTCCGCCGCCACAGTGAGATCGACGCCCTCCATTTCAAACAGCCGCTGATATTGTTTCACCAGCGCGTTCTTGGGCTGGGTCAAAATAAGTTTTAGCGAGCCTTCATCGAGATCCTCAAGCGTCGCTATGACCGGAAGGCGGCCGACAAATTCCGGGATGAGGCCGTATTTGAGCAGGTCCTCCGGCTCGACCTCGCGGAAGATCTCGCCCTGCTTTCTATCCTCGGGCGCGATCACCTTTGCTTCGAACCCAATTGACCCGGGTCGGCTGCGCGCCGAAATGATCTTCTCAAGACCGGTGAACGCGCCGCCGCAGATGAACAGGATATTGGTGGTGTCGACTTGCAGGAATTCCTGCTGCGGATGCTTGCGCCCACCCTGCGGCGGCACACTTGCGATGGTGCCCTCTATGAGTTTGAGCAACGCCTGCTGCACGCCCTCGCCGGAGACGTCACGCGTGATCGAAGGGTTATCGGATTTGCGGGAAATCTTGTCGATCTCATCGATATAGACGATACCGCGCTGCGTACGCTCGACATTGTGGTCCGCAGACTGCAGCAACTTCAGAATAATGTTTTCGACGTCCTCGCCGACATAGCCGGCTTCGGTAAGCGTCGTCGCATCCGCAATGGTGAAAGGAACATCGAGAACGCGCGCCAGCGTCTGCGCCAGTAATGTCTTGCCCGAGCCGGTCGGGCCGATCAGGAGGATATTTGACTTTGCTAGCTCGACATCTTTGTGGTCGGCCTGGTGTTTTAACCGCTTGTAGTGATTGTGGACAGCTACCGAAAGCACCTTCTTGGCGTGGACCTGGCCGATGACGTAGTCGTCGAGGGTCTTGCGTATTTCCCTCGGGGTCGGAACATTGTTCCCCGATTTCGACAGCGAGGACTTATTTTCCTCGCCGATGATGTCCAGGCAAAGCTCCACACACTCGTCGCATATAAAGACGGTCGGCCCGGCAATGAGCTTGCGCACCTCGTGCTGGCTCTTGCCGCAGAACGAGCAGTAGAGTGAGTTCTTTGAATCGACGCCGCCGATCTTGCTCATTTCACAGCCGCCCTCCGAGACGCTGCGGTGCTCTGCCAGCGTCGGGCATTTCGCCCCACATGAATCATATATGTCTTAGAATGGGGTGAAGAAGGTCTTGGAAGTAATGCCTAACTAAAGCAAGCCGCATAAGGTATCGTTACGCGCTCTGGCCTCCCTGATGGGCTACTCGACAAGGCGCTTGAACAGACATTTCCTGCGAGTGATGCCGTAGCGATCAATATCGAGTGAATCACATGACGCTGCGGCACGAATTCCCGAATCACCCATGTTGCTCAGGCATCAGAAGGTCGGTAGTGGGACCCACGTAACGTTTATCCACCAGCGCTCGAACAGGTACTCGTCGCGGAGACGCGAAGCAAAGACGATGGCCCGTCATTGATCGAATTGACAGCCATGTGGCAAATCCCGACGCATCATGGCCCAGCGCTCGGGTCGAACGGCACATAAGCCGGAATTATTGAAGGCTGCCGAGGCGAGGGGAGTGCCACCAAAAAAAGAAACCGATCAGCAAAGTACAGTTTCTTAATAAGTGGCAAGATGGCGAAACGATCAAGCTCGGAAAGAGCATCATCTAACTGAAGCTACGGGCAGGCACAAAAATGTGCGTACTTGTACGTTAGGATAGGCCTGACCATGTCGTCGAGGTAGCCGATTACAGCAGGAGAATGTGATGAACGCGGAGACCTCTAAAACGGCAGTTGAGGACTTGATTGCCAAGGTCCTCGGCGGAAAAGCGCTGGACGCCTTCGACCGCTACTATTCCGACGACGTCACCATGCAAGAAAATGACAACCCGCCCCGAGTTGGCAAAGCAGCCTGTCGCGCTTTTGAGGTGGATTTTCTTTCTAAGATCAAGACAGTGCGAACCTACGTTTGCGATGGCTACGTGATTTCCGGTAACAAGGCATTCATTGTTTGGCGCATCGATGCCGACCACGCCGACTGGGGCTCGCTTAACATGAGCGAAGTAGCCATTCAGGAGTGGTCGAACGGAAAAGTAGTGCGCGAGAAGTTCGTCTACTGATCCCCTCTCCTTGAACTTTCAGGCCAAGCGGTAATGCCTAGACGTGAAACTTAGCCCCGCCACTCACGTGCGCGGGGCTTTCCTTTGGGAAGGTCGCCAGTTATAAGCACAGCCTTTTTAGATTTGGAGATCGTTCATGGCCTAGAAGCGCAAACGAGTTGCCTAGTCCACCGAGCATGTTCGCACCTTGAAGTCCATGGCGAAGAAGAAGACGTCCGCCGGCAAAATCGCAAAGGCGCTCAAACGTACAGAAGGCGCCACCCGCCAAAAGGCGTTCAGCATGGGATCGTCGCTCGACTCGCGCGCCTAACGACCCGAAAAACCGATTAGCTACGTTTCCGGCAGGCCCCCGCCACTCACGTGCGCGGGGTTTTTCGCTATTTGTCCGCGTCGTGCCATCCCCGCCCACAGGTCCGCCTTTTCTGCATCAACAGATTTTTCTTCTCATCCGCGATGATTTCGCTTTTCGCCAAGCCAATTGCGAATTCCGATTTAAGCGCAATTTGGTAACAACTCCCATCATAAGGTCTTTTGTCTTTCGCCCCGTTCCTTGCACGTGAACGGCACTCGAACCTGCCCTTGAGCCGCCGCGACGCGGGTGGGCGCACCACACTTTCCGTATTTGCTCTCGATACGAGTCTCGCCACGCTTAACGGTGACGGTTTACGCTCGAGTGCCTCTTTAAAGGATGTCTTCGTCCACATCTCAGCTGTCGAGAAGCCGGGCCTTAGCAATCTAAATGAGGGCAGGTTGTCGAATACGAGAAGGTTGCGAATAAAGGAAAGACATCGGCTGAAAATCTCAAGGCGCGATGCTGATCTTTCTGAAAGCGCGCGTTAGGCGTTGAGCTTGCCCAATAGCTGCTTGAGCGCCGCTTTCCCTGCTTTGTTAGCAGCTGCCATGGTGTGAAAAAAGATCGGCGATTCCCCCACTGGGTTCGAGCGACCGGCGCGATAGATCTCCCACCTCCAGGAGTTCGGACGGCGCCGCCGATTCTTTACAACAACCGAATAATCGCTATCGTCGAAACGCAATTTAAGCATCGGTGAACTCGTCCGTTACGCTCATCCACGAGTCGTCACCGTTTCGACCGCGACTTGCGGGCGGCATAGCGAGCGTCCCTGGCTGCCTTTCGTTCGGCTTCACGATTTGCACTTTCAGCCGCGGCGTGCTCAGCCTGGATAGCGGCGTCACGTTCCGCTTGCTGAGCCCGTTCGGCTTCACGCAGTTTGTTTTCGACCTTTTCCGTCTCGCGGACATTCCTGGCCGCGCTACGCTTGGCGGCGCCTGCTATTCTAGCTCCGAGCCGTTCTTCGAACGCTGGATCAGCAGCACTTGCGCGAAACTTCTCCAACGCCGCTTTTTTAGCGTTGGCGGCGGTGTTTTGACGGTCGACGAAATCCGGTTTCTTGAACCCACTCATGCGCCTCGACCTAGCGGTTGCTGTGGGTGAACAAGTTTATGCCTGGTTCTCATCAAGACACGCGCCAGCCAACCACTGTCGCTTCGATACGTCTACCGGGAGCTACGCTTTGCCAGGACCCGTTATTCCACTGACATAGGAGTGGAATGATCCTCGCAAAGGAGTTCAAGGCCCCGGCCTGCCGGCGGAATGCCTTCATGAGTGAAATCATCGATGTGCTCTTGCCATGTTACCCATCGTGCTCTTGATTATCCGTCCATGTCACCCGCACAATGTGGCATCCGGAAACCCGGAGCCTAACGCCTTCCGCATCGCCACAACAGTTGCAACTGATCCAAATCCGCGGCTCAACCGAGCACCGGAGCCCGCAGAACCTCCAAAATCCGGGCGCGGACCCTTGCGCCCTGTCCGGGCGCGACCGGTCCCTTTCCACCCCACAACCAAGCCGCGGCGGCGCTCTATTGCGCCACATGAAATTTGAAGAGATCGCCGAAGCTATTGCCAGGCTGCCGCCGGATCAACTTGCCCGCTTCCGCCGCTGGTTCACCGCATTCGAGGCGCGCCGCGCCGACCACGCCGAGGAGCTTGAGGAGCGCGACTTCCGCAACGGTCAGGCGCGACAGTTCGAGCGTGTGCCATCGACTTCCGAACGACCTCAACTTCGGACGTATCACTGCCCTGCGCTAACTGAAGCGGTGGGCCGAAGGCCGCTCGAGGATCTCACCGCACATCGATTCAAGCTCCGTGCCAAGCGCCAAATACATTCGTTACCGTTTCCTTAATTTTCCACCTTGTGAGCAATTTGGGACAGTCCTGCTTTCGGATGTCGGTACGGTTTGCACAGGGAGAAGACGTTTGTTCGAAGCCGGTTACGCGTAACTCTGCCAAGGAGCCTTTCTTCAACCCCATCAACGCGTGGAGGGAGAACGATGAGCGACTCCGTATCGACCGAAAAAACCGTGTTTCAGTTTCCGTGGGGGCGCGCGGTCGAGCGCGATTCGCGCCGGCAGACGCGGCACGATGCGTTGACCGCCGAATTGGAGGCGGCGCGCGCGCGAGAAAAGGCATGGCTGCGTGAGAAGTCAGACCTCTTGCAGCGCCAGGAAATGCTGGCCCAGGAATTCGAGCATCGGCTCGTGAATAGTCTGCAAATCATCAGTAGTCTACTGTCTTTGCAAAGTCGGACTGCGAGCCCTGAAGCCGCTGCGCAATTGATCGTTGCGGCCCGTCGAGTTGGCTCTTTTGGACGCGTGCATCGCCGGCTACATCTCCTCGATCATCAAGAGAGCGTGGAGTTTAAACAGTATCTCCAGGAATTGTGCGAGGACCTTTCTGCGCTCCTTTTCCGGGGGGCAACCGATTGCACCATCGTGGTCGACGCCGTGAAGGTCGATATACCCACAATGTTCGCTATCCCGCTCGGCTTTATCGTCAACGAGCTAATCACCAATTCGGCGAAGTACGCTAAGGGCAACATTACTGTTCGATTGGAAACGACGCCGACGGTCGGTCATTCGTTATCGGTATTGGATGATGGCCCTGGAGTGCCGGAGGGCTACGATCCGGCTCAGAGCAAAGGTCTTGGAATGAAAATCATAGCTAAGTTGGTGAAACAGATTGGCGGAGAGCTGAAAATTGCGTCCCGCGGAGACGGCCATGGGGCATGCTTTACGGTGACATTCGGCCGCCCGTTCTCGGTCGAAAGATCGTGTCATGGCGTCTAAACGCCAGCCGTCATCGATCAAAATTCGTTTCTCGCGCGAGTCGACGACGGCGACGGGTTGGTGGAGTGCGTGAGCGGCGTGCCAGTCTATGACGTCAGCCGGTGATCTTCGGCTTGGGGGACGCGCCATGGCCACCCGGCAAGGGCGAATCCGTGCTTTCGTTGATGAGGTCTGCCGCAGACCGACCGCTCGAATTCTTTGCGAAGATCGCGCTGGCACGCGTGTCATTCCGTCTCTATGCAAGTGGAGCGATGGCACGTGGCAGAACCACAAACTGGCCCGACGTCTCGAAGTCGAGGTAATCGGCAGCGTGAACCCAAAGGCAATCAGCGTTGAACCTTCAGGTTTCCTCGACGTTTACCCTTGCTCGAGATTACTTCGAATTCGAGGGCTTGCCTCTCATTGAGGCCGCTCAGCCCGGCTCGCACCGGGTCCGAAGCTCGCCGCAGCCATGAGGCCAACTTGTTCCGAAGGAACACATTCTTCCATGAATCTGTGACATCGCACCAAAAGACGAAGGCACCAATCGCCACAAGCGTGCCAAGAGTCTCGAGCATATTCATCACACGCAACGTCGAGCTAATTCGCCGCTATAACTTGCAGCCGCGGGGAGTGCGCCACCTCAGACATGGATATTGGCCTCTGAGTCAGTCATTTGCTGAGCAAAATTGCTCACGAGTGTTCTTCAGAGGCACGATAGGGATTGGCGTCGCCCTCGGACTTTGCCGTCGATGCTTCATTGATCAGCATCCGTGTCGCACGCAAGGCTCGATCGCATCGCGAAGGTGCCTGATCAGACTAGCCTCCGGGTTGGCGGCAACGCCGATGGCCAAGAAGTCCGGCGGGCTCAACCTCGACGCTGCTTCAGTGGTCAAATGAGAACAGACTCAATCTCGCGAAAACCGACAAAAGTGGGTCTTGATCCAGCGTCAGTCTCTGATCCCGCGTCGCGAAAGGGAGACGCTCTTGTTAACACTAGTCTTCTAGCACTGCAGCTGAACTGCGCTGCCGAGTTTGTATCGTCCGGAGATTTAAGGCCATCATGAAGATCGCACAGATCGCCCCACTTATTGAGAGTGTTCCTCCTCGGCTCTATGGCGGCACTGAACGGATCGTTTCCTACCTGACCGAAGAACTTGTCCGGCTTGGCCACGATGTGACGCTCTTTGCGAGTGGAGACTCTATCACCAGCTCCGAGTTAGTCCCCTGTTGCGCTCGCGCCCTGCGCCTTGATCCTGCCGTGCGCGATGTCATACCGCACTTCATGCTGATGATTGATAAGGTGCGCGAGCGCGCGGAGGAGTTTGACGTTCTTCATTTTCACATCGATTTGTTCCATTTCCCGCTCTTCCGCTCGCTGGCGGCGCAGACCCTGACTACGCTTCACGGCCGGCAGGATTTGGGGGATCTCAAACCCTTTTATTCCCGGTTCAGCGAAATGCCATTGATTTCCATTTCGGACGACCAACGCAAACCATTGCCGCACGCCAATTTTGTTGCGACCATCCATCATGGCATCCCGACTGGTCTGCATCGGCCGTCGTTCGAGCAGGGCAGCTACCTTGCATTCCTAGGGCGGATTTCGCCGGAAAAACGCCCGGACCGGGCGATCAGAATTGCGCGCGCCGCCGGCATCCCGCTGAAGATCGCGGCCAAGGTCGACAAGGTCGATGAGGATTATTTCCGTAACGATATAGCTCCGCTCGTCGCTGGCGGGGGCGTAGAATTCGTCGGAGAGATCAACGAACGTGAGAAAACAAAATTCCTAGGCGAGGCGTCCGCTCTGCTGTTCCCGGTAGATTGGCCGGAACCGTTTGGGCTCGTGATGATCGAATCTATGGCTTGCGGCACACCGGTGCTGGCGTTCCGTCATGGTTCGGTCACCGAGGTCATTGAGGATGGTTTCACCGGCAAGTTGGTCGACAGCGAGGAAGAAGCTATCGCGGCCTTACCGGCACTGTTGTCTTACGACCGCCGCACGGTGCGGCAGCGATTTGAAGAGAGATTTACCGCCGCAAGAATGGCCAAAGATTATGTCGACAGCTACCGCCAGTTGTTGAAGACACGCACGTCTGACACCAAGCCCCGCCGCGTCAAGCTCAATGGCGGCAACGACTTAACTCCCGTGCGGAGTGAAAAGCAGCTTCCGGCCCTATTTGAGGCCGGTGCGGATCCCGAAATTCAAATCTGAGGAACGGTGAATTATATTAGCCAAAGTCAAGACGATCGCAGTGTGAGGTGTGCGGCCCGGAGCGGCAGTGTCCCCGTCTTTACGCCGGGATTGTCTGGATCGTCGGCAATGTGAAAGCCAAGTTCGGCGCACATCGCTAGCATGGTGGTATTCTCCGACAGCACTTGGCCTAGCAAGACCTTGAGGTCCTTACGCCTTGAAAATTCGATCATATGTTTCATCAACAGCCAACCGACGCCGTGGTCCTTAAGCCGTGAACGCACCAGAATGGCAAACTCGGCGGTCTCTCCGCTTGTGTTATCGCGCAGACGCGCCACGCCCGACATCTTTTGGGTTTGCTCGTCGAGGGCATGAATGCCATGGCACACGCCGGATCGTAGTGGATGAGCTTGTCGATCAGTTCGTGGCTTACTTCGCGCATTGGTCCGAAGACGCACAGCCGAAGATCTTCCGCGGTCGCGTCGCTGAGAAAATCGGAGTAGAGGGCAGCATCCTCCGCCTACTCGTGCAATCTTGCGGGGGGAGGTCGCTTCCGACGTTTGTGTAGCATCGAATGAGCAGCACTTAACTCTGCGCGACGGAACGCCCAGGAATTTATTATGCGCGGCTACCGGCAGCTGCTTGACCACGCCGTCCAAGCCAGGGAGACCCCGCGCTGCGTGGCGGTAACGATAGGCACGATAGTGGTGCGCCTGGTGAGCAAAATTGCACAGAAATGCACTGAGCCGAGGATCAAAAATGAGTGTTCAAAGAGCGTCCCGATCGAGTACCGATTGAATGTATGAACGATATCCGAGTATTCATGCCACACGCGATCCGAGGGCGTGGGCACCGATCCTCGCCCGTTACCGGGAGCCGAACTGCGCCCGCAGCACGGTCGAACTCGCGATCACGGTCGTGCCTTTCGTGCTCTTATGGATTCTGATGTGGGCCGCTCTCGGCAGCGGTTACTTGGTGGGCCTTTTGCTCGCCGTGCCGGCTGCCGGCTTCCTCGTGCGCCTCTTCATGATCCAACACGACTGCGGCCACGGGGCATTCTTCCGCCGACGTCGCGCGAATGACTGGGTCGGACGTATCATTGGCGTATTGACCCTGACGCCCTACGATTTTTGGCGACACAGTCACGCGCTCCACCATGCGAACTCGGGCAATCTCGATCACCGCGGATTCGGCGATGTCGACACGCTGACCGTGCGCGAGTTTCTAGCGTTATCCCGATGGCGTCGGCTCCTGTATCGGCTGTATAGGAATCCGATCGTAATGTTTGGCGTGGGTCCGATGTATCTGTTCGTCTTGCGTCACCGACTGCCAGGGGGATTGATGCGCAGCGGTTGGTACTTCTGGCTGAGCACGATGGCAACGAACCTCGCAATCGCGGTTCTCGCCGCTACGATGATCTGGCTGGTCGGCCTGCGTCCATTCTTGCTTGTACAAGTGCCGATCACGCTTCTCGCAGGTTCGGTTGGTGTTTGGCTGTTCTACATCCAGCACCAATTCGAGGACACTTTCTGGGCCCATGACGAGAGCTGGAATTTTCACCTCGCGGCGCTGCAGGGCAGCTCGCATTACGACCTACCAAATGTCTTGCGGTGGTTCACCGCCAATATTGGGGTGCACCATGTCCACCATCTCTGCAGCCGTATCCCGTATTACCGGTTGCCGCGAGTGTTACGGGATCACCCCGAGCTTACTCCCGTCGGGCGCCTTACGCTGCGCCAAAGCCTTCATTGCGTGCGCATGGTTCTTTGGGATGAAGGGGGGCGGAGGCTCATTTCTTTTCGCGAGATGCATATCCTCGCGTCGGCGATGAACGGAACAACGGCCGCCGCACCAAATGGGCGTAGTGCAGACTTGGCAGCAACGCAACTAAGCAAGAAAAAAATCGAGTCGATAGATCGTCGTGTTGAGCATGCCGCATTGTTTGCAGTGCGACGACCTCGGCCGCTTCCGCTTGCTGATTGACCGCGATTTCCGCAATCTTCGTCAGCACCGCGTCGGCCACTTTTCTTCCGATCGCGAGCGAGTTGGCCGGAGTTGTGTAATCTGTGTGTGATCTGATAGCCTAGTGACCTTAAAGTTTTGATCTCACGCAACATCAGGATTTTAAAAATCATGTCGAGCCGCAATCCGCCTGTTCCTCCAGCCAGCCGCAGCAACAAAGGCCCGAAGAATAATGCGGAAGTGTCGAAAGACAAGAAGTTGGTGAAGCATGAGCATCACGCCAACGCGGCGGAAGAGGGGGACACCGCCAATATCAAACAGAACACCACAAACAAAGGTTACTTCCGCGGCCGTCGGCTCGGTTGATGGGAAGACGGGCCGGCGGAAGATCCGCTGTGGGAAGCGGAGGAAATAAAAAGGGCCGGCCGGGGCCGGCCTGTCTAATTTTGTTCTCGCGATCATAACACTGGGCTAACGAGTTAGTGGCCGACATTCACGACCGTATGTCCCTCATACTCGCCCCGAAAGAGTTCGCCGGATGGCTGACTACGATCCCAATCCCCGCGACTTGATGAAGATGTTCCGGGCCGAGCCATTGCGGATGTGGCCGATCTCGACACGGCCAACAAGCCGGAGAACGATGATCCGGCGTTCGTGGAGCCGATCGACGGGCGGCCGCTTTGTAGCCACGTCTGTAAATTAGCTCAAGAACGGATATCCGCCCGGTTTTCGACGTCGGCGATGGGGCCACGAACAGACGTCGCCCAGCATACCGAAGACCCCCCGCAAGGGGGGACTTGCTGGGATCTTCAGACGCAGTGCAGCGCCGGCGCGCGAGGGACTCGGGGGCGAGGGGGAGCGCCTGCGTCCGCTTACAACTTTGCGCCCAGCGCTCCCCAAATCTGTACCGAATTGCTTACTTCGATGGTTCGGCGGCGGCCGTGGATATCCTACCGGCGATCGTTATGGTGATCGCGATGTCGCGTGGACATGTAGAGGTCACCATGGTCGCGATGTCGGTGTCGCTCGCCGACGCCAACGCCGACGACGTTGCCGACTTCAACTCCGACGTCTTCCGCGACGATCATTGGTTTGTCGCCAGCGCTCAAAGAGCTGGCAAATGCCGGCACCGTTAGGAGCGGAGCAACAAAAAGGGCGAGTAAAACATTCTTCATTACATCCTCCCGAGCTGGGACGCTCGCGGTCCCGCTGCTCATCAGAATGCGCGTTTGACGCGCCGGTAGTCTGTATAGAATTGACCAGTGCGTTATCAGAAACAATACCTCGATGAAGCCGTCGCCTTAGATACCAAACAAAGAAAATACCAGGATACGGCAATGGACAAGGACCGAATCAAAGGCTCTGCCGAGCAGGCCAAGGGAGCAATGAAAGCGACTGCCGGGAAGATTTTTGGCGATAAGAAGCTGGAAACCGAGGGCAGGACCGAAAAGGCTGCCGGCAAAGTGCAAAACGCGATCGGTGGATTGAAGGATGCGGTGCGCGGTAAGTAACGCCAGCACCGTCAAAGGAGATTTTCGATGGAATTGATCCTGATTATCGTTGTCCTACTGCTCCTGTTTGGTGGCGGCGGCGGATACTTTGGTCGCAGGCGAGGGTATTGGTGATCGGACACGGTCCCGCAGAAAGCAGGGACGGTCTGCCGCCTAATTCCGCTGAATCGCCCAGACTGCGGCGTGATGTCGGTCGCCGCTCTTAAGTCGTTAACCGTCTCCGCCCCTGATCTGTGGCTGGTCGCGCAGAACGACGTTCAGCAATGAGCTGTGGATTTGACAAGGACGCGGTTGAGCGTGAACCGCCGCGCCAACAGCGCGTAATGATCTCGCGCGACGATAGTGCCAAACAACAGCGCGATCAGAAGAAGGGCGCCGAGCATTCGCGGTAGGTGAAGGCGTTCTAGCAACCGCAAGGCTGGCTGCAGTAGAAGATCGAGGATGATGGCAAGCACGATCGGTAGCACAATCTCACGCGCGGCATAGAGCGCGGCGAGGAGCGCCAGCATGAACAATCCACCTTGGAAGACGCCGCGAACGTCGGCACCGCGGGGCATCCCCTGCTCGCTCACGGCGGGCTCATCCAGCGGATGTGCGCCCGGTTCGTCGGCAGGAGTGGTTTCACCGGCTCACCGCGACTTTGCACATTACCGCCATGCGTGGAGTTCCGTCCGCGCCTAACTAGCCGCATTTGGTGCTCAGCCAGGACTTAGGCTTCCGTACACTTCAGCCGCTATTTGGCTGGCGGATATAGTATGTTGGAGTTGATCCGCTCGGAAGACCCCACTGGATTGGCACCGCCACTCCGCCTCTGAGTGAGCACTTTTGCTCAGACTCCGGCTCCGGCTTATCCACATTCTTGAGCTCGCACGCCAGGCTAACCAATAGCCATGTCGGTGGACCCATCCGACGATGTCCTCCGTGAAGCTATTCGGGAGGATTTATGCAAAAGACTAATTTCAGAGAACAGTTTACGAATGTCGCAGACGCCTGCGCACTCGCTCAAAGTATCGTCGATACAGTCCGGGAACCGATCGTCCTACTCGACAAAGGATTGCGCGTTATAGCCGCGAGCCGCTCCTTCTATACGGCATTCGAGGTGAGCCCCGAGGAGACACAGGGGAAGCTTCTTTACGCGTTAGGCGACGGGCAATGGGATATTCCCAAACTTCGCTTGCTGCTGGAGAAAATTATCCCAGAACATGGCGTGATGGAAGATTATGAAGTCGAGCACGAATTTCCGAATCTTGGCACCCGCACCATGCGCTTGAACGCCCGCCAGGTTTTCTACAAGGAAGGCGCCGAGACGACCATTCTGCTTGGAATTGAAGATGTCACCGTGCGGCGCACCTTGGAGCACGAGAAGGACAATCTGTTGCGACAGAAGGATATATTGCTGGAAGAAATTCAGCACCGGATTGCCAACAGTCTGCAAATCATTGCAGGCATTATTTTGATGAAAGCAAACACGGTTAGTTCTGAGGAGACACGCACGTTTTTGCAGGACACTCATGCTCGGGTCATTTCGATCGCGACCGTTCAAGAACAACTCAACGCATCGGGGATAGTGGGGCCTATTGAAATGCTTCCATATCTCGAAAAACTGGGGGCAGCCCTCGCAGCATCGATGATTGGGGATGTTCGACCGATCACGTTGAAAGTGGTGGGAGTGGCAGGCAGTTTAAGCGCCCGTCAGGCTGAGAGTGTTGGCTTGATCGCGACGGAACTTGTCATAAACGCTCTCAAGCACGCTTTCCCTGACCAAAATATGAAAGGCCGGATCAACGTGGCGTACGACGTTGATGGAACGAATTGGAAACTGTCAGTTGCTGATAATGGAATTGGCAAGCCGGACGGCGTCTTTGCCCAAACAAAGACCGGGCTAGGCACCGGCATAATCAAAGCGCTCGCGCAAAATCTCAATGCCAAAGTTGAAACTTTGGTCGGGTCTGATGGCACGATCGTGTCAATCACACACGCCACTTTTCCGCCAACACTAACGCGGGCCGCATGAAACCATCGTGTGCGCTTTGGGGTCATTTTCGACGGCAATGAGCTTGGACGCAGCCGGACCATCCCCCCTATCACCCCGCTGCAGCCGACAGCCGCGGCAGCGAAGGCCCCACGCGCAGCGAGACAGCCCGCTCCACAACGCTTTGACGGGGGGCTGGCAAGGCTCGACAGGTGCAAAAATCATCCGGTTGCCCCAAACCCAGGCTGGAAAGGCCCCCTATCGATAACATTCTACTTCCTGATCGCCGGTCCGGAAGTCGCCGATTGGTTTGCCTTCGCGAGGACGAGGATAATATTCGGCACTTCTGCCACGCACGAAAATGATATGCGATAGATCGAGCGTCTGGTTGAACACCTCGACCGTGCTATCGAGATACATCGACCAACTGCGCCTGAAGCGCTCGGTAAAGAGCGCCGGATCGGCCTTTTGAATGTCAGGCCAACGCAGATTGAAACGCTCGCGCCACTCCCGCAGCGTACGCTGGTAGTGTGGCCAAAGGTTCTCGATCTCGACAAGTGTGATGTCGTGTCTGTTCATCATGATAAGTTCGTGCGGCAGACTCGGGAGATGTCCGCCGGGAAAGATGTATTTGAGAGCGAGAAAGCTGGTCGCGACCCGTTGCATGAGGGACGAGGTGGAGATGAGACCAATGCCGCCCAGCTTCAGGGAATGCTCGATCGATGCCCACCATTCGTCGTAACGTTTCAAGCTCAAACCGTGGTGCTCATGCACACCGACCGTCAGGAATTTGTCGAAAGATTCCTTCGGCTCGTTCACGATGTCGCGGTGATCGCCTTCGACGATGCGAATGCTGCCAGCGACATCGTGCCGCTTAAACCGCTCGCGCATATATTCGTTCTGCCGCTTGACTGGATTATAGATGGTGACGGTAACGCCGTAGTTCTTCACCATGTAGATCGCCGCATACCCCCAGCCGGCGCCCACCTCCAGGACGTGATCTCCCGGCTTCAAAAGCAGTTTGCGGCAGATGTATTCGGAATTGTTGTGTTTGGCCTGATTTAAGTTTTGCGTTCCCTCCACCCAATACCCTTCCGAATACCCGACCGTTTCGCCGAGCATCTCTTCAAAGAGCTTTGGATGAATCGCATATTGGAACTCGGCATTCTTTTTCGCGACCGCGCGGGTTTTATTGCTCTGGAGCCACTCCTGGATCAGCTTTCGCGGCACCATCAGAGGATTCGAGGCATACACATACGGACGGTTCGCACCCGGCTTGCCGACATTCGCGTCCTTGCCCATCGCAAAAAGCAAGGAGGCAGGATTTTGCCCGATTAGGTCGATTTCTCCGTCGATGTATTTCTCAAAAAATCCTTCGTAAAAGAAAACGAGCGAGTACCACTCGGCATGGGTCGTTTTGAAGCGGATCAGAATTTCCGGTTCGCCGTTCTGATAATTTTGCCACTTGGAGCCATCGGCAAATTCGATCGAGAGGTGATGTGAATCGTTTTGGAATTTGGAAAAAATGTAGCGAAGCAGCAAACGCACCATTGCGGACATCCTAGCCACGCGCAAAACAACGCTTCACCGTGTGCTCCGTCCCGTGAATATGGGAATCGCCCAGACTTCGGGCGTGGTGGCAGTAGCTAGCCTCAAGATCGTCAACCTTCTCCGCCCTTAATCTGCGGCTGGTCGCGGAGAACGACATTCAACAATGAACTGTGGATTTCGATGCTGCCATTATAGTCGATCAAGCCCAGTTTTCGAAATTTGTTCATGAAGAAGCTCACGCGCGACCGGGTCGTCCCGATCATCTCCGCAAGCGTCTCCTGGCTGACTTTTGCTATGATCGGTTCCGGCCGACTTTCCTTGCCGAAATTCGCCAGAAGCAGAAGCGTCCGCGCCAGGCGTTTCTCGCTCGAATTGAACAATTGATCGACCAGGTCCTCCTCGATACGACCGTTGCGGGCCAACAGGTGCGCGATAAACAGCTCGGCAAACGTCGGCTCTTCGTGGATCACTCGCGTGATATCTGTCTTTGATATTCGCGCGATAACGGATTTCGTCAGAGCGGAGACCGTCGATAGACGCAGCGCCTCGCCGGCCAAGCTGCCCTCGCCGAAGAAATCACCTGCTCCCAGAATTGCGACTACGGCTTCCTTACCCTGCTCGGAGACGACGGTCTTCTTGACCTTGCCGCTCTCAATGTAGAAGACGGCATCCGCAGGGTCGCCTTGCCTGAATACAATTTGATCCTTCCGATAATCGGACGTGCGTTGGCCGCCGTTTATCTTCGAAAGAAACTCTTTGGGGTCGAACGGAAGCTTTGCTTTGCGGTTCATTGCGGGCGCACCCTCTGATGACCGGTTTTATCCTCGTCAGCAGGAACGCAATCCTGCTAGAGAGCCTACCACCGTCGCCGCCCCTGCCTGAAGCTGTGATTGCGGGTTAGTATAGGGCCTCTTTCGATAAAGTACATTACCGTACCCAAGGCACGGTCAGCCTACCGTCATGCACGCCCGAGGTGGCATGCGGTGGCGTTTTGGATCCTGTCAGCCACCATGTCGCAGTGGATCAGTTACGCCAATAGGGTCCGCATCCCACGCTGGGGCTGTCGCGTAATTGTCGCAGCAGCAATACTGCCACCCACCGAATCGTAATTTTCGCGCCTCGTTTAGGTGTTTGTTATCACATAGCGCAGTCTCCCAGTATTTTTTGTCTTTTTGTGTATTTCAGGAAGAGGCTCTCACGCAGACGAGCCGCGTCAACCGATTCGCAGCCATCAGGCGTGGCGACGCGTGATGTTCACCCGCTGACATGTCGTCACATTCCGCGATGCGCGCGGCCTTGTCCCAATCAAAGGAAGCCCGACATCCACCTCAAAAAGACATTGTTTGGCTGAGTTATCTTTCGGTCTCTGCAGCTTCAGCCACTATGCTTATTTTTGTTCGAGGCGATTCAAATCGATCACGCTGGCGAAACGAGACGCGGCGTGCGCGCGGCGGCGACTTCCCTGATGGTTTTTTGATCAAACAAAAGATTTATTTCACGTCGCAGCCAATCCGGATGAAAGTCGACGCTCGTTGGCGCAAAAATAGTCTGTCAATACTATAGACAATACAAAGTGCCAGCTGATCGAACTCGTCGATATAGGGCCGGAGCTCTTTCAGTCCGTCGTCCCGGAACGTTCGACTCGTTTGCACCGTTTGCGTCGAGACGGCTGTCACCGCGTGCCCGCTCAGTCCTTCAGGCGATAGAGGGAGCGGACGCACTCGTCGTGGGTACACAGTCTACAAAGATTCCTACACGGGCGTCTTGAAACATCTTTTCGATCTTGTTCCGCCGAACGCGCTCGCCGGCAAACCCGTGCTGCTCGCGGCAACCGGAGGCACCCCGCTGCATGGACTCGTCGTCGACCATCAACTGCGCCCGCTGTTTGGCTTCTTCAAAGCTCTGACGATACCGGCGTCAATATTCGCGCTGGAAAGCGACTTCCAGGGCTACAGCGTCGAACAGGCCGCCTTGGTAGCGGGTTCGCCGCGCCGCGGATGAGATCACCGAGTTGCTGGAGATGCGCGCGGCCGGGCGCCACGCTCAAGCGGTCCTGGTCACAGCCTGAAATTCAAGCTGATAGGGAAAAAACCATGAGTATTCGGCGCTCCGAGCCCATCAAGTTTGCATATTGGGTGCCCAACGTGTCCGGTGGGCTCGTTCTCAGCAATATCGAGTAGCGCACCGGCTGGGACATCGACTACAACGTCAAGCTGGTGCAAATCGCCGAGCACGCCGGCTTCGATTACGCGCTGAGCCAGATACGTTTCACTGCCGGTTACGGCGCGGAATATCAGCATGAACCGGTATCGTTCAGCCACGCGCTCCTTGCCGCGACCGAAAAGCTCAAGGTCATTGCCGCGATCCTGCCGGGGCCTTGGGATCCTGCGGTCGCTGCCAAGCAAATCGCCACCATCAATCACCTGAGCAAGGGACGCGTAGCGGTCAACATCGGGTCCGGATGGTTTCGCGGTGAATTTGCCGCAATCGGTCAGCCCTGGCTCGAGCACGACGCGCCGTCGACCTTGCAGTGGCGAAGCCCACGGCGGGAACGGCAGCTGAGGCGCAAGTCGCCGTGGCCGAGGCCAAAGTGCTGAGCACCGAGACGGCGCTCGCAGCGACCAACAAACCGTTTGAACTTGTCGGCACGCGCGCGACGCTCAGTGAACTCAACCTCGACCGCCATTGGCGCAACGCGCGCACCCACACGCTGCACGATCCAGTGCGCTGGAAATACGCCATTCTCGGCAATTATTTACCTCAACGGCGTTAATCCGCCGCTGCTGTTGAGAAGCGCGCTACGAATGAAGACGGGAAATTCAGTTCGGCGTCACGCGCGAGGCGCTCGACTGCAACGCGCGGATGCGCTCGGCGAGGGAGCCCTTACCCGGTTGCGGGGAACTGGCGCCGGGGTCACCCGCCGCGCCGTAAATCCCGGCGGTCGCGCCCTTCTTGGTTCCTGCATCCGGAAAGGCCTCTGCAAGCATGGATTCGATCGGTGAACCGGGGCCTTCCAGCGCGGCTGTGAGCCGCGCTACCTCGGCGGCGACGTCGTTGATGCGCTCGCGCAGCAGCGCATTCTCGACTCGCTCGGCGGCCCAGCTCGATTCTGCCTCGCGCCGCATGGTCACTATCTCACCCTGCAACGTACTCCGCTCCTGATTAGCGGCCGCGAGTTGGGCCTCGAGCTGGCTAACTTCCGAGCGCAACCGCTCAATCGCGCCGCTGCTGCGCGCGCTGGCGTTGCTCAACTGCTCGCGCAAATCGTTTTCGAGTTTGTGGGCGCCTTCAAGTTCGCCGCGCGTGCGGACGGCTTCGGCTTCGCGCTCGGCAAGAGCACGGGCCTGATCGCCAAGCCGGCCTTCGAGTTCCTGGATGCGGCGGCCCAATGCTTCGGTCTCGGCGGTTTGCGCGAGCAACTGTCGCTCGACATCATCGGTCCGCGCCGCCAGCCCGGCCATTTTGCTGCGCGCCTCGTCCAACTCCTTGGTTGCCGCTTCGGCTTCGCCGCGCTCGCGCGCGAGGCGTTCTTCGGTCGCCCGCACGGCGCGCTCGTAATCGGCGACACTCACCTTCATCGCTTCGATCTGGATTCGGAGCGCGGCAAGTTCGACGCGCTGGCTGTCGGCCGAGAGCGAACGCTCGCTGAGCTCGGCGCTGAGCCTGACAAGCTCCGCCTCCTTGTCAGCTAAAGTACGCTCCGCTTCCCGCAACGAGCCCGACTTGCTTTCGAACTCTTCCTCGGTGGTGCGTAATTGATCGCGCAGGGTTTTCTCACGCGTTTCCGTTTCGGATACCGTCGTGGTCTTTTCGCCCAGTTCTTTCTTCAGATGGTTGATGGCCTCGGTTTTCTTGCCAAGCTCAGCAAGCTGATGGGTGGTCTTCGCCTTCATCTGCTCGACGCTCATCTCGAGCCGTCTGGTCGACATTGCGAATTCGGCGCGCAGCTGATCCTTGTCTGCGCGGATTTCGGCGACGGAGATGGGCGTGGCCGCCTCGACGCGCCGCATCGTCAATCGCACAGCACGATTGTGAACAAGGGAGACGAACAGAAGCCCCAGCAGGGCCGCGAGCAGGAACCCGATCCCGAAATACATGATCGGTTCGATCATGACACTAACTCTTTGAAACGCGGCGCCGACCGGCAGACATTGCCACACGCCGACATAGCCGCACCACGTTGAACGATGGTTAACCTAAACCGAGAAGGGCTTCTGCGCCAGAATGAGACGGCAAATATCGAGACTGCCACTCGATGTGCGCGCTTGGACGGCGCGCTCCTCAGAATGGATTCCAGGTAGGGCGCGCGGTGAACTTGAGATAGCCGATATTAGCTCCCAGCCGTAGTCCGACGCCCGCGCGGATCGGTACGACGACAATGTCGTTTGCCCCCAGCGCAGTCATGCCGAATCCGCCGACGAAATAAGCGGAGCCTTCGATGCCGCCGAACCTTTCGAAAATGGCTTCGGTGCGCGGCAGGTTGTAGACCAGCATCATGGTCCGGGCGCCATCGGCGCCGACGTCGAAGCCCATTGTCGGGCCCTGCCAGAACACGCGGACATCGCCCGCGTTCTTGGTGTAAAGCGTTCCGTCACCATAGCGAAGGCCGCCGACAAAGGCCCCGCCCGCTTCCTCGCCGAGGACGTATCCGTTGGGCTGGCCCCATTGACTCACGGCTTTCTCGACGATGGTCGCTAGTCCGCGGGAAACGCCCCCGAAAAAATGGTGGCCGGCGTCGACAAGTTCGTCTGGCGAGTAACGGTTACTCGCCGGCGGCTGCGCCGGGACGGACGGCCCAGACTGGGGCGGCACTGGCTGCGGCGGCGGCGAGACGGTCTGAGCCCAAGCCGAAGCCGACGTAGCGACCAGGCCGGCCGCTACCAGGGCAATCCGAGCAACCCTCAGCGCGGCAATCATGTGCAATCCCCGGCTAACCCCCTGTTCGCGCAATTCAGCCCCAAGCCGCCGCGAATCAGCGAAGCATTCGCCAAAACTATGACCGCAGCGCGGCGGGAACAAAAGTGACTCAAGGAGCGAGGGCCAATGCCGACCGGTCGGTCACTCAGAAAGCTCCCCGCAGGCGAACGTCGCGAGCGTTGCTTCCTGCTCGTGCCGGGTCTCCCCAAGCGAGAAAGGAAGGAATGCGAAGGCCGGCCGTGCCATACCTCAAAAGAGATCCATCAAGCTCGGTGACAATGCCACCCGCCGCGACCAAAATTGCATGGCCCGCCGCTATATCCCAATCCATGGTCGGTCCAAGGCGCGGATAGTGATCGGCCGCTCCTTCAGCCAAGCGGCAAAATTTCAAGGAAGACCCGCAGCCGATCTGGCGAGTATGCGGCAGGCGCTGAAGGTAAGCCTCGGTTGGGGCATCCAGGTGTGTACGGCTGACCATAATGATGAGCTCGTCCGCGGGCGCAGAACGCGAGTGGATAGGCTGCGGCGAACGCGCCTTTTCCGCAACGAATTCCAGCCGCTCGGCGCCTCTGCCGACGATGCCGCGCCAAATGAGGCCAAGGGCTGGCGCGGTGATAACTCCGAGCACCGGAAAGCCTTCGGACAAAAGCGCGATGTTGACCGTGTACTCGTCGCGGCCGGCAATAAATTCCTTGGTGCCGTCGAGAGGGTCGACGAGATAGTAGGAATCGGATTTGGCAGGGATGGTCGCGCCTTCGGCAGATTCTTCGGAAATGATCGCGAAGGAGCCGCCCAGACGGGCCAGGCCATCGGCGATGACCGTTTCCGCCGCCTCATCTGCAGAGGTTACCGGGGAACCGTCCGCCTTAGTGCGAACGGTCCCACCAAGCTTCCCCTCGATCGCGCCGGCCGCGGCAATACTGATTTGGGTAAGCGCGTTTAGCGCATCGGGATAGTCGGCTGGGTCGAGCTTGGACAACGGGGCTCCTTGCCACCGTACTACCTGATCGCACGGCGCGCGTCGTCTACCACAGAGTGCCGATACGGCACGATTGCCGAATCACCTATGCTGTGACAGGCAGCAAGAGCTGCCCGGTTGCAGCGGAGAAGCTCATGTCCGCCCCAGTTTCCGATCCTATCGCCATTGGGTCTCTCGATCTCGCGGCTTTGTTGTGCTCTCGCGTGTGCCATGACCTCATCAGCCCGGTCGGCGCGATCGTCAATGGCATTGAAGTCATGGAGGAGGACAAGAACGAAGAGACGAAGACGTTTGCTCTCGAGTTGATCAAGAAGAGCGCCTACCAGGCGTCGGCCAAACTCCAGTTTTGTCGGCTGGCGTTCGGCGCCGCCGGTTCGGCTGGGGCGCAGATCGACCTTGGCGATGCCGAAAAGCTTGCCCGCGGACTCTTCGACGACGGCAAGACCGCGCTGGCGTGGAATTTGCCGCGGCTGTTGTTGGACAAAAATCGTGTGAAGCTGTTGCTTAACATGCTGGTCATTGCCGCCGGGACCGTGTCACGCGGCGGAACGCTCACGGTCGAACCGATTACAGCGGGCGACCAGATTTCCGGTTTCACCGTTACCGCCGCAGGCCAAAGTCCGCGCTTGAATCCGGCGATCAGCGGCTTACTCGCCGGTAGCTCAAGCCAACCGGTGGACGCCCACGCGATTCAACCCCTCTACGCCGGAATCTTGGCGCGCGCTTGCGGGCTTGCGCTTTCGGCTCAGGGCGACGCCTCGACGGTGATATTAACCGCTCGCTAACCAAGGCCGGGTGCGCGGGTCGTCGGCAGGGCGCCGGCCTGCAACCGAAATTAAACCCTTTCCCAACAGACTCCGTTTCGTCCGTCGGGTGTGCCGCCCGGCGGCCAGGCACGCCTGCGTGCGTGACGGCGGTGCTCGGAACCGAGCGCCGGGCTGCGAAATCGTGCGTTGGCGAGGCGCGTAGTATGGACGACCTATTGCGGGAGTTCCTCACGGAGACCAACGAGAATCTCGAGCGTGTCGACGCGGAAATCGTCCGTTTCGAGCATGAGCCCAGCAACGGCGAAATTCTCGGCAACATTTTTCGCCTCGTCCATACCATTAAAGGGACTTGCGGATTTCTCGGGCTTCCTCGGCTCGAGGCCTTGGCGCACGCGACCGAAACTTTAATGAGCCGGTTCCGCGACGGCATGCCGGTCACCAGCAACGCCGTCACGCTCGTCCTCTCCGCCATCGATCGCATCAAAATCATTCTTGCCGAAATCGAAGAGAAGCAAGGCGAGGAGGGCGGCGACGACAGCGACCTTATCGAGCAGCTTCATCATTTGGCAGAACATGGCCGTGCCCGCACCACCTCCGCGTCTGAAGTGCTAAACGACGCTAAAGCGCAGCCATCGCTTCGCGGCCCGCCGGAAGTGAAAGATTTGGCTCGCGAGAAGGCCGCTGCGGAAAGATCTCGCGACGAGCGCGAACGGGCCGCCAATTATTCAATTCGCGTGCAGGTCGAAACGCTCGATAACCTGATGACTAGGGTCTCCGAACTGGTCCTGACGCGAAACCAGCTTCTCGAGATCGTGCGCCGCCACGAGGAGTCGGATTTCAACGTACCTTTGCAGCGACTTTCAAACGTGACTGCCGAGCTGCAGGAGGGCGTGATGAAGACGCGCATGCAGCCGATCGGCAACGCGTGGCAAAAGCTGCCCC
>Ga0302325_10008139_pt1 | contig 23106 bp, 22 predicted proteins | sample Palsa_T0_2_FD_201948 | JGI IMG/M metagenome (GOLD analysis project Ga0302325, IMG submission 201948) | Peat permafrost microbial communities from Stordalen Mire near Abisko, Sweden - Palsa_T0_2 | ecosystem: Environmental > Terrestrial > Soil > Palsa > Peat permafrost | place: Sweden: Abisko... | reverse complement strand
GGCGCGGCAGCGCCGTGCCGTCGAACGGGCAGAAGCCGGCGTCGTCGCCGAACGACTCGGAGCAGCGCGGGCACAGCTTCATCGGACCCACTCCACGCTACCATCGTCAGCGCGCCCCCAGCTTGCGCTCGGCCGCCGATTCGTCGATCCCGAGCACCCGCAAGTATGCGGCACGCGCTTCCCGCGTGATGGCGACGTAGCGCTCCAGCAGCGAGGCTTCGGCCCGAGCCCGGGGGGCGTCGTGCATCCCCATGCTTCGCGCCAGGGCGGCCAGGCCGGGCGCACCCTCTTCCAGGAGCGTGGCGCTCGTTCCGTGCGAGACGCGAAGCCGCTGCTCGAGGCGGCGGAGAAAGCGCCAACCCTCGCGCAGAGCCTCGGCCAGCGACGGCTCGAGGTACCCGCAGGTCTCGAGCGCGGCGAGCGCCACGGCCGTCTCCGTGGTGCGCACGCGCGGATCGCGGCCGTGCTTCATCTGGAGCCACTGGGCGGCGAACTCGACGTCGACCACGCCGCCTCGCCCGAGCTTCACGTCGTAGCGCGCCGGACGCCGATCCAGGCGCTCGTGCGTCAGCTCGCGCTCGATGCGCGTCCGCAGGTGGTGCACCCGCTCGGGATCGGGCGCGCCGCGTTCGTACGCCGCCGCCCGCGCGACGGCCAGGACGCGCTCCCCGAGCTCCGCGTCTCCCGCGCAGAACCGGGCCTTGACCAGCGTCTGCCGCTCCCAGGCCTCGGCCTGCTCCGCCTGATAACGCGCGAAGGCCTCCAGCGACACCACCAGCAAGCCCTGGCTGCCGGAGGGACGCAGGCGCGTGTCCAGCTCGTAGCCGGGTCCTTCGCCATGCGGCGCACCCACCAGGCGCAGCACTCGCTGGGCGATGCGCGCGAAGCGCTCCGGCGCGTCGTCGTCGGCGTCCTCGTAGACGAAGAGGAGGTCGAGGTCCGAGCCGTAACCGATCTCGCGTCCCCCCAGCTTGCCCATGGCGACCAGCGCCAGCCCGCGCGCACCGTCGCGTTCTCGCTCTCGCATGGCGAAGCGGCAGGCGTGGGTCAGCGTCGCGTCGGCCAGCGAGGTCAGCGCGTGCGTCGCCGCGCGCGTGCCGAGCTCGCCCGCGAGATCGGCCAGGCCCACCTCGAAGGTGACACGCCGCTTGGCCCGGCGGAGCGCGCCGACGAAGGCCTCGACGTCGCGCTCGTCGTCGCCCAGCGCCGCCACCTCCTCGTCGACCTGCGCGCGCGCCACCTCCGGCCCGGGGACGCCGCGTGCGTAGAGCACCTGGTCGGCGAGGTCGGGGTGACCGACCAGCGCTTCCCCGAGAAAGACGCTCGCGCCGAGCAGCGATACCAGGGCGCGGGCCACCCGCGGGTCTTCGGCCAGCCCGCGCACGTAGAGCCCCGGCGTGGTGAGCCGCGAGAAGAACGCCGCAAGCAAGCGCGTGGCCTGCTCGGGGTCCGCGGCGCCGGCGAGCGCGTCGACCAGAAGGCGGGCGAAGGCCGCGTCATGGTCACGGGTCGTCGCGCCGAGCGGTCCGTCAGGACGCCGGGCCAGCGCGAGAAGGTGGCGCGGCAGATCCCCCGACGCGGGAGTCCCGAAGCGCTCGGCAGCCGCTGCGGCCACCGCTGCCTCGTCGCCTGCGTCCAGCGCCGCATCCAGTCGCTCGAACGCCACATCGCGGGTCGCCGGCGCGCGACCGAGCGACGCGAAGAGCGCCGACACCCGGGCGCGCACGGCGGCGAGCTCCCGGGCCAGCGAGGGGGGATCGTACCCCAGCGATCGGGCGATCCGCTCCACCATCCGCGGGTCGGTGGGGAGGGTCTGCGTCTGCAGCCCCGTCGCGAACTGGATGCGGTGCTCCAGCCGCCGCAGAAACAGATACGCGTCCGACAGCTCGGTGGCCTCGCGCTCGCTGACGAAGCCATGCGCTCGCAAGCGCTTCAGCGCGTCGAGCGTGTTGGTGCAGCGCACCCGAGGCTCGCGCCCACCCCACACCAGCTGCAGCGACTGGGCGAAGAACTCCACCTCGCGGATGCCTCCGGGTCCGATCTTGATGTCGCCCGCCGCCGCCTCCTCCCCTGCCTCGGCGCGCGCTCGCGCCAGCATCGACTTCATCTCCTCGACGATCCCCGGATCGACCGCCCTCCTCCACACGAACGGCGCCAGCGCTTCCAGCAGGCGCGATCCGAAGCGCAGGTCCCCTGCCACCGGACGCGCGCGCACCAGGGCGGCGCGCTCCCAGGTGCGCCCCCAGCTCTCGTAGTAGCGCTCGGCCGCCGCCAGGGCGTTGACCAGCGGCCCGCGCGTCCCCTCGGGGCGCAGCCGGAGGTCCACGCGCCAGACCATGCCTTCCTCGGTCGGCTTGTCGAGGGTGGCGACGAAGCGCTGGGCGACGCGCGTGAAGTGCTCGTGCAGCGAGCCGGACGACGCCTCGCCGGCCAGTCCGTCGTCGGTCTCGTAGAAGAGCAGCAGGTCGATGTCGCTGCCGGCGTTGAGCTCTCGTCCCCCGAGCTTGCCCATGCCGATGACGACGAAGGGACAGGGCTTGCCCCCCCCCGCTAGCGGCGGCCCGAAGCGCGCCTCCCCCCAGGCCAGGGCCTCGGCGAGCGCCACCTCGCAGCACGCCTCCGCGAGATCCCCCAGCTCGCGAGCGGTCACGTCGACGTCCTGGCCGGGGTGAGAGAGCAGCTCGCGCGCCGCGATGCGTAGCTTCTCGCGGCTGGCGAAGCGCCTCAGCCCGCGGCTCGCCGCGCCCGCGTCCGTGGGGTCACCCACGGCGATCGCGGCGAGGCGCCGATAGGCGCGAAGGTCCCGTGCTTGCCGCGTCCCGCGCACGATGCCGGCGAGATCCTCGGGATGGGCGTCGATGCCGGGTGCAAGCGCGGGGTAGGCCTCGCAGAGCATGGCGCGCAGGTCGACCGGGGGCACGGCAGGGGAGGGTAATCCGGCGACGCTGTGGCGCTATGTTGCGGCCCTGGTTCGCTCAGCGCATCCCCCAGAGCGGAAACATCATCACCACCGCCCAGTCGAACAGCGCGTGCGCCAGCACCCCCGGCGTGAGCCTCCCGAATGCACGCGACATCCCTCCCCAGAGCAGCCCCGCGCCGAGGGCCGCGAGCGGGAGCACAGGGTCGAGCGACCCGCCGGTCCCTCCACGCAGCGACCACGCCGTCGGCACGTACGCCAGGGCGTAGAGCCCCGCCGCCCACACCCACGCGGTCCGCGTCCCGACGCGGTCCGCAAGCAGCTGCGTCACCATCCCGCGCCAGACCAGCTCTTCGGCGAGCGCCAGGACGGCGATGACGACGGCAACGAGCGGGGCGTGCGACTGGAGCACCCGGGGATCACCGATCTGCCCGTAGAGCGATACCAGCCAGATCTCGTGCGTGGAGCCCGACGGCGTCGCCAGGCGGGCGAACGCCCAGGCCATTCCGAAGAGAAGGACGGCGCTGGCCACGCCTCGCGAGAAGTCCCCCCAGCGCGGGGAGAGCCATTCTCGCAGGAGCTCTTCGCGATGCGCCCACGCCGCCGCGAGCGCTGCAAGGAGCAGCGTGGGACCGCCGGCCAGCAGCCAGAACCCGAGCGAGCCAGAGCGCTGCGGGAGGAAGGCGAAGTACGACGCGACCGCGGTGACGATGACCGAAACCGCAATGAAAAGACCGGCCGCGTGGCGCATGAACGCGCTCATCCGTAGCCGCAATCGCCCACCGCGTCGACGTCGACTATCGATCGGCTGGACTTCTGGTACTGCTCTCCCATGGCACGGCTCGTCTCCTTCGATACGGCAGGCGCAGGCCGGTCGCTGCGGCGGATCGCCGTCGTCGGCCTCATCGCCGCCGGTGCGCTCTACCTCGGCTGCGCAACGACGGAGCGCGTCGATGCCGGTCACGTCGGCATTCGCGTCAAGCTCGCCGGGAGCGACCGCGGCATCCAGGACATGCCTGTGGTGACGGGCTGGGTGGCCTACAATCCGCTCACCGAGCAGATCATCCTCTTTCCGACCAGCGTGCAGAACGTGGTCTGGACCCAGTCGTCGCACGAGGGAAAGGCCTACGACGAGTCCATCACCTTCAGCTCGGCGGAGGGCGTCAACGTCAATGCCGACATCGGCCTCAGCTTCCACATCGAGCCGAGTCTGGCGCCCAGGCTCTATGGCCGCTTCCGGTTGAACGATCTGGAGAAGCTCTCCGACGGGTACATGCACAACACCGTGCGCGAGGCGTTCAACGACGTCGCATCGAAGCTCGCCGTCCAGGACATCTACGGGGCGGGCAAGAGCAAGATGCTCGGCGCAGTGACGCAGAAGTGCCGCGACGTCTTCGGCAAGGACGGCATCATCATCGATCAGTTGACCATCAACGGGACGCTGCGCCTGCCGCAGAACGTCTCCGACGCCATCAATCGCGCCATGGAGGCCACCCAGAACGCCATCCAGAGCCGTAACCGCGTGGCCCAGGTGGAGGCCGAGGCGACGCAGGCCATCACCCAGGCGCACGGCGCGGCCGAAGCGGCGCGGCAGCGGGCGCAGGGCGAGGCCGACGCACTGCTCATCAACGCGCGCGCGATGGCTCAGGCCAACGAGATCATCCGCCTCTCCACCACGCCGGCGGTGCTGCAGTACCGCGCCATCGAGCACTGGGACGGCAAGCTCCCCGGGTACAACGCAGGGGCGCTCCCCATGCTGACCTTCGACGTCGGCAAGGGAGGGGCGACCATCGACGAGGCAACGCGCCAGAAACGGCTGAAGGAGCTGCTGGAGGAGTCGAAGCCGGGGACCCCGCTGGCCGAAGCGGCGAGCTCTCCTCCGGTGGAGGGAGCCGCGAGCGGCGCGCCAGCCCCTGAGCCGACGCCGGCCGCCGAGCCGCCGCCTGCCGCATCGCATTGACGCCGCAGCCCGCTCGGGCTAAGTAAGCCGCTCGGAACGTGCTTCGCGTGGCTCGCGGCTCTCTTCGGGGAGGCGCAGCGCCCGCGGGCGGCGCGCCGAGAGAAGGGAGGAGGGCGTGGGACGCGGCCACTGAGGGCCGGCCCGGGAAGTGCTCTCCCCATAGAGGGCCCTGGAGAGGGGCCGGGCGAAAATCGGAACATGACGTTCATCGAAGCTGCTGCGGAGGTCCTCCGTCAAGCCGGCAAGCCTATGCACTACAAGGAGATTACCGAGGCGGCCATCGCCAAGAACCTCCTCTCGCACGTGGGCAAGACGCCCGAAGTCACGATGAGCCACCGCTTAACGGCGGCCATCAAGAAGGACGACAAGGAAGTTCCCATCGTAAAGCTCAAGCCGGGGGTCTTCGCCCTCCGCGAATGGGAGGGGAAAAAGCCCAAGCGCGGCTCCGCCTCAGCCGCGCGCGAGGCCGCCGCGGAGCAAGAGGCCGCCGCTGACAACGAGACCGACGGGACCGCCGACGTCAACGCGCTGGAGATCGAAGCCGCCCTTCGCGGGGCCGAGGCCAGGGCCGCTGCGCCCGAGCCCGCCGAGGAAGCCGACGATGGCGACTCCGTGGATGAGCGCAACGCCACACCCGTCTCGGGAGAAGAGGCTCTGCGGGCCGATCTGGCGGCTAGCGGGGCCGAGTTCTTCGACGACGAGGACGACGACGACCAGCCGATTCTCGCGCCCCTGTCGCAACCCGGCGGGGTCGGGGCCACCGGGCCGCAGGCGGCAGGGGATGGAGGGCGCCGTCGCCGTCGCCGTCGCCGTCGCGGACGTGGGGGCGCACCGGGGGACGCGGCCGCCGAGCCGCGCTTCAACGGGCCCCGCCCCGACGGATCGCAACCGCGCCTGGATGCGCCGATCCAGCCGATGCCGATCGTCTCCGTCGAGGGCGACGGCAGCGTCGACACGCGAGAGGCCTTCGCCCCGGCGCGGCCGGTGGTGCGAGACCGCCAGCAGATCATGGCCGGGGGCCAGCCCACGGGGATCGACATCCCGCTGGGCGAAGGCGACGAGCTGGCTGGCCGCGACCTGGCCGACGCGGTCAGCACCGTCCTCTCCTCGTTCGATCGCAACGCCGGTCCGGTGCCCCTGCGCACCGTCGCCGAAGCGCTGATGCGCCGCGGACGCCTCCAGGGCGATCCCGTCGCCGCGACGGCGCAGGCCGGCGCGTCGATGCGCGCCGACAACCTGCGACGCGCCGGCAACGGGCAGCGCACACGCTTTCGCTTCGCCAGCGGCGGCCGCATCGCCCTGACGGACTGGTCGCTCGGCGGAGAGCTGCCGCGGCTGGAGCAGGACGTGGTCGCCGCGATCGAGCGCTACCGCGAGGCCTCCCGCCGCGCCATGCTGCGCCGCCTCCAGGAGCTACCGGGGCACGCGCTCATCGAGCTGCTCCTCGTCGCCCTCGAACGCGTGGGGATGTCCAGCCTGCGAGCCGTCCGGCGCGCTGGCTCGCCCGGAGGCGAAGCGCATTTCGCTGCGATCCACAAGACCGGGGGGGACGCCATCCCGACCGCCATCGTGGTGCGCAAGGACGGGCGCGAGATCGGCCGCGAACGGGTGACCGATCTGCGCGGCGCGCTCCATCACTACGGTCCGGCCAGCGTCGGCTGGCTGATGACCACCGGTCAGTGCCTCTCCGGCGCCCGCGAAGAGGCGGCCGCCCCGGGAGCGCCTCCGGTCGCGCTCTACGACGGCATCGCCATCTGCAAGCTCCTCGAGGAGATCGACGTGGCCGTCGTCAAGACGCGCTTCTCGGTCGCCATTCCCGACGTGGACCTCCTGGAGACGCTGAGGGGCTAAGGGGTGCGAATCGCGCGCCACAGCCTCCCCTGGGTCGAGTAGTCGAATGGCCGTCTTCGGGGCGAGCGCCATCGGCCTGGCGATCCTGCTGCTCCTGGTGTGGAGCGGCGCGCGCTCGGCCATCACCATCGCGGTCGTCGAGATACGGCAGGGGAAGCTGGAGATCACGCGCGGTGGCCTCGCGCCGCGCGTGATCTCTGATCTGCGCGACATCGCGGCGCGCCCACGCATCGAGAGCGCCCGCCTTCGCATCGTCCGCGCCAGGGACCGGGCCCGGGTGGAGATCCACGGCGCCGTGAGCGACCCGCAGGCGCAGCGCATTCGCAACGTGATAGGGAACGTCCCCGTGGCGCAGCTGATGAAGACGAAACGCACGTGAGGCCCCGGGCGGCCTCGCTCGGGCTGAGAGGGCTCGCCGTGGCCAGCCTCCTGTCGGGCGTCGCCGCCGGGCAGGCGCTTCCGCCCGGGCCGCAGGCGGGTCGCCGCCTGCCCCTCCGGCGGACGCCGCCCATGCCTCCCATGCTGTACGCAGCCCCGGTGGCGGCCAGGCCGATCGCGCTGCGGCCGAGGCCCGCGCCGAAGGAACCGCTGCCGCCGGTGGGCCCCACTCCCGACGTCCGCCTCGCCCTCGAAGCGCCCACGCTGCACGGGACGTGGACGATGCGCGTCACCAACGACGGGGACATCCCGGTGCGCCTGGTCGCCGACGCTCGGCTGCTGACGCTCGAGGTGACGCCGCGTGGTGCGGCAAACGCGCTGCGGTGCGAGCTTCCGGCCGACATGCGCCCGGGGGACGATACGGATCGCCCCCTGGTGCTCCCTCCCGGGCGTTCGTACGTCGAGCGCTTCGAGCCTCGCCTCTACTGCTTCGGGAAGCGACTCCTCGACGCGCTGGCGGAAGGATCCATCGTCGTCGCCCACCTCGGCTGGACGGATGCCAGGACGCTTCGGCCGCCTTTCGAGGTCGAGTCGATCGCCGGCGTCGAGCCGGAGCTGGCACCGCTCCGGGAGATCGCCTCGCCCCCCATCGCTTTGTGGGGCGATCCGACCCCCTCGCCCTACATCCCGCCGCCGGCGCGGCCCGACGATCCGGACCCCACGAGCCTCGCCATCCGCGGGCCGGTCGCCGTCGACGCGCTCTCACCGGAGGGGATCAGCGTGAATGTCACTCTCCACAACGCCGGCAAACGACCGGTGGAGGTGCGGTTCCGGCCGGAGACGCTGCGCTTCATGGCTACCGGTCCGGGGGGCGTCGAGGATTGCCGCTGGCCCATGCGCCCCGTCGCGCCGATGCGCGAGCTCTTCACCCGGGTCCCGCCGGGCGGCACCACGGACCTGACCGTCCTTCTCGATGCGTATTGCGCCGGCCGGACCCTGGATCGCGCGGGGCTGCTGGTGCTACGGCCAGAGCTCGACACGCGCAAGGCCTCCGGGGCGGAGGTCGGTCTCCGCACCTTCGACGGGCGCGTGGCCGCGACGACCGACACGGTGGTGCGCCTCCATCAAGGGGCAAAGGCTCGCTCGCTGCAACAGCCGCACATCGAGCCTCTGCCGTCGCCGCCCGTGACGACGGCGACCCTGTCGGCTGCGCCCGGCGCACCCACGACCATCCCTGCTGCGCCGCCCCCCACACCCTGAAAAGCCCAGACCCGGGTGAAGGCCACGGGACGGAAGAGCCTCGCAGCTTGCGCGAAGGCGGCCCCTGCATCATGTTGCGCGGTCGAAATGGCCGATCCCGAGTTTGCCGTCCCCGTGCGGGACCTCGACGTCGCCGGAAAGCCCTTCCGCTTTCCGGTGCGCACGGCGTGGGTGCGTGGCGCGCTCGAGGGAACGGCCGTCGGTGCGACAGAGCAGGATGGGCACCTCGAGCTGCGCCTCTCCCGGAGCGGAACCGACGTGGTGGTGCGAGGAAAGCTGGAAGCTCGGGTTACCGCCCAGTGCGCGCGCTGCCTCGAACCGGCGCCCGTCGCGGTGAGCGAGACCATCAGCGCCCTGGCGGTTCCGGCCGCGACCGTCCGCCAGTCCTCCGGCGGGAAAGACGACGACGACCTCTCCCCCGATCAGGCGGACTTCATTGCGTACGACGGGGAAACCGTGGTCCTCGACGACCTCGTCCGGGACGAACTCCTGCTCGGCATCCCGATGATCCCCTTGTGTTCGGAGGCCTGCGCGGGTATCCAGCCCCAAACACCTCCCGAGGAGCTGCAGACCGCCGCGGTCGACCCCATCGACCCCCGCCTGCGCCCGCTGCTCCGCCTCAAGAACACGCAGTAAAGTTGTAAGGAGAAGCCGCCGTGGCCGTCCCCAAGCGTAGAACGAGCCGCTCGAAGCGCAATATGCGCCGCGCCAACCACGACAAGGTGGCCGCGCCCAACATCGCCCCATGCCCCAACTGCGGTGAGCCCGCCATCCCGCACCGCGCCTGCGCGTCCTGCGGCCATTACAACGGCCGCGCCGTCAAGCGGGGGAGCACCTCCACGGAATAGCCCCGCCCATGCCCCCTCTGCCCCGCTCGCGCATCCTTGGCACCGGCCATTACTTGCCGTCGGTCGTGCGCACAAACCTCGACCTGGAGAGGATGGTCGAGACGTCGGACGCCTGGATTACCGAGCGGACGGGGATACGGGAACGACGCATCGCGCCCGAAGGCGTGGTGACGAGCGACATGGCGGCAGCGGCAGGCAAGGCGGCGCTGGAAATGGCCGGCCTGTCGGCGCGGGATCTCGACATGATCATCGTCGCCACGGTAACGCCCGACATGCCGATGCCCGCCACGGCGGTCTTCGTGCAGCAGAAGCTCGGGGCCGGCCACTGCCCGGCGTTCGACCTAAGCGCCGCGTGCGCGGGGTTCGTCTTCGCGCTGTCCGTCGCCGACCAGTTCATCGCCGCCGGACAACTGCGCCACGTCCTGGTCATCGGCGTCGAGCTCCTTTCGCGCTTCGTCGACTGGACCGACCGCACCACCTGCGTCCTCTTCGGGGACGGCGCGGGGGCGGTGTTGCTGGGGCCTACGGACGCCCAGGCCGGCGACCCCAAGCCGCGGGGCCTCCTGTCCACGGCCATCCTCACCGACGGCTCGCTGGCTGAATCGCTGCGCATTCCTGGCGGCGGGACGTCTTCCCCGCCCACACACGAGACGGTGGATCGGAAGCTCCAGTACGTGCACATGAAGGGGCAGGACGTCTTCAAGGTCGCGGTCAGGAACCTGCTCTCGGTGAGTCGCAATGCCCTCGAGCGCGCGGGGATGACCCAGGACGACATCGACTGGATTTGCGCCCACCAGGCCAATAAGCGCATCATCGATCAGGTCATCGCGCGCGCCGAGGTCCCCGCCGAGAAGGTGTTGATGAACATCGAGCGCGTTGGTAACACCTCGAGCGCGTCGATTCCCATCCTCCTCGACGAGAGCTTCCGGGCCGGCAAGATCAAGGCGGGCGACACCGTTCTCATGTGCGCCCTGGGCGCGGGGATCTCGTGGGGGAGCGCAATCGTACGGCTGTGACCGGGCCGTATCGCGAAGCCGCAGCGGTGGAGCCCCATCCCGGGAAGCCGTCGCGCTACGTCCCGCTGACCCACCGCCAGGAGCGGTTGCGACGGCTCGTGCGCTCGGTGCCGGTAGTGCTGCTGGCGCTCTCCGCGTTCGTGCTCGAGCGTCCCTGGCTCATCGCGGGGGCCCTGGCCTGGGGGCTGGGGGTCCTGGTGGTGACGCGAATGCATGCCCGGGCCCTCAACGCGCGCCTGAAAGCGCTGGCCGGGACGCTGGCGCGCGACGGGGATGCCTCTCTGGCGGCCCGCAGCCTCGAAGCCATCGTGGCCGATGCGCGCGGCTATCCGGGCTTTCACTGCGTGGCCTTGCTCTTTCTCGGCATCGCGCGGGCACGGGGCGGCGACGCGGACAGCGCGATCGAGCTTCTCTACGAGGTGCAGCGGGCGGGGTGGCTCGCGCATCGGGCACTTTGGATGGCGTGGCTGCTGCCGTGGCTGTCGCAGCTCCACGCCGCACGCAACGAGCTCGAGCTGGCCGAGCAGTGGCTCGACATCGCGCGCACCAAGCTCCCTGCCGACCGGCGCGAAGTGCTGGTGTCGCCCGAGTCGCTCGTGGCACTGCGCCGCGGCAAGGACGACGAGGCCATCGCCATCATCGACGCGTACATCGGGACGGCGACGGCGGCGGGCGATCCCGTGCGCGACCACTTTGCCCTCCTGCGCGCCTTTGCCCACGAACGTGCGGGCCGCCCGCTGCCGGAGGAGGAAGTGCGCTCGCTGGTGAAGGCGCGCCTGGCCTCGCCGGGCCGAGCGCTGCCCCTCGAGACGTGGTGGGCGGACTTCGCCTCCTTTCTCGACCGGCACGCGCCGGAGAGGCCCGCAGCGGCGTGACTCGGGCACGAAGCTGAGCTAAAGGCGCGCGACCCGACCATGAGCATCGCGTGGCTGTTTCCCGGGCAAGGGTCGCAAGCGGTAGGCATGGGGGCCGACGTGCTGGCGGCGTCGCCGGCAGCGCGCGCCGTCTTCGAGCGCGTCGACGAGGCGCTGGGGGAGCGCCTCTCGCGCCTGGTCCTCGAAGGCCCGGAGCAAGAGCTGACGCTGACCGCGAACTCGCAGCCCGCCATCCTGGCCACCAGCTGCGCGATCCTCGCGGCCGTCCGTGAGCGCGTGCCGGAACTCGCGCCGCCCGCCTTTGCCGCCGGCCATTCGCTGGGAGAGTACTCGGCGCTGGTCGCGGCCGAGGCGCTGTCCCTGGAGGACGCCGTGCGTCTCGTGCGCGCACGAGGGCGGGCCATGCAGGAGGCGGTGCCCGCGGGGACCGGAGCGATGAGCGCCATCCTGGGCCTCGACGCGGCGCAGGTGGAAGAGCTTTGCCGCGAGGCCACGATGACGACCGACGGTGCGGGGGAGCCGCCGGTGTGCTCGCCCGCCAACTTCAACGCCCCGGGCCAGATCGTGGTCGCGGGTCACGCCGCCGCGGTGGCGCGCGTCGGGGAGCTCGTGGCGGCCGCGAAGGGCCGCGCCATTCCGCTCAAGGTCAGCGCTCCGTTCCACTGCCGGCTGATGGCCCCGGCCGCGCGCGTGCTCGAGGCCGAGCTCGCGCGCATCGACGTCCGGGCCCCGCGCTTCCCCATCGTGGCCAACGTCGACGCGCGTCCCAACTCCGATGCCGGGCGCGTGAAGGGGCTGCTCGTCCTCCAGGTGGACCACCCCGTGCGATGGGACGAGAGCGTGCGCTGGATGGTGGAGGGCGGTGTCACCCTCGCGCTCGAGATGGGCCCGGGAAAAGTGCTGGCCGGGCTCATGAAGCGCATCGCCAAGGACGTGAAGGTGCTCAGCGTGGGGGAAGCGACCTCGCTCGGCGCGGTGGCGGACTTCTTGATGGCCAGTTGTACGGCCCCCGCGACGCGTCTATAAGAAGCGGCTCGCATGTTCCGACTCGACGGCAAGATCGCTCTGGTGACGGGAGGCTCACGCGGCATCGGCCGCGCGTGCTGCGAGACGCTGGCCGAGCAGGGCGCGACGGTGGTCGTCAACTACGTCAAGGGCGAGGCGGCAGCGCGCCAGGTAGCCGATGGCATCGCGGCCAAGGGCGGCCAGGCCGACCTCGCGGGGTTCGACGTGGCCGACTCCCAGGCCGTGGACGCCGCGGTCGAGGCCCTCACCAAGCGCCACGGGAAGATCGATATCCTCGTCGCCAATGCGGGCATCTCCATCGACGGGCTCCTTCTCCGCCTGAAGGACGACGACTTCGACCGCCTGTACGCCACCAACGTCCGCGGCGCCATCGCCTGCGCACGAGCCGTCAGCCGCGGGATGATGCGAGCCCGCTGGGGGCGCATCGTCTTCATGTCCAGCGTGGTGGGCGAGATGGGAAACGTCGGCCAGACCGCTTACGCGGCCAGCAAGGCGGCTTTGCTCGGCGCCGCCAAGTCCATCGCCCGGGAGTACGCCTCCCGCGCCCTCACCGTCAACGTCGTCGCGCCGGGCTACATCGACACCGACATGACCTCGACCATGACCGCGGAGACGAAGCAGCAACTGGTCAAGTTCGTTCCGCTCGGCCGGACCGGAAGCGCGCGCGACGTCGCTGCCGCGTGCGTGTATCTGTGCAGCGAAGAAGCCGGGTACGTTACCGGGCAGGTGCTTCGCGTCAACGGCGGGATGTACGTCTGAAATGTCGGCATTATCCCGGCGGCGCCCTTCTCACACTCGACTCGCAGCCCTTTTTCCGATACGAGGCGACTAAACATGGCGATCGACATCCCCACCGAGGTCAAGCGCATCATCAAAGAGCAGCTCGACGTCGACGAGAAGGACATCAAGGCCGAGTCGAGCTTCATCGACGATCTCGGCGCCGACTCTCTCGGACTGGTCGAGCTCGTGCTGGCCTTCGAGGAGGCCTTCGAGATCGACATTCCGGACGAGGACACGGAGAAGATCCGCACCGTTCAGGACGCCATCGACTACATCGAGAAGCACGCTAAGAAGTAAGCGCTGTCCCATGGACCGCGTCGTAATCACTGGCATCGGCCTGGTCACCCCCGTCGGAATCGGCCTGGCCGATACGTGGCGGGGGCTGCTCTCCGGCGCGAGCGGCATCGGTCCCATCACCCAGTTCGACTGCTCGACCTTCCGGGTCCGCATCGCGGGCGAGGTCAAGGGCTGGGAGCCCGCCCGGTGGATCGAAAAGAAGAAGCTGAAGGAGATGGACCGGTTCACCGAGCTGGCGGTCGGCGCCGCGGCGATGGCGGTGGCCGACGCCAGGCTCGAGCTGTCCGACGAGGAACGCGGGCGGGCGGGGTGCTTCGTTGGCGTCGGCCTGGGAGGCCTCTTCACGCTGGAGAAGACGAAAGAGACGCTGATGGCCAAGGGCCCGACGAAGGTCAGCCCCTATTCCATCCCCGGCATCATCGCCAACCTCGCCGCCGGCCAGGTGTCCATCGCCCACGGCCTCAAAGGGCCCAGCTACTGCACCACCAGCGCGTGCTCCAGCGGAGCGCACGCCATCGGCGAGGCCAGCGAGTGGATCCGGCGCGGCAAGTGCGACGTCATGGTCGCGGGCGGCGCCGAAGCCACCATCACCCCGGTCGGCATCAGCGGCTTCGAGGCCATGCACGCGCTCTCCAAGCGCAACGACGATCCGGCCCACGCCAGCCGTCCCTTCGACAAGGGGCGGGACGGCTTCGTGTGTGGCGAGGGCTCCGGCATCCTCATTCTCGAGTCGCTGAGCCGCGCCACCAAGCGCGGCGCGCGCATCTACGCCGAGGTCACCGGCTACGGCGCCTCCAGCGACGCCTATCACATCACGCAGCCGGCCCCCGGCGCCGAGGGGGCGCAACGATCCATGCGCATGGCGCTGGAGGACGCGAAGGTCGCCCCCGACGCCATCGATTACGTGAATGCTCACGGAACGTCGACGCCGGTGGGGGACGCCGAGGAATCCAAGGCCATCGCCAGCGTCTTCGGCGCCCACGCGACCGGCAAGAAGCTGTGGATCAGCTCGACCAAGTCCATGATGGGGCACCTCCTCGGCGCCGCGGGCGCGGTGGAGACTGCGGTGTGTGCGATGACCATCGCCGAGGGGAAGATCCCGCCCACCATCAACCTGGTCGATCCGGACCCGCAATGCCCTCTCGATTACGTCGCCAACACCATGCGAGAGCGGCATGTCAAGCACGCCATGAACAACTCGTTTGGCTTCGGCGGGACGAACTGCACCCTGGTGCTGTCCCGCTACGAGCGGTGACGCGATGACGACGAACTCCACCCGGGCGGAGGCGAAGGAGCAGGTCGAGGGGCGATGAGGTGCCCATTCTGCTCGCACGACGACAGCAGGGTGATCGACTCGCGCGTATCGACGGCAGGCGACGTCATCCGCCGACGACGCGAATGCGAGAGCTGCACCCGGCGCTTCACCAGCCGCGAGCGGGTGGAGGACGTCCTGCCGATGGTGGTCAAAAAGGACGGCGTGCGGCAACCTTTCGACCGCGAGAAGGTACTGCGGGGAGTGCGCCTGGCGTGCAACAAGCGTCCGGTGGCGATGGATCGCATCGAGAAGTTCATCGACGAGCTCGAGCGCGATCTGGTCGAGAGCGAGGCCAAAGAGGTGCAGAGCCAGGAGCTCGGCGAACGCGTGATGAAGAAGCTGCGTGAGCTCGACGAGGTCGCCTACGTGCGCTTTGCCAGCGTCTACCGCAGCTTCCGCGACATCGACGAGTTCCGTCTGGAGCTCGACAAGATGGTGCGCGCGCGCGTCCCCGGAGAAGCCTAGTGCCTCGATTCCATCAAAATGCCGGGTGCTTCGCACGCGCGGCAGACGCGCGGCAGAGTCGAGGCACTAGGTGATGGGGGCCCCCGCCAGCGCTCCGCCGCCCCCCGTGCCGGAGGGGACCTTCTCGGCCGAGGACCAGAAGTGGATGAGGCTGGCGCTCGAACGCGGGGTGCGCGGCTCCCCTTCCCCCAACCCGCACGTGGGCGCCCTGGTGGTCAAGAGCGGGCAGGCGGTCGGTGCGGGGCATCACGAGCGCGCCGGCGAGATCCACGCCGAAGTCGCCGCCCTGCGCGAGGCGGGAGACGACGCGCGGGGGGCCACGCTCTACGTCACGCTCGAGCCCTGCAACCACCTCGGCCGCACCCCCCCCTGCACCGGAGCGCTCCTCGCCGCCAAGATCGCCCGCGTGGTGGTCGGCTGCCGCGACCCCAACCCGCACGTCGAAGGGGGCGGAATCGAGAGGCTGCGCGACGTCGGCGTGCAGGTCGACATCGGCTGCCGCGAACCGGAAGCGCAGCGCCTCATCGCGCCATGGTCGAAGTTCGTGACCTCCGGCGTGCCCTACGTGACGCTGAAGCTGGCGCTCTCGCTCGACGGCCGCATCGCCTCGCGCACCGGGGCCTCGAAGTGGGTGACTGGGCCGGAGGCGCGCGCACGCGTGCATCTCTTGCGCTCACAGCAGGACGCCGTCCTCATCGGCATCGGAACGGCCCTGGCGGACGATCCGCGGCTGACCGTGCGTGACGCTCCTGGACACAGCCCGTTGCGCGTTATCTTCGACACCAAGCTGCGCCTGCCGGTGGCCTCGCGTCTGGTGCAAAGCGCGCGCGAGGCGCCCACCTGGGTGGTCTGTACGACCGACGCGCCCTCGAGCAACGAAGGGGCGCTGGTCGAACGGGGGGTCGAGGTCTTGCGTGCCCCGGCGTCGGCGGAGGGGCGCATCGACCCCGTGGCAGCACTGAAGATGCTCGCGACGCGCGGCATCGTGACGGTGATGGTCGAGGGCGGCGCCGAGCTGGCGGGGAGTCTGCTGGCCGCCGTGGCCGTCGACGAGCTGCACTGCTTCGTCGCACCCATCCTGCTCGGCCCGCGCGGACGACCCGGCGCGGTGGACTGGGCCGGCCCCGCCACCCCGGCCGAAGCCCCATGCATCGCCGACCCCCAGTGGGAGGTCTGCGGAGTGGACGCGCACGTCTGGGGAAGCCTCAAGTATCCGCCCCGCTGAGCGGCCTGAACGCCCAGCAAGGCCCTCGGAACCCCTTCGACACGTCCTTGGCGCCGCCGACACCGGCGCATTACATTGCTGGCAGGCGAAATGGTCCGCACGATCCTCCACTACCCCGATCCCCTCCTCCGCGAGCGCGGGAAGAAGGTCCACACCCTTACCCCCGAGCTGCGCCGGCTCGTCGACGACATGGCGGAGACCATGTACGCCGCCCCCGGAGTCGGCCTGGCGGCCACACAGGTCGGCGAGCTCTGGCAGATCTTCGTCGTCGACTGCGCCGCCGAGGGCGAGCCGAGCGACCTCCGCGTCTTCGTCAACCCGGAAATCGTCACCGTGGAGGGCAGCGTCACCTTCGACGAAGGGTGTCTGAGCTTCCCCGGAGCCCGGGAAGAGGTGCAGCGCGGGGAGAAAGTGCGCGTAAAAGCTCAGGATCTCGAAGGTGCATGGTTCGAGCTGGAGGCGGAGGGGCTGCTGGCCATCGCCATCCAGCACGAGTACGACCATTTGCAGGGCGTGCTAATGATCGATCGTCTCGGGCCGCTGAAAAAGCGCCTGCTTCACCGCAAAATGCTAAAGCGCGAGCCCAGCGCCACCGTTTAGGGGGTGTGTTCAGTTACGGATCGGCTCGTTTTTCCCCAATAATTGCGTCGGCTCAGGTCGCCGCTGACGCGAGGTCGTGGAACAACCGTGCAAGGCGGAACGTTTCGGCCTCCACCGCACCAAACGTAGACCAATCCGCCCCTTTGGCCCGTACTCCCTGGCAGGCGCAGTGACAACTTCCCTCCCCACTCCCATCCACCCCGTGCGCGACGGTTCCCCCACGGACGCCGTCACCACGTATTTCGAGCAGCTCGCTCGTGTCCCGCTCCTCACGCGCGAGGGCGAGGTCGACCTCGCGCGGCGTATCGAGGATGGGGAGCGTCGGGCCCTCCGCGCTATCGTTGCATCCCCTGTGGGTGCGCGCGAGCTTGCCGGCATCGGGCGCTCGCTCCGCGACAAGAAAACGCGGCTGCGCGACGTCACGCGCGCGACGGTCGACGACGAGACGGGGGACGAGGATCGTGTCGCGGTCGCCGTCGCCGACGCTCTCGAGCGCGCCGGGAACCTGGCTCGAGCGCGCCGGGTGACGGCGAAGATCTGCGACGAGCTCGTGGAGGCACTGCTCGAGGTGCGCCTGACCAAGCGCGCCATCGACGCCGTGGTCGCCAAGATGCGCACCACCCGGGACGAGGCCGCCGTCACGCGGCGCCGCGCCCTGGACACGGCGCTCTCCACCATCCGGGCAGGCGAGGCCAGCGCAGAGCGCGCCAAGGCCAGCCTCATCTCGGCGAACCTGCGCCTGGTCGTATCCATCGCCAAGCGCTACCGGAACCGCGGCCTGCACCTCCTCGACCTCATCCAGGAGGGCAACCTGGGCCTCATGCGCGCCGTCGACAAGTTCGAGTACAAGCGGGGCTACAAGTTCAGCACCTACGCCAGCTGGTGGATCCGGCAGAGCGTCAGCCGCGCCATCAGCGACCAGGCGCGCACCATCCGCATCCCGGTGCACATGGTGGAGACGCACAACAAGCTCTCCAAGACGCTGCGCGACATGGTGCAGGAAGGCGGCGACGAGCCGACGCCGGACGAGCTGGCGGCGCGGATGAACGTGCCCGTCGAGAAGATCCGCATGCTCCTCGAGGCCACGCGCGATCCGGTCAGCCTCGACGCGCCGGTCGGCGAGGACGGAGGCGCAACGGTGGGCGACTTCGTGGAGGATCTGTCTTTCCCCTCCCCCGACGAGGCGCTCGGCGACAACGAGCTGTCACGCGAGACGCGCGACTTGCTCAAGCTGCTCTCCCCGCGCGAGGAGCAGGTGCTTCGCATGCGCTTTGGCATCGACTCGCCAGGCGACCTGACGCTGGAAGAGGTGGGCAAGAGCTTCGAGCTCACCCGCGAGCGCATCCGTCAGATCGAGACCAAGGCGCTGCGAAAGCTCCGTCTTCCGTCGTTTCACCGCAAGCTCAAGTCGCACATCGAACGCTGACCGCGCCGCGCCGGCGTGGCCTCACTTTCGCTTGAACAGCCCCCCGTCGAGCTTCACTCCGCGGGCGGCGAAGTCAGCGGCGAGCCGCGGCACCGTCCCGGTCGCCGCATAGGTACCGCCTTCCCCCGTTCCGTCCGCGCCCAGCACGAAGAGGTCGCGCGCCACCACGCCGCGCGCGTCGCTGCCCGCCAGCTCGGCGACACGCAGCACACGGTGGCGGCCATCCGGGGTACGCGCCACCTCGATGGCCACGTCGAACGACTCGCCCACCGCCTCACGTGAGGCCTCGATCGACGCGCCCGGTCGCGCCAGCGCCACCTGGGAGGCCAGCCGCGCCAGAGCGTGACGCAGCGACGGCGCGCCCACGCCCGCCAGCACCCCCTCGCACCCTTCACCGATGGCATCGATGATCGCCGCCGCGATCCCGCCGCCCAGCGACGCCGTCACCAGGCGGTCCCCCCCCAGCCTCGCCGCCGCACGCACCGCCTCCTCCCCGTGCGGTCCGTGATCGGACAGCGAAAGCGCCACCACTTGCGCCTGGGTGATGGCGATCTCGTCCGCGTCCTGCAGCACCGTCACGCGCTCGCCCGCCGGCGCCGCCGAGGCCAACGCCCCCAGCATCGCCGCCACCGCGCCCGCGCCGGAGCCCACCACCAGGACGTTGGCGCGGGCCGAGAGGCAGGCCTCGAGGAACGACGCGATGGATCGCGACATCGTCCCCGAGCGCACCATCTCCTCCATCGATGACTCCACGCGCCGGCGCTTGCGCACAGTCAGTACCCAGCTGCTGGCCGCCGGCGGGGCGATGGCCACCATGTACGCTCCACGCGCCAGGCGCCGCTCGATGACCAGCTCACCCTCGCGGAGGGGAACGCCGGCCTGCTGGGCCAGCCGCGCGATGACGCGCCCCAGCGCTTCCTCGCTGGTGAACGAAGGAGCGGCGAGGGTGGGCTGCCCGTTCTTGAGCGCGAGCACGTAGTCCGGCCGCGCCACGTGGATCTCCGCCGTCTCCTCGTCCTCGAGCAAGGCCCCGAGGGGGCCGAGGCCAGTCAACTCGAGCTGCGCGTCGCGCGCCAGCTGCTCGAGGTCGGTGCCCTCGGGCGCCTCCCCCTCGTCGCGCATGGCCCGGGCTTGCTCGCGCACCACCTGGTGGATGCGCTGCGAGAGCACCTCGTCCACGACCGGTGCATGCTTGAGCATCGCCAGATCCACGACGTCGGCCACGCGATCCACCAGCGTGATGAGGGCGAGGCGTCGGGCGGCCTGCTGCGGCGTCTCGCGCGGCAACGGCCTGCCCGGCATCGCCGGGGCGGGAGCCAGCGAGCGCACCGCTGCCGGGGCCGGCGCCGTCATCGAAGCCGCGCGCGGGAGGGACAACCCCCCGCCGGCGGCCATGGGTGCGGTGCGCGCGCGCCCATCTTGCAGCGGCACACGCGGCGGGCCCGGCAGTCGGGCCATCGCCTGGGCGCGCCCTTCCTGGGAGCTGTCGCTCTCGTCCGGATCGCGCTCCACCGGGAAGTGGCTGACGCTCGGCGGGTCCGGAGCGACGCGCGGCGACGAACCCAGGGCCGGAGGGCTCGGAGCCAAGGGGGGGAGCGGCGGCGGTCCCACGGGCGGCGGCACGGCGGGGGGGGGAGGGGCCGGCGTACCTTCGCGCGGGGCAGGCCCGATGCGCGCCGGGCTCCGTGCCTGCGACCCCTCGCTGCTTTCGAAGCTGGCCTCCGACGCGTCCGGCGCGGGCGCCGCCGTCTCCAGGCGGACGACGAAGTCCCCGATGTAGATCTTGTCCCCCTCGCGAACGATGGTGGCCTGCGAGATTTTTCGGCCGTTGACGTAGGTGCCGTTGGTGCTCTTCAAGTCGGTGACGATGAAGCGGCCGTCGCGGAAGAGCAGGCGGGCGTGGTGCTTCGAGACGTTCCCCTTGGGCAGCATCAGGTCGTTGCCCTGGACGCGCCCCACGTTGATCTCGTTCTTGTCGAAGGCCTCGCGACGCTCCGCGCCTCCCTTCTCGCTGATGATGATCGTGAACATTCCGGTCCCTCGGGGAGACATCGCGCCCACTTTTCGCGCATAAGGTGGGCGTGGCACGCTAGCTCGCGCGTTGGTCAGGCGACCGAGACGACGGCGACGGTCCCGAGGAATTGTCGAAGGATGGCACGCAGCGTGTCAACTGCGGGGAGCAACGGCCGTACTTTGCCGCCTACTTGGCCGGCTTTCGCGGCGCGGCGCCGGCCGCCGAAGTCCCTCTCGCAGCGCCCTTGCCTCCGCCCCCGGCGCCCCCCCGCGCTCGCACCTCGCTCGTCACCTGCGACAGGAGCTCACCCGCCAAAGCGATCACATCGCGCGTCTCGAACCCGCTGCTTCGCAGTTCGCGGTAGATGGTCTTGGCGAGGATCGCGATGGTCCGGGGCTCGCGTGCGCCGGGGGTATCACCGAAGAGGAGGGCCATGGGTGCGGGTCTCGTTCCACGCCGCGCCGCGGCGAAGCGAACGCAGGCAACGGCCACTTGCAGTACAAACCACATGCCATCGCATCGTCGGGGTGTCGCTTCGAGAAATTGCCTCGCATTCGCTCAGTCATGCGAAGAGCGCTGCGCACGGTGACCAGGCAGCGCGCGAATTTCCCTTCGCGGCTCAGGCCTTTTTCGACGCGTAGCGGCGCGCCGCGCGAGCACGGGCGACAAGTGGTAGGGTCCGCCACCGCATGGCGCACGGTGCCGGGCTGATGGCGCGCTGGATGCGCCCCGAATCGCGGTCGCGCCGGCTACTCCTCGCCGCTCTCGTCTATGTGCTTTGCACCGGCGCCTACGCCGCCGTGGCCGGCCCCGATCGGCTGCTGCAGCACACGCAGTACAACCACTACGCGCTCCTTGCCGACGCTTGGCTCCACCGCCGGCAATCCCTGCCGAACGGGCCTCCCGCGTACGCGATGAACAACGACTTCGTCGACTATCAGGGCAAGACCTACATCAGCTTCCCGGCGCTCCCGGCGATGCTCATGCTCCCCTTCGTCGAGCTCTCCGGGAGTGCAGAGAACTTTCGCGACGGACAGTTCGTTCTCTGGCTGTCCGGGCTGGCGCCGGCCTTTCTCTTTCTGGTCCTCGAAAAGCTGCGACGCACCGGCCGCGCCCCGCGCACCGAGCGCGAGAACCTCGTCCTCGCGTTCCTCTTCGCCTTCGGCACGGTCTACTTCTTCACCGCCGTCGAGGGGACGGTGTGGTTCGCGGCGATGGTGGTGGCCACCGCGGCCTCCGCGCTCTACGTCCTTTACGCGCTCGACGCCGAGCGACCGCTGCTCGCCGGCGCGATGATCGGCTGCCTTTACCTGAGCCGCCCCCCCGCCGTGTGGATGGCGCTCCTCTTCGCGCTCGAAGCGTTGCGCGTCTCGCGGACCTCCGGGGGACGCTTCGACGTGCGCGCGCTGGGGCGTCGCTATCTGCTCTTCGCGCTCCCCATCCTCGTCGCCCTCGCCTTCGTGGCCTGGACCAACTGGACGCGTTACGGGCGAGCCACCCCGGTCTACTTCGACCACCAGTATCTCAGCGTCGCCTGGCGCTCGCGCATGATTCGTTGGGGCATGCTGAGCTACCACTTTCTCGCGAAGAACCTGGGCGTCTCGCTGACCAGCCTTCCGTGGATGCCGCCCCCGGGCAGCGGGCCCTCCTTCGGCGCGCCCTTCAAGATCAACGAGCACGGCCTGGCGATCTGGTTCACGACGCCGCTCTATCTCTGGCTCCTCTGGCCGAAGCGCCTCGAGGACCACCCGGAGCGAAGATGGCTCTACGTCGTCGCCGCCCTCTCCGCGGCCCTTCCGGCCGTCATGGACCTTCTTTACCAGAACACCGGGTGGCGGCAGTTCGGCTATCGCTTCTCCAACGACTACGTCGTGATGCTCTTCGTGATGCTCGCCGTGGGAGGGCGACCCATGCGCTGGCTCTTCGCGTCGGCGGCGGCCTGGGGGGTGGCGTGGAACCTCTTCGGCGCGATCACCTTCGACCGCGCGCGCTTCGATCGTTTTTACTTCCGCGACGGCTCGCAGACCGTGGTGTACGAGCCGGATTGAATGCCGTCGCCGTGCTACGTCCACGCGGCGGAGAGCATGATGGCGTGGTGGCGAATAGCGATGCTCCTGACGGTATCCGTCGCCTGCGGTGGATGCCGCAGCGGCGGGGTTCCTTCTGCCCCCGCGGGGGTCACGCCGGCCAGTCTCTCGGTGACCAGCAAGGCCTTCGAGGCCAACGGCGCCATCCCCGTCGACTGCTCCTGCGACGGCGCGGATCGCTCGCCCCCGCTGGCGTGGAGCGCTCCACCGGAGGGGACGCGGGCGCTCGCGGTCGTGGTCGACGATCCCGACGCGCTGGGGGGTGAGCTCACGCACTGGCTGGCGTACGACCTTCCTCCCGCCACGGTGTCGCTCCCCGAAGGGGTCGACGCTACGACCCTCGGCGGACAGGAAGGGACCAACGCCTTCGGTCGCCCCGGCTACGGCGGCCCCTGTCCGCCCCGGCACGAGCTGCACCGCTACGAGTTTCACGTCTTCGCGTTGAACGCGCCCCTGGCTGTCGCTGCCGGCGCAACGCGCGACGCCGTCGACACGGCGATGAGCCAGCATGTCCTCGCCGAGGGCGTCCTGGTGGGAACGTTCGCGCACTGAGCCTGGATTCGAAGCCCGGGAGACGCACGCCGAGACTCCCGCCGCCCCCCCGCAACCGGCGGGGCTTTTCCCCTACTTCACCTCGGGCGGCAGAGCCATGCGCTGTCCGGCCTTCACCCCGTGCCGGCGCGTCCAGCCGGCGTTGACCTCGAGCACATAGTGCGACAGGCAGCCGACGCTCCGCGACCCATCGTTCAGCGTGGGGGCGTTCTCC
>Ga0302325_10008138_pt1 | contig 23107 bp, 30 predicted proteins | sample Palsa_T0_2_FD_201948 | JGI IMG/M metagenome (GOLD analysis project Ga0302325, IMG submission 201948) | Peat permafrost microbial communities from Stordalen Mire near Abisko, Sweden - Palsa_T0_2 | ecosystem: Environmental > Terrestrial > Soil > Palsa > Peat permafrost | place: Sweden: Abisko... | reverse complement strand
ATGAAGCGAGACCGCTGACCCTAGGGATTTTATTGATGCTCGCAGGCTGCCAAAGCACTGGCATTGTTCCCACGAGCCAAGATTCCTACTACATTGGCAAGAAGGATGGTTCACAGGGGCTTGGAGTTTCACTCGGCAATAAAGCAGCGGTCTATCGTGAAGCCGATACTTTCTGCCGCCAAAAGGGACTCGAGGTCAAAACGCTGAATGAGTCCGTTATACGCCAGCGTCGCCCGGACGATTCGGCTTCCCTCTGAATTCAGCCTGATAACGATATCGATATCCGCCAATTATCGTTGGTTGATTGATATAGCTTGCATCAATGCAGCCCAGTCTTAGCTTGAACTTGCACGACCGCGCCGATATGCTCTGGGGTGCCCACCGCGATCACCAGGAAACGACGCGCTGCGGCGTGCGTCCCTCGTACGATCTGTCGAATGGGCCCTACCGCGTGGACGATCGCCGAACCCGCGGGGTTGGTTGTAAACCCCGACAGGACCTGCAGCGGCGCACTGCCATCCGGCTTTTCACTCAGCGCAAGCACGTAAGTCGCTTTCGGCTTCAAACCGGAAGCCGACGCTTCCAGGATCTGCGTCAATCCCTGATCAAACAGCGAAATGCTGGTGGGTTCGACGTTCTCCGCATAGCCGTGAGTGCCCACCCTCATGCGAAGTGCTAAATGCGTCACCTGGCCGGCTACTCCCAGAGGATCAAGTCCCTCTTTGCCATCGCCGTCGGGGACGGCGTTTGGTACGTATGCGATCGCTTGCGGTGCCCGCCCGATCGGAGATGTCGATACAACCTTGTTGGTCGACGTATCAATGGCGGTCAGTGCATCGCCATTTTCGAGACCGACGTAGATACGCGTGCCGTCGCCCGATGGCCATATTCCGTGAGGCAACGCACCAACAGGGATCGTTGCGGTCTGCTCGAACGTATCGGTGCGGTAAACCTTAACTTCGTTCAAAGCACCGACCGTTACGTACGCGAATGTGCCGGCGGCGGTATGCGCAAAATTAACGTGGTTGGTTATTGGGCCGGTGTCGAGCGTTCGCAGAATTGTAAATGGCGGACGAGCATCGAAAACCTGCACCTTCCCGACGTCTTTGAGAGTGAACCATACCTGTCGGCCATCGGGTGACGCTGCAATATTGGGACAAAATGGGCTTGCTTGTGGCACATGACCCACAATCCGGTGATCCATGACGGTGACAACGACTGTCTCCGGAGTGAAGGAGGAGCAAATGTACCCGTACGATCCGTCCGGCGAGAAAATCTGCATACCGGGGCCGTTGGGAACCGTGATGCGGAGTTTTTCCTGGAATGTTGCGGAATCGATGACTGATACGTAGTCCTCACCGCGTACGGTGACCCAGAGTTCCGCGCCGTCCGGTGTATAGAACGCCTCATGAGGCGACCGCCCCACATAGGTCACGTGTTTCACCTTGTTGCTTGCTGTATCGATGAAGGTCACCGAGTTGCTGCCGATCGAGACCACGGCAAGTGTCTTATGATCGGGCGAATATCCCATGCCGTGAACCAGGAGTTGCCCCGTGTAGAGCGGGCTAAAGTTGCCGGGTTGAAAGGTCCCCAAGCGAATTACTCCGAGCAATTCGCCGCTCGCCGGGTCGGTTACCGACACGGTGTTGGAGAATTGTTCAGCGGTATACACGCGATCACGATGGGATATCGCGATGTCAGGACTGGCAAGCGAGACAGGCGCTTGCCCCGCCAAGGCCGGATTGGTGTTCGCGAGCACCCATAGTGACCAGAAGATCGACCAGTTGCGACGCACGTTCATGGGCTGCGCTCCAATCCGCTCGGCGACTCACCGATCGCAACGTCACTTGGGCGACGATCCAGACGTGGAGGCGTATGACCCGGATCTTTGGCAAGACGAGTTAGCGTTCCTGAATCGCCCCGGGCAATCCGATATTCAGACGGAACTCATTTACGACTACCGGACGAACATCAACTCATACCCGAAGTGGCAACACTGGCTTAAGTCTCACCCACTGCCCACGCTGATCATTTGGGGCATGTATGATTTATCGTTCACCGTTCCCGGTGCTTGGGCGTTTCGCCGCGACCTGCCGGCTGCACAGATAGAGTTACTCGACGGCGGGCACTTTGTGATGGATACGCGATTAGATGAAGTCGCGCGTCTCACTGCCCATTTCTTGCAAGCCCACAAAAGTGCGCTGTAGCTCATTTCCTGTTTCTCGCATTGCTCGCTCGTCAGAGCACTGAGGAGCTATGCGACAGCTAACTGAATCGGGTGATTGTCGGATGGCGTCGGGAGTGTGCGCAACAGTCTTGGCCTTGGTTATCGGTCCAATCGCGTGGTGCGCCGAAGCCGGTCAGGCGGGCGCTCCCTACTTCCACATGCCCCGGATTGCGCCGCCCGGAGTTCAGATCGATCACTATCTGACGGTCCCGGAATCAGCTCGCGGTCCTCCCATTGATCCGGCGAAAGGTTACCGAACACAAGAGCTTGGGCGCGGCCTGTACATGCTGACGGACAACATGTACCAATCGCTGTTTTTGGTCTATGAAAGTGGCGTCGTCGTGATCGATGCTCCGCCCTCCTATGCCACGCACATTCCTGCTGCCATCGCCGAAGTCACGCCGCTTCCGATTACGCACATGATCTATAGCCACTCACACATCGATCATATCGGCGGGGCCAGCGGTATGCCGGGTCAACCCATCATCATTGCACAGCGGGAAACCAAGCGTCTCCTGGAGGAAGCAAAGGATGTGCATAGGCCTATCCCGAGCGTTGTTTTCGACCAGCAGTACACGCTTCAGGTGGGCACCCAGGTGCTGAAATTGTCCTATCACGGCTACGGCCACTCGCCCGGGAACATCTACATCTATGCACCTTCTCAACACGTGCTGATGGTCGTGGATGTCGTTTTACCGGGTTGGATGTCGTACCGAAGCTTGTCACTCTCTCGCGATATTCCGGGTTTGTTTCGACAAGTAGATGAGATCGCGAAGATGCCGTTCGACACTTTCGTCGGCGGTCATGTCTCAAGAGTCGGGGACCGGCACGACGTTCTCGTCCAGGCGCAGTACCTGCATGATCTGGCGGCCGCCGCCAAGAAGTCGCTCAGCGACACAAACTTCGGTTTCACCGTGGATCCAGCGGATGGCACAAATCCGTGGGCGCTGGCCGACAATTATATGGATCGAGTCACGATTGAATGTGTGAACGCGATGACCGACAAGTGGGAGACAAGCCTGGCGGGCTTCGATGCATACATTTGGGATCACTGTATTGCGATGGAAGAGAGCCTGAGTGCAGATTGACGCCAGGGCATGACGGCGAATCTGGTTCAGGTTGGCGCCGCTCACAAATTCTGGTGGCGAACCGCGACGGCGACGATCTGCATGGGCTTAAGCGAAGGTGAGACTATGGCGACGACGGGCTTGACGACAGTTCCCAGTTACGCTGGACCTTCCGAGACGATGACTCGCCTCGAAGCCGCGATCAATGCGGCCGGAATGACCGTGTTCGCCCGAATCGATCATGGGGCTGCTGCGGCGGCGGCTCACGTACCCCTCGGGCCGACCGAGCTTGTGATCTTCGGGAATGCCAAGGGCGGCACTCCTTTGATGCAGACCAATCAGGCGGTCGGCATAGACCTGCCATTGAAGGCCGTTATCTGTATAGACCTGCGCTTCCTCGCGCTATCGGGCAGATTCGCATTTCCCTGGACGGCCGCCGTCGCCGCCAATGATATCGGCCGATAAGAGGCGCCTTATCGTGCGTGTGCGCCGTGAGGCGGACCGCTGAGCGCCGTCCAAATTCAGATGCCCGCTTTAGCGATGCATGAATCGAGGGCGCTATAGATTTGTGCGAAGCGAGTTCAACGCGTCGAAATCAGAATCGGACGTCTCAATTCCCGCACCGTGATGGAGCGCGCACGCAGCGATCAAAATATCCGTGGCTGGAACGGTTATGCCCTTGGCGCGCGCGCGACGCGCCAAATCAAATGACGCAGCCCAAACATCTTCATCAATCTTCAGCTCCGGGAGAGCTCGCTCCAGATCTCGAAGCACGGCACCCTCACGTTGGGCCCGCGCCCCGTTCCAAAGTTCGAGTCTGACCAACGAACACCAACACGCTTCGCCATCCGAGAGCGCACGTTCGACCCTTCGCCTTACTCTTTCATCACCCTTCGGCCTCAAGAAGTGAATCCATGATGATGTGTCGACCAGAATCAATGATTAGCCTTTGCGGCGTAGCGTTTTAACTTCGTCGGCACTCATGAACCCAGCGCAGGTTCCCGCGTGCTTGATGAGGTCGGCCATACGTCTTCGATGATTAAAATCCTCTAGAGCCGTGACAATTGCTTGCCGCTTGGTCCGAGCCTTGGTAAATCCCATAGCCTCTTTGAGGACGGAGTCGGGAATATCCACAGTCGTTTTCATGATTCTATTATCAATGATTCGAGCATCTAAATCTATCTATTTTATAATATACACAAGCCCGAGCTTGCTGGCCCAAAAAAACCGTTACCGGCGATCCGACTGGCCTGGGATATGGCGCATGACAGGGACCGGCATCGACGCGCTGGCAGCGGATCGAGTGATTGTCAGCTCTGGCGCCCTGAACTGCCCGATTCGACCGGCAGCTTCCGAGCAATTGAATCGTGAACTTTCCCAAGTAGGAGCATTAGCGCCGGTTCACCATAGACGAACCAATTCCTTGCGACACAATGATGTGATGCCAGCCCTTTAACTCGTTCCTTGCGGCGGAAATGAGAAAGTTTGCGTCGTCAATTTGATTCTCCTCCGGGTTAGGCTACCCCAGGCTACGAAGGGTTTCTGCCGCGTTGCAAAGACTCGATGGTGCGTCAATCGGCGTTTAGCCAACGAGCAGCAGCTTCGGCGGTGTCCTCCGGCCGCGTGTTGAATGCAATGGTCGCATTCGGTGCCGCCTTATGCACAGTGTTCACTACCGTCTCGAGTAATGACAGGCTCTTTGGTGGCAGCCGAATACCGCCTCCGATCACCACGCAGTCATAGGTCGTAGTTGCCAGCTGCTGCTCCAGCACGAGGGCCGCAATTTTGTCGGGCGGGATCAAGCAGAGGTCCGCCTGCCATCCCCGTTCCGCCATTTTCGCCATGGCAATCGCTATTCCCGCATTGATTTTCTCAGCATTGAAGCCCGGCGGTATGGCGGGATCCGAGAAGTCCACCGTTTCCGGCCGCTGGCCGACAAACAATACGCGTGTCATTTGATCTTCCTCCAAGTTGGGTCAGCCTAGGCGAGTCGCGATTCTATCCGCAACTCTAGTCCAGAGTCGCCACCGAGCAGTCTCAACCTCTCGAGGCGACGCCAAACATCAGCCACCTGCCCATTGAGCGGCAGCATCTATCGCAAAGGCGCGATAGGATCGGGGCGCGTGGCCGAGCAGCGTAGTCAGCCGCGCCAAATCCGTTGCGCTCGCAACCGCGCCGTCGGTTTGATAGCGGCTCAACATCAATCGCAGATCCATGGCGTGCCAGCTCGGAATGATGCCCTTCATGCGTTGCTCCATTGCAGCGAGATCATCGCCGCCGTAGCGGACGGATTGCCCCAGCGCCTCGCCCCAAATTGTGGCGATCTGCTCTCCATTGAGAGCATCCGGTCCAACCAAGCCATAAGTCTCACGAGACAACGCCTCGGGCGCGCGGTGCCGGCGAAGAAGCTTAATGGCCGCTGACTCGCCGATATCGCGGATGTCCACCATCGATACGCCTTTGGATCCGATCGGTATTCCGTAGACGCCGGACTTGAGCAACGGCTCCTTCTGACGAAGATCGTTTTGAATGAAATAGGCCGGACGTAGCACGGTCGCCGGAAGACTCAGATCCTCGATCATGCGCTCGACGGTGTGCTTGCCAGCGAAGTGCGGTACATCCGTGTAGGTGTCGCCCTTGAAAACCGACAGATAAACGATCCCTTTGATGCCGCTTCGGCCGAGCGAGTCGCCGTTCGGGGCGAGCGAAGGCCACGTTGTCCCGGCGCGTGGCCGAACTTGAACAAAGCTTGGGTGCGCGGCTGGTCGAGCGGGGTGGTCACACGCTGCGGCTGACGGATGAGGGACGCACTCTTCACGAGCGCACACAGGGTTTGCTCAGCGAGATAGCGGAGGCTGCAGAGACGGTCGCCTTGGGTGCCTCAACCCCACGCGGGCGCCTGCGGGTAAGTGCCCCGACGCTTTTTGCACACGTCGCGCTGGGGCGCATTGGAGCACGCTTCGCGCTCGCCTATCCCGAAGTGCGGCTCGAAATCGTCGCGGAGGATCGAAGGGTCGATCTGGTGGATGATGGCTATGACATGGTGATTCGCATCGATCCCGCTCCGGATCAGTTGCTCGTGGGGCAACTCTTCCTGAGGGACGAACGGCTGATTGTGGCATCAACTGAGTTCGGTCGCCCAGTACCTCCCAAGGGAGGAGCAAAGGAGATTCCGGTCAGGGCGGTGCTGATGAGTGCAACGCGTCCGGATGTGGTGTGGAAGATGAGAAGTGAACATCGAGTGACCGTTCATCTCAGGCCCGAGCCCGTCCTGCGATTATCATCCCTGTCAATGGTGCGCGATGCCGTACTGGCAGGCGCCGGCGCGGCGTTGCTGCCAAAAATGCTTGTGGCAGACGACATTGCCGAAGGTCGACTGGTGCAGTGGGGAAAACAAGAGGGACCTCCCGTTGAGATCTGGGCACTGCACAGTTCTCGTCGTCTGGTCGGCGTCAAGGTCCGCGCCTTCCTTGAGATTCTGCAGCAGACGTTTCCGAGGAAGGTCATTTCCGCTTTGCGTTGAGTCGGCCGACGCCGCCGACTCGAACCTGCAGCGGCGCATCGCCGTTCGCCCGTCGAGATATGTTAGATCTCGATCTTCATTGGTGTAAACGTCGCAGTTCACGCCGTCACGGCCTTCTGGACCGCCGCGAAGACGTCGCGTGCGGACGTCGTACCCGCTACGTGCTCCGTACCCTTGACTCCGAGGTCCATCCATCCTGCATTCACGGCCTCAAACATTTCTTCGGCAGGTCCGGTGTGGCCCTTCGGGATGCCGAACTGCTCGAACGCTTTCGCCCACCCTGCACGCGGGACTGCAAAAGCTTTCACGTCGAGATTCAGGACTTCACCCAATTGCGCCGCGACTTCATCCGCGGTGACCATCGAACCAAGCTCGATGGCGCGCTGCCCTGACCACGCTGGCCCGGTCAAAAGGGTTGCGACCTCCGCGCCGATGTCGTTCGTCGCGACCATCGTCGATCTCCGGTTTGTCGGATTGTAGTAGACCGGTAGCGTTCCGCCCTGGGCGACCTGCAAGCCGTAGAGGAAGTTTTCGAAGAATCCGCCTGCGCGCACAAATGCGATGGGTGATGGCAGGTCGCGAAAACCTCGCTCTAAGAGCGACAAGGCGGTGATCATCCCAAGCCCGCTTGTTCTGTGCGCACCCATCGACGAAAGCGCCACCACCCGCGGCGGCGCTGCCTTGGTGAGCGCCGCGACATAGTTTGCAATCACGCCCTTGGCTTCTTTGTAATCGGGCGACGGTGCCCAGACTGCCGGCAACATAACGAACGCGCCGTCTACGCCTTTGAGCGCCCGCTCGATGACTGCAGAATCATTCCAATCACCGTCAATCAGCTCCACGCCTTGGTTCGCCCAGCTGGACGCCTTCTCGCGATTGCGAACCAGCGCGCGTACTTCCTTGCCGCGCGCCAACAGATGCTCAGCCGTCGCGCCGCCCACCTTTCCCGTGATTCCCATTACTAAAAACATGCGTATTCTCCTGAGTTTGAGGGACAGAGGACTGCCCCGGTTGGTTTAACGAATGAGCGGCAGAATGGCCCGGATACCCGGATCGCGCGCGTAGAGGCCGCGCCACGCCATCGCGCCCAAAAGCAGTGAAATGATTTGCGGCGGCGATCCCAACTCGCCAATACGGACATGGGCGCAGATGGCGCCTCCCAAAAAGCCCGCTACTAGGATCGCACCGAGGACGGCGGTGGCTGGGATGGCGTACAGGATGGCGCAGGCGAGGATGATCGGACCCACGACACGGGTCAGGTCGATCGCGAATCCGGTTTCCTGCAACATGCTCGCGATCTGCGCCGGCGCGAAAAGCTGAATGGTGCCGTCTGTCACCAGAGCGATAACAACGAGCGCGCTCATTACCCGGCCGGCCCACAGGGCGCCATGCAGGGTTGTGGTTTCAGGCACCCGATGCAGTTTCATAGTTTCGAACACTGGTCGCTCTCCTATGGGGGAATCCCAATGTTTGTAGCTTACTGTGTCTCTTAGGTATGATAATCACCGAGAAAATGAACTCACTGTTCTCTCTGAGGTGAACAATACCGAGGCACGACATGCAGAATCTCGAACCCCTCCTCATTTTCATCACGGTCGCGGACATGGGGAGCTTCACCCTCGCGGCCGATAGTCTGGGCATACAGAAGGGCAGAGCCTCAACGGCGGTTCGGAAACTGGAAGAACATGTCGGTGTCAGGCTTCTGCACCGGACAACCCGTAACGTGCAGTTGACCGAAGACGGGCGGGTATTTCATGCGCGTGCCCGCGATTTGCTCGCGGACGCTGACGATCTACACTCGATGTTCGCAGGCGATCGCGTGGCACTTCGCGGGCGTCTACGCGTCGATCTTCCGACCGAGGTGGCACGGACAACGATCGTGCCGGCCCTACCGGATTTCATGGCGACTTACCCCGAGTTGGAGCTGGAGGTGTCGAGCACAGATCGCCAAGTTGATCTGGTTCAAGAGGGGTTTGACTGCGTATTGCGACTGGGTCCCATCGGAGACGAGACGCTGATTGCCCGCCCGCTGGGCAAGCTACGCATAGTCAACGCCGCCAGTCCCGCATATCTGGCGCGTTACGGCTTCCCTCGATCGCTGGAAGATCTCGAGCGCCAGGAACACCGGACAATTCATTTTTCGACGATGCTGGGCGCAAGGCCCTATGGATGGGAATATCCGGACGGCGACAGCTACGCGACGCTTCAGTTGCCAGGTGCGCTACACGTCAACAGCGCGCAGACCTATGAAGCCGCTGCCCTCGCCGGCCTTGGCCTGATTCAAGCGCCACTCTTGGGGATTGGCCGATACTTAGAGAGTGGAGCGCTTGTGGAAGTCATACCCGATTTTCGTCGCCGGGCGCTCGCCGTGTCCCTCGTGGTAGCACATCGGAGCAATCTGTCGCGCCGAGTCCGCGCATTCATGAAATGGATCGAAAATGTGCTCGCGCCATACCTAGAATAGCGAAACGAACCGCTTCATCCTGCCCTCGAAATCAACATTCTGAATCTATGTCTTGGGCGGCGGTTGCACCACAGCCGGTGCGCGATTACCGGCCATCATCAACCAAAACGGCGTCTTTCCGATTGAGGACAGATTGAAGCTTCAATACGACAGGAACTCGTGACATCGACATCTGGACCTGCTACCGGCGCTCGCGCTGCCGCATCTACTTGGCCGCGATGCCGCTAACTGCCTTTTTGATTAGTTCAGCGACGGTCTTCGGCTGCGACACATAGATCGCATGGCTGCCCTTGGCCTCGACAACGCTTGAGCCTGCCCGCGAGGCCATCTGCCTTTGGGCCGGAGGCGGGATCATCTTGTCGTCGGTCGCCACCAGAAACCAGCTAGGTTTGGACCTCCAGGCAGGCTGGCTCACCACGCCGTTGAGCGCGGCTACACCCCAGGGGACCTGCGAGTTCGCCATGAAATCTGCCTTTTCCGGCGCCACATCGGCAGCAAAGCTGGCTGCGAACTTAGCTCGATCCAGCGCCAGGAACCCGTCCTGGGGAGGCAGGATTGGCGGCACAGGCGCGCCCGGTGGCGGGTCCTTGATCAGAGTGCCAACCGACTCGTCACGGTCGGGCGCAAACGCGGTGATATAGACCAGGGCTTTCACGTGTGGATCGTTGCCGGCTTCCGTGATCACCGCCCCTCCGTACGAATGTCCGACCAGAACGACGGGGCCCTGCTGCTCGGCGATGACGCGGCGGGTGACCGCGACATCGTCGGCGAGAGAGGTGGTCGGATTCTGCACAATGCTGACTCGATAGCCGTCTTTCTTGAGTATCTGGTAGACACTCTCCCAACCCGAGCCGTCGACGAATCCGCCGTGAACGAGAACGATTGCTTCCTGAGTGGTATTTGCATTAGCAGTCATGACGATCTCCTGGTTGACAATCTGTTTGGAGCTGATGCCGCTCGTCCGAAGCTCGTGAGAGACTTACGTCCCTATCTGAGAAGCCGAGCGGCGATGTTTGCCAATCCCGCCCGTGCACAATCCTCGTCCTTCTCCCCGCCGGGAGCGTCACCTACGGCGATAGCGGCGACGATTTCACCGTGCGCACGTATCGCAACACTACCTGGCAATGAAATGATGTCTGGGATCTGCTGGAGCGCCGAGGCGTTTGGGTTACTACGTAAAAAATCAGCGAACTCTGATCCGGAACCAAGCCCCAATACTGGACCCATCGTCACAAGCGTGTACGCTTTGCGAAACGAAGTGTCTTTTGTGTGAACCGTGCTGTGGTCCCCTTTCATCTGGACTTTCACCAGACCTGAGGCGTCGACCACAGCAACCGACACTGCATAGCCAGAGGCCTCGCAAATGCGTACAGCCTCGATTGCTGCCTCGTTGGCAAGATTGAGGGGCAAGCTGTACCCGGAAATCACGACCTGTGCAGCGGCGTTGGATGCGACGAAAAGCTGCACCGCAGAGACGGCGCAGATAGGCAGGATATGCAGCTTTAAACTTGTCGTCATAGGGGCAGTTCACGCGGCCCGGCGAGTCAACCGGCCCAAGCGTGCTCCTGAAACGCCGCTTCGAGAGGAGTCTTTGTGACGCTTCCGGTGTAATTCGTGATCGTGGAGGCGGCAACGATGGCAATGACTTCGAGCGCATGCTCCTTGGCGAAACCCGCTGCGATGAAGCGGTCGATGTCCGGATCGGCCACTCGCCCGCGCGTTTCGATCATCTTTCTCGCCAGCGCTGACAAGGCCGCGAGCTTCCCGTCTTCGGGCAAACGACCCTCGCGAATGGCCTGCACATCTACCGATTTGAGGCCTGCCCTGAGTGCCAATGCCGTATGGAACGCGACGGCCCAACTGCACGCGTTGACTACCGCATCGGTGAGTAGCACGGTCTGGATCTGCGGCTCCGTAAAGCTTCCACCATGCACATTCCCGAATATACCGACGAGGCTGTTGATTAGCACCGGAGAGGTCGCCATCGCACCGGCAATGTTTGGGATCATCCCGAAGGCGGCCTGCAAACTCTGAAGTGCTTGCCGCGAGTGTTCTGGAGCCGAATCGAGGGTATGAACAGGGAAGTTTGTCATGGGGATTCCTCTCAGATGGATGTTGATGAGTTGCTACGGCCGCCAGCTCACTTCAGAGGACTGTAAATTACCGGCACCCAGGCATAACCGTTGCCTTCGGCACGCACATGACCGATACCGGGAAACGATAGGTGTGCCGTGCCCACCAGATATCCCGCCTTCGCGGCGTCCGTGTAGGCGTGCTGGCGTTGCCTCGAGGCGCTTTGGCTGTCGACATCGAATTGAATGGTCACCGAGGGTTCGCTGAACTGCACGGCTGCGACATGCACCAAGTCGCCCCATAGCTCCATCTTTTGACCTTGGCTCTCGATCGAATAAATGCTGTGTCCTGGGGTGTGTCCCGGCGCAGCGATCGCCGCGATGCCCGGAACAAGCTGGGTATCTCCGTCGAAGGGTTTGAACCTGCGGGCGGCGATGTACGGATTCACCGATGCCATCGCACCCTTGAAGAAGTCCTTCATCGTCGCTGGCGATTTTTCGAGATTCGCCTGGTTGAGCCAAAAGTCGGCCTCCCGCTGATTGGCTCGGAGCACCGCGTTCGGGAACGCGAGCTTACCCTCCGCCATCAGTCCCCCGGCATGGTCGGGGTGCATATGCGTGAGGTATACCTCGTCGATCTGTTCGGGTCGGTAACCGGCGGCCTTCAAATTCGTCAGCAGATTGCCAGCTGTGGGACCCAGCAGGTTGCCGCACCCCGTATCAATCAGCACCAGCTTGGCGCCGGTATTGATGAGGAATGCATTATCCGAGGCGTCGAAGGGTGACTTCTGAAAGTTCCGCGCTAGCGCCTTCTCGGTCTCGGCCTCGGTGGTGTTCGTCATCACCGACGCCGGCAACGACAGCGTGCCGTCATTCAGCACCGTCACCTCGAAGTCGCCGAGCATTATGCGATAGTACCCGGGGGCCTGAGTCTTGACCTGCGGAGCTGCCGCATTCGCGACATTTAGCGCAATCGTGCCGCCGATCAATATCGCCAACGCGCGCTGCCATCCCCGGAATAGTTTCATGCAGATCCGCGTTGTGAATGCGATCACAACCGGACGGTGAATGCTCGTGATCATGGTAGTTTCCTTGATGTTCGTGCTTGTGTGTCTGGCATGGCAGTGGGCGTATGTGGTGGCGAACTCATTGCCAGCGTGGCCGCCGTGACGGTGCGCAGAGCTCGACGCTCTAAGTTTGTTGAGTTCAAGTGGGCTTCTCCGGTATGCGACCAGTGGCGTTAAGCCGCGGCGGCTGAACATAGAAAACAATATAGGGCCACGAAGGGTGGCCGAATTGCCAATAACCCCTCGGGTCTTGCCACACGACTAAATGAGCCCTGAAATTCCTAGTGGAAGCAATAATCGGCATCACGCGGGAAATATAGGCAATCGCGCATGTGGAGCGTCTTTCCCGACTTTCGGGTCACGGTGAACGAAGTCATTCTCTTGAAAACATCACACGAATGCGCGTAGTTGTTTTGATCTGTGAAAAGCCGGCGCCCGTTGATTGCCGGTGCGCGGGGATAGGAGAGTGGCTTCCGGAATAGCGGAGGCTATTAGGTATCCTTCACATCGAAGTTCGGATTGAAGTGGGAGCAGTAGAACCGTTGTTTCGCGACGATTGGAATGGCGTGAGGTGGTTGACGCGGGCGCTTCGTGCCGCGCCCGTTGTGTCCCGCAGCGCACTTCACTATCGTTATGCGTGCCCAGAGAACCTCAAGAGGCAATATATGCTGGAAATTCGCCCAACCTGCGAGAGCTGTGGCGCTCAATTGTTACCCAATTCCCTCGAGGCGATGATTTGTTCCTTTGAGTGCACGTTCTGTCGAACATGCGTGGAAGAAATACTCGACAACGTATGCCCTAATTGTGGCGGCGGATTTACCGCACGACCCATTCGTCCGGCACGCCGATGGAGGGGCGAGAATTGTTTAACCGCAGTCCCTGCCTCGGCTGTAGTAATCTCAAAGCCAGTCGACCACGCCGCACACAAAGCGTTTGCCGCTTCCATTAGGACCATTCCGCCTAATCGGCGGTAGCAGCAAAATCCAGCTTTGACAGAAGGCTCATTTCACGCCCTGAACCGAGCGCGATAATCCTGTGGATTTGCTGCCAGCAGCCGCAGGAAGCTGCGGCGCATGGTTTCCTCCGAACCGAAACCGCAACGCTGAGATATCCTCTTCACCGGCAGGCCGGATTCGGATAACAACCGCCGCGCCGCTTCGACTCGCAGTCGCTCAATTGCGCGGGCTGGGGTAAGGCCTGTTGCCGCTGCATAGTGACGGCTGAAACTGCGCTCACTCATTCCTGCCCGGTCGGCCAATGCCTGGAGCGGTAGATCATCGGCCAGGTGATTGTTGATCCATTCGTGCAGCGACCTGAACTCATCATCTGCCGCCTGCAGCGACAGCGTGGTGCTGAACTGCGCCTGCCCACCTGGACGCTTCATGAAAACAACCAGGTATCTTGCCACGGCCAGCGCCAGCGCACGCCCTAAGTCCTCTTCCACGAGCGCCAGGGCAAGATCGATGCCGGCGGTCACCCCTGCCGAACTCCAGACTCGTCCGTCGCGCACGAAGATTGGATCGGATTCAACGCGCACCTTGGGAAAACGGCGGGCGAGTTCGGCGCAATACAACCAATGGGTGGCGGCTCGGCGCCCGTCGAGCAGACCGGACGCGGCCAGTAGAAATGCCCCGGTGCAGACGGAGGCGATGCGGCGCGCACGCCTTGCTCGTGCCTGCACCCATTCGATGATCACCGGATCCGCCGCGGCCGCCTCGACGCCTTGGCCGCCGGCCACCATCAAGGTGTCCACCGCAGCAGCGGCGAGTGGAAGCGGACGGGTCGAGAGCTTGAGTCCGGCTGAAGCCGTCACTTGGACGCCGCTTCGCGCCACAACCTTTAGCTCATAGGGCGGATGTCCTCCCGCTTCGAGGACGAGATCGTTGGCGGAGGCAAATACCTGAAACGGTCCAGTGACGTCCAGCAACTGTACCAGGGGAAAAGCGAGCAATTCGACTACTCGAACGGGATGTGGCGCGGACCGAGGGTGGATTGGCATTATCGCCAAAGCCTGCCTGGGTAGATTGATCTTGTCTACCCTTATCCTCTAACTGGAGATTTACATGATTCCAGACGACACCCATCTCATGATTGGCGCGCTGATGTTCGAGGGAATGGACCAGATCGATTTAACGGGACCGTTCGAAGCATTGTCGCGCGTTCCGAACTCAACCTACCAAATTTACGCGAAGACAGGCGCTCCCGTTCGCGATCTCAACGGCCTGCGGTTGATCCCAGATGCGACCCTCGCGGCGGCGCCGAGGCTCGATGTTCTTCACGTACCAGGCGGTTTCGGACAGGAAGCGTTGATGGAGGACCAAGAAGTACTGGCCTGGATTCAGAAACAGGCTGCAGGTTCGCGCTACATTCTCTCGGTATGTACCGGTGCTTTGCTTTGCGGTGCAGCGGGCCTGCTTAGGGGACGCCGCGCGACAACGCACTGGTCATCGCTTCATTTGTTGCCGTTTTTCGGCGCGATCCCCGTGAATGAGAGAGTGGTGGTGGACGCGAACTACTTTTTCGCCGCCGGTGTTACCGCGGGAATCGACGGTGCCCTGCGTCTCGCCGCCGAATTGCGTGGCGATGTGGTCGCGCAGGCTATTCAGCTCGAAATGGTGTATGCGCCGGAACCGCCCTTCAACAGCGGGACACCTGAGAGCGCACCGCCGGCAATTCTAGAGCAGGCGAAACTATCGTATCGAAAGATTACCGCGCAGCGTGAGGAAACAGCGCGTCGGATCGCAGCTCGTCTCGGTATTCTTGTCGCTGAATAAGCGGGTGGCGAAAAGCGAGGGGTTATTGGCAATTCTGCCGAGGTAACCGCCCTTATCTTGTTCTCCATATTGGGCGGTCGGTCCTCAGCGCCGATCGCCGAAGAACCAGGAGAACTTGTTTGGACTCAACGAACTTAGATCGTCGACATTTGCTCGCCGGTATGGCAGCCACCGCGGCAATCATCTCCTTGCCGCGCGCCGCTACCGCTCTGTCTGACACCCAAACACTGACCTCAAAGGAAAACACCATGACATTCACAAAGAAAGAGCCGCCCGAATGGCTATTGGCTTTCTGGAAGGAAATTGATGACAAGACCTTCGGTAAAGGATTCGATTGCTTTACCAAAGACGCTATCGGTAACCTTGGTGTTGCTGATTGGCATGGACGCGAGGCCATCCGCGAGAATCTGCGCGCCTTCATCGATACGGGTTTCACGGCCCATCACGACATCCTCGAATACTGGGATGGCGGTTTGCTCAAGGTCTTCCGCGGCATTGTCACCATGAAGCCGGATGACAGCAGCAAGCCAATTGTGAAACCTGTCATGTCCCATTTCTTTTACATGGACGAAAAGGATCCCACCAAGGTGCGACACTGGATTGGGGCGGTCGGTCCCGTCCAGTTCTGAGGCGGCCACTAACACGACGTCTGGGCTCGCCCCGGACGCCATGTCAGAAATCTTGACATCCGGGAGTTCCCACTACCGCTCTCATCGCGGCCGGTCCGCTTCCTCGCCTAGCCAAAGGTAGAACGGACACAGAGAAAGTGAAGAATGCCAAGACGAGGAATGCCGTATTGGCCGATATGAGGCTGGGCTGACTTATTCGAGCGTTTTTGAAATTAAGGAGTCTCTCGATGAACACATTACTTTCACAAAACGCAGTTCCATGGTCCGCCACTCATCCCACCACCGCAGAAGGCAAAGTCGCGATGGCGGCCCTGCGGGCTATGGTTGAACCACTCAAGGGAAAGCTTCAGGGGACGGCGGCGCGCCCACCGTTTGATGCGATCATGGAGCGTGTTCCCGCGCCTAAGGGCGTGAACTTTGAGGCCGATACCGTGGGAGGGATTCTTGGATGGTGGTGCCGACCGAGCCACGCTGAATCAGAACACGTGATTCTTCACGTGCACGGTGGCTGGTTCAACTGGGGCTCGGCACAGTCATTCCGGCACCTCATCGGCCACATCTCTGCGAGCGCCGGGGCCAACGCCTTTATTCCGGACCACCGGCTCGCGCCGGAACATGTGTTCCCGGCGGCCGTAACAGACGTGGAAGCCTGCTACGGCGGACTGATCGCGCGGGGCTTCACCCGGATAGCCGTGGTCGGAGATTCAGCGGGAGGTGCCCTAGCGCTGGTGCTGTTAAGACTCGCCACGGCGCGGAAAGCCGCGGGCGGTGTGATTCCGGTCGGTGCGGTGGCGCTTTCGCCCGTGACCGACCTGACACTCTCCGGGCAAAGTTGGAAGACGCGGGCGGCGGCGGACCCGTATTTCATTGAATCCCAGGCACGTGAGCTTATCCGCTCATATCTTGGCGGCGCTGACCCGACGGCCCCGCAGGCTTCGGCACTCTATGGTGAGCTCGCCGGTCTGCCGCCGGTCCGCGTGCATGTGGGCGATGACGAGGTGTTACTGGATGACGCTCTGCGCTATGTCGCGCGCGCCGTGGAGGCGGGAGTTGATGCGAGGGTCGATATTTGGCAAGGCATGCCGCATGGCTTTGCATCCGGCGTGGGCAAACTGGCGGCCGCGAACCAAGCGCTGGCAGCCATCGGGGCGTTCCTGGCCCAGCGACTGGACGCCAGCGCTGGCTCAGCTGGCTTGACTTCTGGCGCCTCCTGCTAAGTAGCGGACTCAGCTTCTGTTATTACCATCCCACTCAGCGAAACAGAGAAAACGCCTCATGTATGTCGCTCGTCAGTTCCCGAGGCTGCTCCAGCGCCGCGAAGTGGCCGCCGACCGGCATTTCGGTCCACCTGGCGACGTTGAATACACGCTCTATTGTCGACATCAACATTCTCTGTCGTTTATTTCAGCATCCATGTCGTCGAAGAGCGGCCTTTGCAGGTCTAGATCGGAATTGCGGCGGCTGAAAGCGTTGTTTTTTGCTGTTCGGTGCAGCCCGCACCCGCGGATCGCGACATCGACTACTGAAAAGAAGACAGATGACGACAACCACCATTGAAATATGCGGGGCCGGAAAAGTTAATGATCCGATACACCTTAACTGGAGGCGAAGAAATGCTTAATAAAAACCAGAGAGTTACGTACGCACCAATTGTTGGCTCTCTCTTCCCCGCTGAAATCAGGTGCCAGACAATGCTGATGTCGACACCCGTTATTCCAGGCTTAAGCTGTGCAAATCTGTTCTTGAGGAGACCTTTATGAGCTCAATGCCGCAAGTTCGCTTAGGTTCCGAAGGCCCGCGCGTCTCTGCCCTAGGCCTCGGATGCATGGCCATGTCCGATATATACGGTCCCTCGGACCGCGCCGAAAGCATCGCCACGGTGCATGCCGCCCTCGATGCCGGCATGAACCTGCTCGACACGGGGGATTTCTATGGCATGGGCCACAATGAGATGCTGCTTCGCGAAGCCCTCGCCGACCGCCAGCGGGACTCCTATCTGCTCAGCGTCAAGTTCGGCTCGCTGCGTGATCCTTCTGGCCGCTTCTTGGGCTTCGACGGTCGCCCCGCCGCAGTCAGGAATTTCCTGAGTTATTCCTTGAAGCGCTTGGGCGTCGAGTACATCGACATTTATCGGCCCGCACGCCTCGATCCGAACGTGCCGATCGAGGACACCATGGGCGCCATCGCCGAGCTGATCCAGGCCGGTTACGTGCGGTACGCGGGCCTGTCAGAAGTGGGCGCGGACACTATCCGGCGGGCGCGCAAGGTGTTGCCCATCACCGATCTGCAAATCGAGTATTCACTGATCTCGCGCGGCATCGAGGCTGAGATACTGCCGGCCTGTCGCGAACTCGGCATCGGCATCACGGCTTACGGCATTCTATCGAGAGGCCTGATTAGTGGTCACTTCACCGCGCCAGCGGGAGCCAAGGACTACCGTGCATCCTCGCCGCGCTTTCAGGGTGAGAATCTCGCCAACAACTTAAAAATGGTGGAGCGTCTGCGCGCCTTGGCGCAGGAGATGGGAGCCAGCCCCGCGCAGCTGGCCATTGCCTGGGTTGCAGCTCGGGGCAAGGACATCGTGCCCTTGGTGGGCGCACGCAGCCGTAATCGTCTGATCGAGAGTCTGGCCACGAGTGAGCTGCGGCTCTCCGAGAGCCAATTGCGCGCGCTCGCCGAGGCAATGCCGGAAGATCAGGTGGCAGGAGCTCGATACCCCGAGGCGATGATGGCGCACTTAGATAGCGAGAAGCGCGCCGCACATTGATCGGTGCTCATCGCGCGAGTGACTCGGCGATTGTCTTCATCGCGCATGAGTCGGTGGAGTTACGTCATTGCCGGCGGCACTCGCCTCTGGTTGGCCGGTGATACTCTTGCAACGAGAACAGAGGGCCTTACGAAGTCAAGTCTCGTCCATGCTTTTCGCGTAGCGCTTGCGGTGGTTGTTTGCCTAATCGTGAGGCCGTCATGCTGCGGAGCCTGTTGCCGGGAGAGCACCGACAAATCCGCTTTGGCACGAGCAGAAAATCAGGAACTACCTGCCAGACATGACGTGGCCGGAGGTGCGCGATCTGCTGACCCGCTCCGACATGGTTATCGTCCCCGTGGGCGCTTTAGAAGAGCACGGGCCGCAGGGGCCAATCGGTACGGATTTTTACAATTGGACCGAGGAAGCGCTGTGGCCGCACAAACGGTAAACGATCTAACTCATGCATTGAATAAGCTGCATGATCGAGGCATTAACATTGCGGCGGAGCATCTGGCGCATTTCAGTCCGTACCCGACGAGCAAGGTAAAACGCTTCGGCGACTATCCTGCGCAAGTGATTATCGATTCTCGGCCTATCCAGATGCATCTGCCGGTGAGTTCGGCATCAATGGCCGCCTTGTGACCGCTACGCCCGGAACCGCGTGCCAACGAGACAGATCGCATTTTTCGCCCCTACAGGCGTCAAGATACCCGTCGCGGTGAGCGCATATCCCGACGAGTTGTATACGGCTCCGCGGACTTGGACGGAACAAGCTTATCCCAAGCTCATTCATTACAAGCTGATGGTGAAAGGCGGCCACTTCGCGGCGTGGGAACAGCCGCAATCCTTTTCAGAGGAACTGCGCGAGAGTTTCCGTTCGTTAAGGTAGTAGGGGTGCGGGGACGGCGTGCCGAGCGCGTCGTCCCTGCCACTTGCCGAAATCATCGCGATAAGCTAAGCCTTATCGTACGTAAGCAAGGATGCTGGCCGCTGACTGTCACCATTGTCGATCGCTGCCTTCCATGCGGGCCTCGGTCTCCGAATAACAACCGCTCATCTGAGCTTCGCCGGCGATTTCAAACAGCAGATTGTCCATCCGCTCATCGAGATCGTGTTCGGTGCGATACAGAATATGCACCTGATGCTCGCCGGACGGAAGGAGGGTCGCCTGATAGCGCGAAAGCACGTGCCGCTCGATATTCTTGAAGGCACGACGTTGTGTACGCATGCGACTGTACGCGTGTTCAATCCGCAGGCGCAGCACAATGACACCGATACGAGTATCGCTGCTCACGTTACTCACCACTGCCGTTACAGGCAACCCTCTGCCCAGCAAGCCAGTACTTACCGTCGTGTCTACCGTACCTCGTATCCTCGACCCGTAAGACACGCACTCATTGCGCGGTCGTAGGCATCTCGACCGCTCGCTCGTTTATCAGGAGCGACCCCGCCTCCCGTCTGCGTGGGGTCAAATCCCGATTGCGTCTTCGCCCAGCTATGACAGTCATACCGGTCGGCCGCCTGCTGTTTCGGATCCTGTCCATTTTTTGGATAAATGATCAGATCGCTCGCGACGCTTGCTGGTGGCGCGGAGGGGTTCTCCGCGTTGGCCGGCGGATCGACGACGACGTATCCATTTTGCTTAGGATCCCAGGTGTAATAGACATCATTGGCGTAGTAATAGGGCGCGCCGCCGACCCAGATCGTTGAATAGTAGGGCGGTAAGACGGAGATGACGACGCCAATAGGTGGCCGAACGACGACGAATCCACCGGCTCCAGGTGCGTACCAAACGCCGCCATGGAAATAGTAAGGATGATCGTGGAAGAAGTACGGTCGGTACCCCTCTGGCAACACCCGCACTGAACCACCTAGAACCGGATAGTAATGCCCGTGGTTGTAACGACTGTCTAGGAAATGACCGCGCCCGTCGAGGATCCGATGTTCCTCCGCACGAGCCGCGCCGGCGGAGAGGACCGCCAGCGATCCACATAACAGCGCCCCTGCCAATACCAATGATCTGACGTTTATTACGGTATTCATGGTCTGGTCCTCCGAAAAGATTCCTCCACATTGATGGTTAATCAACGTCCCAATTTGCACGAGCAAACTGGAACACCCGAACTGATTCACAAACGTATGATCGCTATCTGCGTTTACAATTCAGACGCCGCTTCCTCGAGAGCTTTGTAGGGACCACGGGTAACGTTTCAAGGAGTCGAATCGTTAAGGCTTCTGCAATGCGAAGCGGCGCGAGATTAATCGAGCATGCCCTTTCCGGCTCACTCTCGCACTCGCAGCGCTGAATACCTTTTGCCTGCAAGAAGGCGACTACAGGCGTTTCGCGATAGCGATGAAAGGCAATGCGAAATGGTTTGGCACCGGTTGGATGGGCGGGCGACCCGTGCGCACATGTCCGCGCACGCCACATGTCGAAGCACCCGACCCCGGCAATGCCGAGGTCGGGTTAAGAGCAACTAGCTTTTCTTCGATTGACTGGACTTCAGCAGTTCCGATATCGAGGCTTTTATCTTCGCAAACCATCCTGTCCCTGATTGATTGTCAGCGGCTTTGTCGCGAATTTCCGCAAGCTGCTGGTACATCTTGTCAAAGTCCTTTTTAGTGCCGTATCCCAACGCTTGAGCGAACTGCAGCTGCTCATTCGCGCGATCGAACGAGGTCTTCAGCCGATCATTGTCATCCTTCGTGCGATCCTTCTTCTGCGCGAGGTCCTCCGCGGTCTTCAAGAACTCCTCGGCTTTGACAACGGGGAGCGGAATGACGGTGTCAATGACCACCTGAGTATTCAACGCGGCTTGCAAGACGCGCTTGGCGTCGTCGGGCTTTTTCTCATCAATGAGTTTGACCGCCCGTTTGATCGCATCAGGATAAGTCGCCAGCGGGATGTTACTCACACTGATGACCGTTTCACTCGCCAGGTTTTTAATCAGGCGGCGGGCCTCTTGCAATCGGCCCGCTTCAATCAGCTCCTCCGCCTCTTTACGCACCTGCTTCACGGCGTCAAGACCGCCTTGAACGTCATAGGTGGTGACACTGACCCCGGCGGGTGCAAGTTCGAGCTTGGGATCTCGCGCAAGGATCAGATCGAGCTTACCCGTTGCGCGCTCCAAGGCGGCAATCGCTTGGCTCGTCTTACCCTCATCCAGCGTTTTTAAGGCCGCTTGGGTTTCCTGAATCGCGCTGGTGGCATCCGCCATCAGCGCCTTGCGCTTATCCTCTGTCTCCTTCTGCGTCTGCGGATCCGCTTTGGCGGGCACACTATCCGTGGATACGGCCATGGACGGCAGGATCAAGAGCGAGCCCAAAAGGCAGGCCAACATGGCCTTGGTTGAGAGCGACATATTTTCCTCCTTTTCGTCAAAGTGTGTGGCGCCGCAACCGCGCGGCGTTCGCACCGAGAATAGGGGGAGGCCTCAGGATTTCAAGAGTCTAGAGAGTGAAGGATGCCGGTGGCGCGAGGCTGACGCCACGCCGGTCATCTAGCCCAATTGACAATCAACCGGGACGTGAATGCCGGCATGTTTAGGTGGGTGCGATCGGGTGGCTGCCGCTAACTTCTTGAAATGCATTCCTTGACCATTCGGGAGATCACCGTCGCCTATTGTCGATCCCGGTTTGCAGCCGTGATGAGCGTAAGGCCGAGCGCGGTCGCCGGAACGGCGAGATTCGGGGCGGTCTGCACCAACCCTGTTACAGCGGGACCCGGCACCAACAGGCACAGCACTGCAGCCGCCCCGGTCCACAAAATGAGATGCCAGCCAATTGCATTGTTTTTACGCATGGTTGTGTCACTCCTTCATCGCAAGCGCGCCACGCAACGTTCCCGTGAGGCCATAAAATTAGATAATTTATTGCTTTATTTCAAGGGGGAATATGGATCGCCCCTACGGCACCGCTCACCCTCTTGAAAGCCGCGAGGCGCGCTCTATATGTGCCTCGTCTGAGGTTTAATTTTTTTACTAGGAGGTAACGATCATGAATGTTCGAGATCTGGTGCCCTGGGTCAAGGGCGACCGTGAGCGTACTTCTGCTCAATCGGGGTCGTTGGGCTCGGTGGTGAATTTGCATCGGGAAATGAATCGACTGTTCGATGATATGTTCAGGGGCTTTGACGCCACGGGGTTCTTCGGCGGTCGAGGCAACTGGCCGAGCACGGATGTTGAAGAGACTGATAAGGAATATCGGATCACCGCGGAGCTGCCCGGCCTTGAGGAGCGCGACGTGGATGTTCTCCTTCAGGACGGCGTCCTGACCGTACGAGGTGAGAAGAAGTCGGAGTCCGAGAACCGCAATCGAACCTATAGCGAGCGGTTCTACGGGCGCTTCGAGCGCCAGATACCGCTGGCGCTGGATGTCGACGATAGTGCGGTGAGTGCGACGTTTAGAAACGGCGTCCTCATTGTGACGGTTCCCAAGAGCGCGCGCGCAGTCGAACGCTCCAAGCGGATACCGATCAATAGTGCGGAGAAAAAGCACTAAATGGCAGGGAGGTCTGCGAGGCCGGGCCTCGTAGA
>Ga0302325_10008136_pt1 | contig 23109 bp, 22 predicted proteins | sample Palsa_T0_2_FD_201948 | JGI IMG/M metagenome (GOLD analysis project Ga0302325, IMG submission 201948) | Peat permafrost microbial communities from Stordalen Mire near Abisko, Sweden - Palsa_T0_2 | ecosystem: Environmental > Terrestrial > Soil > Palsa > Peat permafrost | place: Sweden: Abisko... | reverse complement strand
TCATCGCGTCCTACGTCTTGAACCGGGAATGGAGCTTCCGGGACCGCGGCGGCCGGGAGCGCCATCACGAGGCGCTGCTGTTCTTCGCGTTCAGCGGTGTCGGCGTTGTGCTGAGCATGGCGCCGCTGTGGGTGTCCAGCTATGTCCTGCAGCTGCGGGTGCCCTCGGTGTCGTTGACCGCGGAGAACCTGGCCGACTTCGTCTCGGCCTACGTCATCGGCAACCTGCTGCAGATGGCGTTCCGCTTCTGGGCGTTCCGGCGCTGGGTGTTCCCGAACGTCAACGCCCGGGGCGCCGACAAGGTGCTGGAATCGGCGCTCACCGCGGGCGGGATCGCGGAAGTGTTCGAGGACGTCCAAGAGAGTGGCATCGTCACGCTGATGGGGCCCAGGCGGTCGCGCCGCAGCCGGGTGGATCAGCTCGGCGATTCCTCGGATCCCAGGGTGTCGAAAACTTCGTGATACAGCAGCGCGTGGACCTGCTCCACGCGCGGGATGTCGTAGAACTCCAACGGGTCTTGTGACGCCGACTCGACGATCAGCGTTCCGGTGCGCAGTAGCCGGTCGATGAGCCGGTGCCGGAATTCCACGCTGTTGATGCGGGCCAGCGGGATGTCGATGCCGCTGCGGCTCAGCACCCCCTGCCGGAACATCACCCGCCGGTCGGTGATGACGAAGTGCGTGGTCAGCCAGTTCAGGAAGGGCCACAGCGTCAGCCAGCCGATGAGCACCAGCCAGATCACCCCGATGACCGCGAACACCACCCTCTTGGCAGTCGGATCCCAGCCGGTGCTGTTGACCACCGCTGAGCCGAATGACGCCGCCGCACTTGCCAAGACCAGCACGATGACCGGTCCGATCAGCCGTTTCCAGTGCGGATGGCGGTGCAGAATTACTTGCTCGCCGGAGGCCAGCACTTTCTCGGGATAACCCACGCTGGCACCTTAAACGCCGGGACGCAGGTGGGTGATGTCTCCGGCCGAGATTGCCACCGTCTGAATACCGGTGTCCACGCACAATCGCCCGGTCTCGTCGATCGCCCGGGCGATCCCGACGACCTCGCGATCACCGGGCAGGCTGGCCCGCACCCGCGAGCCCACGGTCAGGCTGTAACGCTGATAGTCGGCGATCAGCGCCGGGTCGGCGCCGCCTGCGGTGCGCCAAGCGTCGATACGCACTGCTAATTCGCGAAGTAGCCTGCGCGTCAATGTGTTTCGATCAATGACTGATGAACCCAGCGTCAGCAGCGACGTGGCGACCGGGTCCGGCGCTTCCTCGGCGGTCAGCGTGACGTTGAGACCCAGCCCGAGCACGATCACCGCCGCCGGCATAGCGACCTCGGCGAGAATGCCGGCGAGCTTGCCACCGTTTGCCAGCACATCATTCGGCCATTTCAGCCCGACATCGAAAGAGCAGCCGCCGCCCAGCGCGGTCACTGTATCGGCCACCGCAACCCCGGTGGCCAACGGCAACCATCCCCACCCCGACCGGGGCACCGAGCCGCCGCCAACCCCCACCGACATGGCGATCTGCGCGCGCGGCGGTGCCGACCACTGCCGGTTATGGCGCCCTCGTCCGGCGTTCTGGTATTCGGCGAGCAACACCGATCCATCGACGTCAGCGCCGCCCTCGGCCCGGGCGATCAGATCGACGTTGGTGGAGCCGGTTTCGTCGACCACGTCGAGCTGACGCCACGGCATCCCCGGCCCGACCAAGCCGTCGCGCAGCGCCACCACGTCCAACGGCGGACGATCCATGGCGTCGGTCGGCACGATGCTGTCCTCTTTTCGGTGAGCGGGAATATCGAGTGTGAATACTGGGATTCCACTCTGCGCTGACGGCGTAACGAGCGCAAAATTCCCGCCCTGGACGCACGCAGTTGGACGTGGCGGCGCCGTCACCGCGCGCTCGGCATGGGCAGGACCCGGCGAGTGCTGGGATTGCAATTTAAGGGACCGCTAAGATCAACAGCCATGACCAGCACTTCGGAGACCTCTGTCGAGGCCCAGGCCGAGCACGACATCGACATTCACACCACCGCGGGCAAACTCGCCGAACTGCGCAAGCGGTCGGCGGAGACGCTGCACCCGGTCGGTGAAGCCGCCGTCGACAAGGTGCATGCCAAGGGCAAGCTGACGGCGCGCGAGCGCATCTACGCTCTGCTGGACGAGGGATCGTTCGTCGAACTCGACGCGTTAGCCAGGCACCGCAGCACCAACTTCGGGCTGGCTGACAAGCGCCCGCTCGGTGACGGCGTCGTCACCGGCTACGGCACCATCGACGGCCGGGATGTGTGCATCTTCAGCCAGGACGTGACGGTGTTCGGCGGCAGCCTCGGCGAGGTCTACGGCGAGAAGATCGTCAAAGTACAGGAACTCGCGATCAAGACCGGCCGGCCGCTGATCGGGATCAACGACGGCGCGGGCGCGCGCATCCAGGAGGGTGTGGTCTCGCTCGGCCTGTACAGCAAAATCTTCCGCAACAACATCCTGGCCTCCGGCGTCGTCCCGCAGATCTCGCTGATCATGGGGGCGGCCGCCGGCGGTCACGTCTACTCCCCCGCGCTTACCGACTTCGTGGTGATGGTCGACCAGACCAGCCAGATGTTCATCACCGGCCCCGACGTGATCAAGACCGTCACCGGCGAAGACGTGACGATGGAGGAATTGGGCGGGGCCCACACCCACATGGCCAAGTCCGGCACGGCGCACTACGTCGCCTCCGGAGAGCAGGACGCCTTCGACTACGTCCGCGATCTGCTGAGTTACCTGCCGCCCAACAACTTCACCGATCCGCCGCGCCATCCCGTGCCTGTCCCCGAGGGCGCCATCGAGGACAACCTCACCGCCGAGGACCTCGAGCTGGACACGCTGATCCCCGACTCGGCCAACCAGCCCTACGACATGCACGAGGTGATCACCCGCATCCTCGACGACGATGAGTTCCTCGAGGTGCAGGCCGGTTACGCACAGAACATCGTGATCGGGTTCGGTCGTATCGACGGCCACCCGGTCGGCATCGTGGCCAACCAGCCCACCCAGTTCGCCGGCTGCCTGGACATCAATGCCTCGGAGAAGGCCGCCCGCTTCGTGCGGACCTGCGACTGCTTCAACATCCCGATCATCATGCTGGTCGACGTGCCGGGCTTCCTGCCGGGCACCGGCCAGGAATACAACGGCATCATCCGCCGCGGCGCCAAGCTGCTGTACGCCTACGGCGAGGCGACCGTCCCCAAGATCACCGTCATCACCCGCAAGGCCTACGGCGGCGCGTACTGCGTCATGGGTTCCAAGGACATGGGGTGCGACGTCAACGTCGCCTGGCCGACCGCTCAGATCGCGGTGATGGGCGCCTCCGGTGCGGTCGGCTTCGTATACCGCCAGCAACTCGGTGAAGCAGCCAAGAACGGCGAGGATGTTGATGCGTTACGGCTGGAGTTGCAGCGGGAGTACGAGGACACCCTGGTCAACCCGTACATCGCCGCCGAGCGGGGCTATGTCGACGCGGTGATCCCGCCGTCGCACACTCGCGGCTACATCGGGACCGCGCTGCGGCTGCTGGAGCGCAAGATCGCTCAGATGCCGCCCAAGAAGCACGGGAACATTCCACTGTGACCACTGAGACCGACGCGAGCGAACCGCAGGCCAAAGAGCCGCACATCCAGGTGCTCAAGGGCCGGCCGACCGACGAGGAGTTGGCCGCGCTGATCGCGGTGTTGGGCAGTGCGACCGGCGGCGGCGGTGAGCCGGCCCCGCCCGAACACAACCGGTGGGGGCTGCCCGTCGACAAACTGCGCTACCCGGTCTTCAGCTGGCAGAAGATCACCCTGCTGGAACGGGTCCACATGCGGCGATGACGATGCAGAGCGGAGCGATGCTGAGGAATGGCGCCATCCAATCCCGCCGATGACGCGCCTGGTGCTTGGGTCCGCGTCGGCGGGTCGACGCAGGGTACTGCGGCAGGCCGGTGTCGAACCGTTGGTGGTGGTCTCCGGCGTGGACGAGGACGCGGTTGTCACCGCGTTGGGCCCGGACGCCTCCCCGGGTGACGTCGTCCGCAGCCTCGCCGAGGCCAAGGCCGATCAGGTGGTGACCACCCTGGATGCTGCGATTGCCGCGAATTGTGTTGTCATCGGCTGTGATTCGATGCTCTTAATCGACGGCCGTCTGATCGGAAAACCGCCGTCAGTCGATGCGGCCCGACAACAGTGGCGATCGATGGGCGGGCGGTCCGGTCAGCTGTTCACCGGGCACTGCCTGCTGCGGCTGGCCGGTGGCGACACAACGCACCGCGTCTCCGAATCGTGGCTTACGACAGTGCATTTCGCTGATCTCACGGATGCAGATCTGGAGGCGTACCTCGACAGCGGCGAACCGTTGGCCGTCGCCGGAAGCTTCACCCTGGACGGACTGGGTGGCTGGTTCGTCGACCGGATCGAGGGCGACCCGTCCAACGTCATCGGTCTGAGTCTGCCGTTGACCCGCGTTCTGCTGCGCCGCGTCGGTCTGTCGGTCGCCGACGTGTGGGCGGCCAATCCGGTCACATCATGACCGTTAGCTCGTGTCAAAGCCGGAGTAGCCACAGCTAGGCGTTAGGTAGGCTCGCGGTGTGCCGTTACCAGCAGATCCGAGCCCGACGCTGAGCGCTTATGCCCACCCGGAACGGCTGGTGACGCCAGACTTTCTGGCCGGCAACCTGGGTCAGCCCGGACTCGCCATCGTCGAATCCGATGAAGACGTCCTGCTCTACGACGTCGGCCACGTCCCGGGAGCGGTCAAAATCGACTGGCACACCGACCTCAACGACCCGCGGGTGCGCGACTACATCAACGGCAAGCAATTCGCCGAATTGATGGATCGCAAAGGCATTTCGCGCGACGACACCGTGGTGATCTACGGCGACAAGAGCAACTGGTGGGCCGCATACGCGCTGTGGGTGTTCACCCTCTTCGGTCATCCGGATGTGCGGCTACTCAACGGCGGACGCAACCTGTGGATCTCCGAAGGCCGGGACACCACCTTGGATGTGCCCGCCAAGCCGTCGACGGGCTATCCCGTCGTGCAGCGCAACGACGCACCGATCCGCGCGTTCAAAGACGAGGTACTGGGCACCCTGGGTTCCGAACCGCTGATCGATGTGCGGTCGCCCGACGAATACACCGGCAAACGCACGCACATGCCCGACTATCCCGAGGAGGGCGCGTTGCGGGGCGGACATATCCCCACGGCGCAGTCGATCCCGTGGGGCAAGGCGGCCGACGACAGCGGGCGCTTCCGCCACCGGGATGAGCTGGAGCAGCTCTACGGATTCATCCAGCCGGACGACAAAACCATCGTCTACTGCCGGATCGGCGAGCGGTCCAGCCACACCTGGTTCGTGTTGACCCATCTGCTCGGCATCCCCGGTGTGCGCAACTACGACGGTTCGTGGACCGAATGGGGTAACGCCGTGCGAGTGCCGATCGTCGACGGCGACAGCCCGGGAGCCGTACCGGCCTGATGTGCACGCCCGCAGTGCCCGCGATGCCTAGGCCGCTGGCCGAAGTGGTGTCCGACTTCGCCGAAGTCCAAGGCCAGGACAAGCTCACACTGCTACTGGAGTTCGCCGACGACCTGCCGGCGTTGCCCGCCGACCTCGAAGAAGCGGCGATGGAGCCGGTCCCCGAGTGCCAATCACCACTGTTTCTGCACGTCGACGCGCAGGATCCGGAACGAGTACGGCTGTATTTCAGCGCGCCTGCCGAAGCACCCACCACCCGCGGATTCGCGTCGATCCTGGCCACCGGGCTTGACCAGCAGCCCGCCGCCGCCATTCTGGCTGTGCCGGAGGACTTCTACACCGACCTGGGTCTTGCGGCCTTGATCAGTCCGCTGCGGCTGCGTGGCATGTCGGCGATGCTGGCCCGGATCAAGCGCCGGGTGCGTGAGTCCGCCTGAATTGGGCACCGGGTCACATCGTCCCGGGCGCGCCGCATAAACTTCCCCCGACATTAGTTGTAAGAATTTCTCTTAGACTGCTGAGAAGTGTTCCAGCCCTACAGGAGGCGCAGTGCCTAGTCACGCCAGCTCGACGATCGCCAGGATCACCAAGGTTTTGGTGGCCAATCGCGGTGAGATCGCGGTGCGGGTGGTCCGTGCGGCCAAGGACGCCGGCCTGTCCAGCGTGGCGGTATACGCCGAGCCCGACGCCGACGCCCCCCATGTACGGCTGGCCGACGAGGCGTTCGCGCTGGGTGGTCAGACGTCGGCGGAGTCCTACCTGGACTTCGGCAAGCTGCTGGAGGCCGCGGAGAAGTCCGGCGCCAACGCGATCCATCCGGGCTACGGCTTCCTGTCGGAGAACGCCGACTTCGCGCAGGCGGTCATCGACGCCGGCCTGATCTGGATCGGGCCCAGCCCGCAGTCGATCCGCGACCTCGGTGACAAGGTCACCGCGCGGCACATCGCGGCTCGCGCACAGGCCCCGCTGGTGCCCGGTACGCCGGAACCCGTGAAGGACGCCGACGAGGTGGTGGCCTTTGCCAAGGAGTACGGCGTGCCGATCGCGATCAAGGCCGCGTTCGGCGGCGGTGGCCGTGGCATGAAGGTGGCCCGCACCATCGAGGAGATCCCGGAGTTGTTCGAGTCGGCGACCCGTGAGGCCGTCGCCGCGTTCGGTCGCGGCGAATGCTTCGTCGAGCGCTATCTGGACAAGCCCCGCCACGTCGAGGCGCAGGTCATCGCCGATCAGCACGGCAACGTCATCGTCGCAGGAACCCGGGACTGCTCGCTGCAGCGCCGGTTCCAGAAGCTGGTCGAAGAGGCGCCCGCGCCGTTCCTGACCGACGCGCAGCGCAAAGAGATCCACGAGTCCGCCAAGCGGATCTGCAAAGAAGCGCACTACTACGGCGCCGGGACCGTCGAATACCTGGTCGGCCAGGACGGCCTGATCTCGTTCCTCGAGGTCAACACCCGCCTGCAGGTCGAGCACCCGGTCACCGAGGAGACCGCGGGCATCGACCTGGTGCTGCAGCAGTTCAAGATCGCCAACGGCGAGAAGCTGGAGCTGACTGAGGACCCCACTCCGCGCGGACACGCCATCGAATTCCGGATCAACGGCGAGGACGCCGGACGCGGCTTCTTGCCTGCCCCCGGCCCGGTTACCAAGTACGAGACGCCCAGCGGGCCCGGAGTCCGGCTGGACTCCGGTGTCGAGGCCGGTTCGGTGATCGGCGGTCAGTTCGACTCGATGCTGGCCAAGCTCATCGTCTACGGCGCCACCCGCGAGGAGGCCCTGGCGCGCTCACGCCGGGCACTGGACGAATTCCACGTCGAAGGGCTGGCCACCGTCATCCCGTTCCACCGCGCGGTGGTGTCCGACCCGGCGTTCATCGGCGACGACAACGGGTTTACTGTGCACACTCGCTGGATCGAGACCGAGTGGGACAACACCGTCGAGCCGTTCACCGGCGGCGAGCCCATCGACGAAGAGGAGACGCTGCCGCGGCAGAAAGTCGTCGTGGAGGTCGGCGGCCGACGGCTCGAGGTGTCGCTGCCGGGTGACCTGGCGCTGTCCAACGGCGCGTCCACCGACGCCGTCGGCGCGATCCGCAGGAAGCCCAAGGCACGCAAGCGCGGCGGCCACGGTGGGGCCAAGGCGTCGGGCGACGCGGTGACCGCGCCGATGCAGGGCACCGTGGTCAAGGTTGCCGTCGAAGAGGGACAAGAGGTCTCGACGGGCGACCTGGTGGCGGTCCTGGAAGCGATGAAGATGGAAAACCCGGTCACCGCACACAAAGACGGTGTCATCACCGGGTTGGCCGTCGAAACCGGAGCCGCTGTCACCCAGGGCACGGTGCTCGCTGAGATCAAGTAGGCGTCCGCGAGGAGGAGCCGAACTTGGAGCCTGTCGAGATCAATGCCGGGCAGTGGTATCTCCGCGCACTACGCGCGGACGGCCGCATCGACGATCGCCCTGCGTTGACCGACCTCGGCATCCACGACCCAGACCATGTCGCGCACAGCAACGCCGAATGGGCCGCGGACACCCGTTACTCCTGGGCGGTGTGTGAGACCACCACCGGTGAGCTGTTGGCCGAAATGACGTTGGATCCGGCGACCGGAGAGATCGCCACCCGGGCACGCAACGGCCAAACCGGCGTCGTCACCGGGGCAGCCGAGTCCGTTCAGCGCTTCGCCGCGATAATCCTTGCGCCAGAACGAAATTCGGATTGACCATGCAAGCTGGCAGCGCTGACCAGGGTTGCTTAGAAGCCTCTTAGGCGTTGTGGGTGCAGTGCAGTAGGAGTACCGTTCGAACGAGGTTGAGTTAACAGCCGCTGGGAACCGCGTTAATGACGCAGGATGTGGCTCTTTCTGCCAACATCTCCCCGCGCGCGGCAACCACCCGCTTGACGTGATTCACAGCTTGCTTTGTCGACTGATGGAGTCACACCATGTCTGCTTTGTCCCGTATGAACCCTGCTGCACCCGTCTCGGTAACCGACGCCGCACACTCCCGGCCCGAATGGAAAAACCATTCGGCACGATTCACCGCCGAGTCGCATCCATCGCGCGTCGTGGTCAGCGCCCACGGAGAACTCGACGCATCCAATGCCAGTCAGCTCGCCGATTATGTGGAGAGTTGCGCTGCCCATTCGACATCGGTGATCGTGGACTTAAGCAACCTCAAATTCTTTGGAACTGCTGGCTTTTCGGCGCTGCACTTGATCAACGTCAGGTGCGCGGCGGCTAATCTTCGCTGGGCGGTGCTGCCCGGCAAGGCGGTATCCCGACTACTTCGAATCTGCGACCCCGACAACACGTTGCCGCTGGTCGCGTCGGCACACGCCCCGTTGGCCGACGACGAGAAACCGGAACCGAACGGGCTATTCCAGCTCATCCCGTAGCCGCGCTAGCGACTTAGCCAGCAACCGCGACACATGCATTTGCGAAATACCGACGCGCTCGGCGATCTGCGTCTGGGTCATCGAGTCGAAGAACCGCAGGACCAACACCGTGCGCTCCCGCTCCGGCAACCCTTCCAGTAGCGGCCGCAACGCCTCGCGGTTTTCGATCCGTTCGAGACCGAAGTCGACGTCGCCGAGCGTGTCGGCAATCGCGCGCGCTTCTTCGTCGCCGCCGCTGCTGCCGCCGCTGTCGATGGACAAGGTGTTGTACGAGCTGCCCGCCACCAAGCCCTCGATGACCTCCAGACGGTCCATCTCGAGCTCTTTGGCGAGCTCAGACGCGGTGGGCGCCCGGCCCAGCCGCTGCGAAAGATCGGCGGTCGCGGCGCCAAGCCGTAGGTGCAGTTCTTTCAGGCGCCGGGGGACCTTCACCGACCAACTGTTGTCCCTGAAGTGCCGGCGCACCTCACCCATGATCGTCGGCACCGCAAAGGAGACGAAGTCGGAGCCGGTTTCGAAGTCAAAACGGTTTACCGCGTTGACCAATCCGACCCGAGCCACCTGAACGAGGTCGTCGCGCGGTTCCCCGCGACCTTCGAAGCGACGGGCGATGTGATCGGCCAACGGCAGGCACCGCTCGACGATCTTGTCCCGATGACGCTGGTAGTCCGACGACTTGGCATCAAGAGTGGCCAACTCACGGAACATGTCCGGAACGTCAGCGTATTCGTTGGGACGAGATGAAGAACCGCCGACAGCTCGCGCTGTCACCTGTGAGAGTCCGCCCGTCGGGTGGTCAGCGTGATACCGAAGACGCCGTCGCCGTTCTGGAAAGTCTGCACGTCGTCGGTCAACGATGTCAGCACGTGCCAGCTGAAGCTGCCCGGCGTGACGACGTCGGCGGTGTCGCAGGCCGCGGATGCCTCGACCCTGATTTCGTCTTCGCGCGGATCGACGACGATCGCCAGCGTCGCATCCGGGATGGCCGAGCGGATCAACCGGGTACACACCTCGTCGACCGCGAGCCGCAAATCGGCGACTGCGTCGAAATCAAGATCCTCGAAGGCTCCCACTGCCCCCACCAGCGTCCGCAGCACCGCCAGGTTCTCCAGCTTCGCCGCAACGCGTAACTCGATGGCGCGTTCGCCGCGCTGCTGATTCTTCGCTGGCTTCGCAGCAGCGGTCATGACGCCTCCCAGCATAGTTTGATCGACCCTACCCTCGCGCCTGAGCTGCTTAGTCATGATCGCCGCCCGGGTAGTCCGCCCGCCATCGATGCGAGCGAAGCGACGGAAATGCAGCGCTCACGCCGTATTCGGCGGTTTGCGCTGATCGCCGTCGTCACGTTGGTAATCCTCGTATTGATCGCACTCGGCATCTATATCACCGCATTTGTGATTGTGTCCGCCATGGCCGGGTGACGGGCGGGCCATCCGCCGACAACCTCGTCATGGTTCACAGCTGATACCCGCTAGAGGCGACGAGTAAAACCATATCTCTGCGTCGATCAAGAATGACGAGCTCTAACGGGAGGCCCATCAACTGGCTAGAACCGGCCCCGCGATCGGGGCGCCCAAGGTGAGCGTCACCACCATCAGAGTGATCAGCAACCATCCGGCGCCCTGCCATGCCCACCAGGTCCCGTGATTGCGCCAGACGAGGTAAGTACGCACAAACGCCCAGACTCCCGCGGCCAGCAGCATGACCGGCGCGCCGAACGCCAAAATCGTCAACTGGGGCGCGCCACATGCCGCAGTGTCGACGGACATTGCGCCCTGGCACGTGCTGCCCCACAGCGCGGCCACGACGAGATACCCGACACCGGCTGCCGCGGTCAGCATGGCGAATCGGATGGCGGCGAGCGCGTCGTTGTCAACCCGCCCGGGGCGGTCGCCGGCTGAGCGGTGCTGTTGAGTCCGCATCGGATGTGTCTGCATCAGAGAACCTCTATCGCTGCCACGCGCGTTTACTCGCGCCCCACCGACATACCCCCGTTATGCAGGCGTTAAACAGATCCCACGTGCTCGCCCTCGGTCGGCACCGCCCGTCGAGCGCTGTGCCGAAGCATGAAGATTGCCGCGGCGATGCCGATCACCAGCAGGCCCAGCGCACCCAGCTCGAGCAGGAGGCGGTCGAGCTCTTTGTCCGAGTGCACCTGCTCGGATTGCGCGGTCACGATCAGGATCCGTCGCACGCAGGCGATCAACCCGATGAAAAGGAAAGGCTCGGCGGCAATTTCGTGATAGATCAGCACCGCGCGCAGCGTGGCCGCGATCTCGGCGACGATGAGGACCATCAACACCCGGTCAAGAACGAGGACGCCGCCCTGCAGCGTGTTGACTTTGTGGGTAGCGGCTTGCACGACCGCCTCTACCCCGCCGATCACCACCAACACCGCAGCCGCGACCAACAGCAGGAATGCGATCGCGTAGATCACCGTCTCGAAGCTGTCGACCAGCGCGCCAACCCGTCCGCTCAAGTCGCGGCGGGTGGCATCATCTTTAGAATCCATGGCTCCGCGATTCTATGCGGCGACGGTATCTGCGGGCTCGACATTCCGGCAGGGAGTATTTTGCCCACCGATTTTCCCGGGCGGAGATTGCACACCGCTCATTAATTCGCTGAGGTAACGAACATGCTGGTAGAAAGGTATTGGCGACTTCGCGAGGGATATGACATCAGCGCCGGTTATTGACGCGAACGTAGGTAAATGGAATTTGCAGAGACTTCCCGGGCGTAGACGGCCTGCGCGAAGACTCGACAAGTACCATCTGGTTTATGCGAACTCCCCGGCGCCGGTTATCCCCGGAAGACCGCCGCGCCGAGTTGCTGGCGTTGGGCGCGGAAGTCTTCGGCCAACGTCCCTACGACGAGGTCCGCATCGACGAGATCGCCGAGCGAGCCGGGGTGTCCCGGGCGCTGATGTATCACTACTTCCCCGATAAACGAGCATTCTTCGCCGCCGTCGTCAAAGGACAAGCCGACCAGCTGTTCGAGGCCACCAATCTGCTATCGCGGCCCGGTCAGAATCTGTTCGAGGAGGTACGGGGCGGCGTACTCGCCTACATGCAGTACCACCAGGAGTACCCGCACGCCGCCTGGGCCGCGTACGTCGGCCTGGGGCGGTCCGATCCGGTCCTCCTCGGCATCGACGACGAGGCCAAGGATCGGCAGATGGAGTACATCATGAGCCGCATCATGGAGGTCGACGGATCGGGCGGCGTGCTCGAGCCTGACGTCGAACGCGACCTGCGGATCGTCATCCACGGTTGGCTGGCGCTGACCTTCGAGGTGTGCAGGCAACGCATCCTCCACCCCGAGACCGATGCGGACTATCTCAGCGATACCTGTGCTCATTCACTACTCGATGCGATAACCCGGGTCAACGACATCCCCGAGCAACTGGCCAAGGCGGTCGCGGCCGACCAGCGGTGACGCCTTCTTGGCCCCCTTGTCGGTAACCGCTGGCAGCATGGTCGGGTGACCACGGTGCCCGACGATCCGCTCGCGCGGTTCAGCGTCGTCACCCGCGACTGGTTCGCCGGTACTTTCGCTGCGCCCACCCCCGCTCAGGCCGACGCCTGGGCGGCGATCGCCGACGGGCACAACACGCTGGTCATCGCGCCGACCGGCTCGGGCAAGACGCTCGCGGCATTCCTGTGGGCCATAGACAGGTTGGCCGACCTGGCCGCCGCACCACGGCCCGGGGGCGAGGCAACCCCGGCGGGCACGCGAGTGCTCTACATCTCGCCGCTGAAGGCGTTGGCCGTCGACGTCGAGCGCAACCTGCGCACACCACTGGCGGGGATGGCCCGGGTCGCCGCACAACAGGGTCTGCCCGCGCCGGAGATCACCGTGGGGCTGCGATCCGGCGATACCTCGCCGGCACGCCGTCGACAGCTCATCAGCGCGCCGCCCGACGTGTTGATCACCACGCCGGAGTCGCTGTTTTTGATGCTCACCTCGGCGGCCCGGCAAACGCTGGCCGGTGTGGAGACCGTGATCGTGGACGAGGTGCATGCCATCGCCGGCACCAAACGGGGTGCACACCTGGCGCTGTCGCTGGAGCGGCTCGACGACATGCTGCAGACCCCGGCGCAGCGAATCGGGTTGTCGGCGACCGTACGTCCGCCCGAAGAAGTGGCCCGGTTCCTGTCGGGAGCAGCCCGTACGACCATCGTCGCCCCGCCGTCGGCCAAGACCTTCGAGCTGACGATTCAGGTCCCGGTTCCCGACATGGCCAACCTGGAGAACAACAGCATCTGGCCGGACGTCGAGGCGCGACTGGTCGACCTCGTCGAAACCCACACCTCGACGATCGTGTTCGCCAACTCGCGACGACTGGCCGAGCGACTGACCGCTCGGCTCAACGAGATACACGCCGAACGCTCCGGCGATTCAGCCCCCTCGCCCGGCGGCAATCCGAAGGTTGCCGGCGGCGCGCCCGCCCACCTGCTGGGCAGCGGCCAAACCTACGGCGCCGCACCGTTGTTGGCGCGTGCTCATCACGGCTCGGTGAGCAAGGAGCAACGCGCCATCGTCGAAGAAGACCTCAAGACCGGACGACTGAAGGCAGTGGTGGCGACCTCGAGCCTGGAGTTGGGCATCGACATGGGTGCGGTCGATCTAGTGATCCAGGTGGAAGCGCCGCCGTCGGTGGCCAGCGGCCTGCAACGCATCGGGCGAGCCGGGCACCAGGTCGGCGAGATCTCGCGCGGCGTGCTCTTCCCCAAGCACCGCACCGACTTGATCAGTTGCGCGGTGGCTGTGCAGCGCATGCTCACCGGTCAGATCGAGACGATGCGGGTGCCCACCAACCCGCTCGACATCCTGGCCCAGCACACCGTCGCTGCGGCCGCGTTGGAGCCGTTGGATGCCGATCGCTGGTTCGACACGGTACGCCGCAGCGCGCCGTTTGCGACGCTGCCGCACAGCGTATTTGACGCCACCCTGGATCTGCTGTCCGGCAAGTACCCGTCGACTGAGTTCGCCGAGCTGCGGCCGCGTCTGGTTTACGACCGCGACGGGGACCCTGGAGGCACCCTGACCGCGCGGCCGGGCGCGCAGCGGCTAGCGGTGACGTCCGGCGGCGCCATCCCGGATCGCGGCCTGTTCACCGTCTACCTGGCCACCGACTCCGAAACTCCCTCTCGGGTCGGCGAACTCGATGAAGAGATGGTCTACGAGTGCCGTCCCGGTGATGTCATCGCGCTGGGCGCCACGAGTTGGCGCATCACCGAGATCACCCATGACCGCGTGCTGGTGGTACCGGCGCCGGGCGAACCGGCCCGCCTTCCGTTCTGGCGCGGCGACGATTCCGGGCGTCCCGCCGAACTCGGCCGGGCGGTCGGCAAGTTCACCGGTGAGCTGGCCGGACTCGACCGCGTCGATTTCGATAGCCGTTGCACTGCATTGGGATTCAACGATTACGCGACAGACAACCTGTGGCGGCTGCTGGACGACCAGCGCACCGCCACGACGGTGGTACCCACCGACACCACGTTGCTGGTCGAACGGTTCCGCGACGAGCTGGGTGACTGGCGGGTGATCTTGCACTCCCCCTACGGCCTGCGGGTGCACGGTCCGCTCGCGTTGGCCGTGAGCCGGCGGCTGCGCGAACGTTACGGCATCGATGAGAAACCGACCGCGTCCGACAACGGCATCGTGGTACGGCTGCCCGACACGGTTTCCGAGTCGGGCGCAGACTCCGGTGACGCGCCACCGGGTGCCGAGTTGTTCGTCTTCGACGCCGACGAGATCGACCCGATCGTCACGGCTGAGGTGGGCGGCTCGGCGCTGTTCGCCTCCCGATTCCGGGAATGCGCCGCGCGTGCCCTGCTGCTGCCCCGACGACACCCCGGCCGGCGATCGCCGCTGTGGCATCAGCGCCAGCGCGCCGCACAGCTGCTCGACGTGGCCCGGAAATACCCCGACTTCCCGATCGTGCTGGAGACGGTCCGCGAGTGCCTACAAGACGTCTACGACGTGCCGACGCTGGCCGGGTTGATGACCGATATCGCCGCGCGAAAGATACGCGTGCTGGAGACCGAGACGGCGACGCCGTCGCCGTTCGCGGCATCGCTGCTCTTCGGCTATGTCGGCGCATTCATGTACGAGGGCGACAGCCCACTGGCCGAGCGCCGTGCCGCTGCGCTGTCACTGGATCCCACACTGCTGGCCGAACTGCTCGGCCGGGTCGAGCTGCGCGAGCTGCTCGATCCCGAAGTCGTCGCGGCCACCGGCCGGCAGTTGCAGCATCTTTCGGCCGAACGGGCGGCTCGAGACGCCGAGGCGGTCGCCGATCTGCTACGGCTTCTCGGCCCGCTGACCACCGATGAGATCGCCGCCCGCGCCGGCGGCGCAGATGTCGGCGGCTGGCTTGAAGGGCTGTACGCCGCCAAGCGTGCGTTGCCGGTCTCCTTCGCCGGCGCGAGCTGGTGGGTGGCGATCGAGGACATCGGCCGACTGCGCGACGGTGTCGGCGTAGCGGTACCCGTCGGCGTGCCCGCCAGCTTCACCGAAGCCATCGCCGACCCGTTGGGCGAGCTGCTGGGCCGATACGCGCGAACCCGGGCGGCGTTCACCACCGCCGAGGCCGCGGCCCGGTTCGGGCTGGGGCTGCGAGTGGCCGCCGACGTGTTGGGCCGGTTGGCCGCCGACGGGCGGCTTGTCCGAGGTGAGTTCTCCACCGAGGCGATCGGAGACCAGTGGTGCGACGCCGACGTGCTGCGGATTCTGCGGCGCAGATCGCTGGCCTCGCTACGGGCGCAGGTGGAGCCGGTCAGCACGGGCGCCTACGCGCGTTTCCTGCCGGCATGGCACGGGGTGGGCACCCGTTCGGTGGCCAACTCCGGCCTGGACGGGCTGGCAGGCGTTATCGACCAGCTCGCCGGCGTTCCGCTGCCCGCTTCGGCGATCGAATCGTTGGTGCTGGGACCGCGCGTGCGCGACTACTCTCCCGCGATGCTCGATGAATTGCTCTCCTCCGGAGAGGTGATGTGGTCAGGCGCCGGAGCGATCTCCGGCAGTGACGGCTGGGTTGTTTTCCACCCGGCCGACTCCGCGCCGCTGACGCTGACAGCCGGATCAGAGATCGAGTTCAGCGCGGCCCATCACGCAATAATGGACATGCTGACCGGCGGCGGCGCGTACTTCTTCCGGCAACTGGCACACGACGGGATCGGCGAGACCGAGCTCAAGGCAGTGCTGTGGGAGCTGATTTGGGCGGGGCAGGTCACCGGTGACACGTTCGCGCCGGTGCGCGCGATGCTGTCGGGAGCCCCCGGCGCACGGAAACGATCCGCGCCGGCGCATCGGCAGGGTCGCGGCAGGCACGCGCCCCGCCTTAGCCGCTTTCATGTCGCCCACGCCCAGTCGCGCGCCGCCGATCCGACGGTGGCCGGCCGCTGGTCGGCGTTGCCGACGCCCGAACCCGACTCCACCCTGCGGGCCCACCACCAGGCTGAGCTATTGCTGAACCGCCACGGCGTCCTCACCAGGGGCGCGGCGATGGCCGAAGGGGTGCCGGGAGGGTTCGCGACGCTCTACAAGGTGCTGACGGCATTGGAGGACGCCGGCCGATGCCAGCGCGGCTATTTCGTCGAGTCGCTGGGCGGCGCTCAGTTCGCGGTGGCGTCCACGGTCGACCGGCTGCGCAGCTACCTCGACGGAGTGGATCCCGAGCGCCGCGAATACCGGGCGGTGGTGCTGGCCGCCGCCGACCCGGCAAACCCCTACGGCGCTGGGCTGCCCTGGCCATCCCGCACGACAGACGGCGACAGCGTCGCCAGGCCGGGCCGCAAGGCAGGCGCGCTCGTCGTGCTGGTGGACGGCGAGTTGGTGTGGTTCCTCGAGCGCGGCGGGCGGTCGTTGCTGAGCTTCACCGATGACGACTCCGACGCCAACCATGCCGCAGCCGTCGCCCTCGCCGACCTGGTCACGGCCAGGCGGGTCAACTCGATCCTCATCGAGCGCATCAACAGCGCGCCGGTATTGGCGCCGCAGGTGCCGTCGTCAGCGGTGACCGCGTTGACCGACGCCGGGTTCGCCCGGACTCCACGCGGGCTGCGGCTGCGGTAGCGCATGCCCGAGGGTGACACCGTTTTCCGCACCGCAGAGACGCTGCGGAAGGCGTTGGTCGGTCGCAGGCTGACGCGCTGCGATGTCCGGGTACCGCGCTTCGCAACCGTCGACCTCACCGGTCAGGTGGTCGACGAGGTATGCAGCCGGGGCAAGCATTTGTTCATTCGTGTCGGAGCGGCCAGCATTCACTCGCACCTGAAGATGGACGGCAGTTGGCGGGTGTCGTCACGAGTAGCGCGCGCCGATTACCGGGTCCGGATCATTCTGGAAGCCGGCGATATCAGTGCCGTCGGCACCGACCTGGGCGTGCTGGAGATCCTCGAACGCGAGCATGACAGCGACGTGGTTGATCACCTGGGACCCGATCTGCTGGGCGACGACTGGGATCCAAAGGTTGCCGCCGACAATCTGGCTGCCGGCCCCGATCGCCCGATCGCGGAGGCACTGCTGGACCAGCGAGTATTGGCCGGAATCGGCAATGTGTACAGCAACGAACTGTGTTTCGTCAGCGGACACTTGCCCACCGCGATGGTGAGCGCGGTGACCGACCGACACCGGCTGGTGTCGCTGGCCCGCGAGATGTTGTGGGTCAACCGCTTCCGACAGAATCGCTGCACCACCGGCGACACCCGGGCAGGCCGGCAATTGTGGGTGTACGGGCGAGCCGGGCAGAGCTGCCGTCGCTGCGGCACGCCCGTCAAGCGGGACGACAACGGCGACCGAGTGGCGTATTGGTGCCCGTCGTGCCAACGTTGATCACCCAGGCAATGGCCGTCCGGTTAACGATCGGACCCGCGGGCGCGGGGTCGTGTCGAGAGTTGTCGGTGGCATGCGATGATCGCAGGGTCAGCAACGTGGCTTGCTGTCAGCAATTTCCGCTTGCCGCTTTGCGGACAGGTTGAGAGAGGACGACCATCCACGTGCGCTCGCCCAGCCCTCTCCGATTCCGAACGGCCGCGCTTGTCCTATCGGTCGCGCTGCTCAGCCTCTGGGGTGTTTCCGCCCCGATCGCCGGTGCCGACGCCGTCGACAACACCTTCTTGAATGCGCTGCAGTCCAAGGGCATTACCTTTGCGAATAAGCAAGCCGCGATCGTTGCCGCTCACCAAGTGTGCGATGAACTCGATGGCGGGCGAGACAAGAGCGACGTCGCGAGCGACGTGTTGCAGCAGAGCGGCCTGGACGGCTATCACGCTGGGTTTTTTGTCGGGGTCAGCGTTGCCGCGTTCTGCCCGCGGCACGCATAGGCATACCTGGGCGTGAGTTCATCCGCTCGATCGGCACCGGACGGCTTTCGCTTGTACACTCTGACTATTACCCTCAGCGAGAGTCGAAATTGATACCGAAACTTTTGCTGACCACCGCAGTCGCCCTCAGCGTCGCGGTAGTGTCAGCGTCACCGACCAGTGCCGACCCCAGCTCATTCGGGACCCTCGGCTGCACGTGTAAGCCGCCCGCCACGGTCTCGAATGGCAAGGCTCCCGCCGCTGCCACCGACCCCGTTACTCAGGGGATCCAGAGCGGCCTCGGTTACTTGCCGGACGACCCGTCGGAATTCTGAGCCGCGGCGCGGCACCGCTCAGCCCGCCGAGGGTGGCGGGCGCACTATCTTGCCCTTGAGTTCGGCGCCGATTTCCATGTCCTCGTACCTCTGGGCTTTCCGTTTGCGCCACCCGCTGCCCGCCGAGAGCGGCGGCGGCATCAGCGGCGGCAACATGGGTAACCCGCCAGCGCCCGATTGGAGCGGCGATGCCGCTGAGGCGAGTTCGACGGGTTGTGACGTCTGCAACAAATCCACCACGGCCGGCGGGGCGGTCAGGTTGCCGATCGACACCCCTTCGCCGAGGGCGGCCGAGGTGTTGATTTCGCCGAGTCCGGCAGCGCCGAGTGCGCCGCCCAATCCGCCCGCACGGCCAGCCCCGAGCGCTCCCAACGCACCCGCCGCGCCCGGACCTCCGAAAGCTTGCTCGCCCTCCGACATACCCTGGCCTACCGAACCACTCACACCCTGCAGGGCCTGGGCCGACTGGCTCTGCGCGAGGTAGCTGAGCAAGTTGATGGGAAATCCAGACGAGACGAACTGGTTGGCATAGACGTTCGCCAAACCGAAGTAGCCAGTCGTCGGATCCGCAAAGCCGAGGTTAATCGCGGTCGTGGCAGCAGGTGTCACGGATGCGGTAGCAGCGGTTGACGCCCCAGAAGAGCTAGCGGCAGATACCGCGCCGGCTTGAGCGCCCTGGCCTGCCGGATTGGTCGTCGAGGTCGGCGAGGAGAATTGGGGCAGCGTGGTGGCTTGCGCCGAAGCCGCCTGATAACCGGTCATCGCCGCCGAGTTGTTCGCCCACATGGCCTGATATTGGGCTTCGTTTTCGGCGATCGCCGGGAGGTTCATTCCGAACACGTTGGTGGCCAGCAAGTGCGCTAACTGTGTCCTGTTTGCCATGACCAGTGCGACCGGAACCACCGACGCGCGGACCGAGTTGTATGCCCCCGCCGCGGCCTCTGCTGAGACGGCCATCTGCTGGGTTTGCTGAGCGGTGGTGCGAAGCCAGCTCAGGTAAGGCTCGGCGACCTGCACCATCGCCGCCGAGGAGGGACCATGCCAGGCCGCAGTCAGTGACGATAACGTAGCGGCATAGTTTTCCGCCTGGTCCTCCAAATCGGTGCCGAGCTGGTGCCATGCCTCCGAAGCCCCGATCAACGATTCGGCGCCGGGCCCCGAGTGGATCAGCGCAGAGGTGACCTCCGGAGGCAGGGTGGTGAATTCCATGGCACTAAACATCGACTACCGCCGGAAAATTTTTGGAACTTTGCGTTGACTGGGGTGAAAAAAAACCCGGAACATTGGGCTTCCCCGCTCTCCGACCGCGCATGGGATACGACCTCGCATCACCTTATCGAGTCAATCGCGGCTAGCAGCCGTGGCTTGAACTCGGTGGGGATGGGCACGTATCCGTTGCTTGCCAGGTCGTTCTGGCCCGCGCCGATCGTGCTTTGCAGGAACGCCTTTACGGCCGCACCGACCTGAGGATCGGGATATTTCGAGCACACGACCTGATACGTCGCCATCACGATCGGGTAGGAGCCGGGCTGGTTCGGCCGGTAGAACGAAATCGTGTCGAGGGCGAGGTCGTCGGCTTTCTTGACGTACCAGGCGGATGAAATCGTCTTGCCTACCGACTCGGGGCTGAGCGTTACCGGCTCCGGACCGGCCGTCGTGATGACCTCGGCCACGCTCAGGTGCTGGGCCTGGGCAAAGGACCACTCGAGATAGCTGATCGCCCCTTCGGTGCTTTTGACGGCCGCGGCGGCGCCGTCGTTGCCCGACGCGCCAGCCCCCACGCCGCCGTTGAACGTTCTTCCGGCAGGGAATCCCCAGGCGCCCGCCGACGTGGTGTCGAGATACTTTTGAAAATTATCCGTGGTCCCGGACTCGTCGCTGCGGAACACGACATGAATCGGCTCAGCCGGCAGGTGAACACCCAAGTTCTGCAGCTGGATGACGCCGTCGTTCCACATTGTGATCTGGCCGTTGAAGATCTGGGCCGCAGCCAGGCCGTTGAGGTTCAGCGAAGTCACACCGTTGACGTTGAAGGCGATCGCGATGGGGCTGACAACCGTCGGCAGGCTTCGCACTGGCGAGCCGCACCGCTGCTGCCCCTTCGCGTACTCGTCGTTGGTTAGTGTCGAGTCCGATCCACCGAAGTCGGTTTGGTTACTGACAAATTCACTGATCCCAGCGCCGGAGGCGTTGGCCGTGTAAGTCACGGACTGCCCCGGGCAGGCTTGTTCAAAAGCCTTGACGAAGTGGGTCATTGCGTTCTTCTGGGCCGTGGAACCGCTGGCCTTCAGCGTCGACTTGCCCCCGCATTCAACCTTCGGCTGCGAGGCGCCTGTCGTGGCACCTCCGGGCCCAGCGTTGTGATCGCCGCCGCACGCCGACACGCTAAAAACAGCGGCCGTGATGATCAACACCGCGCCAAATCGATTGATTTTCAATCCTATTCCTTTGGATCGGACACTGATGAGATGGGCGCCGCCGGAGTGACCACATCCCGCCATACAGCTTTCGTCCTCGCAGCCATGGAACATCGTAACAAGATGGCTGCGCGGCGATTGGGCGTAAGCCCGTCGCCGACGATCGACGGATTCCGGTGTTCAGCCAGCGTTTCCAAGCCGTACATCGCCTGGAAACCGCGTCGGCCACCGCGTGCGTCAACGTGCGTACGCGGCGAAAAACTGCCCGATGCCGGCGAGCAGTCCACTGATCGACAGGGTGCTGTTCGTCACACGTCGGCTAAATCTCGGTCAGGTGTCGAAAACTGTCCGGGGCCACGATGACCCCGGCGAATACGCCGGTTTCCGCCCATTAGACACGCGCGAAATAGGGCAGAACGGCCCGAAACGCGGTGTCGCTCATCCCTCTGAAATGCCGTGCAGTCAGTACCGTGGAACACAGAACGACGATCGGTGGTTGGTCATTGCTGACTGGCCTGTGATGCCGATCACCGCTGTAGCAACGTGTTCACGCCAGTCTGCGAGACACTCCGACGATCCCGTCGGGTTATTGAAGGACGTAAACGTGCTGACGACGCAGAACCCTGTCAACCTTGGCAATCTGACCAACATCCGCTCGCTCGACGCCGCTCGCCTGACGGCGCGAGCCTGGGGCATCCTCCTCGCTGCCGTTCACGGCGTGGCATCGACTGGGACGCCGGCCCCCGCTGCGGCGGATCCGCAGGTGTGGGGCGACCACGGCCTGCCACTCATGCTTGCCGGCGCCGAGCGCTGCTAGCGCCGACGATCCAGCCGTCGCGAACTGACGAACCGGCGGTGTACGCCGGTCAGCGGATCGTCGAACTCGATGCTGTGTGCGAGCAACTGCAGCGGCGTGGAGAAGTCGTCGGCGGCGACGTCGACAACTCTTGGATACAACGGATCTCCGTCGATCGGGATGCCCAGCGCAGCCATCTGCACGCGAAGCTGGTGGGTGCGCCCGGTCCGCGGTGTCAGCCGGTAGAAACCGTCCGGCGACAACAGCTCCACCAGGGTTTCGGCGTTGGGCGCGCCGGGTTCCTCCACGGCTTGAAAGTTGCCACGGTGCTTGATGATTCGACTGCGCACCACCCGCGGTAACGCGGCTCCCGGGTCGACGGCAGCCCTCGCAACATATGTCTTGTCGACCGCGCGGCGGGCGAACAGCGTCTGGTAAGCCCCTCGACGCTCGCGGTGCGTCGTGAACAGCAGCACCCCGGCGGTCAACCGGTCCAGCCGGTGGGCCGGGCTGAGCTCGGGCAATCCGAGTTGGCGGCGAAGCCGTACCAGCGCCGTCTGTACGACGTGGCGCCCACGCGGCATGGTGGCCAGGAAATGCGGCTTGTCGGCAACCACGATGTCGTCGTCTTGATACAGCACGGGGATGTCGAAAGGCACCGTCACCTCATCGGGCAGTTCGCGGTAGAGGTAGACGCTGGCACCGGGCGTCAGCACGGTGGCGGGACCGAGCACCGTGCCGTGCCGGTCGACGACCTCGCCGGCGATCGCCTTGGCGGCGACCTCGGGCCCGAACCGGCTGGCCAACTCATCGCCGAGCGGTCCGCCGCGCATCCGCAGCCGCGCCGGCCCCAATCCGTCGCGTGGCGGCAGCGGCAGTTGCCTCAACCTCGGCTCAATTTAAGGGCACCGGCTCGAGGATCTCGGCACGGGCCTCAGGGGCGCTGGCCCGCAACGCATCCGCTGACGCGTCGTCGGGCTGGGCCTGGGAGAGCACCTCGGCCTCCACCCGCGCCGTGTAGGTCTCGACCTCGCGGTCGATGTCGTCAGCCGTCCAGCCCAGGATGGGCGCGACGATGTCGGCCACCTCGCGGGCGCAGTCGACACCGCGATGGGAGTACTCGATGGCGATTCGTGTCCGCCGGGCGAGGATGTCTTCCAGGTGCAGCGCGCCTTCCGCCGCGGCGGCGTATGCCGCTTCGACCTTCAGGTAGCCCGGGGCGGTGGTGATCGGGTTGAGCAGGTCGCGATGATCGGCCGCCATCGCAAGCACCTCGTTGATCAGCGACCCGTACCGGTCCAGCAGATGTCGCACCCGGTAAGGATGCAGTCCTTCCAGCGAACCGACGTGCTCAGTCTGGTTGACCA
>Ga0302325_10008134_pt1 | contig 23113 bp, 26 predicted proteins | sample Palsa_T0_2_FD_201948 | JGI IMG/M metagenome (GOLD analysis project Ga0302325, IMG submission 201948) | Peat permafrost microbial communities from Stordalen Mire near Abisko, Sweden - Palsa_T0_2 | ecosystem: Environmental > Terrestrial > Soil > Palsa > Peat permafrost | place: Sweden: Abisko... | reverse complement strand
CGGTGTTGGGCGAGGAGACGTTGATGGTGAAGTAGTCGCAGAGGCCCCAGAGGTCATCCAGGGCGCGGAGGTAGTCGGCGATCCGGTCGGGCGAATCCCGGTTGGGCCCGATATTGGCCCCGACGACGCCGGCGCCCGCCCGTCGCTCCAGTCGCTCGGCGAAAGGCTCGAGACCGGCGTTGTTGAAGCCGAGGCGATTGATCACCGCTGCGTCCTCGGTCAGCCGGAAGATCCGGGGCCTCGGATTGCCGGTCTGCGCAAGCGGCGTCACCGTGCCGCATTCGACGAAACCGAACCCGGCGCGCAGCACCGGCGCGAAGACCTCCGCGTTCTTGTCGAATCCCGCCGCCAGCCCCACCGGATTGGGAAGGGCGAGGCCCGACAGAGTCGTCGCGAGGATAGGATCGGGGGCTCGATCACGCCTTGGGCCCAGGCCAGCCTTCAGCGCCAGCAGGGCGAGGCCGTGGGCGCGCTCCGGGTCGATGCGTCGGAGCGTCGCGGTGGCGAGGCGGTGGATCCCGCTCAAGGGACGAGGTCGCCGAGATCGTGCTCGCCGCCGGCGCCGATCGGCGCCGACCTGGCGTCCACGACGGCGGCGCACGCCAGCGGCGCGTAGAGGTGCGGGAAGAGCTCGCCGCCGCGCGAGGGCTCCCACGTCAGGGCCCCGCCGAGCGCCTCGGCGGGGACGACGAGCAGCATTAGGTCCGTCTGGCCGGCGAAGTGCCTGCGCGCGGTCTCCCGAAGCTGGCCTGCGGTGGAGAAGTGGATGAAGCCGTCCCTCAGATCAGCAGGCGACCCTTCGAAGACGCCCGCGGCAAGCGCGCCCTTCCACTCGCGGCCGGAAAGGATCTTGTAGATCATCATCCCTGGAGCTCGCCGCGCCTAGCGGCGCTCGGGAAGCAAGAGGTCTTCGAGCGCGAACCGGCCGGCCTCGTCGACGGCGTAGACCGCCGCGGTCGCGGTGGGAAAGGCGCTGGCGAGCCGCTGGATGTCGCTCGCCGACCCTGCGGCCCTGGCCACGAGAAAGACGGCCAGCTCCTGCAGACCGGGGTTGTGACCGATCGCCATCAAGGTCTCGCCCTGGTTCTCGAACCGCTCGATCTCGCCCAGGATCGTCCCCGGCGCGGCGTTGTAGAGGGCGTCCAGCATCTCGACCCGGGCCTTGGGCAGGGCCGGACTGGCGCAGCTCCAGGTCTCGGTGGCGCGGCGGGCCGTGGAGGTGAGCACCAGATCCGGCGCGAGCCCGGCGCGCGCCAACCTCTGGCCCATGGCAAGCGCGTCGCGCCGACCACGATTGGTCAGACGCCGCTCGAAGTCGCCGCCAGGGCGATGGGCCTCGGTCTTTGCGTGACGGAACAGAATCAGCCGGCGCATGGAGTTCGTCTCATCGCGCGCTCATACCCCTCAATCGGGCGGCCGGGCCAGAGCGCCATCGGTTGACTTACCGCGGCTTTGCCCGTTGTAGGCGCGGATGGCCGAAGGCGGACAGGGGATTGCCGGGCGCGAGACCGGGCTCTCGAACGACACGTTCAGGCCCACGAACCCCCTGCGGTTGGACAGCGGCGCCGTCCTCGAGAACCTCGACATCGCGTATCGCACGTTCGGGCGGCTCGACGCGGCGCGGTCGAACGCCATCCTCGTCTGTCACGCCTTGACGCTCGATCAGCATGTGGCCGGAGCGCATCCCCAGACCGGCCGGCCCGGGTGGTGGTCGAGCCTGGTCGGGGAGGGGTTGCCGCTCGATCCTTCGCGCCACTTCATCATCTGTTCGAACGTCATCGGCGGCTGCATGGGGAGCACCGGGCCTTCCTCGATCGATCCGGCGACCGGCGCAACCTACGGGCTCTCGTTTCCAGTGATCACCATCGCCGACATGGTCCGCGCCCAGGCCATGCTCGTCGAGGCGCTGGGCATCGAGCGCCTTTTCGCGGTGGTCGGGGGCTCGATGGGGGGGATGCAGGTCCTGCAATGGGCCAGCGATTACCCGGACAGGCTCTTCGCCGGGGTGTGCATCGCCGCCGCCGCCCGGCACTCGGCTCAGAACATCGCCCTGCACGAGGTCGGCCGCCAGGCGATCATGGCCGACCCCAACTGGTGCGGCGGAGCCTATGCGGCGCGGGGCGTGCGTCCGGAAAAGGGCTTGGCCGTCGCCAGGATGGCGGCCCACATCACCTATCTCTCGGAGGCGGCGCTGCAGCGCAAATTCGGCCGCGAGCTTCAGCGCGACGGCCTCTCCTGGGGTTTCGACGCCGACTTCCAGGTCGAGAGCTACCTGCGCCACCAAGGGGCGGCGTTCGTAGGCCGCTTCGACGCCAATTCCTATCTCTACATCACCAGGGCGATGGACTATTTCGACCTCGCCGCGACCCACGCCGGCGTGCTCGCCAAGGCCTTCGGCGGCGCGCGCGACGTCCGCTTCTGCGTCTTCTCCTTCACGTCCGACTGGCTCTATCCCACCCCCGAGAGCCGGTCGATCGTCCGCGCCCTGAACGCCGCCGGGGCCAGGGCGAGCTTCGTGGAAATCGACTCCGACAAGGGCCACGACGCCTTCCTTCTCGACGAGCCGGGACTGCGCGCCGCCCTCGAGGGCTTTCTTCGGTCCGCCAACCCGGCCAGGGAAGGCGCTTGAGCGGGTCGGCCTCCCGCGAGGACTTCAGGGAGATCCTGCGGCTCGTCAGGCCGGGCGCGCGGGTGCTGGACGTCGGCTGCGGCGAGGGCGCCCTGCTGGAGCTCCTGGCAAGAGAGCGCGGCGTCGACGGCCGGGGCCTGGAGATCAGTCCGCAGGGCGTCTCCTCTTGCCTGGCCAGGGGCCTTGCGGTGATGCAGGGCGACGCCGACCGCGACCTGGGCGAATTTCCTCCTGCGGCCTTCGACTATGCCATCCTCTCCCAGACCCTGCAGGCGGTCCTGCGGCCGCGTCATGTCATCACCGAGCTGTTGCGGATCGCCGAGCGCGCGATCGTCTCGTTCCCTAATTTCGGCCACTGGAGGGTCCGCCTGGACCTTCTCGCCCACGGCAGGATGCCCGTCACACCGGAGCTGCCGGAGCCGTGGTGGTCGACGTCCAACATCCACCTCTGCACCCTGAAGGATTTCGTCGAGCTCTGCGCCGGACTGAACCTCGCCATCGAAGCCTGCTCGGCGCTCGCCGAGGGCAAGCCGGCGCGCCGGGCCAACCCTTTCGCTCGCCTCGAGAACTGGCGCGCCGAATCGGCCCTCTTCGTCCTCGCCCGGCCCGGCTAGGCAAGGATCACCCCCCTATCGCGGCGGCGTCCATTTCGCGGGTCCGGATGCGCAGGATCTGCTCGAGGTCGAGCACGAAGATCTTGCCGTCGCCAATCTTGCCGGTGTTGGCGGCGCGGGCGAGCGCCTCCATCACCTGTCCGACCATGTCGGTGGTGACGGCGATCTCGAGCTTGACCTTGGGCAGAAGCTTCACCTCGTACTCCGCCCCCCGGTAGACCTCGGTCTTGCCCTTCTGACGGCCGTAGCCGCGCACCTCGGTGACCGTGAGGCCGGAGACTCCCGCCTCGGTGACCGCCTCGATGACGGCGTCGAGCCGGCTCGGCTTGATCACGGCGATGATCATCTTCATCGGAGCGCTCCTCGGTCGGGGGCAGAACGTCCGAGCCTGGACCATTTTTCCGACGGCTCCAAGGCCGACGCCGCTCCAGACGCGCGCGCGGCCGCGGCCCCCGCCGGCGCCGGGTCGAAGACGACGCGGCGGCGGACCCTGGCCGGGTGGGCGCGGGGGTGGACCGCGAAGGTCTGCTTCATCGCCTCCATCAGGATCAGGCCGGCGAAGGCCGGCCAGATCAGGGCTCCGGCCTGTTCGAAGCCTTCGGCCCAGCGGCCGGCCCAGGCCAGCGGCGGCGCGTAGAGCGCCCGCGTCCAGCCTACCGGCTCGAGTTCGGCCTCGCGCACCAGGCGTTCGAGCTGGCGGCGGCTGAACGGCCGGCCATGACCGAACGGACTGTTCTCGGCGTCTGCCCAGAGGCCATGGCGCGCCGTCACCGCGACGATCAGCCGGCCCGACGGCGCGAGCACCCTGGCGACTTCGCGCAGGAGCTCGAGGGGACTGTCGCTCTCCTCCAGCGCATGGACGGCCAGGATCCGATCGAAGAGCGCGTTGGGCAGAGGCAGGGCCATCTCGTCGGCCAGGAAGGCGAGATTGTCGCCGGCGGGCCACGCTTCTACGCCCTGTGCCGCCGGCATGGCGGCGAGCGTGCGGCGCGCCCGCCCGACGATCGGCCCCAGAAACGGCGTCGCGTAGCCGAGCGCGAGCACGTCGAGGCCCGAGGCGTCGCCCCAGGTCTCGGCCACCTTGCGGCTGACCATCTCCCTGGCGGCCCGCCCCAAGGCCGAGGCGTAGAACTCGCGAAGCTCGATCACCCCCTGGCGCATCGGTGCTCCCAATGATTCGCCTTGAATGTAGGGTCGATGCGATGATGTGTCCCTCAAGTCGCCAGGGAGACCCCGTCATGCCGCTCGAAGTCCGCCAATTCCCGTGTCTCGCGGACAACTACTTCTTTCTTCTTCGCGACGAGGCGAGCGGGCGGACCGCCTGCGTCGACACCCCCGACGCCGACGCGATTCTCGAGGCGCTGAAAAGCGCCGGCTGGGGGCTGGACTTCATCTTCAACACCCACTGGCATCCCGATCACGCCGGCGGCAACGCCAAGATCAAGGCCGAGACCGGCGCGTTCGTCGTCGGGCCGGCCGAGGTCACCCGCATCGCCCCACTCGACCGGACCGTCGCCGGAGGCGACCTGGTCGAGTTGGGCGAGACCCGGTTCGACGTGATCGAAACTGGCGGCCACACCCTGGGCCACATCGCCTATTTCGACGCAGCCGACCTCATCGCCTTCGTCGGCGACACCCTCTTCGCGCTCGGATGCGGGCGGCTGTTCGAGGGCACGCCCAAGCAGATGTGGACCAGCCTCCAGCGCCTGGCCGCGCTGCCGGACGCGACCCGCGTCTATTGCGCCCACGAATACACCGCCTCGAACGCGCGCTTCGCCCTCAGCGTCGACGACGATCCGGCGGTCAAGGCCAGGAGCGAGGCCGTGTTCGCCGCCCGGGCTCGCGATGAGCCGACCGTTCCCACCAGCATCGGCCTGGAAAAAGCGACCAACCCCTTCCTCCGCGCTCCGCGGCTGGCCGGAAAGGTCGGAAGGGCCGGCGCTCCCGACTACGAGGCCTTCGGCGCCGTCCGCGCCGCCAAGGACAACTTCAAGTCATAGGACCACCCCCAGGCGGCTCGCGGTCGCCTCAGTGCGCGCCGACCAGATGCACATTCCCGGTCAGCGAGGGCGCGCCGATGGATCGCATCATCTTCCCGGATGATGGCGGTTTGGTCTCTCTGACGGCTTTCCCGGACGCCGGCGTGAGGATCGCCCAGCCGATCCGCTCGGACGAGGGCCGGCCGGCGAGCCCCTGGGCGGCGGCCACGGTGACGGTGAGGATGCCGCCACGCATGCTGACGTCCGGTCCGTCGCCCTCCACGAACGCCACCTTGACCACCCTCGCCAACAGGGCTTTGCCCTCGGGACGCGCGCTCAGCGCCGTCATGGCGTTGGCGGTCACGACGGCGGCATCGGCGACAAGCCCGTCGGACGCGGCGCCGATGTCGAGCGCGTCGATGTCGATCAGGTGCTGGGCGGCCCGGCTGTAACGCACGCTGGCCTGATAGAGGTGATCGTAGAGGGCCCGCGGCCCCAGCGGCGCGAGCTTGAGGGGACTGGCGCCGGCCTCGAACGCGGCCGCCGACCCGCCGGGCCGGTGGCTGGTGAACACGGTCATGCCGCCGAGCCTGGTCGCCCGCAGCACCGTTTCGCCCATGTCGTTCTTGTAGAGGGTGTCGCCCCTGGGCGCCCGCGAAGGAAACAGCACCCACACTTCAGAACTGTCGTTGAACTTGATCAGGGGATTGCGGGACGTGCGATCCAGGATAAAGACGCCGCCCTCATCGATCACGTAGCGTCCCACCGGCGGCGCGGCCGCCTCGCCCTGGGCCTCGTGCTTGGGGCGGTGCAGGGCGTGGCGCAACCAGGCCGGAGCGGTGGCGGCGTAGACGTGGGTGAATCCGAGAAGGCTCGCGACCGCGAGGGCCACGACTGCGGGAGAGCGTCCGTGGAGGGCCGTGTGAGCCGCCGCCATGCGCCAACCCATGCCGTTTGATCGCGGCCGTTTTTGGACGCGGCCGCGGCGCCCCGCTGGGCCGGACGATAGGCCGCGGCTCAGCTGATGTACTGGCCGCCGTTGACGCTCAAGGTCGCGCCGGTGATGTAGCCCGCGTCTTCCGAGGCCAGGAAGGCGACGCAGCGGGCGATCTCGTCGGCCATGCCCAGGCGCCCGACAGGAATGCCGGTGATGATCCCTTCGAGGACGTTCTTCGGCACCGCCGTCATCATGTCGGTGTCGATGTAGCCGGGCGCGATGGTGTTCACGGTGATGCCCTTCTTGGCGTTCTCCTGCGCCAAGGCCTTGGAGAAGCCGATCATCCCGGCCTTGGCGGCCGAATAGTTGGTCTGGCCCACCTGACCTTTCTGACCGTTGATCGAGCTGATGTTGACGATCCGCCCGTAGCCGCGCTCGCGCATGCCCTCGATGACATTGCGCGTCATGTTGAAGATCGAGGCCAGGTTGACGTGGATGACCTCGTTCCACTGCTCCTCGGTCATCCGGTGCAGCATGGCGTCGCGCGTGATCCCGGCGTTGTTGACCAGGACGTCCACCGGCCCAAGCGCCTCTTCCACCGCGGTCACGGCCGTCTTGCAGTCGGCGAAGGAGGAGACATTGCCCTTGACCACCATCACGCCGAACTCGTCGGCGCAGGACTGGGCCGCGACCTCGTTGCCGGCATAGCCGGCCGCGACCTTGTAGCCGGCGGCCTTCAGGCGCGCGGTGATGGCGCGCCCTATCCCCCGCGTGCCGCCGGTGACGAAGGCTACCCGGCTCACGCCGCCCGCCTCGGCTCTGCCGCGGCCTGGCTATCGAGGGCCTCGACGCACATGGCCACGCCCATGCCGCCGCCGACGCACAGCGTCGCCAGCCCCTTCCTTGCGCCGGTCCGCTTCATCTCGTGCAACAGCGTGGTCAGGATGCGCGCGCCCGAGGCGCCGATCGGATGACCGATGGCTATGGCGCCGCCGTTGACGTTCACCTTGGCCGGATCGAGGCCGAGCTCGCGGACCACCGAAAGCGACTGGGCCGCGAAGGCCTCGTTCGACTCCACCAGGTCGAGGTCGGCGACCTTCCAGCCGGCTTTCTCGAGCGCCTTGCGGCTGGCGGGGATGGGCCCCACTCCCATGATCTCCGGCTCGACGCCGGCGTGGGCCCAGGACGCGATCCGCGCCAGGGGCGTAAGGCCGCGACGCGCCGCCTCGTCGGCGCTCATCAGCACCAGGGCGGCTGCGCCGTCGTTCAGGCCGGAGGCGTTGGCGGCGGTGACCGAGCCCTCCTTCGAAAAGGCGGGCCTGAGGCCCGAGACGCTCTCGTAGGTGACGCCGTGGCGGACATATTCGTCGTCGCTGACCACGGTGTCGCCCTTGCGGCCCTTGATCGTCACCGGCACGATTTCGCCGACGAAACGGCCAGCCTTCTGCGCCGCCTCGGCCTTGTTCTGCGAAGCGACCGCAAACCGGTCCTGGTCCTCGCGGGTGATCTGCCAGCGGGCGGCGATGTTCTCGGCTGTCTGCCCCATGTGATAGCCGTGGAAAGCATCCCACAGCCCGTCCTTGATCATCGTGTCCACGAAGGCGAGGTCGCCCATCTTCTGGCCGGAGCGCAGATTGGCGGCGTGGGGAGACTGGCTCATGCTCTCCTGGCCTCCGGCCACCACGATCCTGGCGTCGCCGGCGGCGATCTGCTGGGCGGCGAGCGCCACGGCGCGAAGGCCCGAGCCGCAGAGCTGGTTGACGCTCCAGGCGGGGCTCTCCACCGGCACGCCGGCGTTGACCGACGCCTGCCGGGCCGGCCCCTGGCCCGCGCCGGCCTGAAGCACCTGGCCCATGATGACCTCGTCGACGTCGGCAGGCGCGATATGGGCCCTCTCGATCGCCGCCTGGATGGCGAGCTTGCCAAGCTCGTGGGCCGGCAGCGAGGCGAGCGCGCCGTTGAACGAGCCGACGGGGGTTCTGACGGCGGAAACGATGACGATATCGCTCATGGTGGGTCCTCTCGTGGCCGAGGCCGGCCTCTGTCTCACCATGCCCCGTCCGGGCGGCCACGTCACCTCCCGACCAAGCCCCGATCTGGCGCCGGGACCGCCGATAGGCGATAAGGGGACCGCGAAGGCCGGCTTCGCCGCGTCCTGGTCCTCGAGAAGAGAGCGAATGTCGAAAGAGACCGGAAACGGGGCGGGCCAGGCCGGCGGCGAGAAGGTGATCATCCAGAAGTACGCCAACCGCCGCCTCTACAACAAGGCGACCAGCAGCTACATCACCCTGGACGACCTCGCCGCGACGGTGCGGCAGGGGATCGACTTCGAAGTCCACGACGCCAAGACCGGCGAGGACATCACCCGCAAGGTCCTGACCCAGATCATTTTCGAGGAGGAGGGCCGCGGCCAGAACCTGCTGCCGATCCAGTTCCTGCGGCAGCTGATCGGCCTCTATGGCGACCGGCTGCAGGCGTTCCTGCCAAGCTATCTCGAGCTTTCCCTCGACAGCTTCATGCGTCAGCGCGAGCGCATGCGGACCCAGTTCTCGGCCCTGGCGCTTCCGGGCGCGGGCGTCTTCGACGAGCAGATTCGCCAGAACATGGTGCTGTTCGACCGGGCGATGCGGATGTTCAGCCCCTTCGCCCTTCGCCATGATGGGGCCGCGGCGCCCGAGCCGGCCGAGACCGAGGATGGGCGCAAGGGCTCCGACGATATCGCCCAGCTCCGCCAGCAGATGGCCCAGATGCAGGAGCAGCTCGCCGCCCTGGCGGCGAAGAAGTAGCCCCCTAACCGGCCCTGACCTTGAGCCGCGCCCCGCCGAGGACGGCGACGACCTCGACCCTGTCCCCGGGTTTCACCGCCGCCTCGCCGTCCGTTTCCGCCGACCACTCCTTGCCGTCGACGAAGACCCGCCCCTGGCCGGATTGGAAGAGGCTGGAGGCCTCGCCGCGCCGGCCGATCAGGCGGTCGAGGGAATCGTTGATGTCGGCGGCGCTCTTCACCGGTCCGGTGAGGTAGCGTCGGCCAAGGAAAGTCGTGGCGACGGTCATCGCCGCAAAAAGCGCCGCCTCGCCGGCAAAAGTCATGGGCAGGAAGAGCGTCGCCATCCCCACCGCTCCGGCCGAGCCCGCCGGCCACAGCAGCCAGCCCGATCCGCTCGCGGCTTCGGCGGCCAGGAAGACCGCTCCGACCGTGAGCCACACCCAGATCGGATGGCTCCAGAGAAAGGCGCCGGCGGCGTCCATGGCTAGCCTCAGGCGCCCGTGACGGGGGCTGCCGGCCGCCGCGGCGGCGAGGGCGGCGTTCGTGGGCCCTCGCCGCGAGCGGCGTTGATCAGCTCGGTGATGCCTGCGATCGACCCGGCGATCGAGCCCATGTCGGTGGGCACGATGACGGTCCGCTGCTGTGGCGAGTCGGCGAGCTTGGCGAACGCGTCGACGTACTTCTGGGCGACGAAGTAATTGAGGGCGTTGACGCTACCGGCCTCGATGGCGTCGGAAACGCTCTTGGTCGCCGCGGCTTCCGCCTGGCCAGAGCGCTCGCGCGCTTCGGCGTCGCGATAGGCGGCCTCGCGCCTTCCCTCGGCCTGGAGAATAGCCGACTGCTTGGCGCCCTCGGCGCGGGTGACCGCGGCCTGTTTCTCACCCTCGGCCTCGGTGATCACCGCCCGCTTTTCGCGTTCGGCCTTCATCTGCCGGGCCATGGCGTTGGTGATGTCGGGAGGGGGCTGCAGGTCCTTGATCTCGATCCGCGCCACCTTGACGCCCCAGGGTCCGGTGGCTTCGTCGATGACGGTGAGAAGCCGGGTGTTGATCTGGTCACGCTGCGAGAGGACCTCGTCCAGTTCCATCGAACCGACCACGGTGCGCAGATTGGTCATGGTGAGCTGGCCGATGGCGTAGTTGAGATTCGCCACCCGATAGGCGGCCGCCGCGGCGTCCATCACCTGGATGAATACGATGGCGTCGACCTGGACGGTGACATTGTCCTTGGTGATCACCTCCTGGCGCGGGACGTCCAGAACCTGCTCCATGACGCTGACTCTGCGCCCGATCGCTTCGACGAACGGCGTCAGCACCACGATTCCCGGCTTCTGGGTCCGCGTGTAGCGCCCGAACCGCTCGATCGTGTACTCGTAGCCCTGAGGGACGATCTTGATCGTGGCGAACGCGAGAACGATCGCCAGCACGAGGGCCGCCAACGGAAAGAACAGAAACCCCATCGCGGCCCTCCGGCTCCAGACGGCCCCGACTCTAGACCCTCGGTAGGCGGCGCGCCATTGCGTTGGCGCGCACTCTAGGCGGCCGCCGGGACCAGCAGGCGCACGGCGTGGATCCGGGCGATCGCCCCCAGTCTCGAATCGAAAGTCGCCAGGGGCGCCCCGCGGCGCAGGCATATCTCCAGATAAGCCGCGTCGTAGGCGGTGATCCGATGGGCGATGGCCAGAGCGAGGGTCCTGCTCAGAGCCAGGCTGGCGGTCTCGGCATCGACGGTGACCGGCCACGCTGCCGCCTCGCGGGCCAGAGCGATGCCGGCGTCTTCGGCGACCGCGCCCTGGCGGATCTGGCGGGCGACGAGGTCCGCGACCTCCAGTCCGAAATGGGCCGGTACGAGGGCTGTCTCTTCGCCGATCCTGGCGATGATCGTCTCGGCGGCCTGGGCCTGCGCCTCTCCCAGCAGGCCGGCCAGGGCTACAGATGCGTCGAGGACGAACATTGCCATGGCCGCGCCTACGTGCCGCCGGGACCGGCGCCCACGATCTCGTCCAACGTCAAGCGCCTTTGGAGTTTCGACCGGAGATCGCGAACACGGGCGAGGCTCTCCTGCTGGCGTCGCGCCAAGGCCTGTTCGTCGCCGGCAGCCGCGTAGGCCACGATTCTGGCCACCGGCCGCCCGTGCTTGGTGACCACGACATCCTCGCCGCTCTGGGCGCGCGCCACTAGTTCGGAGAACCTGTTCTTGGCGTCAAAGAGGCCGAAGGCGCTCATGTTCGCGGCTCATCTGGATGAATCATCCAGAGAGACTAGAAGATCGAATAGCCGCCGTCGATCACAAAGCTGTCACCCGAGTGATAGGCCGAGGCGTCGGACGCCAGATAGACAGCGATGCCGCCGAAATCTTCCGGCACACCCCATCGTCTGGCGGGAACGCGCGGGATCACCTTCTCGGCGAAGACCGGGGATTGTTGCGCCCCGACGGTCATGTCGGTGGCGATCCAGCCAGGCAGGATGGAATTGGCGCGCACCCCGTAGCGCGCATGCTCGACGGCGATGCCCTTGACCATCGAGATCACCGCCCCCTTGGTGGAGGCGTAGGCCTCGTTGCGCGCCGCTCCGGAGATCGCCGAAAGCGAAGAGGTGACGACGATCGAGCCCCCTGGTGCGCCGGCCTGGGCCCGGGCGACCATGTGCCGGCAAGCCTCGCGGCAGGTAAAGAAGGCGCCCTCGAGGTTCACCGACATCACCCTGCGCCAGGTCTCCACCGTCATCTCGGAGAAGGACTTCGCCCCGCCGCCAATCCCGGCGTTGGCGATCACCGTGTCAACCCGGCCCATGGCCTCCGTCGCCTCCCCCATCGCCGCGACCACGGCCGCCTCGTCGGAGACGTCGACCCTCAGGGCCAGCACCCGCCCTCCGTGGGCTTTCAGCTTCTTCTCCGCTTCCTGGTTATGTTCGAAGCTGGTCCCCCAGATCACGACGTCGGCGCCGGCCTGCGCCAGGGCCTGGGCCATGCCCAGCCCGATGCCGCGGTTGCCGCCGGTGACGAGCGCCACCTTTCCGGTCAGGTTGAACGGCGCATAGGTCATGGGCGTCACCTCGCCTTGCTGAGACTGATCGGCGGCCAGAAGTTGGCCTCGGCGCGCCGACGTCAAGAGCTTGGATCGACCGAGGGACCGCCAGACTCAGAAGAGCACCCTCGGGTTCATGATCCGCTTGGGATCCAGTGCGGCGCGGATGGCGCGCTGGGCCTCCAGCTCCACCGAACTCTTGTAGGAGGCCGCCTCGGCGGTCTTCATGGTCCCAAGCCCGTGCTCGGCGCTGATCGAGCCGCCCAAGGACATGACAAGATCATGGACGATGTGTGCCCCCTCGTCTCGGCGCGCCAGGTGAGCCTTCGCCCCGCCCCCCGCGGGAGCCAGGACGTCGAAATGGATGTTGCCATCGCCCGCGTGTCCGAAGGCGTCGATCCGCACCCCGGGGAAGCGGGCCTCCAGCGCCGCGCTCGCCTCTTCGATGAAGCGCGCAATCTCCGAGATCGGGACCGAGACGTCGTGCTTCCAGGCGGGGCCTTCGGGTTTCTGGGCTGCCGATTGGCCCTCGCGCAGGGCCCAGAACCCCCGCGCCTGCGCCTCGTTCTGGGCAATCGAGGCGTCGAGAATCAACCCCTCCTCGAGGCCGGCCGTGAGAAGCCTCTCCATCGCCGTCTCGGCCAAACCGCTCTGGGCGGCCGCCGTTTCGATGAGCACGCACCACGGCGGCCGGCTCTCCAGCGGCTCGCGGATTTTCGGCAGATGCCGGACCGCGAGTTCGACGCCCAGCCTGCAGATGAGCTCGAAAGCTTCGACCGTCTCGCCGGTCTCGGTCTTGGCGCGCTCGAGTAGACGCACCGCGGCAGCGACGCTTCCGCAGCCCGCGAAGGCTACGGCGCGCGAGACGGGAATCGGAAACAGCTTCAGCGACGCCGCGGTGACGACGCCCAGGGTGCCCTCCGCTCCGATCAGAAGCTGCTTGAGGTCATAGCCGGTGTTGTCCTTGCGAAGACGCTTGAGACCATTCCAGATCTTCCCGTTCGGCAGGACCGCCTCCACTCCCAGGACCAGATCGCGCATCGTTCCGTAGCGCAGCACCGCGGTGCCGCCGGCGTTGGTGGAAACGAGGCCGCCAATGGTCGCCGAGCCCTCGGATGCCAGGCTCAGGGGAAAGCGTCGGCCAACCCCGAGGGCCGCCTCGTGCGCCTGAGCCAGGGTGACGCCGGCCTCGGCCACCAGGACGTCGTCGGTGGGGTCGACATCGCGCACCGCCCGCAGCCGCTCGGTCGAGAGCAGGATCTCGCCATCGGGAATCTGGCCGCCGACAAGGCCGGTGTTGCCGCCTTGCGGCGTGATCGCGACTCCCGCCTGCGCGCAGATGGCGACCACGGCCGCGACATCCTTGGTCGATCCCGGCAGCGCCAGGAACGGCGTCGTCCCGCTCCACCGGTCGCGCCACTCCACGAGCTTGGGCGCCAGGCGCTCTGGATCCTGGCTCCAGCCTTTCTCCCCCAGGCTCGCCTTCAATCGCGCGATGACCGCATCCATGAGCTCAGGATAGACCAAGCAGGAGGCCGCGTGTCGAGGATCAGCCGACCTGGCCGGCGGCGCGTCTGAGGCGGTCATTGATCGCTTCGCCCAGACCTCGCGCCGGAATGGGCGCGACCGCGATGGCGGTTGGCGCGAGGGCGTCGGCGGCGCGAAGATAGCTGAAGAGATTGGCCGCCGCCTCGGCGAGATCACCGCTGGCGCTCAGGTTGAAACCGGTCGTTCCGGGCGGGACCGGACCGAAGGCGAGGAAGGCCTCGCCGACCCTCGGCGCGGTGGCGTCGAGGCGCATCGCCGAGGCTGGCGCGTAGTGGCGGGCCAGGCGGCCGGGCGAGCGATGCGCATCGGCGCCGGCCTCAGCCTCGGTCAGGGGTCCGATCACCGCCTCCAGGTCGTCGCGGGTAACGGCGCCCGGCCGCAGAAGGCGGGGCGGTCCCCCCAGCATCGCCACCACGGTGGATTCAAGTCCGATCTCGCAGCGGCCGCCATCGATCGCGGCGTCGGCCGCCTCCCCCGTCTCGGCGAGGGCGTCGGCGAAAGTCGTGGGGCTGGGTCGTCCCGACCGGTTGGCCGAAGGCGCGACGACAGCGCCACCGAACGCCTCGAGCACGGCCCGGGCCGCTGGATGGCGGGGCGATCTCACCGCGACGGAGTCGAGGCCGGCGCGGGCCAGGTCGCAAACCAGCCCTTCTGGCCCCACCGGAGCGACGATCGTGAGCGGGCCGGGCCAGAACGCCTCGGCGAGCCGCATAGCTTCCACATCCATCCGCGCAACCCTGGCGGCGAGGCCGACGTCGCTCACGTGGGCGATCAGCGGATTGAAGGCCGGGCGGCCCTTCGCCGCGTAGAGTTTGGCGACAGCGCCAGGGTTCGAGGCGTCCGCCGCCAGTCCGTAGACGGTCTCGGTGGGCAGAATCACGAGGCCGCCGACGACGAGCGCCCGGACGGCCTCGCCTACCTCGCTCTCCGTCCCCGACCACTCACTTCGCATCACCGTAACCTCACCCCGGCCTCAAGGAGAGGCTGGAGGCCCTCTCGATTTGCTCTAGATAGGATCATTGGGCTTCAGGGTTTCGTCATGACTTACAAGGCGCCGGTCCGGGACATCGTCTTCGCCCTCGCCGAGGCGGCGGATTTCGGCCGGCTCGCTGGTCACTACCCGGGGACAGACGACGAAACCGTATCAGCGATCCTCGAGGGCGCGGGCGCCTTCGCGGCCGATGTCCTGGCGCCGCTCAACCGACCCGGCGATATCGCCGGCGCCACTCTCGAGAACGGACAGGTTCGCACCGCGCCCGGCTTCGCCGAAGCCTACCGAAGGTTCAGCGAGGGCGGTTGGAACGGGCTCGCCGCCGACCCCGCCTATGGCGGCCAGGGTCTGCCCAAGGCCCTGGAGATCGCCGTCTTCGAGATGGTGCAGGCCGCCAATATGGCCTTCGGCCTTTGCCCGATGCTCACCCAGGCGGCGATCGAGGCCCTCGCCGCTCGCGGCTCCGAACGCCAGCGGACGCTCTATCTGCCGCGGCTTGTCTCGGGAGAGTGGACCGGGACGATGAATCTCACCGAGCCGCAGGCCGGCTCCGACCTCGGGGCTATCGCCATGCGCGCGGCGCCCGACGGCGAGGGCGGCTACGCGCTGACGGGCCAAAAGATCTTCATCACCTGGGGCGATCACGACGTCGCCGAGAACATAGTGCACATGGTGCTGGCGCGGACGCCTGACGCGCCGCCCGGATCGCGCGGACTCTCCCTCTTCCTCGCCAGTAAGCGTCTGGTTGGGGAAGATGGCGCACTGGGCGAAGCGAACAAGCTCTCAGCGGTCAGCATCGAGCACAAACTCGGTGTCCACGCCTCTCCAACCTGCGTGATGCAGTTCGAAGGTGCGAAAGCCGAGCTCGTGGGCGCGCCCAATCAGGGCTTGGCTGCGATGTTCGTGATGATGAACGCCGCCCGACTGCAAGTGGGGGTCCAGGGCGTTGGCGTAGCCGAGCGGGCCTTCCAGCAGGCCCTCGCCTTTTCATTGGAACGCAAACAAGGCCGTTCGGCCTGGACCGGCGCCCTGCCGACGCCGATCTACGATCACCCCGACGTCCGCCGCACTCTGATGCTGATGAAAGCCAGAATCGAAGCGGCCAGGGCCATCTGCCTGTCGACAGCCGTCGCGACCGACCTGGTCAGGCTCGCCGGCAACCCGGTCGACCGCGACGCGGCGTCGCTTCGCCATGAGCTGCTGACCCCGATCGCCAAAGCCTGGTCGACCGACATGGCCGTGGAGGTCGCTTCCATGGGCATTCAGGTCCATGGGGGGATGGGATTCATCGAGGAGACAGGCGCGGCGCAGCACTATCGGGACGCCCGGATCCTGCCGATCTACGAGGGCGCCAACGGAATCCAAGCGATCGACCTGATGGGTCGAAAGCTGGCCCTGGGCAAGGGTCAGGCGGTGCGCGAACTGGTCGCAGATATAGTCCCGACCGCCGCGGCGCTGAAGAGCGCCGACGATGCCTGGCTGCACACCATTGGCGCAAACCTGGAAGCGGGCCTCGCCGCCGTCCAGGCGGCCACGGGTTGGCTGATAGAGCGCCGCGGACACGCCCAGCCAGACGCCCTGGCCGGAGCGACGCCCTACATGAAACTCCTGGGGGATGTGGTCGGGGGCTGGATGCTGGGCAAGGAGGCCCTCGCCGCTTCGGCTCGACTGACGAGCCAGGAGGGCCCCGCGGACTACTGGCGCACCAGGATCGCCCTGGCGCGGGTTTTCGCCCAGCAGATATTGAGCCAGAGCCCCGGCCTCGCCCAGGCCGTCACCCAGGGCGCGGTCGACCTCTATCGGGCCACGCCGGCTTCACTGGGGGCGTAGCGACGGCGGGCCGCCAGCATCAGAGCTGGGCTAGCATGTATTCGGCCGAGGACACCTTGAATTCGCCGCCTTGCTCGATGTTGACTTCCTTGACCACGCCGTCGTCCACAACCAGCGAATAGCGCTGCGAACGCGGACCCATTCCGAATCGGCTCGCGTCTAGTTCGAGGCCGACGGCGCGGGTGAAATCGCCGTTGCCGTCGGCGAGCATCAGCACGTCCTCGCCCACGTTCTGGTTCTCGCCCCATGCCTTCATGACAAAGACATCGTTGACCGAGACGCAGGCGATGGTGTCGATCCCCTTGGCCTTGAGCTCGGCCGCGTGAGTCTTGAATCCTGGCAGGTGTTTGGCCGAGCAAGTGGGGGTGAAGGCGCCAGGCACCGCGAACAGGGCGACTTTCTTGCCCTTGAACATATCCTGGCTCTTGACCGGCGTGGGGCCGTCGGGACCGAAGCGGGTCAGGGTGACGTCCGGAATCTTGTCGCCAACTTTGATCGCCATGACGCTTTTCTCTCCTTTGGAGCGGGCTCCCGTGCAGATAGAGCCGTCAATAGGTCCCGCCAAGGGTCTCGCGGCAGGTTCGGGCTTGAATCGTTTCGGATCACGGCCAATCTTCCCCCCATGTCCCAGAGTTCAGGCCCATGGCTCGCCGGTCGCCTCCTCGCGGCCATGCCGGGTATCGAGGACCCCCGCTTCGAACGCGCCGTCGTGTTCCTATGCGCTCACGACGCCGAGCACGCGATGGGCCTGACCGTGAACCGGCCAGTCGAGGGGCTGACGGTGTCACATCTGCTCACCCGGCTTGGGGTAACCCCGTCAAAGGAAGGCCCAACGGACTTGGTGCTGATGGGAGGACCGGCCGAGCCCGAGCGCGGATTTGTCCTCCACACCGACGACTATAGCAACAACGCGTCCAGCATCGCCGTCGGCAAGGGGGTCCTCCTCACGGCCACGCGAGAAGTGCTCGAAGCCATCGCCGAGCCGGAGGGGCCGCCGCGCCGCTCCGTCATGGCGCTGGGGTACGCCACTTGGTATGCAGGCCAACTCGAACGCGAGATACGGGAGAACGTCTGGCTGACGTGCGAGGCGGACGAAGCCCTGATCTTCGATGACGATCACGCACACAAATGGTCGCGCGCCCTGGCCAAGATCGGCGTGTCGGCCGAACACCTATCGGCGCAGGCAGGCCGCGCCTGAACTCGCCGATGCTCAGCCCGCCGACTTGAGCGGCGCGGCGCCGTCGACGTAGCTCTCGTTCAGATAGACCTCGGCTTCCTGCGCCGACAACGCCGGGGCGTAGCCGAAGCCTTGGCCGTAGTCGCAGCCTATGTCGAGGAGCTGGCGGGCCATGGCGGCGTCCTCGACCCCCTCGGCCACGACCTCCAGGTCGAGATCCTGACCAAGCTTGATCACCGAGCGCACGATCTTCGCCGAACCCTCATTGGTGGCCATGGTGCGCACGAAATACCGGTCGATCTTCAGGGTGTCGAATGGCAGACGGGTAAGATAGGAGAGCGAGGAGAATCCGGTTCCGAAGTCGTCCAACGCCAAGCCGGCGCCGGCGTCGCGCAAGGCCCTTAGTATCACCGCCGCGTGCTCGGGGTCGCGCATGATGTCGCCCTCGGTAATCTCCAGTTTGAGGGCGCCCTTTGGGAGATCGTAGCGGCTGACCAGGGCCGCTACCTCGTCGATCAGCCCTTCGCGGTCTATCTCGCCGGTTGAGAGGTTGACCGAGATCGACATGTCCACCGCCGATGGATGCGCCCGGCGCCAGTCACGCAGCTGGCGGGCGGCTGCGCGCATCATATAGGCGCCCAACTCCGCCATCAGGCCAAGTTCGCTCATGACGTCGAGAAAGGCGTCGGGCGTCAGGAGTCCTTTGCGGGGATGACGCCACCGGGCCAGGGCCTCGAAACCCGAGAGCGCACCTGTCGAAAGGCGGACCACGGGCTGGAAGAAACATTCGATCTCATTGCGCCCGATAGCCCCACGAAGATCCGACTCCACGACCAGGCGAGAGAGACCATCGGCTTCCTCGCTGGGGCCAAACGCAACGCCGCCGCCACGCCCGGCGAGCTTGGCCGTTTCCAGCGATGATTGGGCGCTGCGCATCACCGCCTCGGAGTCCGGCGCGCCGAGACCCCCGCTCACGCGCACCTGCCCGGTGGAAAGCGCGGGGAAGATATCGAAGCCGCCCACTCGCAAAGGGCGCTCGAGGGCGGATCGAAGGGCGGCGGCGGGATCGCCGTCGCCCGCGGGGAGCATGACCGCGAACTCGTCATCGCCGATGCGTCCGGTCGCGGCCTGCTGCGGGAAGGCGGCGGCGAGTCTCGAGCTCAGCGCCACCAGGACGAGATCGGCGTTCTTGAGGCCCAGAGCCTCATTGAGCCGTCGAAACCGGTTCAGATCGGCGACAACGATATCGTGTTGACCGCGAATGGCCAGCCTTCGCTGGATTTCCTCGAGGAAGCCGCCTCGATCGAGGAGACCCGTAAGCGCGTCGGTGCGCGCCGTCGCGAGAGACCGTTCGGCTACCGCGACGCCTGCCGCTCTCACGCCCTCCTCCAGCCACACGCCACGCCAGACCGAACCGGGCGCCGATCTGAATCGAACGCGGGCCCCGATCTGGACGCCCGGTTCGCGGACGCTCAAGACATCATCGATGGCTGCACGGTCTTGAGGGATGACCAAAGCGCGGATCGCCGCCGATGGGCATTCCGGCGAAAGCTTAGCCAGACCAAGGGCATGCGCAGCGCCAGTGAGGCGCAGGCGATCGGATCCAGGCTCCCATAACCACAGGACGGCGTCGGAGGCGCCCAGCGCCTCGATCACCGCCTCCGCCTCCCAGACCAGGCGTGACCCCATCGCGATCCTCAGGTCCGGGCCGGATCAAACCAGCACGTCCTCGTGTCGGTGCTCGCTGGCGGGCGCCGGCGAGATCAAGCCAAACAGCAGATGATCTCGCCAAATACCGTTAATTCTCAGATAAGCACGGGCAAGTCCTTCCTGCCGGAAGCCCGCCTTGAGGAGAACGCCGCGAGATGCTTCGTTGGTGGGAATGCAGGCCGCCTCGACCCGGTGCAACCTCAGGCGCCCGAAACAGAACGTCGTTACCGCCATCACCGCGGCCAGGGTGTGGCCCCGCCGGGCGAACGGCTCGCCGATCCAATAGCCGATCTGGGCCATCTGGGCGACGCCCCGGCGAACATTGGAAACGGTCATCCCTCCAACCATGATCCCGTCCGACTGGCGAAAGACCAGGAACGGATAGGCGATCCCGCGCTCGATATCCTGGGAATAGGCCGCGAGCCTGCGTCGCCAGGCGGCCCTGGTGAGATCGTCTGCCGGCCAGATGGGCTCCCATGGCTGGAGAAACTTTCTCGAGCCGGCCCGCAGCGCCTCCCACTCGGCGAAGTCGGAGCTCCGGTGCGGCCGCAGGCGGACCCCATCGCCTTCGAGTCGAAACTCGTGATCCTGGCCGATCCAGTCCAGCAGCGCCATGAACGCGATCTTGAGCCGACCTCCGGCGCTGGCCAAGAGCCTTCAGGCGAACAATGCCTCTTGAAATCGTCTTGGAACGTCGTGCGCCCCTTTGGGACCGAGCACTGCGACGGCGCAGAGCCCGGGCGAAAGAACGCGGGCGGCGAGCGCGGCGATCTCCGCCGGACCGACCGCGTCGATCAGCTCGGCGATCTCGGCCGGAGGGAGCAGCCGGCCAAAAGTCAGTCGTTGGGCCGCTGCCTGTTCCGCGCGGGCGATGAGCGACTCCTGGCTCATGAACAAAGACGCCTTGAGCTGGGCCTTGGCGCGGGACAGTTCGTCCGGTTCGGTCCTCCGGGACAGAGCGAGAACCTCGGCCGCCACCACCTTGGCCAAACGCCCCGCGTCCTGGGCCGCGCACCCCGCGTAGACGCCGAGCATTCCTCCATCGGCGTAGACCTCGGCGAAGGCGTCGATCGCGTAGGCCAGTCCCAGACGCTCGCGCGCCTCCTGGAACAGACGCGAGGACATCCCCCCGCCAAGAACTTCGGCGAAGATGCGCAGGGCGAAATGGTCCTCATCGCCGACACCCGGCCCCGGGAGGGCGAAAACAAGATGCGCCTGCTGGAGCCTGCGCCGTTCGACCGCGAAGCCGCCGGTGAACACGGCCCGCTGGGCGAGGGGTCCTACGGAAGGCGGCGCGACGCCGAAGAGGCGTTCGGCGAGGATAAGGAACTCGTCTTCATCGACCGCCCCCGCGACGCTGACGACGACGCGATCGGAAGCGTAGAGGGCGGCCCGCCAGGCCTCGAGCGCCGCCGGACTGGCCTCGGCGATCGACGCCTCGGAGCCCAGCACCGGCCTGCCGAGCGCCTGGCCGGCAAAGGCGGCGGCCTGGCCCAATTCGAACACCTGGTCGTCGGGGGCGTCGGTCGCCTCCGCGATTTCCTGGCCGATCACCCGTTTTTCCCGCTCCAGGTCGTCGGCGTCGAGTCTGGGCCGTAGGAGAAGGTCTGCGACCACTTCCAATCCCACGGGTAGGCCCCCCTTAAGGGTGCGGACCTGGAAGCTGGTGCGTTCATAGCCGGTGGCGGCGTTGATCTGCCCGCCTTCCCGTTCGATCGCCTCGACGATCTCGGTGGCGGAACGTTGGCCGGCACCCTTGAATACCATGTGTTCGAGCAGGTGCGACCAGCCGTTGCGGTCATCGTCCTCGAAACGCGCGCCGCGCCCGGCGACGACACTCACGGCGAGGGTCTCGAATCCGGGCGCGGCGTCGCAGATCAGGGTGATCCCATTGGCGAGAACGTGAACGCGCGAAGCGCGCCCTGTTGGGGCGTTCATGCCGCAGCCGCCCGCACATAGGCCTTCACGGCCTCCAGTTCGGCCGGCAGACGATCGAACGCTTCCGGCAGTGTCTCCAGCCGCTTGATCCGCGGGGGCGGCGGCGGATCTATACCGGTGGCGGACCGGACCGCCTGGGGGAACTTCGCAGCGTGGGCGGTGGACAGCACGACTACCGGGGTGCGCGAATCCCGAGCGGGATCGGCCTGGGCGCTGGCGAGGGCGACGGCGGTGTGGGGATCGACAATGACGCCGCTCCCCTCGAAGGTTGCGCGCATCGTCGCCAGCGTCTGGGCCTCGGTGATCGCGACCCCACCCAACAGTTCACGCATGCGGCGGTGGGTCGGAGGCGGAATGTCCACCGATCCACTGGCGGCAAAAGCGCGAAAGGCGACGGCGGTGTCGTTGGCGTTGCGGCCGCTGCACTCGAACCAGAACCGTTCGAAATTCGAAGCGACCTGGATGTCCATCGCCGGACTCAACGTGGCCTTGGTCGACCCGCGTTGATAGCGGCCTGCTTCCAGGGCCCTGGCGACGATGTCATTGCTGTTGGTGGCGACCACCAGCCGCTCCACTGGCAAGCCCATGGCGGTGGCGGCGTAGCCGGCGTAGGCATCCCCGAAATTGCCGGTGGGGACGGCGAAGGTCACCGGTCTTTCGGGCGAGCCGAGGGCGGCGGCGGCGGTGAAATAGTAGACCGTCTGGGCGACGATCCGCGCCAGGTTGATCGAGTTGACGGCGGCGAGACCGGCATTGGCGAAGGTCCGGTCGGCGAGGATCGACTTCAGGAGCGCCTGACAGTCGTCGAAGTCGCCATCGACGGCGGCGACGTGGATGTTGGCGTCACCGGACGTCGTCATGAACCGTCGCTGGCGCTCGGAGATCCGGTTCTCCGGAAAGAGGATCACCAGGCGGATCGAATCCAAGCCGCGAAAAGCCTCCACCGCCGCTCCCCCGGTGTCACCCGAGGTCGCGCAGACGATTGTCGCGGTGCTGCCGTTGGCGACCAGGACATGATCGTAAAGACGGGCCAGCAGCTGCATGGCGATGTCTTTGAACGCCAGGCTCGGGCCGTGGAACAGTTCGAGGAGGAACAAGCCCGGGGCCAGCTGGACGAGCGGCGCCACCGCCGGATGGTCAAAGCCGGCGTAGGCTTCCTCGCACAGGCGCTCGACGACACCGGAGGCCAGATCGCCGTCGGTGAAGAGCTTCAAGATGGCGGTCGCGACTTCGGCGTAAGGGCGGCCGGCGAAGCCCGCGATGTCATGGCGTGGGATCCTGGGCCAGCCCTTAGGGACGTAGAGACCCCCGTCCGGGGCGAGTCCGCCGAGCATCGCGTCGATGAAGCCGACGTCCGGCGCCCCGCCACGGGTGGAGACGCAGATCACGAGTCGACCAGCCTGCGGCGGATCATCCCGACCGTGACGCCGACAAGAGCCGCCGCCAGGCCGAACCAGGTCAAGGCGTAGCCGAGATGGTTGTTCGGGATGTCCTGCGGGAGCGCCGCCGGCGCGACGCCGGGAGGCGCCGGTTGTTCTGATTCCACCGCGACTAGATAGGGCGCGGGATGAGCCACGCCATTCAGATGTGCGAGCGCCACGATGGCCTTCGCGTCGACGATGCGAACCACGATCGCCCCGTCTTGGCGCTGAAGGGCGGCGCTATCCAGAAGAGTCGTGGCGCCCGGCGCCCTCAGAATACCGATTGCTTCGGCCGGATCGGAAAACAGCTTCGGCCGCGGCGCCATCAGGCCGGTGAACGCCTCGACGACACCCCGGTCCAGGAGGACGCCGTCAAAAGGCGGGATGGCGGCGTCGCAAAACGCCATCAGTCTCCACGCGACCTCGCCTTGGCGCAGGGCGTACCGATAGATCGGTTGGGATGTTTGCGATCGCGGCAGGCAGGTCACGCTCACTCGCCGGAATTCCGCGGAACCGGCGGCCGCACGGAGTACGTCCGCAAGAGGCC
>Ga0302325_10008132_pt1 | contig 23115 bp, 20 predicted proteins | sample Palsa_T0_2_FD_201948 | JGI IMG/M metagenome (GOLD analysis project Ga0302325, IMG submission 201948) | Peat permafrost microbial communities from Stordalen Mire near Abisko, Sweden - Palsa_T0_2 | ecosystem: Environmental > Terrestrial > Soil > Palsa > Peat permafrost | place: Sweden: Abisko... | reverse complement strand
TATCCGACCCGCGCCTCTTTGGGCAGCGACCAGAATACTTCGAGTTCGCCTTGCGGTCCGGCGACGGGAAGCTGTTTGAGGAGGCCTGACGAGTTGGCTTGCTTGAGCGCGTTGATCAGATCCTCGCCTTGCACCATCAGGATGAGTACGTCCGGCTTCGCGCTCAGCACCTTGGTCAAGTAAGCGCTGAAATCGGTCGTGCCGAGCGGCGTCAAGTCCGTTCCGACGATCTGGACGCCGAGCTTCGATTGCATGTCTTGATAGCCGGTCAGCAGCGCGTGACCGAAAGAATAGTCCGGCGTGATGAAGTACCACTTCTTGCCGAACTTTTTTTCGATCGAATACCCGGTCGCATGGGTTTCCATCCAGGTGCTGTGGCAGGTCCGGTACGTCGTCCAGTGACATTCGGCGCCCGTCACCTGATCGGCGTGACCGCCCGAATCGATGTAGGGAATCTTGTTCTCGAGCGCTACCCCGCTGGTCGCCATCGAGACGGCGCTGTTCACGGTTCCCATCAGCGCCACGACGTTGTCGACCTGGATCAGCTTGCGCGCTTTCTCGACGGCCGTGCCGGGATTGTTCGCATTGTCTTCGACGACGAGTTCGACCTGACGGCCGAGCACGCCGCCGGCCTTGTTGCGATCCGCGACCGCCATGCGCATTCCGTTGACCTCGTTGCGCGCCGGGTAGGCGTAGACGCCCGTCAGTTCCTCGCTGACGCCGATCTTCAGCGTGTCGGCCGAGCGGCCGAGGTTCGGAATGAATACCGGGATGCCGGCGGCGGCGACGGCGGATCCCCGCAGGAACGTCAGGCGGTCGAGACGTGATCGCGACAAGACGACTTCTCCTTCGCTCAGTTGCAGGGCGGCGTTGTCGAGCGCCCCGGGTGGCAGCAAAAACTTCCTTGCGATAAACGTCGCTGCAAAGGCAGCCGTTTCCCTCCGTGGGAGACGCGGGATGAGCCGTGGAGCGTCCGGGCCTGCTCCTGGCACGGGGCGAGCCCGCTCGCTATGGGCGGTTCGTGGGAAGCGTGAACGACGTTCCGGCGCTGCCTTCACTCCAGCGCACCGTCGTCGTCTTGAGCCGCGTGTAGAACGAGACGCCGTCGGGGCCGTAGACGTTGTGGCCGCCGAAGAAGGAGTTTTTCCATCCCCCGAAGCTGTGGAACGCCGCCGGTACCGGGATCGGGACGTTGACGCCGACCATGCCCGGGGCAGCTTGGTGCGAGAACGTTCGAGCCGCGCGGCCGTCGTTCGTGAAGATCGCGGCACCGTTGGCCAGCTCGTGACCGTTGACGAGCGCTAGCGCCTCTGCGAGCGAACTCGAGCGCACGACGGCGAGCACCGGGCCAAAGATCTCTTCGCGGTAGATGCTCATCGTGGGCGTGACGCGATCGAAGATCGTCGGACCGAGAAAGAAGCCCTCGCCCGCGGTGCGCGCCGGGTGCTCGCGCCCGTCGAGCACGAGGCCGGCGCCCTCGCGAACGCCCGCCTCGACGTATGCGATGACGCGTTCGCGGTGCTCGCCCGTGACGAGCGGTCCCATCTGCGTGCCCTCGGCGCGCCCGTCGCCAACGACCAGCTGCGCAGCCTTGGCGCGCAGGACATCGATCAGCGCGTCGGCCGTTTCGTCGCCGACGGGAACGGCAACCGAGATTGCCATGCAGCGCTCGCCGGCGGATCCAAAGGCGGCCCCTATCAGCGCGTCCGCCGCCGCCTCGATATCCGCGTCCGGCATGACGACCAGGTGGTTCTTGGCGCCGCCCAGCGCTTGCACGCGCTTTCCCGCCGCCGAGGCGCGCGCGTACACCGCGCGAGCAATCGGCGTCGATCCGACAAAGCTGACGGCCTTGACGCCGGGATGATCGAGCAGCGCTTCCACGGCCACAGAGCCCCCCGTCACGACGTTGAAGACGCCGCCCGGTAGGCCACAATCGTTCAAGAGATTCGCCAGCTCGAGCGCGAGCGACGGATCCCTCTCGCTCGGTTTGAGAACGAACGTGTTTCCACAGGCCAGCGCCAGCGGAAACATCCACAACGGCACCATCGCCGGGAAGTTGAAGGGCGTGATCCCGGCGCAGACCCCAAGCGGCTGGCGAACCGAGTAACTATCGACGTCCCGGGCGACCTGCTCGGTCGCTTCGCCTTTGAGCAGATGTGGAATCCCGCACGCAAATTCGACCACCTCGATACCGCGCTGCAGTTCGGCGCGCGCATCCTCGAGCGTCTTGCCGTGCTCGGCGGTCACGATCGACGCCAGTTTCGCCGCGTTCTCGAGCAGCGCGGCACGAAAGGCGAACATCGTGGCGGCGCGGCGCGCCGGCGGCGTCTCGGACCAGCCCGGAAACGCGGCGCTTGCGGCGGCGACGGCGCGTGCAACGTCGGCGGCAGTTCCCCCAACCGCGTAACGCGCGACGGTCCCGCGGGCGGGATCGTACACCGGCGAGCGCCCGTCCCCGTCCGAGTCGGCGACTCGGCCGCCGATGAAATGGGCCACGACCGGGACGCTCCCGGCGCTGCGATGTTGGGCGGCCGGCGCGACTGCCATGCGCCTACGGATTAACCACCTAAGGCGGCGCTACCGGTACGCGTTCTGCATCGCGACGAAATCGCTCTTGTGCGCCTGAAGGTCGAGTGAGATGAGCGGTGCGGCCGGCAGGCGCATGAGGCTCTCGAGCGTCGGACGTGCATCGCGGTACAGTACGCCGAGCGGGATCTTTCCCTCGGCGAGCAATGCGTTGAAGGCTGCCGAACGGTTGCCGGCATCGTAGCCGGCGGTCTCGTCGACGTAGTACGTGTTCTCCTTGAACCACGCATAGGTGTTGATTTTGTTGTAGGTGACGCAGGGCGACATCACTTCGACGATCGAGAAGCCATCGTGTTCGACCGCGATTTTGATCAGGTCGACGAGCTTCTTCGGATGCGCCGAAAAGCCGCGCGCGAGAAACGAACCGCCCGCCGCGAGCGCCACCGCGAGACCGTTGATCGGTGCGTCCGGATTACCTTGCGGCGAGGTTCCCGTCACGTAACCGGTGGCGCTGGTCGGCGACGACTGGCCCTTGGTGAGGCCGTAGGTTTGGTTGTCCATCACGATGTAGGTGACGTTCGGGTTGCGCCGCACGGCGTGCAAGAAATGACCCGCACCGATCGCGTAGCCGTCGCCGTCGCCGCCGGCCGCGATCACGGTGAGATCGTGGTTCGCGAGTTTGACCGCAGTTGCGACCGGCAGCGCGCGGCCGTGGACGCCGTGAAACGCGTACGAATGCAAGTAGCCGGAGATCTTGCCACTGCAACCGATACCCGATACGAAGGCAACGTCCTTGGGCTGTTTGCCGAGTTCCGCCAGCGCCTGCTTCAGCGCCGACAGCACGCCGTAGTCGCCGCATCCCGCGCACCACCACGACGGCGTCGCGGTTGCGAATTCCTTCGGACTCATGACCGCCATCAGCGTTTCACCCGCACGGCTTGGCGCCCGGCGCCGGGCGAGTCGCCCGGGCCACGCAACAGCGCGCGACGCTCGACCGCTTCGATGATCTCGATCGGGCGGAAGGGTTTTCCATCGTACTTGTTCACCAAATGCATCCGATCGAGCGGTCCCGTGACGTAGCGTATCAAGCGCTCCAACTGCCCCGATTGATTGTTCTCAACGACGAAGATGTGCTTCGCCCCGGCCGCGAACGCCGCGACCTCCGCCTCGGGAAACGGCCACAGCGTGCGAAACTCGAAGAACCGTACCGGCACTCCCTGGCGACCGAGGCGGTCGAGTGCCTCGACGATCGGCCCGCGGTTGCTGCCATACCCGAAGATCGCGATTTCCGCTGCCGGGTCGCCGTGCTCGATCGCCTCCGGTAGGTCGGCCTTCATCGAGACGAGCTTGCCCAAGCGCTTGTCCATCATCCGCGTGCGGTTGCGGCTGTTCTCCGTGATGACGCCGGCCGGGCTGTGTTCGGAACCGGCCGCGAGGTGCATCCCGCCCTCGACGCCGGGAATCGTACGCGGCGACACGCCGTTTGCGGTCAGCGCGAAGCGTTCGTACTCTCCGAAGACGACCGGCTCGGTCACGAGTTCGCCCCGGTCGACGCGAACCTTGGACACGTCGAGCAACGGCAGCGTCGCTTTGCTTTGGCACAGTGCTTGCTCCGTCAGCACGAACACCGGGCACTGATACTTCTCGGCGATATCGAACGCGCGCGCGGTCAGATAGAACGAGTCTTCGACGGTGCCGGGCGCGAGCACGACCCGCGGAATCTCACCGTGCCCGCTGAAGATCAGGTGATTCAGATTCGACTGCTCGGTCTTGGTCGGCATGCCGGTCGACGGTCCCGTGCGCGCGCACTCCACCACGACCACCGGAATCTCGAGTACGCCGGCCAGGCCGATCGCCTCGGTCATCAACGCTTGCCCCGGCCCCGAGGTCGCGGTCATCGACCGCACGCCCGTAAACGCCGCACCGAGCACCATGTTGATCGCCGCCAGCTCGTCTTCGGCCTGCAGCGCGACGCCGCCGTACTTTGGCAAATGCTTCGCCATCCACTCGAGCACGTCGGTTGCCGGCGTGATCGGATAACCGGCCATGAACCGGCACCCGGCCACGAGCGCGCCGTAGGCGATCGCGTCGTTGCCCATCATCAAGAGCCGGTCGCCGTCAGGCCGCGCCTCGAGCGCGTAGCCGCTCGGCCATTCGCCGAAATGCTTTTCGACGTACGCTTCGCCGGCCTCGATCGCGCGGATGTTGAGGTCGAGGACCTTCTCGCCCTTGCGCTGATAAACGCCGGTCACGTCGTGGCGCACGATCGCCGGGTCCATGCCGATCAACTTCGCCAGCACGCCGAGCGAGATCGTGTTGCGGACGAGCCCGAGCCCCATCTCTTCCTTGGCGATCTTCTCGAGCGGCACGTCGTACCAGGTGACGTCGCCCCGCCGCAGCTGTTCCGGAACGCTTTCGGAGCTGCTGTCGAACACGACGAAGCCGCCCGGCCGCAGCTCGTCGACGTGCGCTTGGACCGCCTCGAGATCGAAGGCGACCAAGCCGTCGACTGCGTCGGCCATGCCGTAGTTCGGCCGTTCGCCGGCCCGAATCACGTAGTTCGTGTGGCCGCCGCGAATGCGTGAGGGAAAGTCCTTATAGGTGTAGACTTCCAGCCCCATCCGCTTGAAGACGCCGGCGATCAAATCGCCGGTGGTCAGGCTGCCGTCGCCGGCTTGCCCGCCGAACATGATCTCGATATCGTTGAGGATCACCATGCCTCCGAAAGGCGCGCCGAAGCTTTTCTTCAGACCTTTCCAAAGGATAGGGGATTGACCTCGCAGGCCATATGACAACGGTCGCCGACGGCCGGCCCTACCTCGTCTCTTCGATCAGGTCGAGCGCGCGTTTCATCGTGTCCTGATAGGCCAGGTTGCGCTGGTCGATCGAGGCGCGATCGGTCCGGACTTGCAGCGTGACGTTGGCGACGAGTTCGTAAAACGCCGACGACGGCAGGGTGAGCCGGCCGACGATCATGCGTTTCTCGTCCAGTTCGGCGGCGCCGTCGCCGGGCGTATCGGCCAGCGACGCGTGGCCCGGTATCGTCTTGAAGAATTCGAGGGTGACCGAGGTCACGCTGAAGAGCACGTTCGCCACGCCGTCGGCGTCGAGGCTCGGCACGTTGTCCGGCTCGTTGAAGTGCACGCTCTGTGAACGGTACATCTGCGGCTCGGCAATCTTATGCTTGGTGTCCATGAAACGATGCCAACTTTCTGGGGCCGTGATCGAGCTAGGGAGCCTCTCCAGGTTTCCCCACGGGGTCGTCCTCGAAACTACTGCGAACGCCGCCCGGTGCCTTGCTCAGAGTAGGAACTTGCGCATCACCGCAACGTCCAATTTCCAGGTGTGTTGCGGCAGGATCGCCTCGACCTTGTAGCCGCACGCCTCGAAAAACGCCCTGGCCGGCAGCGCCGCAGGCGCCTCGAGCGTCATCTTGTGGCAATTGTAATAATTTCCAAGCACTTCGGCTCGCTCGAGCAGGGCCCGGCCGATCCCGGCGCGCCGCCGTTCGGGGGCCACGATCAGCGAGTCCACGTGGGCCAGGGAAGCCGCGATCCGCAGGCCGAGTACCCCGACTACCGCGCCGCCGAGCGTGGCCGCGAACTCGTGCCGCTGCTCGTGCCAGATGACGCGAAAGTTCCACTCCGTCGAGAGCGCCTCGCGCTCGTGCGCGCGCCGAAAGTCCGCGGTGCGTTCGGGCTGAACTGCTTCGATTTCGAAGCTGGCCTCAGGCACCGCCGGCCGCAGCAACCTCCGTGGCCACGTCGAGCGTCCAGCCGTCGTACGCCGCGAAGACGCGAAATCCGAGTTCGTCCTCTACTTCCTTGGCCAGCCGCTCGGGGCGCTGTTCCAGCATCTTGGTCGAGAAGTGCGTGAGCACGGCGACTTTCGGACGCACCTCCCGCAGCACGCTGCGGGCCTCGTCGAAGTTCATGTGGTCGACCTTCATGCTGTCGCGGAAACGCAAGACGTTGACGATCAACACGTCGGGCCGATGCGAGGCGTAGTCGGCGGCGAGCCCATCGAAGTAGCGGCCGCACGGAAGATACGCTACCGTCGTGCCGCGATAGTTGAAAAACATGCCGTAGGTCTCGACGCCGTGCAAGTGCCTGATCGAGGTGCGCAGCTGGACGTCGTTGATCGCGTACGGCCCGCTCTTCTCTTCCAAGAACTCACGCGTCCGGACGAACTTGGCCGCATACGGAAAGATGACGGCCTCACCTTCGAACGCGTCGCGCGGCGCGAGCAAGATGCCGCGGCGGCGAAAGCCGCCGGCGGTCATCGCCTCGATCATCACGTTGACGTCGCCGGCGTGATCGAGGTGCTTGTGCGAGAGCGCGATCGCGTCGAGTTCCGCCGGGTCGCACGGCGGCACGGCCGACGTCGCGCGCACGAGCGCTCCTGGACCGGGATCGACGTGGATCTGGGTGACGGGGCCCGCCTCACCGGGGTCGGGTGCGAAGCGGTACCACATGCCGCCGGAGGCGCGGATCTGTTTGGCCACGACGAAGCGCGCACCGCCCGTGCCGAGGAAGCGAACCGAAATCATCCGAGCCGCTTCTCCGTCGAACTTGGCGGCGCCCCGCAAAGCGCCCAGGCCCCGCCGCCGCGCGCAGCGTAGCGCGGATGCCGGGATGGAACTGCGCCGCGTAACCGCCGCCGACGTCGACCGCGCGAGCGCGGCCGACGCGCTCGACCGCGTGTTCGCGAACTACGTCGTCCCGATCTCGTTCGCGGAGCCGGCGTACACGATCCACGTCGAGGCGAACGACGTGGCCGCGGCGTCCTCCCCGATCTGGTACGACGGCGAGGGCAACGTCGTCGCCGCCGGCCTCCTGGGCGTCCGTGGAAAGCGCGGCTGGGTCGGCGGTTTCGGCGTCGCACCGGCGCAGCGCCGGCGCGGCCTCGGGAAAGCTCTGCTGGCCCAAATGGTCGAGCAGGCCTGGTCGCTCGGCCTTGATTCGATCACGCTGGAAGTCCTCGTTGAAAACGCCGCGGCTCGAAAAACCTATGCCGCCGGCGGCTTCGCGCCGGTGCGCGTGCTTGCGACCTTCGCGGTCGATGCCCGCCAGGTCGCCCCCCAAGCCGCCGACGCGCCGTACGCGCGGGCGGCGCCGTTGCTCGATGACGCCGACCAGACGCCGCCCTGTTGGCAACGGGAAAGCGCCTCGCTGCGCCGTCAGCCGAACCTGCACGCCGTCGGCGACGGGCGCGCTTTCTGCGTCTTCCGGCACAACGGCGAGCGCGCGCAACTGCTGAAGGTGCGGGCTGCATCGCCGGACCAATTCGCGCGTCTGGCAGCCAGCGTCGTGGCCCAGACCGGCGTCGCGCGAATCGAACTTTTCAACGAACCGCTGGACAGCCCGACGGCCGAGGCCGCGCGCGACCTCGCCTGGACCGCGGCCAACGAAGTGATCGAGATGCGGTTGGAACGTCCACGCTTCGCGGGACGGCCACCCGAGGCAGCGAACGCAGCGTCGTGAGGGCTCACATTTGCCTTCTTGGAAAGCCGGCGCTCTTCATCGAGGGCCGGCTCAAGCCGTTCGGAGGACCCCGTAAAGCGGTCGCTCTGCTCGCCTACGTGCTCCTTCACCGGGAGCGCGCGCTCTCGCGCGCGGCTGTCGCGGAGCAGTTCTGGCCCGACGAGGATGACGAAAGCGCGCGCGCTTCGCTGCGGCGACATCTCCACCGCGCGCTTGCGGCGTTGCCCGAAGCGCCCGCGAAATGTCCGTGGGTGATCGCCGACAAGGTGAGCCTGCGCTGGAACCCAGAAGCGCCGCTCGACCTCGATACCCAAGCGTACGAGCGCTTCAGTGCATCGGGACAGCGCGGAGACGCCGTGGCGCTGTACCGCGGCGACTACCTCGAAGACTTCTACGACGAATGGGTGCTACCCGAGCGCGAGCGCCTGCGCGAGCTGCAATCCGCGAACTTGGTCGCACTCATCGAGGAACGGCGCCGCGCGCTCGACTATCCGGGCGCGATTGGCTTCGCGCAATCGCTAGTGCGGCTCGATCCGCTGCGCGAAGACGCGATCCGCCGCTTGATGTCGCTGCGTTTCGCGGCCGGCGATCGCTCCGGAGCGCTCGCCGAGTTCGAGACCTTCAGCCGCCGCCTGGGCGACGAATTATCGACCGATCCGATGCCGGAAACGATGGCGCTGCGCGAAGCGATCCGCAACAACGATCTCAATACGATCGAGAGCGCCGGGCCGGGAGCCGCGCGCTTCGCGCGCCCGAAGTTCCCGTTCGCCGGACGCGGCGCGGCTTTGCAGACGCTGCGCGACGCGTGGGAGGCGGCGGCGCGCGGCACCGCTACGACAGCAATCGTGAGCGGAGAGGCCGGTGCCGGCAAGTCGCGACTGATCGCCGAACTCATGGCGCTGGCCGAGGCGCAGGGCGGCCGCGTTACGTTTGGGAGCACCGCGACGATCGAAACGGAGCCGTATCAGCCGGTCGCCGAAGCCTTGCGCGGCGCGCTTCCGCTGCTGCGCTTCGACCGGCTCGAACCGGTGAAGCTGGCCGCCTTGTCGTCGCTCATTCCGGAAGTGCGCGAGTTGGCGCCGAACGTGCCGCAGACGCCGCAGCTCGAACCCGATCGCGACCGTCAGCGCCTCTTCGATGCCGTCGAGAGTGCGGTCGAGCACCTGGCCGAAAAGCGGCCGCTGCTCGTCGTGCTCGAAGATTTGCACTGGGCCGGCGCCGCCACGATCGAGCTGATCGAGTTCCTCGTGCGGCGCCTGCGCGGCAAATCGGTGCTCGTCCTCGCTTCGTTTCGTGAGGAGGACGCCGGCGGAAGCCACGCCTTGCGAGCGTTCCTGCGGCGCCTCGACGCACGGTTCTCGGATCACATCGCGCTCGGGCCGCTCGAAGAGGACGACGTACGTGCCCTCGTCGCCGGCGCCGCCCCCGAAGAAGGCGACGCGCTCGCGGGGGAACTGTTCGCTGCGAGTGAGGGTAACGCGCTCTTCGTCACCGAGTTGCTTCGCGAGCGGCTGAGCGGCGTTGCCGGCGGTGCTGTGCCGGCCGGCATCGCGGGCACGGTGATCGCGCGCGTAAACCGGCTTTCTGCGCCCGCCCGGTCGCTCGCAGAGACGGCCGCCGTCGCCGGTGCTGGATTCGATGCGGAAGTCGTGCGCCAGGCATGCGGCTGGAGCTTCGCCGAAGTGTTCGACGCGCTCGATGAACTGCTCGATCGCGCGCTCGTGCGCGTGTCGCCGCAGCGCAGGGGCGATTTTGCCTTCTCGCATCAGCTCGTTCACGCCGCGGTCTACGGCGCCGTCGAAGAACCTGCCAGGAAACGGCTCCATCGACGGCTGGCCAAGACACTCGAGCAGCTGTTCCCGGATCGACCGTCGCTCAGCGCCACCGTGGCGCGCCACTACGATGCGGCCGGGCTCGTTGAAGACGCGGTCGCCGGCTATCTCGCGGCGGCGCGCTACGCGCTCGGCGTCTTCGCTCAGGCCGACACGGTTGCGTTGACATCACGTGCGCTCGAAATTTGCGCCGATCCACGCCAGCGCTTCGAATTGTACGGCCTGCGCGAAGAAGCCCAGCGGCGCGCCGGGGACGGTGCGGCCCGTGGCCTCGACTGCGCGGCGATGCTCGCACTTGCCGAGAACCTCGGCGACGACGACCTTCTCGGCGCGGCGCTCCTTCGCACGGTCACGCGTTATCGCCAACTCGGCGAGCGCAGCGCGGAGCAGGCCGCCATCGTTCGACTGCGAGCGCTCGGCGAGCGCGCCGCTTCGCCGCGCTGGGCCCTGGAGGCAGCACTGGCCCAAGCGCGCATGGAAATCAACCTCGCGCATTTGGCCGCCGCCGAGGCGATCTTCGTCGACGCGGAGCCGCTGGCTGCGACGCTCGACGACGACGCACTGGTCTTGGAGTTTTGGGTATTGCGCGCGAACACGGCGCTCGGCACGCCGCGCGCGCGTGAGTTTCTCGAACGCGCGCGGCCGTTCATCGGTGACAACTCGCTACTCGGCATACGCTGGCTGCGCTCCGAGGCGCACGTTGCCGATTCCGAGGGCGATCCGAAGGCTCTGCATCAGGTCGCGAGCGAATTGCTCGAACGTTACCTCGAGATGGGCGACCTCGATGGCCAAGCGTCGGCTCACCTGCAGTTGGCGCTGAGCGCTTGGTACCGGCTCGACATCGCCGGGCAGCGCGAGCACAACCGTTTGGCGCTCGAGCTTTTCGAACGAGTTCAGAAGCCGAACTCGATTGCCGCGGTGCTGATCAACCGCGGCGTCAGCGCGCAACGTCTCGGCGATTTCGACTCGGCCGAGGCCGACTATCGCCGTGCACGGGCGATCTGTGAGTCGCTCGAGCATCGTACTTCGGCCTGCCTGGCCATGGCCAACCTGGCCTCGAGTGCCTCGATGCGAGAAGAGCCTGGGCTAGCGCGCGAACTCGCGCTCGAAGCGCTGGCATACGCGCGGGAACACCGCCTCGACCGCGAGCAGCACATCGCGATCGACTTCCTCGGCAGGGCCGAGCGCGATTTAGGGTGCTTCGAGGAAGCTCGCGAGCATCTCGAAGCCGCGTTGCAGTATCGCCGCGAGCACGATCCGGGTGGCGCGCTTGCAACGCTGGTCGAGATCATCCCCGTGCGCTTGCATCTCGGCGACCTCGACGGCGCCGTAGCTGCCGCGAGCGAGGTGACGACGCGCCTCGAGGGCGACCGCAGGCGCGCGACCTTCCCGGCTAAGGCGCTCGACGCCGCCGCTGCGGCCTACGCGGCGGCCGGGCAAACCGAACGCGCCGCGAGCCTTCGGGCCGAGGCGCGCAAGGTATTGCGCGAGAGCGCCGAGTGCCTCCCCGACGAGTCGAGCCGGCGCGGATATCTCGCGCTGCCATTCCACCGGGCGATTCTCGCCGAACGCGCACCCGCCACACCGGCTTCGTAGTCGCCTAACCCTGGTGGACGGTCCGAAAACGGTCGCGTCTTACGCTAGCTTTCGTGAGCCGCCGCTCTGCTGACCAAGTCTTCGTGGTGAGAACCTGGCTCGAATCGCCCGGCGACACGCGCACGATGCGGGGCCGGATCGACCACGCGGCTTCCGGCAGGCGACGCTACTTCGCCAACTTCGGCGATCTCTGCGACTTCATCGCCGGAACGCAAACGTTCGCGCCGCCGGCCGAAGCTGCGGAGACCGGCGAGGACTCCGAGTCCGTGGACGCACCGGAGACGGTGCCCGATTAGGCTCGTACGGTCGCACGCTAGCAAGGAGATTTGATTCATGAACGTTTCGACGGCTTTCGCACTATGTGCGGCCGGGATGGCGCTAGCTGCCTGCGGCAGCAACTCTGGAGCCCCGGTCGCACCAATTCACCCGCAGAGTTCATCCACGGCCTCTCCAACGCCGTCGGCGACCCCAGTATCATCGGCCGCTCCGTCGCTTGCTCCGTCGCGCGCTCCGTCGGCCACGCCGTCGCCCGTGCCGACGGTCACGCCGAGCCCGACGTCCAGTCCATCGCCAATTCCGACCTCGTCGAATCTGGTCTCGAACATCTACGTCGCGAACCTCGACAAGCCGAGCATCACCGTCTATCCCCCGAATCCGAGCGGAACGGTGAACGAGGATCCGCTGGCGACGATTACCGGAAGCAATACGGGCCTCGCAGATCCCGAGGGGCTTGCCGTCGACGCGACGGGGAGGATCTACGTGGTCGCAAACAGCGCCAGCAACTATAGCGTCACCGTCTATGCGGCTAATCCCAGCGGCACGCTCAACGAAGCCCCGCTCGCGACGATTACCGGAAGCAACACGGGTCTCAACGTTCCAGCCGGCGTTGCCCTCGATTCGAGCGGTAGGATCTACGTGACGAACGACGATATTGGCGGCAACGCTCAAAGCGTCACGGTCTACCCGGCGAACCCAAGCGGCACGCTGAACGAAGCCCCGCTCGCGACGATCACCGGCGGCGCCACGGGCCTCACCGATCCCATCGGCATCACGGTTGATGCTAGCGGGAAGATTTACGTCGCGAACGAGGCCGGCAGCGTCTTCGTGTACGCAGCGATCCCGGGCGGCGGCGGCACCTTGGACGAAGCGCCGCTCGCGACCATCGCCGGACCGAGCACCACGTTAAGGGAGCCCCTGGACGTCGCGGTCGGCTCGAATGGCGATGTGTACGTCACTGACTTTACGGGCAGCGGCGGTAACGGCGCCATCGACGTCTACGCGGCGAATCCGACTGGGACACTCGACGAGGCACCGCTTGCAACGATTAGCGGATCCAATACCGCACTCGACGGCCCCGCTTTCCTGGCCCTCGATCCGAGCGGAAGGATCTACGTCACGGAACCATCAACGGCGAGCATCCTCGTCTACGGCGCGGCTCCCAGCGGCGCAGTTAACGAGGCTCCGCTCGCGACGATCCACGGATCCAACACGGGTCTCCTTGCCCCGTACGGCATCTACGTCCACTAGGTTCGCAGCGCTTCGCTACCAGCCCATGTAGATGCCGCCGTTGATGTTCAACGACTGGCCGGTCATGTAGTCGCCTTCGACCGCCAAGAAGCGCACCCCGCGGGCGATTTCGTGCGCCGTGGCAACGCGGTGCATCGGAATGCGCTCGAGGATCTTTTCTTGGATGTTCTTCGGAACCGAATCCCACATCTCGGTCTCGACGAAACCCGGACAAACCGCGTTCACCGTGATGTTATAGCGGGCTAGTTCGATCGCAAGCGACTTTGTGAAACCGAGAATGCCCGCTTTGGCGGCCGAATAGTTTGCCTGCCCGAAGTTCCCCAGCTGGCCCACGAACGAGGAGATGTTGATGATGCGGCCCCAACCGTTCTCGAGCAGCATCGGAACGGCGCAGTGCGCGCAATACATGACGCTCGTGAGGTTCGTATCGATGACTTCGTGCCAATCCTTGATCGCCATCTTCTTGAAGGTGCGGTCGCGCAAGATGCCGGCGTTGTTCACCAGCACGTCCAGCCGCCCGTAACGCTGCTTGATTCGATCGAACATCGCGCAGACGTCGTCGAACTGCGCGACGTCCGCGGCTTCCGCGCAGGCCGATCCGCCGGCCGCTTCGATCTGCGCGACGATGCCGGCCGCAGCCTCGGCTCCGCGCACGTAGTTTACGACAACGGTCGCGCCGCTCACGGCCAGCTCCCGGGCGATGTGCGCACCGATGCCGCGCGAGGCGCCGGTCACCACGGCAATGCGTCCGAGCAGCGGCTTCGGTTGGGTCGGGTCGGGCGCGATGGCACTCTGTTGTTGCGTATCCACACTGCCTCCTACTATCGGGTCGGCCTGCTTCGTCAGCGCGCCGCAGTCCCCTTAGTGGGATTTACATGTATGGAAGCGCGAGGCTCTGCCCGGTCACCGGCTCGCCAAGGTCGCCGCTCGGACGCCGCCCAACCGCACCCGTGTGACCGCTGCCGAACGGCGCCTCGAAGGCTTCATCGATCGCTTCACCCCCGAGATTGCAGCCGCCGCGCGGACCGCGCTCGAGAAACTGCGCGCCGCGGTTCCGGGCGCGCACGAACTGGTTTACGACAACTACAACGCGCTCGTCATCGGCTTCGGCCCGAGCGAGCGTGCCTCGGAGGCGATCTTCTCGATCGTCGTGTATCCGAGCTGCGTCAACCTGTTCTTCCTACAGGGCGCGGGCCTGCCCGACCCCGACGGCATCCTGGCAGGCAACGGCAAAGTCGTGCGCCACCTGCGGCTCGCTTCTCAAAGCACGATCGACGAGCCCGCCGTCCGGCGCGCGCTCGCGCTCGCCCTCGACCTGGCGCGCGTACCGATCGACCCGCGCGCGGCACGCCGGCTCGCGATTCGCGCGGTCGCGGAAAAGCAGCGTCCGCGGCGCCCCGCGCCCAAACCGGCGCGAAAAAAACGAAACGGGAGCCGGCTGTAGCCGATCCCCCGTTTTCCGTTTTAGGCGAGAAGGTTAGTTGCTGCTGACGGCCGCCGTCGCCGCTTTTTGCATCTCTTCCATGCGCTTGGTGAAGTCCTCAAACTGCGCCGTCGCCGTGTCCTTGACATGGTTCATGTTCTCGACGCCCACATCGAGGAAGCCCTTGAGCGACGTCTGGAAGGTCTCTTGGAACTTCGCCGCGTGCGCAACCAGCTTCTCGGCCAGCTCGGCCGTCTTCTGGCCGTTGGTCTGCAGTTCGCCGATCGAGAGGTTGACGATTTCGTTCGAGCGCTCGAAGTTCTCGCGGATCGCGGCTTCGATCGTGGTTGCGCCGTAGGGGCGGGACGAGATTTCCCAGGCGTGCTTGGTGAAATCCAGCGCGCGCTGGTTGGCCGACGCGATCGCGTCGACGCAGAGATTGTACGACTTCGTGGTCAGCTCGACGTAGCTCGCCGTCGCTTCTTTAGATGACATTCTTACTTATCCTCAGCGTGTTTGGAAGCGGGCTCTTTCGGAAGCCACGTTCCGGTGTAGAGGCTGAAGAACGCATCGAGGTTGGTCCGGTACTGTTGCAGGGCTGAACTCCACAGCGCGAGGGCGTCTTTGCCGCCGTCGGTGAGGGTGTAGATGCGCCGCGCCGGGCCTTGCTCTTTCGGATCCCACCAGGACGTGATGTAGCCGTCGCGCTCGAGTTGTCGCAGCGCCCGATACACCGTTCCCGGATCCGAGACGACGGCGAAGTTCTCTTTGAGCGCTTTCATGATCTCGTAACCGTGAAGGTTGAGATCCTTGAGCATCACGAGCAGCCACGCCATCAGGTAGTTCTTCGGGGTCCCACGCGGGGGTAAACCCGCGTCGGCCTTGCCATGAGGTGTGTCGACCTGATCGTGGTCCAGTTCGTGATCTTGGTCGTCCGGAGTTGGCCCCCGGCTGCTCATAGCGTTCTTCATGCCGATATATGCATTTTACACATAGATGGGACCTTCGTCAAGAGCGCTGGCATGCGATCGGGGTTCCGACCCCCAGGCCAATGGCCCAAAGGACAGGATTCCCCCTTATCTGGGTATCTTCTTTATAGGCGCCTTCGCGCCCCGCATGCTCCGGCCGCTCAGGCCAGCATCGTCATGGTCGGGAAACTGCCCGCCAGCACGCCGGCCGTCGGTCGTGCGAACCACTTCTCGATCACCGTTGCGTAGACGCTGCGGAAATCGACATTGTACTTCACGTCCCCGTTGTCGAGCACGTCGAGCGAGGGGTGCTCACCGTAGAGCCCTCCCTTCAGGCCGCCGCCAACGAGAAACATCGGAGCAGCCTCGCCGTGGTCGGTTCCGCGGCTCGCGTTCTCTGCAACGCGCCGCCCGAACTCCGAGAAGGTGAGGGTAAGCGTGCGCTTGTCGTTCCCGTGTGCGGCCAAGTCGTCGTAGAAGGCTTTCACGGCGTCGGAGAACTCGCGCAGCAGCCGGTCCTGGGTCGGCTTTTGGGCCGCATGCGTATCGAACGAGCCGTGCTGGACGTAGACGACGCGCGTGCCGAGGCGGCTGCCGACGATCTGTGCCGCGAGCGCCAAGCTGCGGCCGAGCGGCGTGGCCGGATAGGAAGCATCGGTTTTGTAGCCGGCGATCAGTTTCGGGAGTTCTTCCGAGCCGCGTTGCGCGTGATCCTCGATCGTGGCCACGGTCGCGAGGTAAGGCGACGAGAACGGCATGCTGCCGCCCTTATCGATCGCAGCGAAGGCGCCGCGCTCGATCTGGTTGCGATCGCTGGAGAGCCCATAGTTTGCGATCGCGCCGATGGCCGGCACGTCGATGTGACGGCCGATCATCACCTCGGGCAAGACCGGCGCGAGGGCGACCGCGTTGAAGAGGTTTTCCTTGGGCAGGTTCGCGCTATCGAGGAAGCGCCCGACCCAGCCCGTGCTCTCGTAATGTTCGGGTTCCGCCGTCTGCCAGATCTCGGTCGAGCGGAAATGCGAGTGGTCGGGACCGGGATAGCCGGCGCCTTGCACGACCGCGACGAGGCCCGCATCGTACATGCCCTTCAGCGACTGCATGGCCGGGTTGAAGCCGACGTTCTTGTCGATCTGCAGCACGTCGTTCGGTGCGATGCCGAGCGTCGGGCGGAAGCGATAGTACTGCTGCATGCCGTGTGGGACGATCGTGTTGAGCCCGTCGTTGCCGCCCTGCATGTTGATGACGACCAGGACGCGGTCATCGACCCCGCCTGGAAGGCCCGGCAGGACCGGCTGCGCGAGCGCCCGGCCGAAGAGGTTGTCGAGGTTCGCTGCGACGCTGAGACCGGCGACCGCGCCGATGAGAAAACGAGTCCGTTTCATAATTCCTCTACTGGACTAACTGAGCTGGTAGGCGGGCATCGCCATGGTGAGGTACGCGGCGCCGCGCATGCGTTCTTCGAAATTTTCACCGGACAGCATCGTGCCGGTCGAGGTACCGCTGCCGTCGAGGTAGCCTTGCAGGCCGGCGAGCGACGAGGCGCTCGCGTCGCCTTGCAAGATCGTAGCGGCCAGCAGCCGGGTCGCTGCGGCCGCGTTGCCGGGCGGCGCGTCGGTCAGCCAGCTCTTGCTCTGCGCCATTTCGGGCGCGGCCATCAGCGAACTCACGAAGTTCTCGCGCGCGAGCACGGTCTGAGTATTGAGCCACTGGGCCCCGCCGTCCCAGCCTTTCACGCTCGGCGGGTGGAACGGCACCTGGCCCATCCGGTTGAGCGTGCCGATCACTTCGGGCCGCGCCTCGGTGACACCGAATAGCTGATAGGTCCCGATCACGAACTCGACCGGGCTCTTGACGAGCGCGCGATAGGCGCGATCCGAGTAGAAGACGTTCGAACGCAGCAGCGCCGAGATGACCGGCGCCATCGCGAAATCGTTCCTGCGGATCAGCCCTGCCAGCTCGTCGACGAGTTCGGGTTCGGGGTCGCTATAGACGAAGAACTCGAGCAGCTTCTGCGCGAACAGCTTGGGCGCCGCCGGCTGCTCGAAGATGATATCGATCACGTCGTCGCCGTTGAAGTTGCCGGTGTGCCCGAGGAAGGTCTTCGAGCCGTCGTCGTGCTGCCGGGCGTTGAAGTAGAATTGGCCCGTGGCGCGAGCGAAGGTGAAGCCGGTGAAGGCGCGGGCGCTCTCGCGCACGTCTTGCTCCGTGTAGTTACCGATGCCGAGCGTGAACAGCTCCATCAGTTCGCGAGCGAAGTTCTCGTTGGGGTGCGCCTTCTCGCTGCGCGCGTTGTCGAGCCATTTCAGCATCGCGCGATCGCGTGCGACGTAGTGCGTCAGCTCGCGCCAGTTTCCCAGCGCGTAGCGGCGCAGCAGCTCGTTCTGCTCGATGATATCGAGGCCGTAAATGCCCTTGGTGTTGGTGGCCGTGGCGAAGTGGCCGTGCAGGAACAGCGTCATCTTCTCCTGCAGCGGCGCGGGCGTGGCCAGCATCCGGTTGAGCCACCAGGTGACGTTCGCGACGTTTTGCTGGCGGCGAAGCTCGGTCTGCTGCTGACGGCGCTGGACGGTGGCCGGATCCCCCGGTTGGTTGCGGACCATCATCGCGAGGCCGATCTCCGAACCCTGATCGTCGAGCAGCTGCGGCTCCGGATACGAGGCCATAGAAGGAAAGCGCACGAGCGCGGTCACCGCATCGGAGGCCGACATCGATGCGTAGTGCGCCACGTCACTCGGCGATCCGCCGAAGGCAGCGCGGCGCAGCAGATGGGCGGCCAAACGCGCGCTCCACGGACCATCGTAGGCAGCTAGCGGAGAGGACGGCAACGGCCCTACCGGGCGATACGAAGACGGGACGGCATTCATACTTCACGATGGTAGCGCGTCGCGCCCCACTTTGCGCGCATCCACACAAAAGTCTAACCTGGCTCTTAGCCCAGGCCCGCAACCTCCGGCTGGGAACGCGAGCGGGGTCACAATCCCGCCCGCCGCGCCGCGAACCGGCGCTCAAACTTCCGAGCGGCCGGGGCTCGCCCGTTCGCGTCGAACGGCGGCAGCGATGAAGCGTCTCGAGACTCGGGTCGATACGGCCGACGACGGCTTTCGCGCGAACGCGAAAGCCCTGCGCGATCAGGTCGGGGAGCTGCGCGAGCGACTGGCGCGCGTGCGCGAGGGCGGCGGCGCCGAGGCTGTCGCGCGGCACCGCAAGCGCGGCAAGCTGCCGGCCCGCGAACGCGTCGATCGGCTCGCCGACCCGCTGACGCCGTTCCTGGAGTTCTCGGCGCTGGCCGCCGATGGCGTCTATGGCGGCGACGACACGCCCGCGGCCGGGATCATCACCGGAATCGTAACGGTCGAGGGCCGGCACTGCGTCGTGATCGCGAACGATGCGACGGTCAAGGGCGGCACCTACTATCCGCTGACGGTGAAAAAGCATCTGCGCGCGCAGGAGATCGCGCAGCAGAATCACCTGCCATGCATCTACCTCGTCGATTCGGGCGGCGCGTTCTTGCCGCGCCAGGACGAGGTGTTCCCCGACCGCGATCACTTCGGGCGCATCTTCTACAATCAGGCCCGGATGTCGTCGGAGGGGATTCCTCAGATCGCGGCGGTGATGGGCTCGTGTACCGCAGGCGGCGCGTACGTGCCCGCGATGTCGGACGAAACCGTGATCGTCGCGGGCTACGGCACGATTTTCCTGGGCGGGCCGCCGCTCGTACAGGCAGCGACCGGCGAGGTCGTGACCGCAGAAGAACTCGGCGGCGCCGACGTGCACACCCGGATCAGCGGAGTGGCCGATCACTACGCGACCGACGACGAGCACGCGCTCGCGATCGTGCGCTCGATCGTCGCGAACCTGCCCCCGCCGCCGGAGAGCCGGCGCGATGACGCCGAACCCGCGCCGCCGGCCTACGACCCGGGCGAGATCTACGGCATCATTCCGCGCGATACGCGGGCCGGCTACGACGTGCGCGAGGTGATCGCGCGCTTGGTCGACGGCTCGCTTTTCCACGAGTTCAAGCCGCTCTACGGATCGACGCTCGTCTGCGGGTTCGCGCGGATCGAAGGCCACACCGTCGGCATCCTGGCGAACAACGGGATCCTGTTCAGCGAGAGTGCTCTCAAAGGAACGCACTTCATCGAGCTGTGCGTGCAGCGCGACACGCCCCTGTTATTTCTCCAGAACATCACCGGTTTCATGATCGGCAAGGAGTACGAGAACCGCGGCATCGCCAAGGACGGGGCGAAGCTCGTGACGGCCGTGGCCTGCGCGGAGGTGCCGAAGTTCACGGTCGTCATCGGCGGCAGCTTCGGTGCCGGGAACTACGGGATGTGCGGCCGAGCCTACTCGCCGCGCCAGCTCTGGATGTGGCCCAACGCCCGGATCTCGGTCATGGGCGGCCAGCAGGCGGCAAGTGTGCTCTCGACCGTACGGGGCGCGATGACGCCCGCGGAGAAGATTGTCTTCGAGGCGCCGATTCTCGAGAAGTACGAACGCGAGGGCAGCCCGTACTACTCGAGCGCACGCCTCTGGGACGATGGGGTCATCGACCCGCTCGACACCCGGCACGTCATCGCGCTGGGGCTCGAAGCGGCACTCTATGCACCTCCGAAAGTTACCCATTTCGGCGTTTTCCGGATGTGAGAAAGTAGGCTTGCGTGGACTCGACGACGACGACCACCACCGATCCCCATGCCGTAGCGGCCATACTGGCGGCCTACGGTCTCTTTTTCCTAGTCTTCTTCCTCGTGGCTTTCGTGTTGCAGCTCGTGATCTGCTGGCGGATCGCCGTCAAGGCCGGTTACAGCGGCGTGCTGTCGCTGCTGATGCTGGTCCCGCTCGTGAACTTCATCGTGATCCTCATGTTCGCGTTCATGGAGTGGCCGATCGAAGCGCAGGTGCGCGCGATGAGCGGCGGCACGGGAGCGTATCCGCCCGGGGTTCCGCCCGGCACCGCGATGATCGTGCAATAAGCCCCCTGTAGTATCTCTCGCATCGGATCACTCGGGCGCCCGGCGTAAGACCGCCGGGTTTTTGTGCCATGCGCCGGCGTTTCCACGGGTGTTGCGGCGCAAACGCGGCCAGGATTAGAGATTCTGCAACGCCTTCGCTCGCTCCAGTGTTAAGGAAAGCGTGGCAAATGCGGTGCGTACCGTTGCGGCCTACGCGACGTGTGTTTTTATTTGGGGCACGACCTGGCTCGGGATCAAGTTTTCGCTTGACGGCCTTCCGGCACTGACGGGCTCGGGCATCCGTTTTGTGCTTGCGGGCCTGGTGCTGTACGCACTGGCCGCCCTGCTGCGGGTCGATTTCCGGCGCCACGCGCCACCGTTGCACTTGGTCGTCGTCCTGGCAGCCACGATGTTCGGGCTGAACTACGCCCTAACGTACGCGGCGGAAACCCATCTGCCCTCGGGCCTAGTCGCCGTGCTGTTCGGGACCATGCCGTTCTTCATTTTTGGTTTCGCGCACGTGATGGTCGGCGAGCGGGCGCATCGCAATACGATCTTGGGAGCGCTGCTGGCGCTGGCCGGCGTGGCGCTGATTTCGCTCGTTGGCAACGTGCGCGGCGACGTGCTGTACGTTGTGGCCGCACTCGTGGCTTCGGCCTCGTCGGGCTATTCGAACGTCTACTTGAAGCGCTTCGCCGACGCCGAGCCGTTTACGACGCTGCCGCCGGCGATGCTGCTGGCCGGGATCGTGTTAACCGCAAGCGGGATTGCGTTCGAACACCCGGACTGGCACCGCGCTCTCGCGCCCGCGCCGCTGGCGGCGCTGGCGTACCTCGCCGTGTTCGGGAGCGCGATCGCTTTCTACCTCAATCATTGGCTGCTGCAACGGATCGACTCGGGGATCATGGGTCTCTCGGCGCTGATGATCCCGGTGCTCGCGGTCGTCGTCGGCGCACTCTTCGGCGGCGAGGTCTTAGGGCTACGGGATCTCGCGGGAGCACTGCTCGTGCTGCTGGGCGTGTGGCTCTCGCTTTGGCGCGGGGCGCCATCACGCGTCGCAGTGACGGCCGAGCCGCACTTAGCCGTCTAGGGCTTTTCCAGCCGGCGGCCCGACACCGCGCGATCTGCGCAGCGCAGGTCGCTCGATCAACTGAATGGCTCTCCTTATACCAACTCGGATCCCGAAGGGGCAAAGCGCCCTTAACTGCCCGTTACTGAGGCCAGCCACCGGCAGGTGCGACGGATCCGTTGTGCCAGGCCGTTGCGCCGGAAAAAGCTCCGATCTGATAGTTTCCGTCCGTGGGGACGTCGGCATCCGCCGGTATCCCAGGGTTGGCTGCGAACGCATACTTCGGCTGACACGGTGCTTCGTAAGCGCGGCCCAGCAGCTGCACTCCCCAAGGCAAATGGTAGTTTCCCGGTTCCTGGTTGTCGCGAAAAGGCGCTTCCTGATCGTCATTGCCGGCGCTGTTCGAACAGGTCATCGTGACCTTGATGGTCGTGTCCTTGAAGCCTGACGGATCGTTCGGGTCGGGACTTGCATCTGGCTTGGCTTGCCCCGTGGCACTTCCGGCCTTCGTGCCCGCCGTGTCCCCTTCAACGGCGTCGATTGGGCCAAGCACCGTCGATACGTCTCGCGTGCCGGTGACGATCGCCCAAGGCGGCGCATCGAACACTCGCAGCGTGAGTTGGCGCGTACCGCTGCCAAGCACAACTCCGGAATTGTTGGTGATCGTAGCCGTCACCTCAGCTGATATGCGCTGTTCGTCGACCAGGACCTGAAGGTTTTCGGCCGCGTCGGTTGCGGCTTTTTCGTCTCCCGCCGACGCTGCGAAGCTCGTTGACCCCGTGATGCGATACGTTACCGTCGCGTAGCGCGAACACGGGCCCGGCCCGAGCGAAGGCGCAAGACCGGCAGGCATTCCGCTACTCGAGGATGGTTCGCAGATCGGCTGCGACTGCGACGTCTGCTCCGTCGTCGGCCACGGGCCACTGGCGGTGTGCCGGTACACGAAGTCGGCTGCCCACGTGGTTACGTCGCCGGTGCCGCCGTCGAGCGCAATTCCGATCAGTCGCGTGGCAGTCTCATGCATCGCAACCTTAGCGCTTACGAGCGCACTCGTGAGCAGTGCGCCCGCGAGCACGACCATAACGGCCATGGTCAGCATCGACTGCAACAACATCGTTTACGGCATCCGCTCGCAGCGTTGAGCGCCTGCACAGGCCGGCGCGCCCGCCGAGGGTTTGAGGGCAGCCGAAGGCAGGGGCCCCGGCGTCGAGGCTAGCGGTCCGGGACTCGGGGGACCGGCCCCACCGCATAACGTCGACGACGCGTGGGTAGTACACCACCAGGCCGGCGGCGTCGCTGCGGGAGCCGGCGACGGACTGAAATCAGGCGGAGCCCCGAGCGGCCAGCACTGCCCGGCCAAGAAACATGGCGGCTGCGTTGCCTGCGTGTCGGGCGGCGGCGAGAAAATTTGCGACGGGGGTAAACTCGTGGCCGGCGGCGTCTTGCTGCAAGTCGAACCCAACGTCCGGCCGTGGATCACGTGATACACGATGCCCGCGGTGGTCTCGGGGAACCACGTCGGCTGATAATCTGCGTCGGCCCCAAACGGAGCCTCGAGACCATGCGGGTAGCCGTAAAGATTGTAGTCGCACCAAATGATGGGCTGCGACTCCGTGAAGTGCGAGTAGCTTATCAGCAGTCGCGCTTGAATGAACACATGGGATTTCTGCACGAGCCCGAGCCACGATCGGTCCGTCGTATCATGTCGATAGACGATTGCACGAATCTCCGGATAC
>Ga0302325_10008131_pt1 | contig 23118 bp, 13 predicted proteins | sample Palsa_T0_2_FD_201948 | JGI IMG/M metagenome (GOLD analysis project Ga0302325, IMG submission 201948) | Peat permafrost microbial communities from Stordalen Mire near Abisko, Sweden - Palsa_T0_2 | ecosystem: Environmental > Terrestrial > Soil > Palsa > Peat permafrost | place: Sweden: Abisko... | reverse complement strand
AAGAGATTCTCGCGGATGTTGCGCATGACGGCGCGGCTGAGGCGGCGGGCGCGGACGAGCGCTGCGAGATCGCCCTTGAGCAGTGTGATGCCTGCGCTTTCCATTGCCACGTCAGTTCCGGTTCCCATCGCGATGCCGACTTGTGCTTGCGCGAGAGCGGGCGCGTCGTTGATGCCGTCGCCCGCCATGGCGACAACTCTTCCCTGAGCTTGCAGCTTCTTGATCGCATCGGCTTTGGTTTCGGGGAGGACTCCGGCTTCGAAGTCGGTGATGCCGATCTGGCGTGCAACGGCGGCGGCGGTAGTTTGGTTGTCGCCGGTGAGCATGACGACGCGCAGGCCTTGAGCGCGCAGATCGCGAATTGCCTGGGCCGCTTCGGGCTTGATGGGATCGGCGATGCCAAGAATGCCAGCGGGGCGGCCGTCGATTGCGGCGAAGACGACGGTCTGGCCTTCTTTGCGCAGAGCGTCGGCCTGGGCGGTGAGGTAGGGGTCGAGTGCCGCCGCTCTGCGGCTCGGATTCTCTTCCGCATCGGATCGGGGGCTTACGCCCCCGCCTAAATTCATCCCGCCGCGTTGCGGCTGGTGTTGCGACAATTGGGGCTGTTCGCCTGCTCGCCCGAGTTCATTTTCGGTGGCGGGGAAAGCAGGTCCCTCGACTCCGCTTCGCTCCGCTCGGGATGACACGTCGGAGGCTTCGCTCCGCTCGGGATGACACATCGTAGAAGGAGTACGGTCGTCGATCGGGATGACATCAGCTGCCACGGACGCGTTTGTATCGGTTGCGGGGAAAGCAGGTCCCTCGACTCCGCTTCGCTCCGCTCGGGATGACACGTCAGAGGCTTCGCTCCGCTCGGGATGACACATCGTAGAAGGAGTACGGTCGTCGATCGGGATGACATCAGCTGCCACGGACGCGTTTGTATCGGTTGCGGGGAAAGCAGGTCCCTCGACTGCGCTTCGCTCCGCTCGGGATGACACGTCAGAGGCTTCGCTCCGCTCGGGATAATGAGAATTAGCGCCCTCATCGGCACGACTAAAGTCGTGCCCTGACACAAGGCGTTCGTTGGAGTCGATGTTGAGTTCTTCGAGCAGAGCTTCGTTTCCTACGGCGACCTCGTGGCCGCCGACGCGGCCCACCACGCCGCGGCCGGTGAGCGAGCGAAACTCGTCAGCAGGCATCAGCGACAGACCATTGGCTTGCGCCGCCTCGACAATCGCCGCTGCCAGCGGATGTTCGCTTCCCCGCTCCAGGCTTGCGACCAGGCGGACAACGCGCTCTTCGGTCTCGCCGCCAACCGCGATGACCGACATAAGCTCGGGCTTGCCTTGGGTGAGCGTGCCCGTTTTGTCGAGGGCAAGCGTGTCGACTTTCTGTAGTGTCTCCAATGCCTCGGCGTTCTTGATGAGGACGCCGGCGCGGGCGCCACGTCCGGTGCCAACCATGATGGCAACGGGAGTAGCCAAGCCGAGGGCGCAAGGACAAGCGATGATGAGCACCGCGACAGCATTGACGATGGCGTTGGCCAAATGCGGCTCAGGACCCTCCACAAACCAAACAATAAAGGTGATGAGGGCAGTGGCCAGCACGATAGGAACGAACCACGCGGCAACCTTGTCGACGAGGCGCTGAATGGGAGCGCGGCTGCGCTGCGCTTCACTCACCATCCTGACGATTTGCGACAGCATGGTTTCGCTGCCTACGCGTTCGGCGCGCATCAGCAGCCAGCCGGTACCGTTGACCGTTGCACCGATCACTTTGTCCCCGGCATGTTTCTCGATGGGGATGGACTCGCCGGTGACCATCGATTCGTCGACCGAGCTGAGGCCATCAAGCACGGTACCGTCGACTGGAATCTTCTCGCCGGGTCGGACGCGCAGCTTGTCGCCCGGCTTCACCTGATCGAGCGGCACGTCGTACTCGGCGCCATCGTCGCGCATGATGCGCGCCATCTTGGGCGAGAGATCGAGCAGAGCGCGAATGGCGCTGCTGGTGCGGCTGCGGGCGCGCAGCTCCAGCACTTGACCGAGAAGAACCAGCGCGATGATCGCGGCGGCGGCTTCGAAGTAGACTTCGGGGCCAGTCATGGCCCACCCTCCACCAGCCCACCCTCCGGCCAAAGGATGGCCGGAAGGATGGGCCACCCACGGGCCGGAAGGGTGGGGCACCCCTTCCATCGGAGGGAAGAGTTGCGGCGCGATGGTGGCGACTGCGCTGTAGACATAGGCGACGCCGACGCCCATCGCGATGAGGGTGAACATGTTCGGGCTGCGAAACTTCACGGAAGCCCAGCCGCGCACGAAGAACGGCCAGCCGCACCAGAGCACGACTGGAGTCGCGAGCGCGAACTCGATCCAGTTGCCGAAGCGCGGGCTGACGGCGTGTAGGGCTGGAATCAGCGGCGTCATCCTTAACATCGCGAAGGCGACGAGAGGAATCGCGATCACCACGCTGGCCCAGAAGCGGCGCGTCATGTCGCGCAGTTCGGGATTCTCTTGCTCCGAGGCAGTGGCAGTATTCGGCTCCAGCGCCATGCCGCAGATCGGGCAGGCACCCGGCGCGTCGCGCACGATCTGGGGATGCATGGGGCAGGTCCACTGGGTTTTCGATGGAGCGGTGGGAAGCTCGGGCTCGAGGGCCATGCCGCACTTGGGACACGGGCCCGGGCGGTCCTTCCGAATCTCCGTATCCATGGGGCAGAGGTACGCAGTTGCCGACGCGGCTTTGCGCTCTGTGGAAATGGAAGGCGCTGGCGAAGCGGCTGAGGGCGTGGAAGGCGACAAGAATTTTTCCGGTTGCGCTTTGAACTTCTCACCGCAGCCGCGGGAGCAGAAGTAGTAAGTCTTACCGCCATGCGCGACGGTGCTGGCCGCAGTGGTGGGATCGACATTCATGCCACAGACCGGGTCCTTGGCCAGCTTGCGCGTGCCGCCACTGTGGAGCGGCACATTGCCGAGCTGCACGAAGCCGGTCATGCCCACGGACTTGGGGCCCGGCTCCAGATATTTCCTGGGATCACGGCGGAACTTCTCGGCGCATCCGCGCGAGCAGAAGTGAAAGAGCTTGCTGTCATACTCGGCGGTGGATGCGGCGTTGGAAGGATCGACGGTGATGCCGCAGACCGGATCTTTGTCCAGCTTCTTGGTGGAGGGCGCGAGAGCAGCAGTGCCGGATTCGCCGGCGGGCGCCAGATACTTTGCCGGCGATGCCATGAACTTTTGCATGCAGTCCGGGGAGCAGAAGAAGTAGAGATCGCCCTGGTAACGGGCCTTGCCGCGAGCCTGTGGCGGATCGACCGTCATACCGCACACGGGATCCTTGGCGGAAAAGTCCAGCGTCAAGTTCTCGAGGGGGACTTCGGGCTCGCTCATTTCATTGCTCACTGTAATGGTAATGCGGCGCTATTCACAAGCGTAGCCATGCACTATATTGAACTCGGAGCTTGCGCGGAGGCGAGTCGAGTTGCGAAAGCCGGCGGCGGGTTGCGCAGTTCTTTATCATTGCACGTTTGCAAGAGGTGAGTCGGATGACTGCGGTGGAGGTCATGTTTCGATACGGGATGCCCCCGGGCGAGCAGGAAATGAGCGCCCTGGGACAGGTGAGCGATGTGTATGGAATTCGTCGCGTCCAGTTCGACGAGGAAGGGCGGACGATCCGAGTGGAATACGACGCCAGCCGGCTGAATGAAGCTACGGTAGAGAATCTGCTGCGCCAGGCGGGTTTCGATGTGCGGGAGAGGCTGGCGCTGACTTAGTTGAGTGGTGGCTAATGTCGCATCGCAAAGCGAGGAGGCATAGCGCAGGGGCGTTTATCCGCTGGCAGAAACTGCAACTACTTGGAGAAAAAAATAAGGGTCACTCTGGGAGGCGAACTCTGGCCGAAATTCGCATCCGAGTGACCCTTTGCGCCACTTCGTCTGGTTTTGTTAGAGAGCATTTGACGCGCCAAATCCCATCGTCAGAAAACAAAAAGGTTACCCCACTTCGGCAGGTGCGCCAACAGTGTAAGACTTTCCGATCCTTTGTAAATTTTACCAGCCACTAAAGTGGCGCGCCAGGCTAGCGATTCTGGCTTGCGCTGAGCGCAGTCGCCCGCTCTTCAGCCCGCCGCTCGTCTGCCTCACGTCCTTGCCGTTGATAAAGCCTCGCCAGGTGAGTCCAGGCATCCGCAGCTTCCGGATCGAGCTGCACCGCCTGTTCCTGGAACGAAACCGCCTGGCTCATGTCACCCATGGCCCGCCAGATGGCCGCACGTCCCTGGGCGACGTCAAACTTGAAACTGCGTCCGTCAGTGACAGCCGTCATCTGGGACGGCGCGCTGCGTTCCGCCTCATCCAACGCTTGCAATGCCTGCTTAGGCTGCCGCGTCACCAGGTACAGTCGAGCCAGCTTCACCAGCGCCCTTGTCTTGATTGTCGCATCGGACGTCTGCTGGACCGTTTCTTGCCACGCCTTCAGCGCGTCGGGGATGCGCTCTTGTTGATCGTAGAGTTCACCCAGTCGCGACCACACCGTTGCTGCGTCTGCAGCATTCAGGCCGAGAGCGACGGCCGCGAGCCATTCCTGTTCAGCCTCGACACGGCGGTCCGAGGCATACAGCGCGTTGCCCCTCACCCAACGCAATGGGGCGCTGCCGGGAAAGATCTGGAACGCGTTGTCCGCCGCCGACAGGGCTTCATTGGTACGGCGAAGCCCAGCCAGAACATTCGCCGCATTGGCCCACAGATGGAAAGACTTGGCGCTATGATCCAGCGGTTCCGCCGGCAAGGGCGCGGTTGCGCAATTGATTTGTAGGCGATTGATCAACTCTTCCGTCTCCGGCCGGTGGCGCACCAAAACCACGGACACCTCGTCCAGATAGACCGGCCGCCAGTTCTTGCTGTAGCAGAGGTCTGGCAGTTGAACGAACTCGATCTCGCTAGTGTCGAGTTGCAGGATGATGGTATTGATGTTGTAGCGGTCAGCCGCCTGCTGCCACGTGGCGGAATCGACTGGCGCCGTCACCAGCTCATGCTCATGCAGCAATCCTTCCTCGCCAAAAGGAATAGACCTGCCGTCGATATAGTCTTCGTATCTCTGGCCCAGTTGCCACACCACAAAACCACCTTCATCAAAGTTATTGAAAACCTGCGAGGGAAGGTTTTCCCGCTCGATGAATGCGGCTGCACGTTGGGGAAACCACCACGATAGGCCGGCGCCGAAGTTCGCCTTGGCGTTACTTCCGAGGTAAACGCGATCGGTTACGAAGTCGGCGCTGCGCACACAAGCCACGCCTGCGACCATAACGACCGCGACCATCGCGCCGGCAAACCGCAGTCGGGCATTGGGAATACGGGCCCACGCCAACGGAATAGCGCCAGTAAGAATTGAGCCTGCCACGACAGTCACGACGCAGGCTGTGAGGGCCTCCATTCGCACATGCCTCATGGTCGCGTACAGGGCTCCTGCCAGCAGGATCGCCGCCCCCAGCCTTCGTTGCAAAAGTGCAATCGAAGCGGTGAGCAACACGATCACCGCGACTAAATCGAGAGAATTCTGCATCGGTTGCTGCGAAAAGGCGCCCAAAGCGCGCCACTGGAATCGAGCTTGGCCCCACTCCGCGAAGAGCTGCGAGTGCAAAGCCATGGCGCGATTTTGCCGGACAAGTGCCCGATAGAGTCCCCATCCCCAAGGGTTCACCAGAGTAGCCGCCGCCGTAGCAACAAACCATGGACATGCTTGCCTCAGCCTGCCGAAAGCGACACTCCGCCGTTCCGCTGAAGACAAAATCTCCAGCAACTCCAGGCCTATGAATCCGACCATCAGCGCCAAACCGGCGATGAACCCCAGGTGCAGATTGACCCAGGCAATCATCAATAGCGGCAGAAGCCACAGGCGAGCCCGTCCGCTCTGATAGTTTTCCCAAAGGATTGTGAGATACGCCGCAAACAACATGACGCTGAACAGCTCAGCTCGCGGGCCGGTGCGCTCAGCGATGAGGGGAATCGCGACAATGGCAATCGCGGCGGTGAAGGCCGAGCCTCGCCGCAGCAATAAGGCGACTGCTGCCACGCACGCCGCTGCTCCAAACCACGAAAGCAGAACGTAGCCCCCGAGCCGGTAAATCAGGTACAGCAGGAGTTGCGAGCCCACGGGATAGATCCAGGGCTGGCCGGTTGCCGTGTACGAGAAGATGTCCGTTGAAAAAATCCGATGATGTTGCGCTACCCAGCGCCCGCCTGCCAATTGCCAGCCAAGGTCCGGGTCGTGGACGGTCCGCAGACCGGCCAAGGCTGCATACACCAGAGCGACGACGCCCAGCAACAGGAACAGACGCCGCGCGAGTCGAGACTCGTCCATCGTCGACGCATCTGCCGGAGCCTGATTAGTCAGGAGAATTGGAGTGTTGAACCACGACATAGTACGCAAGCGAACTTCGTCCTCCCTGACAGGCTGCTGAAAAACTCCTGGCGAAGGAGAATTCAGGTAGAGCTGGCCTTCAGGCCAGCGTCTAAGCCCTTTGTCTTTCATCCTGAGCCGGCTTCACAGGCTGCGGAAAAAGTCGCTTTTGGAGTGCCTTTGTGTCAGGGCACGACGTCACAGGCCGCTGAAAAAGTCGGTTTCGGCGTGTTTTGAAGGGGCACAGCTTTAGCTGCGCCGTTGCAAGTCCTTCATACTTGTCATCCCGAGCGGCCTTCAGGCCGCGAGGGATCTGCTGTTCCGATTTTTTCCGCAGCCTGTTCAGTCGGGCACCATGCCCTGCTTCGACTTTTTTCGCAGCTTCCTAAGGAACCCGCAGTCCATCGATGCAACTTCGACTGAACCCGACGGCCCTGCGAAATCCGCAACGATTATCGCAGTTTACAAACCAGATCCGCTATTTTAAGCAGAGCTGGAGTGCCCCACTCATTCGCGGTGCCACAAAATGGTAATTTTCTGGAAGAAATTCAGGCAGGTCATGCTACCCTCGTAGCGCCTACAATCAGATCCTTTGCCGCGTTTCGTGGCACGTGACAACCAATGTTTCGGGGATTGCTGCACAGCCGCTGGGCATGATCTGAGCATTACACTGTATATGATGCTATCGCGTAAGAGTGACTGTAGGCACATTTTCCACCCGGATATATGTCCCAACTTCAGGCGCTTAGAGCTGCCGTGTCGCTCCACGGCGTCGCAAACCTGCTAGGGTTCTCGCCTTCGGCGCTTGCCTACATCGTTTACAAGAATGCGGACAAGTACAACTCGTTCACGATTCCGAAAAGGGGAGGGGGCCAGCGGACTATCAAAGCGCCGACTCCGGAACTGAGGCTCCTGCAGAGAAATCTTTCTGTGCTGCTTCAAAACTGTGTAGAAGAAATCAACGCCAAGCGTGGCTTCCCTGACCAACTTGCACACGGCTTCAAACGGAAACGGTCGATTGTCAGTAATGCAGATAGACACCGCAAGAGAAATTGCGTCTTCAATATCGACCTCCAAGACTTTTTCGGTACGATCAACTTCGGTCGGGTCAGAGGTTTCTTCATCAAGGACGCAAATTTCATGCTGGCGCCGAATATCGCGACGCTGCTAGCTCAGATCGCTTGTGATGACAATTCCTTACCCCAAGGAAGCCCTTGTTCTCCCGCGATATCGAACCTGGTCGGCCACATTTTGGATATTCGGCTGAGTCGGTTTGCAGTAGCTCAGGGATGCATTTATTCCCGGTATGCGGATGTCATCTCATTCTCGACGAACAAACCGGATTTCCCTTCTGCTGTTGCCAAGCAGGTGTCCGGGAACGCGCACAAATGGGAAGCCGGGGTCAAGCTTCAGAAGATTATTGTCAATGCAGGTTTTTTGATTAATCCGACCAAAACTCGTATGCAATACCGTGGCTCGCGACAATCCGTTACCGGTTTGCTGGTGAACAGGAAAGTTAATATTCGCAGCGAATACCGGCGCACGGTTCGAGCGATGGCTCAGAGCTTGTTCATGACTGGGGCGTTTGAGTATGAGTCGGCGATAATTGGCACCAATGGAGTCTCTACTGCGGGAAAAGTAAAGGGCAACGTTGAACAATTGCATGGAATGTTCGGGCATATCGATCTCGTGGATCGCCACAACGAGGAGCAAGAATCGAAATTCGACTCAGGGAGAGACCGCCAAGAAAGCCGCCAAGGACCGCTTGTATTCCAAGCAGGCTGCCTATAGGAGATTCCTCATTTTTAAGGACTTTTATGAAGCAAAACGGCCGGTGGTCGTATGCGAGGGGAAAACGGACAACACATACCTCAGGCACGCGCTTAAGAGTTTAGGGCCCGCATACCCGAAACTCGCGAGCGTGTCGGCTAGTAACAAGGTCGAACTGAAGATTCGAATCCTGCGGACCCTTGGAAGCTGCGTGGGCCGAGTTTTGGATCTTGGGCACGGTTTCTCTAGCTTAAATGGGCTAATCAAGGAGTACGTAAAGGAACTCAAGCGATTTAAAGCACCCGGGATGGAGCATCCGGTGATCTTGTTGGCGGACAATGATGACGGTGGAGATGCTGTGGTGAAGGTAATTAAAGGGATCACAAAGAGCGCCTTTTCCAATGCGGATCCGTTCGTTCATGTCATGGGCAACTTGTATTTGGTGCTCACTCCGCTGCCGGCGGGAAAGACAAAATCTGAGATCGAAGATTTCTTCGATGACAACGTCAAGAATCTAAAGCTGGGTGGAAAGAAGTTCAATCCAAATGACAAGGCAGACTCTGACCTGTATTTCTCGAAGTCTATCTTGGCGGAGTATGTCCGGGACAACGCAGGAAGGATCGACTTCTCCGGGTTCTCACCCGTTTTCGATCGGATCACGCAGGTTTTAGAAGATTACGAAGTACTACTGGCCTCGCAGGCCACGACGCAGGGGGCCGCAGCAGGGGTGCCATAAAGTTCTGTTGTGAGTGCTCGATTCCAATGCTAGGGCTGGGCGATCGAAGAAGGCAAGTCAACAGAGCGTGGTAATCTCGCTCGGCGGATTAAGGACATCGGAGGCGAGCTGCCGGGTGCAACTCACTCCCGGTTTTCGAATGAATGGGAGAACGACCCGCAACACACTCGCGCGCCACGGGCGCGGCATAAGGAAGCCCACCGCTTCAGCGGTGGGAAGACATGCGCAACTTCCGAGTGCCTCGGGCACGACACAACCACTGCCCGATACCGGAATTCGCGCGCACGGATCTCCCGGCCAAGCCTTGCCCACATTGGTGTGTCATCGCCGATAGCTCCAAAGTCCAAAACCAGATCCCCCCTTTTCAATTAACAACTTGCCAGCTACACTTAGGCTCGTAATTGTGGGCTCGCAGCGTGGATGAGTCGCGAATCGCCGCCGTCGGGGCGGCAAAGCGATTGTGCTTGCACCTCAGTTTCTGTCCGCAAATGGAAGTACCATATCGCCACCGAAACGATTGATGGCGCTCTAATCATGATCGTCATTGCTGTCGATACGATAAGAAAAGAATTTGAGGTTATTACCAGATGGAGAGAGCTTTGACGCATGAATGCGACCGCACAAGTAGGCGGGAGTTCTTGGCGACAATCTCTGAGCCGTACCACTTCGCCGATTCAGGACTTAACCACGTTTATCTGATTGGAATCAAATACTACAAGTGCGACTGCGGAAAGACCCTGGCCGACATCCCGGCAATCAAGCAACTGCTTTCTCTAATCGCACGCGATCTCGTAGAAAAGTCGGACGCCTTGGCCCCTGAGGAAATCCGTTTCTTACGGAAGCGCCTTCGCAAGAAGCAAGCTGACTTTGCGAAGGAAATAGGAGTACGACCAGAAACCCTCTCCAGAATGGAGAGTGGAGACGCGCGGACCAACGAGCGGACCGACAAGTTGATTCGGCTAAACTATGCGTTCCAATCGGCAGACCCAGTGCTACTAGACCAAATCCGCAACGCCATATTGGAAATGCTCGCCTCCTGGAAACCGTCTTCTGTCCCCAGTAGAATTGTAGCTACGGTGAAGGATAACGAGTGGGAGGCTGAATTGGCTGCTGCTGCATAGTTCGCCACCGAAATATGTTTCTCCAAGCCGTTCAACTAAGGCGGCTTTTTCTATTGGTCATCCCCTCCCGCAAATAGCAAGCGCTTGCTGTAATGTATACCCATAAATTGCCGGATCCGCAACCCGTTGATGCACGCAGTTGAGCGTTCGGCTAATGGGCTCACAAAGGCCCCCCGCGAGCCACATTCGTGCGCCCCGAAGGCAGCTCCAAAGTCTAACGCGAGATTTCCTCTTTCCAACGAACGATTCCCCAGCTAAACTAAGGCTCCTAAGTGTGGGCTCCTAATGTGGATTAGTTGCGAATCGCCGCGGTGGGGGCGGCAAAGCAGTTGTGCTTGCCCGTCAGTTTCAGTCCGCAGCGGTGGAAGCCCCAACAACCGCAGCCCAGCCGCTGCGCGAAACGGATCCTAGGAATTTCAGCCTTAAGGAGTTGAGTGCAATGTTGTCTCCCAGATTTTTTGCCGTGTGTGTGTTGGCCCTGGTCCTCGCCCTCTGTTGCATCCCGGCCGTCGCCCAAATCTCGTCTCTCAACTTCGCATCGCTGCAACTGAATGGAAGCGCCATTCAGGCCACGAATGGCAACGGCCAACAGGTCTTGCGGCTCACCCAGGATGGCCTGCAACTGCAAGCTGGCTCGGCTTGGTGGATGACCCAGCAATCAATTGCAAATGGCTTTACCACAGTGTTCACCTTCCAGATCACTCACAGCATCGGCGGCGGCCCGGCTGACGGACTCGCCTTCGTGGTGCAGAATGCCACTGGTGACGGGGGGCAATTGTCCGCCCTGGGCGGTTCAGGTGGGAATATCGGCTACGGTCCCATCAATAACAGTCTCGCCATCGAGTTTGATACCTACCAAAACACTTATGATCCGAACGCCAACCATATCGCGGTGCAGAGCTGCGGTACCGATAACAACACGGCAGCCCACAATACACTGTGCCCTTCGGGTCAATCGTCAACTTTGGGCATCGCTTCCACCCTGGGTGTCAACCTCTCTGACGGTAATGTCCATACCGTCATTCTCCAGTATGACCCCGGCACGTTAAGCATCTTTATTGATAATTCCGGGACACCCGCCCTCACCGTCCCCTTGCAGCTTGCCACCTTGTTGAACTTAAACTCCGGCAACAACAACACCCAGACTGCCTTTGTCGGTTTCACGGGCGCTACCGGAGGGGAGGCAGAGAACGGTGACATTCTGAGCTGGACCTTTACCCCGGGTGGAACCTCTACCCAAACCACGATCACGCAATACTTGACGCCGGGGCCGGGACAGAATTACACCAACTACGTTTTCGGCAGCTATAGCCATAAGTATGGATATTCCAATGCACAATCAGGCGACCAGGTCAGCGTCACCGCCATACCCAGTGACCCGGCAATCGTCAATCCAGTTCTGTCAAGCTTTGCCCCCAACGCAAGCTGCATTGTTTATGACGGCACCGGCGGAGAGTGTCTCGTCTTCCAGGTGTCCTGCCAGGAGCAAACCGGCAGCGATTGCGCCAACCTGCCTTACAACTTGTTCGAAAGCTACAACACCAGTCAGAACATTACCAATCCCTGTCTGCTAAAGACCGAGGTTTATAATCCACCCGCATCCAGCACATGGACGAACATCGAGACGGGCTTTTCGCAAACCCGCTTCGATCCCACCAGTACCGGTAATTCCAAAGGCTTCTCCTACTTTGTGGCCGCGCAGAATTGTGCCGTCCCGGCGTCGGGGCTGAATGGCGTTAATTGCAACGGGGTTTACACCGGCACCTACCGCGGCACCCTATTGGTCTTCGACGGCCAGTTCTGTACGTTCTCCAACGGCGGCGTTACCGGAAACCTGTTTCAATTCGGCGGCACGGTGGTGCTGGAGAGTTCCAGTTTCGTCAACGGCAACCTGTTTTCCTATGGTGGCGGCCTATGGATCAGTAACAGTACCGTGGGCAACGGTCTGGAGGTCATCGGCGACGGCACCTATTCCATCGGCCCGGCGGCCGGCATCGCGGGCAATTTGCAGATTCTGGGCCCTGGCAGTAGCTCCGGCGCCAATCAGGTCTGCGGCTCCAGCGTAATGCAAAACTTGCTGCTCCAGGACAGCGGAGCCGCGGCGCAGATTGGGTCGGCTACGGGATGCGCCGGAAATACCGTGGGCGGAAATCTCCAGGTGCAAAACAATAATGGAGCCACCACGATTGATTCCAACACCGTCGGCGGCAATCTTCTCGACCAGAACAACCGCGGCGCTACCCAGGTTTTCACTAACACCATCACCCATAACCTGCAATGCAGCGGAAATAGTTCGATTACCGGTGGAGGAAACACGGCGGCCCGCAAGCTAGGCCAATGCGCCACGTTCTAAAGGCTTGGGCAGAAGAGTCGCAGTACAGCAAAACATCCGCTGCTTGAGTTGCCTCATGCAGCGGATCTTTTTGCCTCTGATGCAGCACTGTCAGTGGGGCCGGGAGGCGGCGTCTACTTCAGCTCTTGCAGCGCGTGCTGCGCATCTTTATACATCTGCGCAAGATCGGCACGCGAAAGAAATGCCGGATTGCCGGCTTCCTTCTGTTCCTCATCCCACTTGCCAACAGCGGCGCGATAGTAGTCGGCAGCCTGTTTCGAGTCACCGCTCTGCCGCAGCACCATCCCCAGCAGATAGTTGCTTCGCGCCTCCAGCCACTGCAATCCCAGCTTCTGGCTGTTGGTTAATGCGCGCTCCAGTTCTTGCCTCGCCTGGGGATACGCCTTGCTGCGGGCGAGCGCTTCGCCCAAATCTACTGACGCCTGCACCGCTTCGTATTTCAAGCCCAGCCGGTCTGCCTCCTGCGCCAGCGTCTTAAGCGCCGATGCCGCCACAGCCGATCGTCCCTGGGCAATGTCATCCTGGGCCAGCGCGATCTTGGCGCGCAACGCTTTCTCCGGGTCCTTCGCCTTGTTGGCCGTCTGCAATGCCTGCTCGTAGAAAGCGCGCGCTGCCTTCGCATCTGCGCGATACTTGGCCACGTCCCCATAAAACAACTGGATCTGCGCGATGGAACTGTCATTGTTGATTTCATGCGCCAGGGGAGCCGCTTCATCCAAAGCGCGCTTGGCATCGTCTTCGCGTCCCACCTGCGCCAGCGACTGCCCGTAGCCGCTCAGACTCTCCACCATCCAGAAGCCGCGGTCCTTCAAACCGCGGAACGATTTGAGCGCGTCTTCCCGCGCCTTCAGCGCTGCGCCATAGCGGCCCTGATACTGGAACACCGTCCCCATATCGTAGGAATCCATCGCCGTCCCGCGCGTGTCATCGATACTGCGGTGCAGGTCGAGCGCTTTCAGGTACTGGGTGAGCGCCTCACTGTATTGCCCCAGCTTGGTATTGACTACGGCGACGTTGCGCACCGACTCAGCTATCGAGTCCGGCGTCTTCAGCTTTTCGCGCAACAGCAGCCCCTGCTGGAAGTAGGTCAGCGCATCATCGTATTGTCCTTCGCCAAAATACGCGTCGCCGATATTGTTCAGGCAGGTTGCCTGGCTCAACTCATCGCCCCGTTCGCGTTCAATCTGTAGCGCCTCTTTGTACAGCGCCAGCGCCTGGTCCTGCTTTCCCCGGCCGCCGTAAAGGGTCCCCAAGTCCATCAGCGTATCGCCTACCCCTTTCTTGTCGCCGATGTCCCGCCGAATCTGCAGCGCCTCTTTGTAACTTGCTTCCGCAGTGGCAAACTGGCCCAGCGTTGCCTCCACCTGAGCGCTCGCATTCAGGCTGACCGCGATGCCGCGCTTGTCGCCAATCTCCCGCTTGATGGCAATCGAATCCTGGTAATTCTTCAGCGCATCCTGTGGCTTGTCCATCGACTGATAGGCCACGCCCAGCGCGTGCAGGATGGCCGCTTTTTGTTCCTGGTTGTCCAGGCGCACCGCCAGGCTGTATGCCTGGTTCAAAGAGTCGAGGCTGTCCTGCGGCTTGCCGCTCTTGATCTGTACCCGGCCGGCGGCCAGCAGGGCGGCAACCGACTTTGGATCTTCCTTCAGCACCTTCGCATAAAGCTCCGCAGCCTTATCGAAGTCATTATTGGATTCGTACAGGCTGGCGAGCGTGTACTGAAGATCGGAGTCGCCAGGCGCAGCTTTCACCAGATTGCCGTACAGCTCGATCGCCTTGTCGGTGTGTCCGGTGACGCGCGCATCGTTGGCTTCGATAAGGTAACGCTCGGCGGCCGCCAGTTGCTGACTCAGTTCCACCCCGCGCTGCGAGTAACGCTCCGCCTCATTGTCGTAGCCAAGATTGGAATAGGTCTGTCCCAGCCGCGAGAACGCCAGCGCAAAATCAGGATCGGCCTGCGTCGCCGCTGCAAATTTCTTCTGCGCCTCCAGGTTATCTCCCTGCCGCATCAAACCCACGCCTTCGTTATAGGCGCGCAGCGCGTCAACCGACTTCGATGTGGGCCGGAATGCGTTCTGCTTCAATTCCTTCACGATCTCCGGCGACAGCGCTAGCTGGTCGCGGATCTTCTGCGCCAACTGGTCGGTCTGGGCCAGCAGATCCTTCTCAGTCGGCGCTTCCACCGTGATCGTCACCGGCGATGTTCCCTGCTTCAGGTTCTGCAGCGTGGCCTCGACCCGCAGCTGTCCGCCGCCGCGCACGTACTGTCCCCAAACAATCGTCTGCGCGTTACTGAACTCCGCCAGTTGCTTGATGTTTTGTGCATCCAGCGGGCTGTCCGTTTCGATGTGAAGGTCCTTGAGCACCTGGTGCAAACGATCTGCCGAGACCGTGCGCAGGCTCGCCGACTGCCCGACGTCCGTGGTCAGCATTTCCGCCAGGCTGGCGCTCAGCCAATCCAGACTGGGATCTCCAGTCGCATTCCGGAAGGGCACAATCGCCAGCGATATTACCGGCCCGGCATGGGCCGATCGTGTGAAGGGCGATGGGCCGAAAAGCCGGGCGCGAAAAACGTAACCACCGAGCGCCAGTAATAGGACGGTCACAATACCGGTGATCAGCGGCCACGGGACCGTGCGTCCCCACGGCTCAATCCTTGCGTCAAACGCGATTGTGTTGGCCGCCCGCTTGTCTCTCCAGGTGTTCAGGTCGGCAAGAATGTCCGGTACACTCTGGTACCTCGCGTTCAAATCGCGTTCCAGGCACTTGCTCACAATCCCGCTCAACGCCCCCGGAATCTGAGAGTCCACATCTGCCACCGGGATCGCGCGCTCCTGCGTCCGCTTGATGAGGCTGGCCACAGCGCTCGACGCTGCAAACGGCATTTTGCCGGTCAGCATTTCATACAGAATCAGACCGAGCGCAAAAATGTCCGAACGTTGATCGAGCTCCTGGGTCAGGGCCTGCTCCGGCGACATGTATTCCATGGTGCCGACCATCGCACCGCTCTGGGTCATGCCGTCGCCTTCCAGCGTGCGGGCCAGGCCGAAATCCATCACCAGGATTCGCCCCGTGCTGTCCTCCATGATGTTTTGCGGTTTCAGGTCGCGGTGTATCACTCCCACGCTGTGCGCCGCATCCAGCGCCAGGCAAACCTGCTGGATGACATCGACTGCTTCCTCGGGAGCATATTTCTGTTTCTCCTGGATGAGGGTCCGTAAATCTTTACCCTCAATGAACTCCATGGTGATGAACTTCACGCCCTCGGCCTCGCCGAGGTCGTAAATCCGGATCACGTTGCGGTGCGTGACCTGGTGAGCCAGCAGCAATTCTTGCTTAAAGCGAGCCAGGATCGCTGGGTTCGAAGCTAGCTCAGGGCGGATGACTTTCAACGCGACGTAGCGATTAAGCTCGCGATCGGAGGCCTTGTACACGGCGCCCATGCCGCCCTCGCCCAGCAATTGCAGGACCTCGTATCGCCCGCCCAGCAGGTCGCCGATCTGCAATACCGCTGCACTGCCGTACCCGGCGGAACTGCGACTGGACGGCGGCGCTGAGCGGCGAGATGAACCTCCGTCCACGATGGTTGCGTTAACGTCCACCGGCGTGTTTTCGGAGCTGAACTGCGGCCGAGCATCAACCTCCACATCCAAACCAAAGATAGTCGCGTCAGGATCTCTTGCTGACGACCCTGCATCCGCAAGTTTGGCTTTGTCTGCCGGAGGAATCGGGACATTGCTGGACGAACTCTCGCCGGCAAACGGAGCTCCTACACCGGGAGATGCGGGCTTTCCAGGAGCAGAATTCTTATCGGATGGTGAGCTGGAGTCATCCATGTTGCGATGTCGGAACGGCCCGGCGTTTGACGATACTAAAACCCCACCAGGTAGACCCGTGCGCGCGCCTGTGGCTAGCTTCTCAGTGCAGGAAGTATATACGATTGTGGGCCTGGCGCAGCTGTCCCGGCGTAAACGGGACGGCCTTTGGGTCTCGAAGGGAAGGGACTTTGGCCTTGAAGGGAAGGGCCTTCAGGCCGTCCGAAAACGCGGCAATAACAATGCGGCTTAGCCGCTGCGGGATTCGCTTGATTACGATTCCCCTGACGCCACATACCAATTCCTGCAGGCCGATGCCATCGGCGCATCTGCTGTTCTGGTTTCCCCGCGGCCCTACTGCACTGCCACCACCCCAGCCCGAAGGGCGGAACAATAATAGCCCAGGGCGGAAGCCCTGGGTAAACGCAGGAAACAGGTTTGAGTCCCTTCAGGGACGGCACACCATTTCTGGAATTGGTAATCCCGATCTTCCCTTCATTCGCAAGAACCGCGAATGAGCAGTAGACGAGCGCTGTCTTCGCTGGCGCGATAAACTAGAACTGATTTCACTAATCATTCTGGGTTGTGTCAGGGCACGACTTTCAGTTGTGCCAAAGGAAGCCCGGCTAAGTGCCGGGCTTTAGCCCCTGCAGCAACGCGGCCCCTCAGGGGCTAAAGCCCATCTCATCGTTGGGCGGTTGCGGCACGTCTGAAAGAGCCTGCCCTGAGCGCAGCCGAAGGGTGCCCTGACACAAAGACATTTATGAGATGGCTTGTAGAGATTCATCCTCACAGCGAAGGGACACATCATGGCGGCCATCATTCTCGACGGCACAAAAATCGCAGCGGAAATCAAAGCCGAAGTCGGCGAAGAGGTAAAGGAACTCACCGCCGCCGGGCTTCGTCCCGGACTGGCCGTGGTCCTCGCTGGACACAATCCGGCATCGGAAATTTACGTTCGCAACAAGGTGAAGAGCTGCGAGCAGCTTGGCATCTACAGCGAGAAGCACACCCCGCCTGACAGCGTGACCACGGAGGGACTCCTCGCGCTGGTCGATAACCTCAACCGCCGCGACGAGATCGACGGCATCCTCGTGCAACTGCCGCTGCCCGCGCAGGTCGACGCCAAGAGAGTCCTGCTCGCCGTCTCGCCGGAGAAAGACGTCGACGGCTTTCATCCCATGAACGTCGGCTATCTCTCGACGCAGCGGGCTGGCCTGGTGCCGTGTACGCCCGCGGGCATCATTGAAATCCTGAAGCGCAGCAGCATTCCCATCGCAGGCGCCGAGGCCGTGGTGGTGGGACGCAGCGATATCGTCGGTAAGCCTGTGGCTATGCTGCTGCTCAACGGCAACGCGACGGTCACCGTCTGTCATTCCAAAACGCGCGACCTGCCGGGCGTATGCCGCCGCGCTGACATCCTCGTCGCTGCCATCGGCAAGGCCGGCATGGTTACGCCGAACTTTGTGAAGCCGGGCGCGACCGTCATCGATGTCGGCATGAACACCGTCACCGATCCTGAGGAGTTCAAGGAATTCTTCGCGGGAAACGAAAAGCGCGAGCGCGACTTCGCCGCCAAAGGCTCAACTCTGATGGGCGACGTTCATCCCAAAGTCACGGAAGTGGCCGGAGCGATGACACCCGTCCCCGGCGGGGTGGGTCCGCTGACCATCGCCATGCTGATGAGCAACACCGTGAAAGCCGCCAAGCTGCGGCGGGGAAATAAGGTGAGCAGTTTGGCAGCGCGGTAGATTGCGTCGTCTTAACCTTCTTCCCACTGATTCGAAGCCCACAAAGCTGTCGCTTCCCCGGGTGCCCCACGCATTCGCGGTTTTCGAATGAGTGGGAGCAGCTATCCCTTCAACGGCCAATCCCCGAGCGCTACTTCCCTTACTTGCCGCCCTTACGGTGAGGAGATTGGTCCACGCCTGCAATCGTCTGCGCGATCAGTTTGTGGCCTGACTGGCTGGGATGGACGTCGCACTCCAGCACGGTGCTCGACCCGGGCTTGGCGTTCAGCAAACCGGCGACGCAAGTTTTGCCTTGCGCGAACTGGTTGGACACCGCCGCCTGGAATGCCGAAAACACGTCGGCCACCACCGCGCCAAAAGCGGGCGCTGGCGCAGTAATCGCCTGGTTCAAGGCAGCAGTAAGCTGGGTCGTAGTCTGGTTCGAGTAGTCCGTCGAATAATAATTTGCGATCACAAGAGTGCCGGCGTATCCCGTGGCCCGCAGGCCGGCGAGGATGGTAGCCATGTTGGCCGCCGCCGTCGCCAACACCTGTGGGAGGCCGCTCGCGATGCACTGCGGGTTATTGTTGCATTGTTCTTCCAGCAGAGCCACGTCGTTGCTGCCGACTTGCAGCGTCACCAGCGCCGTGCTGGGATGGGTTTGCAGGAAACCCACCGCATAAGCAAATTGTGTAGTTGCAGAACCGTAACTGACGTGCAGCTGAGTCAGCTCACGGTACAAGCGGCATCCGTTATCGGGCGCGGTTGTCGAGAGAAAGCTGCCGGTGGTTTCGCCCGGACAGGCGGCATTCGACAGGTCCAGGCTGAACGCCAATCCCGTCCAGTCCGGATAGCCCACGAAGTTTATGGGGTTGTAATATTCGAATTGCGCCTGGTTGATAAAGCCGAATGCGATGCTGTCACCCAGCGCGAGATAATCGTTGGAATCGTCGGCACGGTCCTTTGCCCAAGCGGAGCCGAGCGCGAAAAGAGCGATCATCACAGCGACACAGAAAATCCCGCGTAGCTTCATCACTGTCTCCTTGCAGGTGAAGATTTGTGCAAGGATAACAGAAGACGGACGGGATCGCCCTTCAAGGATGGCGACCACGCCGTTACGGAATGCAGGGTAGTGATTGCCGCGTGGCCCGCTCATTCGCGGTTTGCGAATGAGTGGGAACAACTAAGGAGCCTCTGATTAAGGTTGTCTGGTGGAAGGGTGGCCTTCAGTGTGTGCGTGAGAACTAGCTTTTCTTTTTGGCAGTGGAGTAAGAAGCTCGAAAAACAGAGCGCCGCAGGCGCGTGGCATGACAGCCCAGCACGTAGCGAAGCGGAGTGCTGGGGTTGAGTGGGAAAAATATCTGAGTCCCCCGGGGACGGCAGGGTTCTCACGCACCCACTTCAAGCCATCCGTAAAGTGGCATAAAATGAAGACGGCTTTAGCCGCGGGGACTTCGAGTAGGACTTAATTAGAGGTTCCCTAAATCTTCGGCGGCCATTCCTGACGATTGACCAGGACGCCGGGCGCCGCCCGCAGTTGCACCTGCCCTGTTGACTTCCCGTCCCTTTCATGGCTGGGCCCTCACCACCTTCCGGCAATGGTCGCCTACCCTGCATTGGCGTCTTGTATTGCGTAACCAGACAGTCCACAATGTGAAAACTTCATGAATACAGTTTTTGATTTCCGATAAGCCTCTTTTTTTTCGGAATTGCGCTTTTGGCTTCGATCTTCGGCGGCGCGTCGGGACACCACATCGCAGTCCGTTCATCGTACTTCGGCTCCAGCAACATGCAGATCCTGTTGCATAAGTGACTCGGGCACAGGACGATTCAAACCAAATATCTAAGGAGAAACAATGAATAAGACACTGTTCAGGTTTGCAGGACTGTGTACGCTGGCGATGGCCGCTCTCTGGGCTATGCCGGCCCGTGCGCAGATGGCGGAGGTCAAAGAAAAACCACCGATGTACTCGTATGTAGGTTTTTGGAATATCCCCCGCGCGCAGTGGGCGGAGATGGTCAAAGCTGACGAGGCCGATGCGGCTACTCTGGACAAGGCCATGGCCAGCGGCGCCATCATCGCCTATGGCAACGACGTGAATCTGGTTCACCAGCCCGACGGCCCCACCCACGACGATTGGTGGTCGGCGATGTCCATGGCCGGATTGCTCAACGTGCTGGACCAGTTCTACAAGAACGGCAGCTCCACGTCTCCGGTGCTGGAGAGTGCCACCAAGCATTGGGACAGCATTTACGTCAGCCGGTACTACAATTGGCATTCCGGATCGTGGAAGGGTCTGTATACCCATGGCGGGTCCTACAAGCTAAAGCCGGACGCTCCGGACGACGCGGTGGACATGCTCAGCAAGGGCCTGCTGGTGCCGCTTTTGGAGAAACAGCTCGCTAATGGCACGATCCAGGAGTATGAAGTCGATACCGAAGCGATCCATACCGAAGCGCCAGGCACGTTCTGGATTTTCTACATCGCGACCAACGCGGACGGTATTGACAAGGTCAACGCCGCGGTACGGGATGCCCTGAAGGCGAATCCGCTGGGCGGAGCCGCATTTGATTCCATGATTGACTTCAGCGCCCACCGCGACTACCTGGCTCGCACCAACGCTACCTACAAATAGTGCTGCCTATCCCGTCCGCGAGCGTCCCGATCTGGCGCCGCTCGCCGGCGGGGTTTGAGACGCGCAAACCCCATGTGCTAGCATTGCAGGTTTGTTACAGCTTCACCATGCCCAGCCTGCATGGTGCCCCGCCTTTTTGCCTCACTGGCAACCTCGGGGTTGTGCAAGCACGCATGTCGCGTGCACAAGGAGTCCTACGTGAAGAATTACGAAGGCGCAAACATCCGCAACGTCGCCCTGCTGGGGCATTCGCATTCGGGCAAGACCTCGCTCACCTCGGCCATGCTGTTCACTGCCGGCGCAACCCAGCGACTGGGCCGCGTGGATGAAGGCAACACCACCACCGACTACGAAGAAGAAGAGATCGCGCGCGCCATGTCGCTGTCCGCGGCGACCGCCGTGGTCGAGTGGGGCAAGACCAAGATCAACCTCATCGACACGCCGGGCTTCAACATGTTCATTCACGAGGCCGAGATGTCGCTGCCCGCCGTGGAAGCCGGGCTGGTGGTTGTGGATGCGGTCAGCGGCGTGGAGGTGGTGACCGAGCGCATCTGGAACTACTGCGACAAGCTGACGCTGCCGCGCGTCATCGTCTGCACGCGCATGGACCGCGAGCGCGCCGACTTCAGCCGCGTGATGGAATCGCTGACTTCGGCCTTTGGACGCACTGTGGTTCCGGTGCAGTTGCCCGTCGGCGCCGAGAAGAGCTTCACCGGCGTGGTCGATCTGGTGAGGATGCAGGCCTATACCTACGAGATGGGCGGCAATGGCAAAGCCAAGGTCGGTCCTATTCCCGACACCCTCGCCGAGCAAGCCAAGGCCGCGCACGAACGGCTGGTGGAGCTTGTTGCCGAAGGCGACGATGCGCTGATGGAAGAGTTTTTCGACAAGGGCACAATTGATGAAGAGCACATCATCGCTGGCCTGCACAATGCGATTCGCGAGGACAAAATCTTTCCCGTCCTCTTCGCCTCGGGGCTGGGCAACATCGGCACCGACGAAGTGCTCGACTTCATCGTGAACTACATGCCCACCGCGATGGAGCGCGGCACGGTGAGCGCCGCTCCCACCCCCAACAATGGCGAGCCCGCCACGCGCAAGGTCAGCGACTCCGATCCCCTCTCGATCTTCGTCTTCAAGACCATCAGCGATCCCTTCGCCGGCCGCATCTCGTTCTTCAAGGTCTACTCGGGCGTGCTGAAAAACGATGCCATGCTACAGAACTTCACCCGTAGCACGAGCGAGAAGTTCGCCCACATTTCCGTCATGCAGGGCAAGACAGCCATCCCAGTGAATGAGCTGCACGCCGGCGACATCGGTGCAGTCGCGAAACTAAGAGAGACGCTGACCGGCGACACGCTGGGCGACAAAGCTTCGTCCATCCAGTATCCACAGGTTACATTCTCCGAGCCGGCCATCACTTTCGCCATCGAGCCCAAGACGCGCGCCGATGAAGACAAGCTGAGCAACGGCATTCACAAGCTGATGGAAGAAGATGCCATGCTGCGCTTCTTCCGCGATCCGCAGACGAAAGAGTTCCTCATCGCCGGCACCGGCCAGCAGCACATTGAAGTGGTGGTCTCCAAGCTGAAGAACCGCTATCACACGGAAGTCAATCTGAAGGCGCCGAAGGTGCCCTATCGCGAGACCATTCGCGGCCGCGCCGACGTGCAGGGCCGTCACAAGAAGCAGAGCGGCGGCCACGGCCAGTTCGGCGATTGCAAGATCAAGATGGAACCGCTGCCCCGCGGCGGCAACTTCGAGTTCGTCAACGAAATCTTCGGCGGCTCCATTCCCCGGAACTACATTCCCGCGGTCGAGAAGGGCATTGTGGAAGCGGCGCAGCGCGGCTTCCTGGCCGGCTTCCCCGTCGTCGATTTCAGGGTCATCCTCTACGACGGCTCCTATCACGATGTCGATTCCAACGAACTATCGTTCAAGACCGCCGGCCGCATCGCCTTCCGCAAAGCCATGGAGCAGGCGAAGCCGACAATTCTGGAGCCGATCATGAACGTCGAGATCACCATTCCCGACGAGTTCGCCGGCTCCATCATGGGCGATCTCAACAGCCGTCGCGGACGCATTCAGGGCATGGACAACAAGGCGGGCAAAACCGTCGTCAAGGCCGAAGTGCCCATGGCGGAGATGCTGACCTATGGCACCGACCTCACCTCGATGACCCAGGGCCGCGGCAGCTTTGCCATGGAAATGCATCACTACGACGTGGTCCCGCAGGCGCAGCAGGAGAAGATCATCATCGCCGCCAAGGCCGAGCGCGGCGAAGAGGTGGAAGAGGAAGAGTAGTCGTCGGAACCGCGTGTTTAGTGCGGGCGAATTTCGGGAACGTTGCTTTGCTACTTGGGTCGCAACCATGTCCTTCTCCACGCCGACATCTGTATGCTAGTGCTGCACTGGAGACCTTGATGCCCCTGAGCTTAGCGCGGCGCCCGTACCTCCATCCACTTCTCCTGATTCTGTTAGTCGCTTCCTTGCCGCTCACCTTGGTTTGCCAGCAGCAGCCTGACGCCAAACTATTTTCCAGGATGCAGTGGCGGCTGATCGGCCCCTTTCGAGGCG
>Ga0302325_10008130_pt1 | contig 23119 bp, 21 predicted proteins | sample Palsa_T0_2_FD_201948 | JGI IMG/M metagenome (GOLD analysis project Ga0302325, IMG submission 201948) | Peat permafrost microbial communities from Stordalen Mire near Abisko, Sweden - Palsa_T0_2 | ecosystem: Environmental > Terrestrial > Soil > Palsa > Peat permafrost | place: Sweden: Abisko... | reverse complement strand
CGTATTTGAAGGGAAGAAGGTCTTCTTTTGCCATTCTCGTCAATCCACGGCGCGGCCCACTCAGCAAGCCTGAAAAGACGGATCCGAGATTTGATTGTCCAAGGCGAAGCGGGGTTCACAAGTCAGCAAGGTTGGCGCACACGTTGATTTTAACTTGGCCCCAATCGAAATAGCACAGTACGTCATAAAATGTCCCCACCGGCGATTGATTGATTGATCAGATTATCCCGCACGCCTGAACTCAATTATGTAGAGCAACGACGATGGCACATTTCTTGGATCTTGAAGCCCATACCAAAGATATAATTGCTCTGCCCTTACAATTCTACATCATAGAACCCAAAACAAACCGTACAACTTAGAGTTTCGGAAACTCGGTTTCTAAGCGAGACTTCAAATCCTCTGGATTGTAAACTTTACTTTTGATGAAACTCTCCAATTCCTCGTTGCTCATCGACTTCAACTCTTTCCTACCATCGACTCCCTCGGACTGTGCAGTCCTGATAACGTCACGAGCGATCACCAAAGAGACATCTCTGATACGAGAGACATCTGGGTATAGCAATCCGCGACTGAATTCCTCCTCCGTGACACAGCTCGCAAGACTCTCCGAGGCGGTGAGAATCATCGCATCGGTGACTTTGCTTGCCTGGGACAAAATTGTTCCGAGACCCAGACCGGGGAAGATGTACATATTGTTACCCTGTCCAGGGGTATATTTCTTGCCCTTGTATGTGGTCTCCGGGAAAGGCGAGCCGGAGGCAAATAGAACGGCGCCATCGGTCCATTTGATGGCATCCTCGAAATTACATTCCGATTTCTCACTAGGATTGCTCAGAGCTACAACGTCAGCTCGATCGAGGGTGGGATTTACGAAAAACGATGGGATGCTTGTTAAACGATGCCATTTTCTTGAGGATGCTTTCGGTAAATGACCCGCCCGTAGTGGACAATCCGAGCAATCCAGTGGGTTTGACAAAATCGATAACTTCTTCCAGAGTCTTCAAACGAGGTGTATCGGGATCAGTGCGGGCAAGAGCCACTTTGTGAACCGGGAGTTTGTCGCCACGGTTCGTAGCAACCAGTCCCTTGCTGTCGACAAGGTAGAAGGTCTTGGTTGCCTCTTCCTCCGTAAGGCCGCAATGCACAAGATAGTCCTTCAACATGGTCGCAACACCCACTCCGGCGCTACCTGCTCCAAAGAACACAAGGCGATGTTCATGGGGTTTTATCCCAGAACGACGAATTGCGTTGACAAATCCACTGAGGACGACAGACGCGGTTCCTTGGATCTATTGTTAGTTAGGACACCGAGAGGGGATACATCGTCGTTGAAGCAGGTCTGTTTATCTCGCCACTCATCTAGAAGTTCGAAAGCGAGTTCGGTATTGAAGTCTTCGAATTGGACGAGCATTTTCGGCCAGCGTTTTTTGATTGCGCCCATGAATTCTGCAATAAACTCTTTGGCCTCTGCATTCGAAATTCGCTTCTGTCTAAGGCCGAGGTACAGTGGATCGTTCAAATACTGTTCGTTGTTGGTCCCGTAATCGAGAGTAATCTACCGTCAGAGCCAGTCACTGGAGAGACATACGGGCAGAGTGCGGTTCGGATGAATACCAGCACAAGCAACGTACAAGGACAGCTTTCCAATGGGAATGCCCATCCCTACAGTCAATATGGGACATACTCAGGAGATACCATTCAGACCGAGGTCTCCAAGACCGAGAATTCGAGAGCCATCCGTGACGACCGTGATTTCGAGGTCATCTGCGGGATAACGTTGGAGGATCTCGTAGATGTGTCCCTTGTCTTTCAAGCTGATATGCAGACCCTCGGGATTGACATAAATGTGTGAAAATCGTTGGCAAGCTTCTCCAACAACAGGCTGCAGTTAGCACGCGTAAAATTCACGGAGTACAGTGTAGACGTATGGATTTATGAACTGCAATTAGCATGGGCGAGAAATGTGGCCATACCTGGATATGGGTCATGAGCAATTTGTAAAACAGGTTCACATTTGTGTAGCGAAGATTGGCGAGATACTCGTACCTGAATTAGTCTTGAAGGACAATTGAGTGCTTACTTGTCGATATTGGATTGCTTGGCTCTGATTCGAGCAAGACATCTCTCGATTTGGATGTCGGGAGTATCGACGCCAGGAGGCATGATGCCCCTGATTCCGAGCTTATTTCGCAAGTCAAGCGAGAATGTGGTATCTGACAATCAGTGAGTGAGGAAGAAGGCACGCTACCCATGAGTGCGGCCCTGTCGTTGATGGCAACTGGAGGCTGTGGGGATTGCTTGTGTGTGGGGTAACCGTTTGTGCTTAGTTGAGGTGCGAGAGATGAGAGCGGTTTGGAGCTGTGGATGTGCGCGTGGGGATTCTGAGCGAGCGTGGAAGTCAGGACGGGATCGCGGCCCATACGAGGCGACAACTTATTGAGAGCGACGGGTCTGTGAGCAGCGGTCGACAGGAGCCGCGGGAGCGAGCTGCAGAGACGGAGCGCGGTGGTGTGGTGGTGGTGGTGGTTGCGGTGCTGGCGGCAGACGATGTGTCCGGGGTTATAAGGCAGCAATTCCGATAACGAGCCCTTCACAACATTTTTATTCCTCATCGACACACACTTGCCGCGCCGGCTGTCTTAAAGCTTGATAGGCCAATTGCTTCCCATCCAATCTACGGCCGCGGCTGGCAATATATTCCAGACAGGAGACCCGGAACTGCGCAAGGACGTAGCCCGTGGCACTCTCAGCGTATATTGCCCGATTCTATGTTCTGCTGACGCTTTTGCCGTGACTCGTGTCAAAATCAAATCCGTGCCTCTCAGCGTTGATCCCCACATGCATTACTCGCACGCAACACAGAACAACCCCCTAAATTAATCAAAACATGTGGTTGGCCAGGGTATCCTCGGCTACTTATCTAATCATCGGGAGTTCTTTTTCTTCTTCCGATGTGGGTTGGCCATTTTGCCCCACACACCTCCGGCCTCCGGCTGCCTCAGTCAACAACTGCCAGGGCGACCCACACGTGCCTGACTTCCGCGGCAACTTCGGCTGTGGGTGGCAATATCTCCCGCGGCACGCTGCTATATTTGCAAGCTGCTGCTGCTGCCAAAGCTCTGCGACTGTTTTGTTCCCTCAAAATACTGTTTGATTGACCGGCCGCGATCCTCCGGCCGCGGATGTCCCTTCCACACGGTCCACGCGACCGTTGGCGCCTCATACCACTGGACGATCCGGAGTCCGGAAGCCCAGCCAATGGCTTGGCGTGCAGGAGATATCGAGACTTGCATTATTTGCGACTCCCGATATCACATGTCTCTCTATCTTACGGAACAGATTACAGCCAAAGCTCATTTCAATTGAATTTTTGAGAGTTTTTGAATCTTCGGAACGGGACGATCAATCACAATTGAGGCATGAATCTCGATATCTGCAACTGTATAGGCAGTTGTGATTTCCCGCTTGTGTTCAATTCCTATCCTGTCTGCGCTATCTTTGGCCCTGGTGGGCGGCTAAATCTTGTGCCTGCCACCCTTCCCTGGTCCCTGGAACACCCCCCATTGAGATCGAGACTTCGGAACTCGTATCTATGCACCTCGAATTCCTATCGGGTGAACGGGCCTGCGGGTCAAAGGCATCGGAATCTCTTGAACCGCTTTCGTCCGAGGTCAAATTTAAGTTACAGCAACATGGCTGGTGGGAGGGAATCGCTTATCTCCTCCTGATTACCCCCTGCGGAGTAAATTTCATATAGTAACTGGCATTTGGATTAACCTTCTTTGCATCGCCAATGAAATTGAAGCAGCGTCCACCAACCTATCAGGTTACAGTTGCCTTTTGGTCTTCCGTCCTGGTTGCGGAACGACGTCTTTCCTGTCCAGCCAGAGAGGCTAGCTTAATGTCCAAATGCCACCATTTTGAAATGTCCACCAATGACTATAATGCTCGTTGGTTCGCGCTGAGTCGTTCCGAAAATGAATGTTCCGGTGATCGTTTACCCCGCGTTTTTACTGATGGCGCGGAAACAAAATCCGGTGTGCAGATCCGGGACGTCGCGAGCCAACGGTTTGCTCTCAGGGACACAACTACCAAGACACAGATGACTCACGCAACAGGAGCGCATGCTTCTGTAGATAAGGAAAAGTTCCTTCGGCAAGAGGATCCTATGAACGGAACACTTCCCCGACGGTAAGACTGAACAATCCCCCTCAGCGGATCTGACACGATTATCTACAAATTCTATATCCACCATAATTCCATATTCACCTAGGTCAAGATTGTTTGGCATCATTCAGATAAATACAGCAACAGAGAACCTTTCACGAAGTTCCTCTTTCATCCATCTCTCTACAATTACTGCCTTCTTTCCATATCCTTCCAATCGTCTGTTAACCTCCACCGCCATTCCCCCTCCCTCTCCGCAGAGATACAAGTCCCCCCCGTCCTTCAGTTGCTCTTAAACTTCCTTGCGACATTCCCAATTATAGGGGTATTCAGATTCTCCGGTAGTTTGAATGAACTTGGTCGAATACCTGTCAAGACTTTTGTCCCTGGCTCAAAGGTAGCGAGATAATTCGAGACAACACCCAGGGATCAGATTAGGCCGTAGTAACAATACCTCTGTACTTACCAAGACCAGATTTCGCAGGTGCAGCTAAGATCGCAACAGGAAATGAATATTTCCCTTCTCCCAGGTAATTAGGGACGAGGAAATGGAGTATTGCCTCATTCTCGTGGGAGTCAAAATCTCCGAGAAAGTTGAGAGTGGGAGTTTAGCGCTGAGGTATTCGATCAACAGATCCATCATAGAAACCATCTTTTTTAGGCTCTCAGCTTCATAGTCCGTATCTGCCGCTGCCCTGCCGCCGCTTTTTCGTTTTGATCGAATGTGTGAGAACGATACACCTGATACCTGATCTGATCCCTCGATGCCGGCAAATCGAGTTCAGTGTAACATTGAAATACTTGTTGGGCAGTGACTGGAACATTGATAGGGAACTGAGCTCGTACATAACCCGAAACCTTTTTTATAGGATGGAATCATTCTCATCAAGTCCGAAGTGCGCTACTGGTACCCGTTCAACACTCTCGGAATCACCTCTCAGACGCAGCACCGTTGTCGCCAAGCCCTTGCTCTCTGAAAGATACTGCCGCCAGGGCGCTAGAGTGTCCCCCGCTGCCTCGGTGATCAATGGATCTGGACCACGTCTCAGAATACCCCCAAGCATCATTGAACACCTTCTTCCAAAAAGCCCTGTCAGGATCGCTCCGCTGGAGATCAGAATTGGCATCCACAAAGTTTGCCATGGGAAGCGCCCATGTCGATGAGATTGCTGAGGGTCTGCCCAGTTGCCATTGTGCCAACAACGAGGTCCAACGATATACTTGGGGGTCATCTGGGAATATTTTTGCATTAAAGCACGCAGGGCCCAAGTATGTCCGGTGGTGAGCCAGAGTTCTCACTGATGCTGATTCTGCCAGCCAAGCGAGATAGCAAAATCTCGGAGCATGGACATCAGTAATATCCACAACATACGTGGCTTCTTGTTGAACTACCAGTTAGTTTCATTTCTCGTCAGGAGGACTACTTGACTGGCAAGAGATAATAGGGCAACTTGAACTCTTGTCGAAAACTACTGCCCCCTCCAAAGGACAGGTTCTCAACGATGGGTGCATCAAACTTAACAGCAAAGGGCAAACCGCTGGCTCATTCTTCTCCCATGAATTAGCAGCATGTTGTATCTCACGTCTCAATGAGGCCACATTGTTCTGAATGAGGTTCAGAAGCGCATGGAGAGCCTGAAGAGCCTGAAGACCTGTCATGGCGGGATGCTGCATGCCCCCCGAGACAGATATAATGTGAGGGATATACTTCCTCAGTTGTGTTTTCTGTATGGCGTAGCCTGACTATAAGGCAGAATCTGTGAGGTCATTCGTCCAAAGAACCTGTAAATAACTAATTCCATGGATATAAGTCATTCCCCGGGGGTAGTTCGATCTCAAGATGTGTTTCATAGAATACTTTTCTCCGTCCATCTTGACGAGGGTTTCGTTCTTTATAACATGCGCGAACTGCAAGTCTTCCAATCGAAGAATATTATGTCGTTTCCCCCCCAACAATCTGAACATCAAAACCCCCATTTCATGTCTTTCCTTCTCCTGTTCGGTGTCCCAAGTTTCTTCTATACCCTCCTCGAATCCAAGTTTCTAACAAAGTCTCCCGCAGTATTGGCCTCGCCTCTTTTCCAAAGAGGCGGCATTCAGAAAAGTAATCATCGGGTAACGGATGTTTTCATCGCTGAGACCTTCTCGTAATACCGGATCAATGTCGTCCAGCTTTTCCTGCGAAAGGTCGTTTTTCTTGCCTTCGGGACTTGTTTGTTTTCGTCCCCCTAATAAAAGTTGTGTGAAACGATAGTGAAAGGCGCAGAGACGTATTGTGTCTAATGCCAGTTTCTTCTATTAGCTTGTTGTATTGGGAATGTATACCCTCATGTAGTCGACAATGTCGAAATACTACTTCGGGCCGCTGCGTTTCCACTTGAGGAGCATTTGTTCGACTAGATCATCGGGAACGATAATTAGCCCGCGTACCTATTCGAGCATGTTGGGCTCGAACATGGATTGGATAAATTGAGCTCCAAAAGCGGTCATTAAAATTCGATGGGCTTTTCCACGGCTGGGTTCTGACTTAATTCACAGGAAATTTCTCCGCAGTGAAAAGTCCATCACCAGCAAAGCACGAATCTCTCGAAGAGGTCGCTCAACTATCGTCCGAAACCTTTTCTCGTGGCATTTTCATTCACAATTTCCTGTCCGCTGACGATTCTGGGCCGCCTATTTAGTTAGGATTGGTGTGCAGATTCGGGAGATACAATGGACCCCCCTGAAAGATCCGATGGGAAAGTCCGGGTCAATCAGGTGTAGATTGCCGATGAGGAAGAGCTTTGTAGGCTGAGAAATTTGTATCATCTGAACATGATGGCGCTGGAGCTGTCCCCACGGCGTCATAAAGCAGAGAACAACAGAATCTATCCCGTTGCTGGAGGACAGAACAATCCCCGATCTGGCAATCTGGGGCCTTATTCCACGCCTTCACGACGGTTTTGCGCCGTGTCAAATCACACGCATGCAATTGCGCAATTCGCAGATCCTCAATTACATAATAAGCAACAAACGTCGATCTCGGACCATGACCAATGATTGGCTGAAGCCTTCCTGCTGTGTGATTGGCTCGAGTGACGTAACTCATCTAATCCTCGGAAATTTGGCCTCGTTAGCCCACAGCTCACGAATTTTGTGAGAGTAAAACGTTTTCGGTTGGGCACGCGACTTTAAGCGACTGCGGGATAGACATGCCGAGTCAATCCGCAGAGTTCCTTTGAGAAAAACGCAATTCAGGGGACGTGCACACCACCGCAGGCTTTATGAGTGGCCGTGATCGAGGCACACCACCGTTTGACGCACTGACAAAAAGAACGGATAAATTACACGGACAAATGATGAAAGAAGAAAATCGATTAAAAACTAACTTTAAGGGGGAGCTTTGCTATCAAATATTGCAAGAAAAACATCCAATTCCGCCCTGGCTGCCGAGAACATGGCCTCAAACGCATTTCAAGGGTGAGATGAGCCGTGAAAAATGGTTGCTTCGCTTTCCGGACAAGACATTCAACGAGCAACGGAGCCTGACTCACTGCTTCGGTTCGGTACGGCGAAGGTGCCAACATCCAACGACAGGTTTGTGCTATCCATAAGTCTGAATTTTTCGCCGATTTTTCGCCGGAGCCTCCGGCTTCATCGGGACAATGCCGCTCGGTGTTCCATTTCGCCACCTGCCGCAAGTTTCGGCGCCTATTTAGTGCCGAATGGAATTCTCATGTCGCAAGCATCCTCGTTCATGCCAAGTGCCTCGGCCAACGGCTTCAGGAAGCTGTTTCACAGAAATTCCCGCTCAAGCTGTAAGTTGGCATTCCACTTGGATCCAAGAAACGGAGCCGAAATCCTGAAGAGCCTGGAAATCAACCAAAGTAACAGGCGCAAATACGTCTCTCTAAACTGCGAAGATCAGGATCTCATGAGCTGTGATTTTTCTCCTCTTACGCCAGTTTTTCGAGCCTGCCACTTTCACCGTAATGCATAAAAATAGGCGCAAAATGCGTTGGGCGCCTAATTCCTGCCTCTTTGAGACCTACAGAAAAGGTTTGAGGCGCAGGATAGGCAAACCAACAACCGCATCATCTTTTGCGCAGGAATCCGAGCCAGTTTGAGACCGAAATGGCTGATTTGGGTCGGTTTGAAGGCCGTAATCAGTGAAATTCGCTATCCTGAGCGCGAATTCACCGCGAGGGCTGCGTTGTGCGGTTTTTTGGCCTGCGCATTAGTAGTGCTATCGTAGAGACTGTTACCGGCCCATGATAAAACTAGCCCAGAGCTCATTTCTGCGTCCTGGCGGACAATGCCGACAGGGCGGGTTCTAACTAGCCCCTCATACGAAAGGACACTTCAGCTGAAAGAGTAGCTTGTCTCGCTTCGTGCCTTGAGTATCATCAGCCCCAGGGCTCGTTCGCCAGTGTTGTTCGAGCTGGGAGGTGATGCTACGGCATTAACCCACCTGCGTGCCCATAACGGTCGTCCGTTACCACTACCACTGGTATGCTATAGCTTGTTTAACTCAAGTTTGGGGGACCGACAGAATATATTGGGCGCAAAACGGCACAGAGGGGCATAAAGGGGCATTATGTGGATAGTATCACCAGCTTGCTTGCATTTTAAATCTTCGGCCGGTCTCGCCACTGCATGAATTGGTGAGAACACCCTATTGAGCCTGAAATAGACTCGGAATAAACCGCAATGACTCGATTTAACGAAAACAAGGCTCGGGACTAGTGTCTAGCCTCCCGTAATAAAGAAAAAGATGGCATCAGACCAATGGGGAGGATGCTGTTTGCCGACATCTCGGATTTCTCGGTCCCTGGCGGTGAGATGAGATGCAAATCCTCCCGTTTTCTGAGCTCTGATTGGCTCGTTTCCTTAGCTGAGCGTTTGCCACTGGTCCCATCAAAACAGGGTTATTTGCCACATTCCAGACAACGATAGGCTCAGTGGCCTTAGACGTGTGGCGTTGGGTCCTTTACGGCGGCACCGCCCCAGCACAATTGGTTGGGACGGGAGAGTCGCGCCACCGAGCGCGCCACACTCATGGTTGGCTTAATGAGACCCATTATATCCGACCTTTGCGAGCCTTGGATTTAGTGTTTGAGAGCGAAATGGGTGCCATTGACGACTCGGAAATGAAATGGGCATTGGGGTGCCACCGTATATAGCCTTTATAGCATAGTTTTGAAGAATTCTTGGTCAGATTGTGGCAAAATGCAACGTCACACAATATTTTCCTGGCCTTTAGCTTCGAACTTTTCCATCAGGCTGTAGTTCTCTGGTGCTCTTGACAGTCCAGAGTAAGCCTGCTGCCTATCGCAATTCATATGGCAACCGGTCTGGGGCGCAGGGGGTCATGGCTTCGTTCAGTACTATGGCTCGAATTAATATGCCAAGCAAAGCACGAGGCTGGAATGCAGTTGTACACATACAGTCACGTAGATTCTCTTCAATCCTGATTTTATAGGCGACAGAAATGACATGGCAATCATATTAGATCTTAAATTTTTCCGATATCCTGACTACGTTACCAAAAATGCGAGAATGCCCAGTGAATCCAACCCTACACCACCGTCCATGCTTTTTCTTCTGCAATCCAAGAGGAGCAGAGGTATCTCGACTCAAGGCAAATGCCGGAGCTCGGGGAATCCCACAGAAGGCGTCATACATCACGCCGCAACTCAACCGTGGAGTGATTATGAACCTGATACAAGCAAAAATAACAATAACTCCATAATAATCCAAGTCAAACAAAATAATAGATAAGCAGAGTCAATTGAATTTAATGCCTCTTTGGCGGTGTTGAACAACTAATACTACCGAGGCAGTTGTGAATACGGATATGATTGTGGCGAGCCTCCAAACTGCTGTGGAGCTTGCGCCGCTTGGGGATAATTATACATTGCAGCTTGAGGCGGAGGAGATGCAGCGGTGAAAGGAACGTATTGCCAACCTTGAGCCTGTGGCCAACCTTGAGGTGGTATTTGCGGGCTTGTTTGATACATGACGGGTGGCGAGGCCATACCCGGTCGCGCGGTTGGTGGATAGCTCATTCGTCTTGTAATGTTGCTAGCCTCAGAGTAATCAAGGCCATGTGACTCGTTCTCGAACTCTTTCAAAAGACGAGCTCCGACTGTAGGCTCGATCTCAGTCCCGTCACGAGAGATCTTAATTTCCCGATTGCCGTTCCAAGGATTTCTGAGTGTTCGAGTGCGTTGGAACTGGAGCGATGCATCCCTGGCCATTAGTTTGAGACTAGAAGTTGCATACCATTTAATCCATTCCACTTTGAAAGGATTCCCCCATTTCTTTTCTCCTTTTGAACCTTGATCACCTGGAGAATCGGTATCTTCGTCTTCACTAGAGTCCGCGACTTCCCAGAACACAGTGCCACGCACATCATCTTCGAAAATCTTGCCTCTAGGAGCAGAATTGGTGCGAGGGGTGACGGTCGTTTTTGGGCCAGCGAGAAGCGGTACTGGCGACTTGGAGATATCATGGGCATCACTCTGATCTCCAACTTCGATTTTCTCGTTGTCCGCGGCATTGTTGATTTCCGAGGCCATGCGAGCGTACCCAAAGAACTCTCCACTCTTATTGACACTGAAGATAAGGTAAACATTCTGGGCGTTCTGAAAAGTTAGTCACGACATACTGAAACGTACCTTAAATGCCTCGTTTAGGATAGTTTCGTTGTGCGGTTGTGTAGCCCAGACCTTGTTTGCGACACTCCATGCTAAATCCTCTTTCGTAAGGCTTTTTAAGATGAAGTATCTATCCTTAGAAGACATAGACTGCGGCGATGAGGAAGACTGAGGTGTATCGACTTGGAGGGCTTTTGCGAGTTCTATAGGAGGCTGCGATTCAAGATTTTCTGTTTGCTCGAACTGATCACGACCCGATTCTACATCGTCTGCAGTTTCGGCATTTGCTGGAATTTGTTGGGGCCGCATAGGAGAGGACCTCCGAAGCCGACATACTAGCCGCACATTTTGGAACACTACGCAATTAGTTACAGCTGAAAGTGGTCATACTCTTATCATTGAACGTAGCGAGGGCTGTCGCGCAGTCGTCCTCTGTTCTGTAGTTGACAAAGGCACAGTTCGACTTCCGAATAAGAAAAATGCTCTCCAGGCCATCTAGAGCAAAGAAATCTTTTAGTTCTTCCAGTCGCACATCTCTAGGAAGATTTCCAACCCATAACGCAAATCCTGACTGCTTTGGTTTCCGTGGGGGTCCCCGGGGCAATATTCTTTCCGGGTCTGCCGAAACATCATCTGAGTACATTGGCGCGCCGGAGAGAGCATTTTGAAAGGGCGAGGTAAACACGGGGTATGGAGTGCGACTTGCAGGTGACGTCGAGTACGGGGGATTAAATGCCATTGCGCGGCCAAGAGTTTGCTGGTATGGTTGCGGAGCTTGCTGGTACGGAAATCGGGACATGGAATAAGATTGGTTCTGCACGGGTTGCATAGGTCTTGTAACAGGTGTGGCGAATTGTGGCAAAGACATCATGTTCGTGCCGGAGTTGTTTCGATAGGCAGGTTTGCTTGCATATTGAAACCCACTATTCTCTGGACTCAAGTGTTGCTGTGCGGCTTGGTTGTAATATTGTGCATCCATTACGCCACTGTATGATGATGCTGAATGGCCGACGGCATAAGGCTGTTGATATTGGAAACCGGGGTGTGGTAACTGATATTGCAGCTGACTCGCCGAAACGGGATAAAATTGAGGCGCTTGACCGGCGCTGGGGTTCGGCAAGGCTTCATTCAATTCGGCCATGGATATTCCAGCAGACCTTGACGGCCTTTTGTTGGGTGTTTCCGATTGATCTCCCATTGACTCGGGATGCGTGCGGGTATGACGCAACTTTGCAGTAGGTGAATTGGAGATGCAAACGTGATACTAGAATCTCAGAAAGTAGGATAGAAATGTTTTCTGAGGGCTGAGACGAGTGTTCTTTAGCTTCGATGAAGACACAGGTTCATGTTGCTCGAAGCGACCGGAAATTTGAGCGACAAAGGGACAGCGCTGGCGCGCTTTAAGGTGTGTTGAGCGCAGAGAGGGAAATACACTTCGGCAGGTCCAACTATATGAGATGTTGGTCAGCCGGGGGGTGTGCGGGCTGCCCTAACCTCGTGGTGGAATGGATGCTGGAAACAGTGGGACGAAGAGGGACAATGAAAGCATATCTCGAGGGTTTAAGGTTGGGTGCAAGAGAGACAGAGTGACAACAGTCTTGCCGAACAATAATTTGGCTGAGACCTGCCTTAACCCCACACAGCGCCGACGAAGAAGCGCAGGCGAAAGGGGCTCCCCATCTGGTGGCAAGGCCTAGTCTAGGGCCGCTGCGCTCGCCCGCCAGCCAACCAGCCAGCCAGCAACAACCGGTCACCGGACGTGGCACTCGCAGTTTGTGTTGCAGGACACGGTTGGTTGCTGCCAATTTGCCACCGTCGTGACTTCTATTTTTTCGTGTGCATTTTTGGCAGAGTGGGACGGATTCCTTCGAAAAGCCCGCGGCTTGGTGTGGCGCCCAAGCAAGGCACAAATCGTGATTCCTCGATCGCCAATGTGGCGCATGATCTGCTGCCTCAACGGCCATTTCCACTAGAAACACTCCCGTTTGTACTACATATATCTACGCGCGCTCGCCCGGTTACTTCCGCCGTAACGAGGCATTTGATAACCCACAGATCTAGAATCTTGTTTTCGGAGACTTTCCGTGGATTTATTCAGGCACAGCCGTTTGCTCGAGCCGCTTAAAATTAATTCAGTGTTGCCACTAACAGTTTCAATTGTTCTGACAGGTTCGGACATTTGAAAATTATTCGCTACATACTTTGTTTTGACACCTCTTGCCCGAAATTAAAATTCTTTGGTTCGCATAGACTCTCACTTTGTCTCTTTGCTGGTTGAAGCAATACGGATCGTCTAAATATCCGGAATGGGAATTTGGAGTCAAAATGCGTGCCAATCAGTATCACTGAACCCCGACCGCATCAATTGCCGACTTTCTAATAGCGAACCCACCTTTCCCAACCAGGCTTGCGAGCTGTCCGAGATTAATCGCTATTCGTCACGGAAGCAACTTCCAGTTGCCTACCTGACCCAATGATTCAATTGCCGGTAGAGCAAATGATCGCTCTGAACGCGGCAAAGGACTGGAAATACCAAGGCAGACTGGCGAGGCTCGGGGGTAAACAGTCGGCTGAGAAAGCCCCATTACTTGATGCCTAAGCGCTCCGATTGTGGCACATTTGTCATCTGTTGGAATTTCGATGACCAACGAGAGTGCCATCTCCCAATTAAAGTTTTCCCATGGTGGCACAGACCGCTTATTCCCGTCCTCAAGGCCTGTAGCGGGATGTGGCAAAAATCGCAACCAGGCGGTGGCAATTCACGAAGGCAAAAAATTCACGCGAGCCAAGCACGGTGAAAACCTCGACACCGCCGCAATGACGAATGGGCCGTTCAAGCTTAAGTGAATGCATGAGATCAGCGGCTTGATGCCCGGTAGTGCGTTGTCCACCGGCGCGCCGCCCCGGAAACAACGTCTTAGATAATGGGGAGGCACCTGCGCTTCCAACACGGCAATTCAAATTCCAAATTCTGGCGGCAACGGGCTGTCGCAGACTTCTCCCTTCTGAGGGAAAAATCATGCGACAGCACCAATGGTCAAAAATTATCTTGCTATTGGCTAATCGGAAAGATGTTCTCCTATATGTCTAGATATATCGAATCGTCGCCCAGTGCTGTAGTTTTGAACTCTATTGATAGCGGCAACAGCCCCTTGCTCTTCAATCTTCGCTTTACTGCATGTGATATGAATGTCAACGGACTTACTCCTTCCATCCCTTTTTTTCAATCCACTTCAAAAACGCGGGGACATCTGCGGAAATCTGTCCAGGCATCGCTCTTTCGCTGACCCACGCCGGAATATTTCCCTCCGGACTGCTGGCTGTGGCCATCAACCATTCAACGCCCTCATCCCCCAAGTCCCTCACAAATTCAATACTTTCATAGATGCCTCTCGTATGATGTTCCTGATGGGGGACGTCGGGATGGAGCACCGGCCGCGATATGACGATAAACGAATGCGAGTTTTTGGGTTCGGGAGTATATATCGCTGTAAGGAAATCCCTATCAGTGAACATCGGAATCCGGTACGAATTTTGCCAAACTACGGTTAGTAGGCTGCCGCTTTTAGTCATTCACTTTCCAAGACGCCTGGCTCGATAGCTTCGATGAGTTTGATATCCTTGATGACCTCAATAAATTCTTTCTCGTGGGGAGTATGGTGTTCTAGTAAGCCTTTCTTCACACATCAATCAACGACGATAAACTCGCTACCTTGAAGACTTCCAGTGAAACGTCTTTATGTACACTGCGTCGCAAGAACCAGTTTCGTTTCCCGCGCCAGTCCATTCGTTCCCGGACTTCGACGATGTGATGGTAAATGCCGCGGGATTTCCATTGAGACGTCGACTCGATGAGCTCGGTTGCAGCGGCGATGAGTTGGTCGATGTGTGGCTGAAATTCTGGAGTTCCTGGGCGAGGAAGCGACGATGCCTCAATAGGCTGGATCTGGGTGAACAGCTTTGGTGTCGTGTCCATGTCTTGCTACAGCCTTGCTAACAGGAACAAAGGGATATTTATCGCGATGATTAAATTTGGCCAATGATTGATCGGCAAGGCTACCCTTTTTCGATACCGCTTCATTCCCTTCTTTGGGTGAGTTTTGCGGAGGGGTTTCAAGTTTTGAAACAAAAAGGGACTGGTCGCCTAATGAGTCAATAGGAGTGAGTAGCACATTAGGATCTCGGTGATTCGGTATACGATTCCATTAGTATTTACAACATTTATCAGCCACACCCATGGCCAAGACTATCTCAACAATGATATATGCATGGCTCGCGGACGACATCCTTGTCCCGACCTATGGTATCCTAATATCCTAATATTTCTGAAAGACTTCCGATATTGGTGTTGCGCTCTGAAGTATTAGCCTCCTCTTCGATGAAGCGAACCTCAATGAATTTCTTTAATGTCTCCGTCAGGTTATCGAGATCGTTCTTCCGTTTCTTGCTATCCGCCTGCGTAGCAGTGCGTCTATTCACCAGGTCCTTCCGTCGTGCCTCCAGCTCGACACGCTGGTCGGCCTCGTCCTGCAATCGCTTGAGCATAAGTTCATGTGCATCCAACCCTGAATATTCGGGATGCTGCGCTAGGAACTCCTCCTCACTCAACAAATCGAGATCTGTATACAATGTTCTAACCCGTCAGCTGCCGACCGGAACAATTAGGAGCGGGTTGCGTACACATAGTTTCTGCAATCTTGGATTTCGGACCGCAGATGTTGCTGTTCGTACTTCAGGTTTTGAAGGTTTAGGTAGAGATTATCGACCTCGGCCTTGGCTTCCGAGCTTTTGGCCTTGACGGCTCTGTTCTCAAGGAACATTTCTCTGTTGAACCCGCGGAGCATTATTTTGAGGGTCGTAAGCTTCTTCTGCTCGATAGCCAGGTATTGGGATTCATCGTCGGACAATTGGGGCTTCAACCGAAGGGCCAGGATTCGACTTGTCTGAAGCTTGATCTGATGTATTGTGTCACGCACACGGGTGATAGACGCGGCTTCGAGTGTCGGCTGGGATAAGGCCGTTTGGGACGGCGGCGCTGTGATAGGGGCCATGGTCAACAACTCTCTTCAGCCCCCCGACTACAAGGCTAAGGAAGACCTCTCAAACCCTAACCCGCAAAATGGCAAGGGATCGGGATGGAAGATCCTTCAAACTTCAGGGCCAGTGCGTACGTGCATCCACGGGAGATGACGATACTTATATGTATTGTTTGGGACTAAATTTACGGACTGTGTTCCCGACACAGGAGCAGAGTAGCGCAGTGCGTTCCAAGTCATGTTCTTGTTCCTGCTAACTTGGGTCCGCGATCTCCTAATTTCACATTTCAGACGATGATTTCACATGAAAGTCACGCCGCGTTTCAAATGTTAAGGAGGGGTGTTTGTTGATCAAAACGAAGCCTGTGGTAGCCGCAAGACGCTTTCCTTCCTTGGATTGCGTCTTGGTTCGTCAAGGGGGGAGCGGCAGAGGTTACCGCTGTGCTGGATCGAGCGTTTGGTGCATGATAAGGTTGAGCGGAGGACCACCACTATTATCGTAATCGGAGATCCCAATTAAACAAAGGAACATTGGAGATTCTAGACCAGAAACACGCACCCCTGTGCATGCACCTTATGCTGCGGCACACCCCGTCCCACATCTCAGGCTCGTTCGCAGGGAAGAGTCTATACCGAGCTAGGTAACATTGTTTGAATTTAACTTTCGAGATAGTTGTTAGTTATAGATTCGGACAAACTTCGCTTTACTGACTAGGTTTATATTCCCCGTTAGCGTTGCTGTTGAGTTCCATTATATCTCGTTCGTAATCGGAGGGGCGATCGGCGTTACTGCCCTGCACAGGAGATCGGACGATGATTGGAGGGGACCGATGGTGTGGTTCTTAGGGCACGTGAACTACGAAATTTTTTGTGTTTGAGAAAAAAAGTCCGTGTCATTTGTGACTAGTGCGCGGATCCACGCCCGGTTTTCGCCCAATTTCTCCTTTCGCCCTCATTAAAATCGCTTGCCTCAGTGCAATCCATTTCCCTTCGGCTCAAGCGTGTCTTGTTTACCGTCAGGAAAGGGCCCGTTCATCGCACAGCCTTCTCGTCGGCCGCTCGTCTGCCGATTAGCGACCTCGGTCCGAACTCTATCCCATTATTCTATTCTCGCTCGGGCTAGGTCCGTGTCGGCCCAGTTGATCTCCAAACTTTGTCCGTCCGTGCAAAGTTTTACTTCGACTTAAAACTCGTCGCCACGACTCCCGAATTCCGACGTCTACCACTCGATTCCTCTTATCTCCTCCCCGAAAGTCTCGTCCCCTTTCTCCTTAGTCACACCCACTGCCGCTTGGTTCACCTTCTCGGTAGGGTTGTTCGGCCCCATTCAGCCGCAACTCTATCCCTCTTAGAGGTGTGTTTATTGGACGGCAATTATTCCTACAACCTTTACAATTATCTCGAGCGGACACGCAACTCTTACGCAAACGTTTCCACAGAAGTAACAAGAGATATCCCATGTACTAAGGAAGCGACAAAGCGACGAGTCAGAGAATCTACGCAACCTCCCTAGCGCCCACTTACCTGTTTAAGTCTATTACATCTTTTCCTCCTATATATATAATCCGACACATCGGTCTTCCGCTTTCGCCCCTATTCACACTCCGAGTCCATTGAATGACGAACGGCGTTATGGTCACCGCCATCTCTACATCCTTTGAACAGGTTGCCAATGCTAAGGCGATAACCGACTTTACACTCGTAGACGAAAACGCTCAGATGGAGCACTCTATCAAATATGCGCCCGCGTTCAAACCTCACGGCCGCACCCATCTGGGCCGCGAAACCATCGGATTGGAACTCAAAAATCGTCTACATACCTTCAAACAACAACAAACCAACCTCGACTCAGATGACACTGATATTGAACAATCGTTCTTTATTGCAGACCTCGGCGAAGTCTATCGTCAGTTCGTACGCTGGAAGAAAAATCTTCCTCGTATCGAACCCTTCTACGCAGTCAAATGCAATCCCGATCCCTTGGTCATGCGCTTGCTCGCATCCCTCGGCGCCGGATTTGATTGTGCATCCAAAGATGAAATTGCAAAAGTCCTCGCTTTGACTCCCAACGTTCCTCGCCGAAACATTATCTTCGCAAATCCCTGCAAGGCGAATCCTCAAATCCGATACGCACAACAAGCCGGCGTCGAAATGATGACTTTCGATAATGCAGACGAGCTGCACAAGTGCAAGAAATTCTATCCCAACTCACAACTCCTGCTCCGGATCTGGACCGACGATTCCAAATCCCAGTGCCAATTGAGTCGCAAGTTTGGTGCATCCGAGGAATCCATCCGTCCTCTCCTCAAACTGGCCAAGATTCTGTCGCTCAATGTCATAGGCGTGTCGTTCCATGTTGGATCGGGTAGCCATGACCCTGATGCGTTTGTTTCCTCCGTTGATATGGCGAAACGAGCATTCGACATTGGCCGCGATCTTGGGTATGATTTTTCTATCTTGGATGTTGGTGGTGGATTCTGCCATGACGACTTTGAGTCTGTCGCCAGAGTGTTGGGGGAGAAAGTCGACGAACAATTCCCTGCGGAAATGGGAGTCAGGATTATCGGCGAGCCAGGACGCTACTTTGTTGCCAGTGCATTTACTCTTGCGACCAATGTCATTGCTAGACGGGTCGGTTTCGCCACGGAGTCGAACCCAGAGCAATCCTATATGTGTATGTCTCCCCGTAAAGAAGTGGCTCACTAGTAGATTATCTGAGCGATGGTGTATACGGCAGTTTCAATTGCATTCTCTACGACCATCAGAATCCGGTTCCGAAATTACTCTCGCATGAGGGACGGTTTTATTACAATTCTTCGCCTACCCCTCAATCCAACGGTGCCCACGAAGACGGCTTCAAATGTTCCATCTGGGGTCCAACTTGCGATGGTCTCGATTGTATCGCCTCGTCATTCAAGCTTCCAGTTGTTCTCGAAGTTGGTGACTGGCTCTACTTCGATAACATGGGGGCATACACCATCTGCGCTGCTACTCGGTTCAATGGATTTCATGCCAGCGAAGTATTTTATGTTTCGAGCGAGGCAAGCGTTGCGGAGTTCCTGGAGTAGGATCTGATTAAGGCCTGTAGTAGGAACAGGCGAAGTGCCAATAAATTAAGTCTGCATTTGTTTAGTTAAAAGTTTATAGAGTATCTTTGTTGGTTCTTTTAGTTGGTTTGGATAGAATAACATTCGCTGGCCCGACGGGAGACTTGTTCCTGGGCTTCGCAGGGCGAATTGAGGAGGTGGAGATTATGTTGTTAGTTTTGTAGTTGTTTCTTGTTCTTGCGACGAGAGTCTAATTAATTGTTTATAATAAACTTCATGTCTGTTTCCGTGTCTGTTTCTTGCGCTATTAGTCTCAACTGATTGTGTAAGCTTGGGCGAACTCACCCACAGGATGATGACCTTCGGCGATAAATAGGTGATCGTCCGCCATTCAATTCCGTCCACTCTCAATCGCTGCGTCTCACTATGACATCCTTGAAAGCACCCGGAAAGGTCCCTACAAACCTTGATGGTAAACCCGATCGTCATATCCATGGCTAACTTATCCAATAGGCTCGAACTTACGAATCCTTATTGTGCATGCGCGGTAAACAAGTGATGGCTGGCGGCTTTCTCATCGTAGATGGAACTCAGCCATAGTCGACGCTCTTGTCAAAGGAGCTTTGGAGACAATGGTGCAGAAACATGGCGTGCTAGAACAAAATATACATATTGAGAATGTCCCCGGAAGCTGGGAATTGCCCATCAGTGTATCACGGTATGTTCTATCTCTAAACAAACTGATTGAAGATTGATTGCCGGCTCTCAGGTCCAATCCACCGTGGGTTCCTCGGACCTTCTGGGCTCAGGAGATGTAAGCATGTCGACGCCCGAGCCGTCTGGGTCACCGAAGACATCTCCGTTCGATGCGGTTATCGCAATTGGAGTGTTAATAAAGGGGGAGACGATGCACTTCGAATACATTGCCGACAGTGTGTCAAAAGGTCTAATGAGAGTGGGATTGGACACGGGTGTCCCAGTCATCTTTGGATTACTGACAGTGTTGAGCGAAAAGCAGGCGATGGCCAGGGCAGGGATGATTGATGGGGAGATGCACAATCATGCCGTGGACTGGGCAAGTGCGGCGGTGGAACTGGGAAGTAAAGGAAAAAACTGGACTCAAGGAAAACTATCATAGAACACATGCACAGACCGTAGGAGTAAATATTCAAGTTTGTATATCTTTTATTCCCGGTTGAGAATAGACTTCCAGTGACTTCCGACCTTTGCGCAGAAGAAACTCTATTGTTGCAAAGTCTTTCCGAGAAACATGCTCATGATGGCGAAACTCCCGTCTAGACATCAATCCCGCTTGGAATATCCCGTTACCTTACGAAGTGCTGCCAATGTACCTGTGTTTGCTAGGGTGAGCAAAATCGAATGAAGGTGGCTACCTCAGGTTTTGTTCGCACGGCTCTCATGCATTGTCGGTATAACGAAAGAATCTCCTTTCCATCAGCACCTCTGGCAAGAACACTCTCCAGTACCTTCTGAAGTCCCGTATGTCGGACGCTCATGCCATTCTATCGGAAACGTGATGAAAGCTAAGCCGATCTTAGGGTGGCCAGTGAACCCTACAATAAATGTGCCTCGAGATCGGAGTGCGGTCAACTTTCAAGGCACGCGTTTTATTGTATTTACATTGAGCTTCTGAGCCGACGCGCACAGACTCATCGATTGCCGTTCTTTCCGAGGATAGGCTCCTCTTAAAGAATAAGCTCCTTAAATTACGAAGCTGATCTGCAATCGGCCGGCCGGCTCAACCGAACGCCCCTGGATTTGGAGATTCTAGCCAGAGTGTATGGATCAACTTGTTAAGCGCTGTGACAACGTTGCTAGGAATTTTGAATATACAATCTTGAAGCTCTAACTGATAGCAGTGTCACTACTCGCAGTGAACGCTTCCGTGATTATTTATGAACTTTTGTTGCGATAGCAGCAATCTCACGAGATACGACTTGCTTGAGATACTCGACGAGTAATGATATTATCCAACCGCCCCAGGCCGGTCTTATGTCTGTGTCTCAGGTGTACCGTAATATGAGATTATTCCTTCCAAGAATGCTCACACTGCTCTAATCACTACTCCAATCGATGCCATCCGAAAGAGACTCACTCTACCAACCATGCCAAGAAAGCTATTAAATATGAGCAACCAACCAACCAAAAATAATATGCCATGCACTCCATACATCCAAACAGACTTCATTACCCCTTCAATTACCGACCAAGATGCAAAAATAAAACCAAAATGAGAATGCGCAGATTGTCCAAGCAACTTTCAAAAGGATAACGAGTTTCTCCAACTTTTAGTTTTTGATCATGCTTTGTTTTATGCAGCTTGTAATCGAGTCATCCGTCGAGCTTGCATTTGCTCCTTTTTACGTTTGAGAGCTTCCCATCCTTCGTCGTCGTCTGATGCAGAGACTGGAAGTTTGGGTGTCACTCCGAGGGTACTGTTGCCGTACGTGCTTGCACGGTAGCGACCGGGTTGAGAGTTATTAGACGAGATGCTGCTGAGTCTATATGCTGGATTTGTGGAGGGGAGTTTCGGGCGAGGGGTGGGTTGCTGAGAAGATAACGAATACAGTGATTTTTGATCGTACACTGACTGACGAGAGGTAGGATAGAAGGATTGCGGGCGGGACTGGATTCCTTGAGGAAATCGTTGAGCAGGGTGAACGTGTGGAGGGACCTGAGGGGCATATTGGGACATGCGTTGACGTTGTTGTGTGCCATATTGTTGACGATTCTGCATTTCATGCATAAGCGTCGGGGGTTGCATTGGCGTAAGAATAGGAGATCCTGCGGGAGAACCCATTGGCGATCCGATAGGGGGACTAACCATGACGGGAACATACTGGATGACTCCTTGATTGTGAATAGGTTGCATTCCCATCATTTGATACTGTCCTGGGATTTGACTGAAATAAGATTGTTCCGGACCCAGCGCTTGAGTATGCGAATTGAAAACCGCATTGGGATCTAGAAATGATGCGCCCTTCCTTTGTCGCGTTTGATACGTATCCAATAATGGGATTGAGGGTGATGATGCCGTCCGACCCATGGTGTACCCTGCGAAGGACGCGCTTGAAGATGGTCTCAATTCTTGAGCCGACGCCATGCGAGGTAATCCTTTAGCATGTGGATCGGATGGAAGGTTTTTCGCAAACACGGGAAGATTCCCCGGTGAAGGGGTACGTTTTGCATCTAGCGACACACTTCGATCTCGAGATTGGGAACTAGATGGACGATTATTTGTTTGCGGGAAACCGTGAGCCATCAGTATCGCTAACGGAATTTCGTCAGCCTCATCGTCGACTTCAGGAATTCCTCCAAATCGTGATGCTGGACGTTCCGGATTTGAAGCCGACGAAGCTGTTGCACCGACAACCTTGGTCATTTGTTGACGATATATCGACAAGGCAGCTTGTTGACGCTGTCTTTGTTTTGCAAGGTCGATTTGATAGGTCTCGTCGCGAGCGACGTCTTCCTCTTCCTCCTCGTCTTCCGAGTCATCTTCGGCTTGTTGACGGAGCTTCTCGAATTCTGCGGGCGTCAAAACTTTGCCCTTGGCAGCTGAAACAATCGGTTTGGGGCTGAGGAGAACGCTTCTCTTCGCGTCTGGGGAGATAGTATTCTCAAATAGATTCGTAGAGAAAGTCTCTTTGAAAGTTTCCATTCTCTCAATTTGAGGAAGCGACATAGGTGTTGGCTTGGCCGTAACGCCAGGATCGGTCAGAGTGATTGGCGTAATACGACCTTCGGAAGGAATGAGGGGAGCGCGTTCGGGAGTGACAGCCATTATTCGGTCAGAGCTGGCCGTGAGATCCCGCTGGTGTAGAGGGTTATTAGTCACTTGAGATTCAAACACTTGTTTATCCGGAGATGGTGGTTTCGAGCGCAACGCTTCATCGAAATCTTCATGGAATCCGCTGTCCCGATCTTCCGGATTCTCGGGTTGTGAGTTCCCGCTCTTGATAGAAGTACTGTCATTGCTTGAGGGTCTTTTGTAGAGCGCACTCGATCGTCTCAACGCCGGGCCATTGGATGATGTTCGTGATCGCGAGCGAGAAACGGTGTTTGCCAACGTCAGGGGCGTAATTTTCACAGGACTGGTGATCATTCTTTCAGGCGATCGTCTTTCAGGCGAAGACTGCCGGACAGCCGATGGCGTGGGCTTCTTGATGGCTGTTTTGAGGGATACGCGATGATTCGGAGGTGTGTC
>Ga0302325_10008128_pt1 | contig 23122 bp, 20 predicted proteins | sample Palsa_T0_2_FD_201948 | JGI IMG/M metagenome (GOLD analysis project Ga0302325, IMG submission 201948) | Peat permafrost microbial communities from Stordalen Mire near Abisko, Sweden - Palsa_T0_2 | ecosystem: Environmental > Terrestrial > Soil > Palsa > Peat permafrost | place: Sweden: Abisko... | reverse complement strand
CTGGAAGCGGCGCTCACGCGCGTCAAGAGCGAAGCGTTCGCCGGAGCGCTCCTGTTCGCTGCCCATCACCCGCCCTACACCGCCGGCCGCCACGGCTGGAGCGTGCAGATGCTCGCCCAGATCGACAAGGTGTGTGAGCAGTGTGGGGTCTGGCCGCACGCCTTCCTCGCCGGGCACGCGCACAACTATCAGCGCTTTACCCGCACCCGCAATGCAGACAAGACGCAGATTCCGTACATCGTCTGCGGCAACGGCGGCCATGGGCTGCAGTCACTATCGGGCGCGGCCGGACAGACCCTGCGCGCCCCGCAGGTCATCCAGAAATCCTCTGCCGGCACGGATCTTGTGGTTCTGGAGAACTACGATGACCAGAACTACGGCTACCTGCGGATCATCGTGACCCAAAGCCAGCTGCGCATCGAATACCACCCGGCACGCGACGGTGCCACGACCAAGGCGCCCGACGACTCGGTCACGGTAGATCTCGCCTCGCGTGCACTCGTACACTATGAGGCCAACAACCTCGGCTACCCGAAAGCCGCCGCCCGGATGCTGGCGCTGCGACAGGGCCGCAAGTAATGGCGCTCGATTGAATGCGCGAAGTAAAACATGCCGTCAGCTGAAGCATCCTCCCCTCAGGGCAAAGCGGCTCCGGCGCCTGGCGCTGCGAGCGGCGAACCGCCGCCGGCGGTCAGTGCCGGCCTCGCGTCCCTCAGCGTGGCCGCGCTCGGGGTGGTCTTCGGGGATATCGGCACGAGCCCGCTTTATACGTTGAAGACGGTGCTCAATCTCACCGGCGACCGGCCCGACTCCTTCACCGTACTCGGCTCACTGTCACTGGTCATCTGGACGCTGATCCTCATCACTTCAGTAAAGTACGTGGGATTCGCGATGCGCATCAACAATGACGGCGAGGGGGGCATCCTCGCGCTGATGTCGCTCCTGGGCGTGAAGGGGCGCCATCGTCCGGTGATTGTCGCCGTGGGTCTGTTCGGCGCCGCTTTGATCTACGGAGACGGCGCGATCACACCCGCAATCTCGGTACTCTCGGCGCTCGAGGGACTGAAGATGGTAGCGCCGTCATTCAACCCCTACGTGCTCCCCGCAACCGTCGTGGTGCTGATCCTGCTGTTCGCCATCCAGCCTTTGGGGACGGCCCGCATCGGCAGGGCCTTCGGCCCGATCATGACGGTCTGGTTCCTCGTCATCGGCGCACTCGGCGTGTGGGGAATTCTGCAACACCCGGGAGTACTGTGGGCCCTCGACCCGCGGCACGCGATCGGCTACCTGTTCTCCGGGGGTTTTACGAGTTTCGTGGTGCTCGGCGGCGTGTTCCTGTGCGTGACCGGCGCGGAAGCCCTCTACGCCGACATGGGTCATTTTGGCGCCACGCCGATCCGGCTGACCTGGAGCGCACTCGTGTTCCCGTGCCTGGTACTGAACTATGCAGGCCAGGGAGCGCTCGTGCTCGCGGGCGCGCCCACCAATGACAACATCTTCTTCCGGCTGTGTCCGCCGGCGCTGCTCTTGCCGATGGTGGTGCTGGCAACGATCGCCACGATCATCGCCAGTCAGTCGATCATCACCGGCGCCTTCTCGATGACCCGGCAGGCGATTCAGCTCGGCTGGATGCCGCGGCTGCCGATCACGCAAACCTCCCATGAAGGCTACGGCCAGATCTACGTGGGCCCGGTAAACTGGCTGCTGATGCTGGTGACCCTGGCGCTGGCGGTTGGTTTTGGCAAGTCGGACAACCTGGCCGCCGCCTACGGCATTGCGGTCTCGGTCACCATGCTGATGACTTCGGCGCTGCTCTTCATCGCCATGCGCGAGGTATGGCGCTGGAGCCTGCCGGCGGCGGCGGCCGTAGCAGGACTCTTTATGCTCATCGACGCGACTTTCGTCGCCGCCAACCTCTTGAAGCTCAGTGATGGTGGCTATGTGCCACTGCTGCTCGCCGCGGCGGTTTACGCCGTCATGTGGGTCTGGCACATCGGCGCGCGCGCCGAATGGGCGCGCATCCAGGACTATCTCATGCCGATCGATGCCCTGCTGACGCAGCTGCAGACGCAGCAGATTCCCCGTGTCCCCGGCACGGCGGTATTTCTCACCCGTACGCAATCGGACGCACCGCCTGTACTGGTGTGGCACCTGAAGCACAATCGCGCTTTGCACGAGCGGGTACTCATTCTCACCACCCTCATCGAGCCAGTGCCGCGCGTCCGCGGCGCCGCGCGGCTGAAGGTGGAAAGCCTGGGGGCGGGGATGTGGCGCGCCACCGCGCGTTTCGGCTTTATGGAACGACCGGACGTGCCGGAACTGCTGCGCCAGGCGAATGTGCTCGGCTGCACACTCAAACTTGAGGACGTGACCTACTACGTGGGCCACGAAACCGTGATCCACCGTCTGGATGGCAAGGGCCTGCCACACTTTGTCGAGAGCGCCTTTGCCTACCTGCAGCGCAACTCCGCGCACGTGAGCGATTACTTCCGCCTGCCCCCGGACTCGGTGGTCGAGCTGGGACGAGAAATTGCGATTTAGTGCATCCCCCGCACCCTACGCATCGTCCCCGCTGCAACAACGGCCGGGGCGTCAAACGCCACGGCAAGGCATGGCGGTAGCCGGGCCGACCCACGCGCCCACAGGAATTGTGGCCGATTGTAAGGCTGGCATGTCACGCTGCGGACCTGCAGGCCACCGTAAGTAGCCTGCCGCGTACCGATCGCGGCAGCGGCTGCACGCGGGCGCTTGTATGCCCCGGGGCGTTGCGGGACGATCCGCCCGCGGGTTCTAACACCCAGGTGTCGGAGAATGTTTTGTTCAATTGCCTGCGCAGATTCGGTCTCGTGGTCGCGCTGCTGTGCACCGCATTCCCCTGCCGCGCCTCGCGCTGGGTCGAAATCGGCACTGCCGGTGTCTCCACCGACAAGGTGATGCTCGACGCCGACTCGATCGAGAGGGTGGATAATTTCCGGCTGGCGAATGTCATGACGCTCTCCAGCGCCCCGCAAACCAACTCCCACAACATCACCTACGATCGCCGCGTCAATAAGGTGGCGTTCAGCTGCGTCGACCGGACTTTTCAGAGCGTGCAGATGATCGCCTACCTGGGCGAGAAGCGTGTGGGCTCGAGTCCGGAAAATACCAGTTGGCGCACGGCCATGAAATCGGTCGGAACCGACGGCTTGAACAACCGCGCATTGACTATGGTCTGCGCGGCCGCCATAGCGGGTGCGCCTCCGGCTGAACAGAAGCCCAGGAATTCGAGCGGCTCTGGCATCGTGGTAGACGGGGTGGGCGATATCCTCACCGCCAGCCACGTCGTCAGCCATTGCAAGTCCATCATGGTCAAGACTGCGACCTCGAAGCTCTTCGACGCCTCGGTTTTCGGGGTCGACCCCAAGAACGACCTGGCAATTCTCAAGATCGCGTACGACGCCCCGCTGGGCGAGCCTGCGCATTTCCGCGTGCAGTCAGCGCCGGCGCGACTCGGCGAGACGGTCGGCGTCATCGGCTATCCTCTGACCGGCCTGCTCTCGACGGAACCCAAGGCGACCTTCGGCCAGGTCAACTCGGTGGCCGGAGTCAACAATGACTACACCTTGCTGCAGATATCCGCCCCGATCCAGCCGGGAAACAGCGGCGGCCCGGCGCTCGACGAGTTCGGTCAGGTCATCGGCGTGGTGGTGAGCACGGCATCGCTGGCAGTGGCCGCACTCACCGGCACTGTTCCGCAAAATGTGAACTTCGCCGTGCGCGGCGAGGTCGCGCAGATCTTCATGGCTGCGCGCGGCATCAAAGTGCTGACCGGCCACCGTCAGCAGGTGCAATCGACCGAGGCCATTGCGGCGCAGGGCCTGAAGTCGACCGTACTGGTGCAATGCCTGGTGGAGTAGCGAGCCGCCCCGAGCCCTCAGAGACTCTTCAGGAACCCTAGCAGCAGCCGGTTCACCTCGGCCGCGCGCTCGCGCTGTATCCAATGCCCGGCGCCCTCGAGAATGTGGCAGCCTCGCAGCCCCGGAAGCGCCTGCGCGAGACTGTCGATGCGCGCGCGCGTCCCCGGGAACTTCAGAACATCATCGCGGGCGCCGGCGATGAACATCGAGGGCTGGCGGACGGTCATGCCGCGCCAGGGTGCGAGCAGCTCCGAGGAGCGTGCAATGTTGCGGTACCAGTTAAGGCCACCGCGAAAACCCGTCCTTGAGAACTGCGCGGCGTACTCGGCGATGTCCGGCGCACTCAGCCACGCAGGCAGGTCGACCGGCTCGGTCAGGTGATCGAGGCAGCCCTCGCCAGGGGGCACGCGACCAAAGGCCACCCGGTCCGGCCCATCACCGGAGCCATTGAAGTGAATCAGCCGGATGCTCGCTTCGACATCGCGCTCCAGCTCGGCCTCGGCAACCCCGGGCGCCTGGAAGTACTGCATGTAGAAATCGTTGATGCCCTGCTGTCGCAGCGCCGACAACAGGTCGGTGCGCGAGGGGGAGGCAAACACGACGCTCATGCCGACCACGGCCCGGAACAGGTCGGGCCGCAGCAGCGCCGCGTTCCAGGCGACCGGTGCGCCCCAGTCGTGGCCAACGATCACGGCTTGCGCTTCACCCAGGGCCCGCACCAGCCCGACCATGTCACCGACCAGGTGCAACTGCGTGTAGGCCGCAACGTCTGCCGGCGCGTCGGTGCCCCCGTAGCCGCGCATGTCCGGTGCAGCGGCGCGGTAACCGGCAGCTGCCAGGGCGCTCAGCTGTGCCCGCCAGGAGCACCACAGTTCCGGGAAGCCGTGGCACAAGAGCACGAGAGGGCCGGCGCCCTGGATGGCCACGCGCATGCGCAGGCCATTGACGTCCATCATCTGCAGCTTCAGATCGGCCATGACGCCGGTCGTGTTTCTGAACAGACCGCGGTGCGCCTGCTAACGGGTCGGCACTTGCAGGGCGCCCGCAGGCGGAGCGAGTGGTGCATTAGATGCTGGGCCTGCATCCTCAGGCAGGTTGAAAGCCCGCAACGCCTGCGCGCCACAGGACGAAGGCATACTCATCGGTGCGCTCAGCGTCGGTCTGGCTGCGGGTCGAGCCGATGCCATGACCCGCATCCAGATCGACCCTCAGGATCACCGGGTTCGGCGAGCCGCTCGCCTTCTGCAGGCGCGCGGTCATCTTCGCCACCTCCCAGGGCTCGACCCGCGGATCCTGCAGTCCGGTGGTTAAAAGCACGGCCGGATACTTCACGCCGTCCCTGACGTGCTGCAAGGCATCCATTGCCTTCAGGCCCTGGAACCCTTCGCGCTCCTTCACGGTGCCGAACTCTGCGATGTTGGGCGGCCCGTTCGGCGAGAACTCCGCCCGCAGTGCGTTCGACACCCCGACGTTGTCGATCACGGCGGCAAACAGATCCGGCCGCTCGGTGAGCGCCATCCCCACCGTGATGCCACCGGCCGAGCCGCCCTGGATGGCCAGCCGGGCGGCACTGGTCCAGCCGGCATGGATCATCCATTCGCAACAGTCGATCAGGTCGCGCCAGGTATTGGGTTTCTTGAGTTTCTGGCCGGCCTTCCACCAGCGCCGCCCGTATTCCCCGCCACCGCGCACGTGCGCCGTGGCAAGCACGCCGCCGAGTTCGAGGAACGCCACCCCACGGGCGTTGAAGAACGGCGCATTCACGATCTGATACGACCCATAGGCATCGATGAGGGCCGCCGCACGTCCGTCGCGGGCGAGACCTTTCTTGGCGACGATCGAGAGCGGCACCTTGGCACCATCGCGCGCCACGGCATGGGTGCGTATTGCCTCGTAGGGGGACAGGTCGATCGCTGGCTGCGGCGAGATGCCCGTATCGGTATGCCTGCCGGTCTTCGGGTCGAAGGACAGAACCGTGAGCGGCACCAGCCAGCTGGTACCGGTCCAGTACATTCCCTCCTCGCCCGTGTTGGTGGCGAGCTGCTGGATGGAGCCCTCGAACGGGGTGGGAATTGAACCCAGGCGCCCGTCGTTGGCCAGACGGCGCAGACTGCCGTAGCCGCCGTTCATATCCTGGATGTAGAGCCCATCACGGGCGAGACTGAGGTTGTCGATGACCACGTCGCTCTCGGGCACCACCTCCGTGGCCCTCTCGAAGCTGCCGGCGGCGAGGGAGGTCCTGAGAACGCGCGCGTTCTGCGCCCCCTTGGTCGTCTGCAGATAGACCTCATCGCCCCGGAAGGCAAGACCTACGACTTCGTCGGCTATGCTGCACAGCCTGCGCCACTTGGGGTCACCTGCCATGACGTCCGCGAGTCGCGCCACATAGAAGGGGTTCTCACGGCGCACCCCGCCAACGAGACCTGCAAGCACGTACTTGCTGCTCGGGTCGGTGACCACGACGGGGAAATCGGTCGGTTCAACCGGCACGTCCGCGTACTGCCCGCGCACGAGGACCCGCAGGTCTGTCTCCGGCTCGGTCCGCAGCCGGTGCAGCCACGCGACGCTGTCCTTGTAGTAGTCGGTGGAGGCCTTGTCAGCGCCGGCGAGCCGGTTATAGAAGAACCCGCTGCCGTCGGGCAGCCAGCTCGGGGCTGCATACTGGGTGCGGCTGATGCGCTCGGGCAGGATCTCCTTGGTGTCTACGTGCATGACATGCGTCACCGAATCCTCGGAACCTGCCGCCGAGAGCCCATAGACCACGTAGTGCCCGTCGGGCGATGCCGCCCACCAGTCGAGCGAGATGTGGCTGCCTTCCTGCTTCATCATCGTGGGGTCGATGAGAAGCTCCGCCGCAGCGCTCGGGCTCTTGCGCACGAACAGCTTGTAGTTATCCGCCCCCTGGGGACGCTGCTGGAAAAAGACGCGACCGTTGCAGCTCTGCAGGGTCGTCGTGATGACGGTTTCGCCGGAGAGCTCGGTGATGCGCTCATACAGCTTGTTGCGGGCGGGGATCGCGTCCAGGAGCTTGCGGGCCCAGGCCGCCTGGCCGCGCATGAAGGGCTCGAAGTCCTTATCCTTGGAATTCTCCATCCAGCGGTAAGGATCGGTGATCCGTTCGCCGAAGTACTCATCGGTTACCGGCTCGATGCGTGCCACCGGCGGTCCGGACGCAGCCACCCCGGGCGCGCCGAGCGCGCGCGCGACGGCAGTCGCGATGGTGACTCCCGCCGCACCCAGCAGTGCTTCGCGGCGCGTAACCGCTAAATTTGTCATGCAAGCCCCCCAAAGAATCAGGCCTGCATGGTAGCGCTCTCCTGCAAAGGCCCGGAACGATTTGCGACCAGTTGCGGCTGGCGCACGTCACGCCGCCGGCGCGTGTCCAGCGCGTTGTTGAACACAAACCGAGAGGGGCTGCCGGAGTGGCGTGCCCTACAGCATCCAAGCGCGGAATCGAGCCTGAACCTGCGCAAACACAGCGGCGGGCGGCCCCGGTGTAGTCGGGAAATGCACGCGCGTGGCGTACAATGCCGCGGTTGCCGCCGTAGCTCAGTTGGCAGAGCAGCCGCCTTGTAAGCGGCAGGTCGTCTGTTCGATTCAGACCGGCGGCACCACCCCTGCCGATTGCGCGAAACACCGCGTGCGGAATCGCCCGAAAACTGCCGGACCTACTTCGGCCCCAGCGCGGGGGACGCGGCCGCGGGCGCCGCCGCGGCGCTGTTGGCGACTGGCGGGGCAGCGGCAGGCGGGGCGACCGCGGCTGCGGTTGCGGCTTTCGTCTCCGGACACGGCTGCACCGATACCTTGGAGCTGACCCCTTCCGCGAACAGGTCCTGCAGCGGCACGCTCGTCATCCCCGGCTGCGGCGCAAGATCCACCCAATAGAGGGTCCCGGGGATTTTGCGCTCCGTGATCTCCGGTTTCAATCCCATGGCGCGCACCGCCTCCGCGCGCCGTTCGGCGCGGGCACGCTCGGTGAAGAGCCCGAGCGACACGCGCCGCCCGGCGTCGGCGCTGGCCGGCATGACGAGCGCATCCTTGACGCCATTGTGCTCGAGCGTCACCAGCACCTTGTCGCTCTCGGCTTCCGACTTCATGCCGCCGATGAAGACCCCGAATCCCTGGATGGTGTCGCCCTCGGCGGCGCGCTGCTTCGGGTCGAAGCCCTTCTGCTTCAGGATCGCGGCCGCCTGCGCGCTGTTGGTAACGTCCGGAAACGGCCCGACCGACATGCACCTCTGGGTCACGACCGGCTCGAGGTTCTTCGGCGGCGCGTCCGGGTCGGGGCGCTGGTCGGCGGGCAGCTCGGTGAGGAGCTTAAGAGGCGGCAGGTGCGCCACCGCCTCGTTCACCGGCACCGAGGGCGGCGGGGTGACCCACAGCGCCCAGGCAAAGTAGGCAAGGTTCACAAACAGAAGCGCAAAGAAGACGCGACGCACGGTGTGGGGATTCTAGATCAACGCGCGCGCGGCTGCGCCGCGAGCACCGCGAGGCCGCGCAGTACCAGATCCGGCACCCCGACCGCGGGGCTGTGCACGAGCGGGCGTACGCCCTCGGCACCCCCACCCGTGAGCACCACCAGCGGCGGCCGTCCCACGAGCGCGGTGCCTTCATCCACCGCGCGGTCAATCAGTGCCGCCGCCGCGTAGTGCGCGCCCGCCTCGATGGCAGCGCGCGTGGACCGGCCAAAGGGCCCGCGGCCGGTGCGCCGCCCGCCCCGCGCGCGGCGCCGGATTCCCCAGGTACCGCTCAGGAGCGTTTCGACCATGAGCCCGGGACCGGGAATGATGGCGCCCCCGAAGTGCCGTCCACTGCGGGCGATGAGGTCCAGGGTGAGTGCCGTGCCGATGCCCGCAACGCATACCGGCACGCCCCGGAACAGATGATGCGCGGCCACCATGCCGATGAAGCGGTCAACACCCAGCCGCCAGGCGTCCGCATAACCCACCGTGATGCCGGCGCGGCGCGCCGGCACCTTCACGAAGGAGACTGGCACCCGGCTGCGGCGCGCCATCCGTGTCAGAGCGGCGCGCACGGCCGGACCTGCGACGCTTGAAACCAGAATGCGCTCGGGCGGCACGGCGCCGATGAGGCGCCGCGCGTACTCCTCGGTGCGCCAGTTGGCGTGCACGGCGGCGGACGCCCGCCGCAGGTCCGCACCCTGCAGGCGCGCCCACTTGATGCGGGTGTTGCCGACGTCGATGAGGAGCACTGTCATCTACGCCGGCCTCACGCTGACGTCGCCCGAGATGAAGCGCTGCACCCCCTGGGAGGTCTCCAGCAGCAGCGCGCCGTGCAGATCGATACCGCGTGCCATGCCGTGGGCGACGCCCTGCGCACCGCTCACGTCCACGGGCTTGCCGTTGAGGGCATCGGCATTGCGCCAGTCCTCGATGAAGGGCTGCAGCGCTGAGCGCTCGAAATCCAGCAGCCCCTGCAAGCAGGCGCTCGCCACGGCTGCCACCACGCGATTGCGCGATGCGTCTTGAAGACCTGCGGTCCTCAAGTCCGTGGCGGCGATGCCGGTGGTGGCGATCCGCTCCTGCAACTGGGCGCCGAGTGACACGTTCAAGCCGATGCCGATGACGACATGCGCAGGTCCGGCCGATTCGGCGCGCAGTTCGATCAGCACGCCGCCGAGCTTGCGCCCCCCTACCAGCAGGTCGTTAGGCCACTTCAGCTGCACCTGCGCAAGGCCGAGCTCGCGCAGCGCGCGCAGGATGCAGACCCCGACGACGAGGCTCAGCGCGCCAAGCTGCGGGGGCACGTCGCGGAATGTCCAGCTCAGTGAAAGGCATAGCGCGCCACCCGGGGGCGCGAGCCAGGTGCGCCCGCGGCGCCCGCGCCCGGCGGTCTGGTACTCCGCGAGTAGCACGTCGCTCTCGCCCGGGGGCGGACTGGGACGCGCCAAGAGCGCCGTGTTGGTGGAATCGAGTGACCAGGCGGTCTCGATGCCGCGCACGTGGCCGCGCACGCTGCGCTCGAGGCGCTCGCGGATCTTCGCAGCGTCCAGGGGCTCCCCGGAGCCGGCCAGCCGGTAGCCACGATTGCGCACGGCGTGCAGTGTCGCGCCCAGCTCGCGCAGCGCGCCGGCCGCTTTCCACACGGCGCTGCGGCTGACGCCGAGCCGTCCGGCCAGTTGCTCGCCGGAGTGGAACTGCCCGTCGCTCAGGGCCGCGAACACCTGCGCCACGAGCGGCACGGAGTCGCGTGCGGGCGCGCTCCCCGAGTTCACGGCCATCAGGCGGCGCTCCGCCGCAGCAGCCACAACCGCCTGGCGCGCGCTTCCGTGCCGGCACGCATGCGTGCGATGTTGCCGCGATGCGTATAGAGAATGAGAAGCGCCGCGGTCACGGTGAGAGTCAGGAGCGGCACACGCGGCGTGAAGTGACCGAGCGCCACGGCCACCGCCACCGCCGCCGCGCCCAGCATCGAACCGAGCCCGACAAATCCGCACGCCATGACGGTGATGAGGAACACCCCGAGGAATACCAGCAGCAGCCAGCCGCTGACGCCGAGCAGTACCCCGAGGAGCGTGGCCACGCCCTTGCCGCCGCGGAAGCCGAACCAGGCCGGGTAGACGTGGCCGAGCATGACCGCGATGCCGCACACGGGCACCGCCCAGACAGCGAGCGCCGGCGCCGCCGGCAGGACTACCGGCAGGCTCCAGCGCGCGAGCCACGCGGTCGCGACCCAGCCCTTCACCAGGTCGACGACGAGCACCGCCAGTCCCACGGCCTTGCCCTGGGTGCGCAGGGCATTGGTCGCGCCGGCGTTACCGCTGCCCAGGGTGCGGATGTCGACGCCGCGCAGGCGGCCGATGATCAGGCTTCCGACCATGGCGCCAAGACAGTAGGCGAGCACGGCCTTGATGAGAAGTTCGCTCATCGGAACACTTCCGCGAGCATGCAGCGCACGCTCCCGCCGCCGAGCCTCTCGATGGTCGGTACCGGCACCGACAGCACCGTGTCTACGCAGCCCGATAGCTGTGCGAACACCTCTGGCTGCAGTGCACGCCGCGCGCTCTCCGACATCACCAGCAGCCGCGAGTCTCCGAGGGCCTCATCCCAGGTGCCGAGCTCGAGCATGTTGCCGGCGAAGTTCTCAAGTTCGGTGTGCCCGATACGGATCACCTCGCGCCCCGCGCCGGCAAGGCTTGCGAGCACCGCCTCGCGGTCGCCCGCGGCGATGGCCTCGGCGGCCACGACCGCCACCTGCGAGCCTATCCACAGGCACACGTTGGTGTGATAGAGCGGCACCCCGGCACGGTTCGCGGCATGGAAGATCACCGGCTCGAACTTAAGCTCCCGCGCCCATTCGCGCACCAGCTGTGGGTCGGTGCGCGGCGAGGCGCACGCGTAGGCGATGCGGTTCGCGTGATCGAGCACCAGGCTCCCGGTGCCTTCGAGGAAGCGTCCCTCACTCTCATGCCAGCTCAGATCCAGGAGGTGAGTGAGACGGAAACCGCTGCTTCGGGTCGCCGCATCGATGACCGCCTGGCGGCGCTCGGGGCGGCGGCTCGCGGCGGCCAGCGGGTACAGCACGAGCGTGCCACAGGGGTGGAAGCTCACCCAGTTGTTGGGAAATACCGCATCGGGCTTGGCCGGCTCGGCGGAATCCTCCGCCACGCATACCCCGATCCCCTCCCCGCTCAGCGCCCGCACCAGCGTCTCGAACTCCGCGAGCGCCCGTGACGGGGCAGCCGCAGCGGCTGCTGCGTCCGCGTGCTGGAAGGTGTTGGTGAGGGCCGTCTCGGCGTTGAACCCGAAGGCGCGCGGCCGCACCATCAGCACCGCATCCGCACACTGCTGCAGCGCCCGCCCGGGCAGCGTCGGCGCTTGGGAAAGGGACGACATGTCCCATTCTCGCACGTTCCACGGCGGCCTCCGGAACGGGCGCAGGTGGCGCGCGGCTACGGGCGGCTTGCGCCTGCCCCGGCGGCAGCGGGCTTAATCAGGCGCGCAGCGCCCGCACGTGCTCGCCGCTGCCGGTGTTTTCCAGCATGTCGAGCACCGGCAGGCGCTGGGTGAGATCGAGCGGCGCACCGGTGAGGTAGCGCAGGCAGTCGGCGGCCGGTGCCGGGCGCGCGAACAGGTAGCCCTGCGCGTAGGAGCAGCCGAGCTGGCGCAGTTTCTCAAGCTGCGGCCAGCCCTCGATACCCTCGGCCACGACCTTGATGTGCAGGTGGCGCGCCATCGCGATGATGGCACTCACGATGGCAAGGTCGGACATGTCGGTGACAAGATCGCGCACGAAACTGCGGTCGATCTTCAGGGTATCCACGCGCCAGCGCTTCAGATACGACAGGCTCGAATAGCCGGTGCCAAAGTCGTCGATGGCGATGTGCACGCCGAGCTCACGCAGCTTGGCGACCGTGTCCTGGCTGGCCTCGCGGGCGCGTGCCTCGCGCCGTTCGAACACTGCGCTCTCGGTGAGCTCAACCTGCAGCATCGAGGGGTCGAGCCCGTGCTGCTTGGTGAGGCGCGAGATGCTCTCGGCGAGGTTGGAGCGCTGCAGCTGCACCGCCGAGACGTTGATCGCCACCGGCACGATGGTGCCGCCGGCCTGCCGCCAGCGCACCGTGTCCTCGATCGCGCGCTGCATGACGAAGTCACCGATCGGCACGATGAGGCCGGCCTCCTCGGCCACGCTCACGAAGCGCTCCGGGCGCACGTAGCCGTGGTTCGGATGCTTCCAGCGCAGCAGCGCCTCGAGCGCAACCACGCGCTGGGACTCGATGTCGACGATCGGCTGGTAGTGCACGTCGAGCTGATGCGAGGACAGCGCGGTGCGCAGCGAGGACTCGATCGCGATGCGCTCCTTCAGACGTTTGTCCATGCCCGGGCTGAACAGCTGGAAATTGTTACGGCCGCGATCCTTGGCCTGGTACATGGCGGTGTCGGAGTGCCGCAGCAGCTCGCCCATGTCGGCACCGTCGTGCGGGTAGAGGGCAACACCGATACTCACCGTGGTCACGAGCGTGCGCCCGTCCACCACCATCGGCGCCGAGAGCGCGTGGTTGATGCGCCCCGCCGCCTCGCTCACCTGGTCGGAGCCCTTGACGGCCTTGAGGATGACGACGAACTCATCCCCGCCCATGCGCACCACCACATCCTCGGCGCGCATGGTCGAGCGGATGCGCTGCGCCACGGTCTTCAGCAGCTTGTCGCCGGTCTCGTGCCCGCGCGAATCGTTGACGTGCTTGAAGCGGTCGAGATCGAGGAACAGCACCGCGAGCACCGTACCGCTGCGCTTGGCTTCCTCGATGGCCTCCGGCAGGTGTACCTGCAGGTAGAGGCGGTTCGGAAGCCCGGTCAGCTGGTCGTGATGCGCCAGGTGGTCGAGCTGCTGGTGCTTCTGCAGCAGATGAGTCTCGACGCTGCGGCGCACCGACACGTCGTGGACGGCGACCGCGAGCACTGAGCGGTTGCCGAGGCTCAGCGGGTAGCAGGTGGCCTCGACGGTGCGGGTGGCGCCATCCTTGCAGCGCTGCCGCATTTCGACCGGCGTGCGGGAACTGGACTCCTGCACGCGCTTCACCAGCGCCTTGGCATCCACCCCTTCCGCACTGAACAGGTTGCTGAAAGACAGCGCACGCACCTCAGCGAGCGTGTAGCCGAGGCTGCGCAGGCCGGCCGGGTTTACGGCCAGCACGCGCTCGCTCGCCGGGTCGAGCACGAGTGCGGTGGTGGGCCACTGCTCGAACGCCGCCAGGTGCGTCGCGTCATAGTCCTTCAGCCACGCAGGGGCCGCAGGGCGCAGCAGCCGCAGGAAGAGCAGGACGATGCCCGCGCCGGCAAGGCCGGCGAGCGCACCAATAGCGAATGCCAACTGGTTCACACTTTGCCCCGAAATGTCTCATGGAGTGTGGCCCATGGGTGCCGGAGGCACTCGTGCGCTGCGCACAGTTTCGGCGCTCGCCACGGCCAGGCGCTGCCGGCTTTGGGAGACAGGGCGATTTTTGCGGGGCGCGGCGCAGCGCGCGGGTGCCCTTGAGGCTTCTTGAGACCTATGCGGCGACCCTAAGCCTCGGGCGCGCGTTCCCAGGCGTGCGCGCTCGCGCGCCGCGTGCGCCCGGGGGAGCTTCTGTCCTATGCTCGCCGCGCGCCCGCTGCAACCGCGAAGAAGGAACAAGGCATGCGCCTGAGCCCTGACGTCCGCACCCTCCGCGCATGTACATGCGCGCGCCTGCTAGGCATCTGCGCCGCCGCCCTGCTGGCGCTCGGCGCCGCCGCGCCCGCCGCGGCGCGCACCCAGAAGCCCGCCCTGCACGGGGCGCACTGGATGGCGGTCACCGGCAAGCCACTCGCCGCCACCGCCGGCGCCATGATCTTCGAGCGCGGCGGCAACGCGGTGGATGCGGCCTGTGCGATGATCGCGGCGACCTCCACCATGTGGGACACGCTGTCCTGGGGCGGGGAGACCCAGGCGCTCATCTACAACCCGCACAACGGCAAGGTGATCGGCATCAACGGTCTCGGCGTCGCGCCGACGGGGGCGACGCCTGAGTATTTCCACAAGCTCGGCATGAAATTCCCGCCCGAGTACGGGCCGCTGGCCGCGGTCACCCCCGGAACCCCGGGCGGCCTCATGACCATGCTGGCCGAGTACGGCACGATGAGCCTCAAGCAGGTGCTCGCGCCGGCGATCGAGATGGCCGACGGCTATCCGATGGAGGCGGAGCTGGTGCACACCATCGAGAAGTACCAGGACCGCATCCGGCAGTGGCCCGAGTCCCGGCGCATCATGCTGATTCACCCGGGCAGCGCGCACGCGGCGCCCGAGCCCGGGGAGATGTTTCACCAGCCGGAGCTGGCGGCGACGCTGCGCAAGCTGGTGGAGGCCGAGAGCAGCGCGCTCAAGGCCGGTAAGGATCGCAAAGCGGCGATCTACGCCGCCTACGACCGCTTCTATCGCGGCGACATCGCGCGTGAGTTCGTGCGCGGCGTGCAGGAGGCCGGCGGCCTCATCACCCTGCAGGACCTCGATCACTGGAAGGTGAAGATCGAGGAGCCCGTGCACACCAGCTACAAGGGCATCGAGGTCTACAAGCTCACCACCTGGGTGCAGGGCCCGGTGATGCTGCAGACGCTCAACATCCTGGAGAACTTCGACCTGAAGTCCATGGGCTACGACTCCACCCGCTACATCCACACGCTCTACCAGGCGATGAACCTCGCCTATGCCGATCGCGACTTCTACTACGGTGACCCGGACTTTCCGCCCGCGCCGCCGATCCAGGGACTGCTGTCGAAGGACTACGCGCGGGCACGGGCGCAGCTCGTGCGCCCCGACCGCAACGACCCGGACATCCGCCCCGGTGACCCTTACCCATTCCAGGGCGGCGGCAACCCCTTCGCCGCGACGCTGCGCAACTGGCACAGCCGCATGCCGGCCAGCACCCCGACGGCGCTGGCCGAGTTCGACCGCTCCTTCCGCCTCGGCACCACGAGTGTCGAGGCAGCCGACGCGGAAGGCTGGGCGGTCTCAGTCACGCCCAGCGGCGGCTGGGTGCCGGCGGTGATCGCCGGCCACACCGGCGTCGGCCTCTCGCAACGCATGCAGAGCTTCGTGCTCGATGCGCGCGAAAACCCCTTCAACGTGCTGGCACCGGGCAAGCGGCCACGCGCCACGCTCACCCCGACCCTCGCCCTGAAGGAGGGCAAGCCGCTGCTGATCTTCTCGGTGCAGGGCGGCGACACCCAGGACCAGAACCTGCTGCAGTTTTTCCTGGACGTGGTCGAGTTCGGCATGACGGTGCAGGAGGCGACCGAGGCTGCCAACATCACGAGCTACCAGATGCGCGACTCCTTCGGCGCCCACGAGTCCTTTCCGGGGCGCCTGACGCTCAACAGCTCCACCCCGGCCGCCGTGCGCGTCGAGCTTACCGGCATGGGCTATACGCTCAACTACGAGGAACGCAGCTCCGGGCCCATTAACGCGATCCTGGTGGATCAGGCCCACGGCACCCTGTGGGGTGGCTCGAGCAACCACGGCGAGGACTACGGCATCGGCTGGTGAAGCGCCGCGGGCCTTAGCAGCAGCGCGCCGGCGCCGATCGTCCACAGGGCCTGCAGCACCACCACAGCGCTCATGCCGTGAACATCCAGGCGTAGCCAGCCTGTGCCTATGGCGAGGGCGCAGCCGAGCCCGCTCGCCAGCCCGAAGAGGCCGAGCACGCGCCCGGGCTGCGCGCCGCGCGCCAGGTCGAGCGAAAACGCCGCGATGCCGGCCGACATGAGGACCGCGCCGCACTTCGCGAACGCCTGGTTGAAGAGCATGGCGAAGCCTGCGAACTGCGCGATGAGGGCAGGCTCTGCGGGCGCGATGCCCGGCACGGTGAGCGCCACCCGCGGCACGATGAAGCCATCGACCAGGGCCGCCGGCGTCATGATGATCACCCCGGCCGCGTAGGCGATGAGTCCGCAGCGCACCGCCGCGCACGCCAGGCGCCGCGCAGTGGCGAACTGCGTCAGGGCGAGGAGCACCGCATAGATGAGCCCGATCAGGACCCCGTGCACCTGCGCGGCGAGCGCGGCGAGCGCTGCGAGCTGGGTGACGACCTGCGCCGGATCCTTGCTGCTGATGCTCGGGTGATGGGCCATGGCCGCGATCTGCAGCAGGGGTGCTGCGATCAGCACCCACCCGGCAATCCGTGTCGCACCCACCGCCGGCTCCGCAGCTGCCGCCACCTGCACCATGGAAACTCTCCCAAGCCTGATTTCCCCTACGATACCGGCGCGCGCACCGCCGTTGGCGGACAGCACGCCCCGAGTGTCCGCCCTGGGGAGCCGTAAGCCCGTGACCGAGAGCGCCGATACGCGTGTGCGACGAACCCGCCAGCGGCTGCTCGCGGCCTTCTTCGAACTGCTGCTCGCGCAACCGTACGAGCAGATCACGGTGCAGCTCGTGGCGGCCCGCGCCGGCGTCGCCCGCTCCTCGCTTTACGAGCACTTCCGCGGCAAGCGCGGCCTCCTCGAGGCAAGCCTCGCCGGGCCGCTTGCAGTGCTCGCCGACACGGTCGGCGCAGCCGACAACACCGAGACGCTGACCTCACTGCTGCGGCACTTCTGGGAAAACCGCGCCCGTGCACGCGGCCTGTTCACCGGCGCGATGCGCCCGCACGCCGTGGCGGTACTGGTAAGACTGATCGAGGAGCGTCTGCGGCGTGAGCGCGCGGCACTCGCGCTGCCGCGCCGGCTCGCGGCGATCCAGCTCGCTGAAGCGCTGTTCGCGCCACTGGCGGCGTGGCTGACCGCGGCCTGCGCCTGCAGCGTGCCGCAGCTCGCGCGTGCCCTGCGACGCGCGGCGCTGGCGCTGCGCACGGCATTGCGCAGCGCCTGAGGGCGGGAACGCGACCCAGGGCCACTGCGTGCCGGCGCGCGATGGACAGTGCTTTGCAGCAGCGCCTATCCTCGTTGCGGAACGAGGACGATGACACGGCGGCAGGGAGAGCACCGCCCGCATGCCAAGCACTTCCCCACCCGATGCGTTCGCTGCCCTGCGCAGAATGTCGGGGGCGACCTGGCTTTCGCTGCTGCTGCTCACCGGCTGCGGCGGCGGCTCATCCCCGTCCGCACCGCCGCTGGCGACCGCACCGGCGACCATCAACCTCTACCCCACACAATCCTCCGCCGTCGGCAGCCGCCTGTTCGTATTCGTGACCGCAGTCGGGGAGACGCCGGTCAACATGCCGCTCGGCTTCGATACCGGTTCGGCGGGCATCACGCTGTATGCACCGGACATCTTCCCGCAGAGCATGGTCACGTCCGCCGGCTTCGCGTTCGCAGGCGCTGCGGCCTCCCTGAGCTACGGCGGCATCACCGTGCTGAACCAGCAGGGCCGGCGCGTCTATGGCACCCCTGCGCTCGGACGCACCGAGGTCGGTAACATCGGTTACGCCAGCGTCACCTTCGGCGACAGCAGCGGCGCGCTCACCACCGCCGTCATGCCGGTCTTCCTCTACTACCAGATCCTCGATGACGCCACGGGCACTCCCGTCCCGGTTCCACCCGAGCACGGCTGGTTCGGCGTGCACGACGGCGCCGGGTTGATCGATGAGGGCACGCCACAGGCCGCGGAAGGCTTTCCCGCCTGCGCTCCGGACACGCTCGGCAGCTGCTACGTGGCAAGCGTACTCAAGTACCTGGAATTCGGCGCCGGCCTGCACGCCGGGTTTCTCCTGCAGCCAGCCGCCCTGCAGGCATGCGACATCACGGCGGCCGGCAGCTGCAGGCCCGCGCCGATACTCACCGTGGGACTGACCTCAGGGTCCGTGGCGGGTTTCAGCGTGACGCAGCTGGCCTGCCCGCCGCAGGAATACGCAGGACCTGCGTCCATCGCAGGCTTCGCGGTCTGCCAGCCCGCGATCGCCGATACCCTCATCACGGTGGGCGGGACTGACCCGGGCGTCTTAAGCGGTGACAGCGTGCTCTTTGACACCGGCACGCCGTACATGATTCTCAATGTACCCGCAGGTTCCGCCTTCCCGGTCAGCGTGCCCGAGAACGCGCCGGTCACCGTCGCAACCCCCGCAGGCTTTGACTACACCTTCACCGCCGGGCCGCCCTATGGCGGCGCGGCGCTGACGCCGCTGTCGGTGAGCGTGGTGCTGGACGCTGCCACGACGCGCAGCATCGTCGGCGTCGGCTTCTTCACCGGGCACGCCCTCTTCATCGACTTCACGGCGCGCACGGAAGGCTGGCAGTGAAGCGCCAGCCGCGCCTCGCCTAGCTCGCCGGGTGCGCCGCGACCTTGGCCGCGAGGAAGTCGTAGATCCCCTGGTCGCCCAGCTTGCGGGCGTTGGCCAGTTCGCCGCCCCTGGTGGAGTAGAGGATCTTGTTGCTGGCGTCGATGACCACCACGGCGGGGATGCCGTTGCCGATCGGATGACCATAGCGGGCGTCGATGTCGAGGTTCTTGTCGAAGTTGCCGACGTCGATCTTGACGACCTCGAACTTGCCCTCGATCAAGGGACCGCTTCTGCCGTGCAGAGCCTGATCGAGCGCGCGGCAGTCACCGCACCAGTTGGCACCAAACACCAGGAGCACCTTGCGATGCTCGCCCTGCGCGGACGACAGGGCGTGCTGCACATCGGCCGCGGCGTCGGCCTTCTCATCATAGGGCGCCGGGGTTGCGCCGAGGACGACGGTCGCGGCCAGGGCGCAAAGCGAAGCCAGGAGGAAGCGCTGCATTGTGGAGTCTCTCTTCTTGAAAGGGCGCGCCGGCGGCAAGCGCCGGGGCGGGGGACAAAGTCTAGCGGTGTGCCGCCGCCGGGTCGACTCGCGCGCGACCCCTTCAAGCCCGCGTGCTTCAGCCCGGCGGCACATCGCTCGCGAACAGCTGCCGCAGCCGCTGGGTTTCCCCGGTGGGCCTGCGGATCGCGACCTCGCGCCACTCGCGCGCCGGCGCCAGTGGCATGGCGAGGATCGCCTGGCGCGCCTCGGCCAGCTGCAGCTTCAGAAGCGGCCGCAGGGCATCGAGGGGCTCGACCGCGAGCCGCTCCGTCTCGGTCTCGGCAAGCTCGCCATCGCAGAAGGCGCGGAAGAATTCCCCGAAGCGCTCCTCGTAGAGCTGCATCGGGTCGGCGATGGCCGCATCGTGCATCAGGTGCTCCGCGAGGTACTGGGTGCACACGTAGCTTGAGCTGCAGCGCACGTAATTGCCGTGCTCGGTCAGCACCGCGTTGGAGTAATCGCGGTTACCGTAAAAGAGCTGGAACAGGCGCCGGCGCTTGCGCCCGGCGAGCTGCCGCTCGCGCAGGTATTCGAACAGTGCCCGGCGGTGCACCAGGTTCATCGCCGCCGAGCGCAGGGCCACGACCTGGGCCTGGACCCGTGCCTGCGAGGACACGCTGCGCAGCAGCCAGCCGTGTTCGCAGGCCCAGCGACGGTACGTCCCCGGACTCTCCAGAACGCGGCGCACGAGCAGATCCTCGGGCGAGTGCGAACCCGCCGCTACCTCGACACGCCACTCGGACTCCTCCATGAGCCGTGCGTGCTTATACGCTTGGACGTGCACGCGCCGCCTCCCGCGAGGTGCTTCTTGTGAATACTTAACCAGGCCCCCGCGGGTAAGTCTCTGCCCGCAGCACCGCCTCGTGCAAGCTGAGCAATAAACTGAAAAATCCCTGCAGCATTTGGGGCTTAGCGCGCCGCGGGGGCCCCTCCCCGCGCCCCTGAGCGCCCCCCGACCCAGGGGCCTGAAGCGAGGCGGCCGGCGAAGCGGCGCGCGACCGCGAAATGTGAGACCTCTCACAAATCCATAAAGCGCCAGCGCCGACTGGGACACTGCATCGTTAAATGCCCGGGCGCACGATTGAGTGCGCTGCCTGGTCCGGAAACCTGAGCCCTTGCTGCCATGAACGATCCGAAGTCCCCCAAGCCTCTGCTACGCCCGGGCGCCGTCCCGGCCCCGAAGCCGGCCGCCCCTGCCGCGGGGTCAGCCGCGAGCCCGCCCCGGGACCCCGGCGCGCCAGGGCGCAGTGGCCGCGTCGTTCACGATGAGCGCGGCAACGCGGTGTGGGACTTTCTCGCCACGACCAGCCGCATCGCGCTCGAGGCGACCTCGCGCCTGCTGAAGAAGCTCGAGGCGCCGGAGCTGAAGATAGAGGACTCACAGGACGAGGAGCTGCGGATCATGCCGGAGCCTGGCAGTGGCAGCGGCTACGATCCCTACAACCAGGCCACCAAGCCCTCCAAGCCCGGCCGCAAGTAACTCCCGGGGCTCCTTCGGTACCTCAGTCACCGCGCACGGAAGCTGCGCTGTGACCGGCCCGACGCTGACCCGCGGCGCGCTCCCTTGCCCGCCACCACCATCGTGATCGCAGAGTCGTAGCGCATTCAGCAACGGCTGCGCTCCCTCACCCCTCACCCCCCGGGGTCCGGGACACTTGTCAGCTGCACGTGCAGACCCGCGGGTGCGAGCGTGGCGGAGACCGCGTTGACCGGCCGCTTGTCAGGTCGCGCCCGGACTCCACACTGCAGCGCCGATGGACGCTCAGCCGCGCAGCGCACGACACCCCGGGAGCGCCGCGAGCAAAGCTGCGCAGTGCGGGTGTTTCATGACTGAGGACAGCACGGCATGGCGTGCGGTGCGTCCGCTGCGCGCGCGAATTCAAACGCAATCCGAAATGATAATTGATCTCATCTGGCACCCGTGCACAGCTCAAGCCCCCAGATGCGGCGCGGATAGACGCGCGCGCGCGAGTCGTTGAGAATTGCGCGGCAGCATTCATCAACAACCAGGGGATGACAGATGAGTCAGTCGTTTTCACGTCGCGACGCACTGAAGGGAATCGCCATCGTGGTCGGCGCGGCGGGCGCTGCAGGTTCCGTGCGCGTGGCGCGCGCCGATACGCCGCACCTGAGCCCGACGGATCCGACCGCGCAGGCGCTCGGCTACCACGAGAGCACCAAGGCGGTCGACGTCAAGGAATTCTCCAGCTACGCGGCCGGCCAGGCGTGCAGCACCTGCGCGCAATCGGGCGGCACCGGCCCGTGGCGGACCTGCAACATCTTCGCCGGCAAGCTCGTGGCCGAGAACGGCTGGTGCAAGGTGTGGGTCAAGAAGGCCTGACGCGCAGCGCCAGCGCGCCGTGAGTGAAAAGCCCCCGACCTAACGGGGGCTTTTTCTTTGGCGCGCAGCGCACGCGCCGGTGCTGCGGCGCGCCAGCTGTTATGAGTTGCGCAGCATGGCGATTGGGCGTTACATCCTCGCGTACCTCCTCACAGGAGGTCGGTTCGAATACAACACCAAACCTAACATCCGGGGGATCCGACCATGTCCAAGAGAATAACCACACTCATCGCAAGCGCCGCCCTCGCACTCGCCCTCTCCGGCAACGCCTTTGCAGCCAGCACTACCTGGCTGCGCGTCATCTCGGTCAAGACCGACAACGTCAGCGCCTACCTGCAGCAGCTGGACAAGGGCCGCGCGATGCTCAAACGCCTGGGTGTGGCGACCACGCTGCGCGTGTGGCGCGCCACCTATGCAGGCCCCAACACCGGTACGGTAATCGTGAGTCAGGAATACCCGAACTGGGCAGCTTTCGCAGACGGGCAGGCCAAGACCGCCGCAGACCCGGAATTCTCCGCGTGGCTTGCAAGCCTGGACAAGGTCCGCACCATCACTTCCGACAGCCTCTACCGCGAACTGTAAGCTCGCAAGCTGCCGCCCTGGGGCCACCCGGCCCCGGGCTCAGTTCAACGGGGGATGCTGCGCATGACGGTTGAAATCAAAATGCTCGCCTGGTCGATCTATCTCGGGCTCGCCTACGTACTCATCGCCGCAGCCCTGAGCACCCAGGCGCGCGGCTTCAGCTGGAATGTCGGCAACCGCAGCGCTGAGAGCCCGCGCCTCACCGGCGTCGCGGGGCGTGCCCACCGTGCGTGCCGCAACTTCCTCGAGACCTTTGCGTTCTTTGCCGCCGCCGCGCTCGCCGTAGTCCTCATGAAGGCGACCTCGACGCATACCGCCCTTGGCGCCCAGCTGTATTTCTGGGCGCGACTCATCTACCTGCCGGTCTACCTCATCGGCATTCCCTACCTGCGCTCGGCGGTGTGGGGCGTGTCGTTCCTGGGAATCCTGATGCTGGTGGGCGCGCTGCTGTGAAGGAAGGCATTGCGCGCCGCGGGCGCGAGTCTGGCGCGCCAAAGGGAAAAAGCCCCTGAGATCCTAAGACCTCAGGGGCTTTTTGTTGGAAGCCTGGCGGTGACCTACTCTGGCATGCCTGAAAGGCACACTACCATCGGCGCAGAGCGTTTTCACTTCCGAGTTCGGAATGGGATCGGGTGGTACCCACTCGCTATGGCCGCCAGGCAAACTGTTTGAGGTTTATGAAGCCGGACCTCGCGGTCCGGCTTCACACGCCTCCAATCTGGTTAGTTTCTGCTTCGACGCCTGTCGCGTTCGATGATGGAATCAGTCCATCAGCATCAATCCTCTCGTGGAATCGCAAACCACTTGAGGTTATATGGTCAAGCCTCACGGGCAATTAGTACTGGTTAGCTGAAGCCATTACTGGCCTTACACACCCAGCCTATCAACCACGTAGTCTTCGTGGGCCCTTCAGGGGAGTCGAGCTCCCAGGGAGATCTAATCTTGGGGGGGGCTTCCCGCTTAGATGCTTTCAGCGGTTATCCCGTCCGCACATAGCTACCCGGCAGTGCCACTGGCGTGACAACCGGAACACCAGAGGTGCGTCCATCCCGGTCCTCTCGTACTAA
>Ga0302325_10008127_pt1 | contig 23126 bp, 19 predicted proteins | sample Palsa_T0_2_FD_201948 | JGI IMG/M metagenome (GOLD analysis project Ga0302325, IMG submission 201948) | Peat permafrost microbial communities from Stordalen Mire near Abisko, Sweden - Palsa_T0_2 | ecosystem: Environmental > Terrestrial > Soil > Palsa > Peat permafrost | place: Sweden: Abisko... | reverse complement strand
AGCCCCCGACGAGGGGGCTCTCCGTAGAAGCGGCGAAGCGAGTTGCACTCCCGGCTGGATGGATGGCGAGGTCGCAGCCCCCGACGAGGGGGCTCTCCGTAGAAGCCTTTTGTTCTCATGCTCCCAACCTCGCGAATACCGCAGGTCGCAGCCCCCGACGAGGGGGCTCTCCGTAGAAGCAAGGGGAGGGAGAGTGCCGCAACTACACAAGGGCGAGTCGCAGCCCCCGACGAGGGGGCTCTCCGTAGAAGCACCGTCGGGATAGTCAGGCACGGTGTCAGCGCGGCGGGTCGCAGCCCCCGACGAGGGGGCTCTCCGTAGAAGCTTCGCCGGAGGGTTGTTGGATGATCTGTACGATGAGCCTGGTCGCAGCCCCCGACGAGGGGGCTCTCCGTAGAAGCCCGTAGCGCGACGGTAGGCGTAGATCCCGCCGACCATGTCGCAGCCCCCGACGAGGGGGCTCTCCGTAGAAGCGCGATGATCACGACGTACCCGCGGATGCCGATGGTCTCGTCGCAGCCCCCGACGAGGGGGCTCTCCGTAGAAGCCGGTCGGGATCAGCTCTTCGCCGCACTCGACGCGAGCCATGTCGCAGCCCCCGACGAGGGGGCTCTCCGTAGAAGCTGGTCGAGCATGACATCATCGTGCACCCGGAGGCCCTGGTCGCAGCCCCCGACGAGGGGGCTCTCCGTAGAAGCATGCACTACACGTACGCCAGGGATTCGGGCGGGTCGCAGCCCCCGACGAGGGGGCTCTCCGTAGAAGCGGGATGACGTTGAACGACCGTCTCGACGACGAGCGCCGTGTCGCAGCCCCCGACGAGGGGGCTCTCCGTAGAAGCCATAACAAGGCGGGCCTGGACGAACTGGACAAGACGGTCGCAGCCCCCGACGAGGGGGCTCTCCGTAGAAGCCTTGACGATCATTGGGCCGCTGGGGAGCATATGGCCGGTCGCAGCCCCCGACGAGGGGGCTCTCCGTAGAAGCCCTGGAATGCCCGCCGAGATCGTGAAACAGATCAGGTCGCAGCCCCCGACGAGGGGGCTCTCCGTAGAAGCTAGAGGGCGTAGCTGCCTGCCGGCTGCGATTCGTCCTGTCGCAGCCCCCGACGAGGGGGCTCTCCGTAGAAGCAGACAAGAGCACGCCGCACCAGCCAATAGCGAGTACGAGTCGCAGCCCCCGACGAGGGGGCTCTCCGTAGAAGCAACGGAACCGTCATCATCCCGTCGCACGGCGAACTGGAGTCGCAGCCCCCGACGAGGGGGCTCTCCGTAGAAGCACTAAGAACTCGGAACTGATGAACGCCGAAACCGCAGCGTCGCAGCCCCCGACGAGGGGGCTCTCCGTAGAAGCGACTGCATCGACCACGCAGTAGAGCCGGTGGATCGTCTCGTCGCAGCCCCCGACGAGGGGGCTCTCCGTAGAAGCTTGGCTCCGTCGCGTGGTGAGGGGTCGGGCCTGACGCGTCGCAGCCCCCGACGAGGGGGCTCTCCGTAGAAGCTGGGAGACGAGCTGCATATCGGCGATGGAGGCGCAGGCGTCGCAGCCCCCGACGAGGGGGCTCTCCGTAGAAGCGACACCAGCGCGTTGCGAAGGCATGGCGTGCCGCGCACGTCGCAGCCCCCGACGAGGGGGCTCTCCGTAGAAGCAAGGCGTATCTGGACGGTCCGGGTCCGCTCGCCGAGCAGGTCGCAGCCCCCGACGAGGGGGCTCTCCGTAGAAGCCGGGCAAACATCCGCTAGCCCCCCCCGAATTCGGGCGTCGCAGCCCCCGACGAGGGGGCTCTCCGTAGAAGCAAGGAGTTCGCTGCGCAGGTTGACGCTACGACGCGTGTCGCAGCCCCCGACGAGGGGGCTCTCCGTAGAAGCCAGACGCCCGCGTCGAGTCCGGCGAGCCAGCCGTCCAGGTCGCAGCCCCCGACGAGGGGGCTCTCCGTAGAAGCTGGCCGTGCTGGGAGTGGCTGGACCGGCCGGAGACGTCGCAGCCCCCGACGAAGGGGCTCTCCGTGGAAGCTCCTTCTGATTGACATAAGTCGCCGTTGGCGGGCGCGGCAGTCCGTCGTTTGGGCTGCGACGGTCGCTCACGGGCGGATCACGGAGCGAGCCTGGGGGAGAGGCGCCCGCTTGCTTGTGATGGATCGCGACAGCTCCGCAGGGTCCAGTCAGGTCAGTCGTCTTCGCCGGCGGTCTCCGGGGCGCGCTGCGCGACTCGCTCGATCAGCCGGGTGCGGACCGTGTCGAGCTCGGAGAGCTCGCTGAGGTCGGCCGGGACGTCCTCGGTGATCTCAATAGCGGGTAGCTCCGGCCGGGGCGTATCGGCCCTCCAGGTCGAGACGGCGATCGGCGCGTACACGCGGTGCAGCGCGAGCTTGGCGATGGTCTCGTCGCGGTCCGTGCAGAGGATGATCCCGACGCTCTCACGGTCATCGCCGCGGCGCAGCTGCTCGTCGACGGCGTTGAGGTAGAAGTTCATCTTCGAGACGAACTCGGGCTCGAACTTGCCGATCTTCAGCTCGATGACCACGAACCGGCGCAGGGCGTGGTGGTAGAAGAGGAGGTCGAGGAAGAACTCCTGCTCGCCGACAAGCAGCGGCTTCTGGCGACCGTAGAACGCGAAGCCGGTGCCGAGCTCCAGCAGGAACTTCTGGATGTCGGCGATCAGCGCCAGCTCGAGGTCGCGCTCGCGAGCGTCCTCGGCCAGCTCGAGGAAGTCGAATATGTATGGGTCCTTGGTCGCCTGCAGCGCCTGATTGGCATCGGCTGGCTCCAGCGCGGCCGCGAAGTTCGTCAGCGCTGAGCCTTGGCGCTGGTGCAGCCCAAGGGCGATCTGGCCCTGGAGGTGACGGACCGACCAGCGGTTCTCAGCGGCCTTCGCCGCGTACCAGACATACAGGTCGCGATCGTCGGCGAAGTGGTCGAGCAGGCTCCGATGAGCGGTCCACGAAATTTGTGCCATCACCGATGGCACTTTCTCGGCCTCGGGCCAGAGCGCGGCAAATCTGCGCATGTAGAACAGGTTGCGCCGGGTGAAGCCTCGCGCCGAACCGGTCTCGACACGCAGGTCCTCGGCGATCCGCCCGACGATGTCCTCGCCCCAGCCGCCGGTCTGCTGCTCGGCGAGGATGTCGTGACCGATCGACCAGTAGAGCATCACCAGCTCGGTGTTGAGCGCTCTCGCAGCGCGCGCTTGAGACTCGCGAATCCGCCGCTGAAGACGATCGATCAGCTCGCGATAGCTCGACGTCGCCGCTATAGCCTCGACATCAACGCCACGGCGAGGAACGGGATGATCGGCCATCGCCCCTCACGGTACGCGTTGCGGCGGATCAAGCCTCCCAGCCAATCGCCGGGATGTCCTCGATACCTGATCGTGCTCGCGTGGTGACCGGTTCCCCCTCCTCCGTTTTGGGAGGATCCTGGTTCTCCCGGGAAGCTCGTCGTCGCCCCGTCGCGCTTGGGCACCGATCGCGCGACCGGGCGCGATCGCATTCATGGCTGACCACGCGCCGGGCTGAGCAGCAGGTGGATGCATGGCCGGCGAGCGAACGCGATCGTGAGCCGCGGCGCGGCGTACGCTCGATCCGGGCTATCGCGTCGTCGCCAATCCGATCGTCCGGTTTGCGGCGCTCTGTTCGCCAGAAGACGATCGTCCCGTCCTACAAGGACCTGCTATGGCCGACGCTGCGCGCGGTCACGGAGATCGGCGACTCGGGAACGATCGAGGAGATCGTCGAGAAGGTACTCGAGCTGGAGGGCTTCAGCGAGGAGTAGCAGGCGGTCCTCCACGGCGACAGCCCCTCTAGCGAGATCGAGTACCGGCTCGCCTGGGCGCGCACCTACCTGAAGGGATGGGTGCCCTGAACAACAGCAAGCGCGGTGTTTGGAGCACGACGGAGCTGGGGCGGTCGATGACAGCGGAGGACATCGCCATCGCCGAGCGACACGCCGCGTATCTGGCACAGCTCCGTGAGGCAAGAAAGGCGAAGACGGCTGCTGGAGGCGACGAGGAGATTGCCGGTGACGGTGACGAGGCCGCGAGGACGCGAGACTGGAAGGAGCAGCTGATTGAGCAGATGCTCGCGATCTCGCCCGATCGCTTTGAGCGACTTGCGCGACGGCTCCTACGCGAGGCCGGGTTTATCTCGGCGACCGTTACGGGTCGCAGCGGCGACGGCGGGATCGACGGGATCGGCGTCTACCGACTCTCGCTGATTAGCTTCCCGGTCTTCTTCCAGTGCAAGCGGTACAAGGGCAGCGTCGGCGCCGGCGCGGTACGGGACTTCAGAGGCGCGATGAGCGGACGCGGCGACAAGGGACTGCTGATCACCACCGGCAGCTTCACTGCCGACGCCAAACAGGAAGCAACCCGCGACGGCGCGCCGCCCGTCGATCTCATCGACGGCCCCGGCTCTGCGAGCTGCTCAGGGAATACGAGCTCGGCGTCCGTCGCACGATCCGGCAAATCGAGGATGTCGAAGTCGTCCCCGAGTTCTTCGCCGACATCTGATCTCCCCGCGGGCTCGCGAGGTCGTGCGGCCCCGGCGATCGTCGCTGGCTCACGACGATTGCCGAGGGGCACGAACTCGCCTAGCATGCTTGGTCTGTGGCCAGGACGGAGCACCGGACCGGGCGGCGTTGGCGATGAGGCCTGCGTCCTGTTCAACGCCTTCGACTGACGCGCTCGGCAACGGCAATGACGATGCCGGGTGATTTCCACCTGAGGCGTGTTGCAACGCGGATCCTCACGGCTCTCCCTGTGTGCATGATGTCCTTGGCTCTGGGCGGCTTCGTGTCTGTGGCCGAGGCGACGCCGACGTGGCTTGAACCGGCGAACCTGTCCTCGACTGCGGAGAACGCGAGCAGCCCGCAGGTCGCCGTCGACGATCAGGGTGGCGCCACGGCCGTGTGGCTGTACCAGTCGGACGGAACCGACAACGTCGTGCAGGCATCGACCCATACGCCCGGCGCCTGGTCGGCACCAGTCGACATCTCGGTCGTCGGCAAGAACGCCGAGTCGCCGCAGGTGACGATGAACGCCGCCGGTGACGCGGCGGCCGTTTGGGTGCGCTCGGACGGCTCGGACTACATCGCGCAGATCGCCACCAAGCCAGCAGGCGGCTCATGGTCGACGCCGATGGACCTCTCCCAAGGCGGCCAAAACGCGGACTCGCCCCGGGTCGCGATCGACCCCGCTGGAGATGTGTTCGTTGCGTGGGACTGGTACGACGGCGCCGACGACCGCCTTCAGGCAGCGGTCGAGACCGACGGGACCTGGAGCGCCACGCAGACCCTTTCCGTGGCGGGTCAGACGGCGAACTTGTACGACCTGAAGGTCAATAGCGCCGGCACCGCGATCGTCGCGTGGGATCTGTTCAGCGCAAGTGGCGCCCCCGGCTCGCCGATCGTGATCCAGGCGGCTACCTACACGAGTGGGGCTTGGAGCCCGCCGAGCACCTTGTCGAGTTCCACGGGGGAGGGAGATTCGCCGAGCGTCGGGCTGAACTCGTCAGGAGATGCGACTGTGGCGTGGGAGGAGCGAGCACCTGACGGAATCGATTTTGAGATCCAGGCTGCGTCGCGGCCTGCTGGCGGCGACTGGAGCGCACCGGAGACATTGTCCGTCGAAGGGGCAGACTACCCGCTGGTGGCCGAGGATGACTATGGGAACACGACGATCGCGTGGAACTTCCTCTCCGGCGACAACTTTTCCGTGCAGGCGGAGACGAACGGCTCGACGCCGGTGACGCTGGACAGCGCGACGAACCCGGCCAACATCACCCGTGTCTCGCTTGCGGTGGACGCTCAGGGCGACCTCTCCGCCCTCATGTACCGCTACGTCAGCTCGACGGACGCGATCGTCGAGGCGGCCTACCAGACGGCCGGCAGCGGCGCCTGGAGCGCTCCGGTCACGATTAACGAGTTCACCCCGTCCGGCTACAGCCTCAGCGACCTGGCGGCCGATGAGGACGACAACGGAACCGCGGTCTGGGAGGCGGACGAGGGGGCCGACACCGTCATCGAAGCGGCGATCAGCACGAACACGACGATCATCAGCCAGCCGCCCGGAAACACCAACCAGACCACCGCGACGCTGGTGTTCTCCTCGACCGAGCCGGGCGCGACGTTCCAGTGCGAACTCGACGAGGCGGCGTTCACCCCATGCACCTCGCCGCGGGTATACACCGATCTCGCGAACGGCGACCACACCGTCGAAGTCGAGGCGACCGACGCGGACGGCCATCTCGATCCGGCGGGACCAGTCTCCGCGACCTGGAACGTGAACACAATCCCACCGTCTGTCTCGATCATCGATCCGACCAATCGCGAATGGGTCAACACACAGACGCCGACGATCAGCGGCACGGCCGGGAGCGGCGCCAACGACGACCCGACGGCCAACGTGGACATCTACGCCGGGGGCACGGCCAGCGGAACGCCCCAGACGATCGTTGCCAGCGTCTCCGATGGCTCCTGGTCGGTGACGACGCCGACGCTCCCCGACGGGACATACACCGTCCAGGCGAGGCAGGGCGACAACGCGGGCAACACAGGGTATAGCGCCGCCGTCACCTTCCCGATCGACACGGTCGCGCCGACTCCGACGCTCATCGGCCCGGTGGACGGGTCCACCGTGACGACGGCGACGCCGACCTTCGCCGGCGCTGCCGGCACCGCGCTCGGCGATGAGCTCAGCTTGACCGTGTTCGTCTATGCGGGCGAAACCGCGCACGGTCAGCTCGTGGAGAGCTTCAGCGCGCCGGCCATGAGCGGGACCTGGTCAGCGCCCGCCCCTCAGCCGCTCACGAACGGGATCTACACGGCACAGGCCGAGCAGCTCGATGAGGCCGGGAACATCGGGCTCACGACAGCGCACACGTTCATCGTGAACACCGGGCCGCCGCACACGACGATCACGGCAGCACCTGGGGCCAGCACGACGGCCACCACGGCGAGCATCGTGTTCAGCTCCTCCCAAGCCAATTCGACGTTCGTCTGCAGCCTTGACCACGGCGCGGCCGTCGCATGCACGTCGCCTGTCACCTACCCGGACTTAGCTCTCGGCGAGCACTCATTCTCGGTGACCGCGACCGACGCCCTCGGCCAAGCCGATCCAGCGCCGCCGACTATCGCCTGGACTATCACTGCACCGACGACCACGACTACGACCACGACCACCACCACCACCACGACTGGCCCCACCACGGCGTCCGCAACGTCGACGGCGTCCGCGCCGTCGGACATCTCGCCGCCAACGATCACGGGAACCCTGACCGTAGGGGCGTCGCTGTCGGTCTCGGGCACGACATGGTCAGGCACCACCCCGATCTCGCTGAGCTACCAGTGGCAGAGCTGCGATCCGTCGTGCGTGGACATCGCGGGAGCGACCGGCTCGTCATACACGCTCACCGCGACGGACCTCGGCGCACTCATGCGGGTCCTAGTAACCGCGAGCAACACTGCCGGCCATGCGTCAGCGCAGTCCGCTGAGGTCGGTCCGATCTTCCCGTCCGCCGCGCAGATCATGGCCTCATTCGACAGGCAGATGAGCCCTCACGGGAAGACCGCGACGCTCACTGCGCTGTTGAAGAAGGACGGCTACGCGTTCTCATTCACGGCCCCGACGGCCGGCCAGCTCGTAGTCTCGTGGTATCTGGTGCCCGGAGGCGTTCGCATTTCGAACGTCAAGCCCAGCGCCGAGACCAAGTCCGTACTCGTCGCGACCGGCCGTCTCAGAGTTGCCCGGGGAAGCACCGACACCATCAAGGTGAAGCTCACAGCCGCCGGCGAGAAGCTTCTCAAGCGCAGCACGAGCTTGAAGCTCGCCGCGCGGGGCAAATTCACACCGAACGCTCAGACCGCGATCGTCGCGACAACGACGTTCACGCTCAAGAAGTAGAGCCCGAGTGGCGAGAATCCCGTCCTCCCCGAACCTCGTCGTGGTCCCGGCGCACTGGGCGAGGGACATCACAAGGGAGCGAGGCGGGCGAGTTCCCACTCGGACAGATAGTCCTGAGTGACCAAAGCCCACTTTGGTAGAGTCGGTTAAACCATGCGTAAAGCTATATTGCCCAACTCAAGCGGTCGCAGCGACGTCCTCGAGTTCGAGGGCGAAGCGATCGTGACCATCAACGATCTGTCTACCGGCACCAAGCAGGTGATCTTCCTTGATCCCACTGGTCAGGTTGTCGTGGCGGATCTCGTTGCACAAAGCCAGCGGATCCTCGATGATGACTTGCAGTTAAGTGAGCTGCTGAGCGGTGCAGACTACCAAAAGGCGATGCTCACATTGCGTGATCTCCGAGCCCAACGGGGCTAGAGATCTCCATGGTGAGGGCCCAGGCACAGCCCTGGGTTCTCGTCGTTCCCGTCCACTATCAGTGGTCCACACCTGAGTGGCAGCCTCGAGCTCGCGGCGTACCTCGTCGTCGGTGTAGTCGCGCTGGGTGACGGCGATCGCAACATCCACGTCGCGGATCGTCGCCAGGCGAATGCGGTCTGCGCGTGCGCTCGCGCGGATCTCCTTGCGCCAGGCCTCGACTTCGATACCGCGCGCAGAGACGACGCGACCGCGTCGCAACAACTCGGCGTGGTCGCCGCCTGGGCGCTCCACGAAGTCGCTGAGGGTCCGCCGGAAGCGTCGTTCGTGCTCGGGACTCACGCCCTTCGTGATACCGCGCGCCCAGGCGGGCTGGAGCTCGCAGGCTGCGCTGCCGCGTTGGAGCGCACCGGCGCTACGCACCGAGCAGAGCAACACTACCGGCGTCGTGGGTCGCTGACGGCTCTGCGGAACGGGACCCCCTTGCGGTCCGGAACCGTTCGCCGCCGCCGGCCACTTCGGCGCCACCGTGCGGGTAAGAGCCGCTCGGCCACTCGCATGCCCTTGCGAGGCTTGGGATTCTGGCCGCCACGCAGAGTACTGTCAGACCCGTGCAATTGAACAGTCCGACACGAATCCATACGGTGACGGCCGGGTATCTGCGGCGCATCGGACGCAGAGGGCTCATCATGCGCCACGACGTCGCGACGGGGACGACTCTTGAGAAGGGGGTGACTGGTGTGGGCTGGCAGCTCGACTACTGGGGACCCGACCAACAGCTCGCCGAGGAAGTCGAAGAATCGCTGTGCCTCTGCGAGGACGCGGCGCTCCGGATGCTCCGCACGCTGGATCGTCGGTGGCCGCTGGGGGCTGCAGACCGAGCGCAGCTCGCACAGTTCATCGCGATCCACATCGTGCGCACCGGTCCGTTTCGGATGTTCCTGAGGCGCGTGACCGACGAAGCGATCGAGGACGCCCGCGAGCAACAGGGGTTAGCGCCGGAGGCCTTCCATGTTGCAGCTCAGATCTTCCGGGGAGATCGCATGCACGCCAACGCGCTTCTTGGTCAGATCAGCCGCGTGGCCGGTCTCCTCTGCAGCATGCAGTGGTCGCTCTTGCGCTTCGACGAGGACTTGCTGATCGCCGGCGACCAGCCCGTCGTGATCCTGCCGTTACACCCCGGACCGATCACGCCTGCGACTGCGATGCCCAACTCGGGTCTCGCAAACACGATGGAGATCCGCTTCCCGCTCGACTCGCGAACCCTGCTCGTCATGTGCTGGGCAAGTCCCGACGATCCAGCGACCCCGCTGACGGGAACATTCGCCCACGCCTGCAATTCGAACTGCTCGCAGCGTGCGCAGGCCCTCGGGGAATGGTTCTACCGGCCCGGCACGACGCCGCGGTTCCTTGTCCCGCCTCTGATGCGACCCAACGTCACCCCGATCTCAATGGAGCTCCGGCCGGATTACAGCCCTCAGGCAGCGATTCGATCCGACAGGCGACAGGCTGCCGACGCGCTGATGGCACGGATCGTCGAAACTCAAGAGCCCCGTGAGAGAGTTCACTGGGTCGTGCCGCGCGCCGCCTGATTCCGGATCCTCGAACCGACTAGCAGTCGCTTGCTCGGAGCGGAAATCCTGCGTAGTCGACCAATCGCTGACCGGCGCGGATTTCCGCCACTACGGTCGCCTCGCCCGACGCAAGCCGCGGCCGAGACGAGAGCGATCACGCCGGCCGCGGCGGCCGGACGCTGCGTACTGGCCCACGCCTTGGGTTCGTGTCCCCAGGTGCAAAGTAGGAGCCGCTCGAGGACGGTTTGACTCCAGAGGTGGCCGATCGAAGGTAAGGCGGGCGCTTCTGGCGCCGAGCGCTTAGCGCTGTTTCGGCGGCGGCGTGGACCCGCCCCGGCCTTCTTCGATGCCGATCGTGGTTGGAAGCGGCTTGATCTGATCGGGCGGTAGCGGCTTTGGTGCCATCGCTTCCCCAGTCTACTAGGCCAGTGCGATCAGCCAGGCGAGTGTTTGAAGCACCATCAGAACGCCGAGCGCTCCTGAGAGTCGCGAAATCCGCCGGACCTTCGAGGTTGTCCGGAAGCTCGTAGAACTTTGAACGGCGGTTCCACCCGTCCCGTCCGCTCCTGTTGGGAGCGTTCGGGGCGCTAACCAAGTCCGATCAGGACAGGAGGAACCGCCATGAAGAAGGTAACCGGACCGCAGGTCGTCACGAGCACGCGGGCGTCGGAGATGCCGCTCCCTGCGGAGATTCAAGAAGCGCTTGGCGAGCTCGTCGGGGCAGCGAGGGAGGGGCTGCTCGCGTTGAGCGTCGGCCTCGGGCTGCGGATCGTTCACGAGCTGATGGAGGCCGAGGTCACCGAGGTCGTCGGCCCTAAGGGCAAGCACAACGCCGAGCGCACAGCGAAGCGTCACGGGCACGAGCGTGGGTCGATGACGCTTGGCGGCCGCCGCGTCGAGGTCAGCCGGCCGCTGATCCGCTCAGCTGATGACGAACGGGAGCTGCCCGTGGAGAGCTATGAGTACTTCGCTGACCGGGATCCATTGACCCGGGCGGTGATGGACCGGATGCTCGCCGGCGTCTCGACCCGCAAGTTCGCCAGGGTGGGCGAGCCGGTCGGCGAGGAGGTCGAGCAGCACGCCAGCTCAACGTCGAAGAGCACGGTGTCAGAGCTGTTCATCGAGAAGACCCGGGTCGGGCTGGAGCAGCTGATGGGCCGCCGACTCGATGACGTCAGGCTGGCGGTGATGATGCTCGACGGGCTCGAAATCGCCGGACGCGTCCACGTCGTCGCGCTCGGGATCACCACCGATGGAGTCAAGATCCCGCTCGGGCTGTGGGAAGGCAGCACCGAGAACGCCACCCTCGCGCGGGAACTACTGGCCGACCTCGTCGACCGCGGCCTGGATCCCGATCAAGCGATCCTGTTCGTGCTGGACGGCGGCAAGGCGCTGCGCAAGGCGATCAAGGAGGTGTTCGGCGAACGGGCGCTCGTTCACCGCTGCCACCGCCACAAGGAATGTCATGAAGACGGTGACGTCCGGCGTCGAGGTCAGCCTCGAGGACGTTCCCCGTCCGAGAGGAGTTCCTTCCTATGTCCGAGCAGTTCGTTGGGATCGACTGGGCGACTCGTCGCGCCCGTTGGCATGCGGTCAAGCCGACCGGTGCGCTCATCGATGAGGGCTGGACGCCGGCCGATGAGGACGGCCTGGCGATGCTCGTCGGCCATCTTGGGCCCGATGTTGTCGCCTGCCTGGAGATGATGAGCGGGGCTGCCTGGGTCCGCGACCAGCTGACAGCCGCCGGGTGGACCGTCCAGATCGCTGACGCGCGCAAGGCGAAGGCTGTCGGGTCTCTGGCAGCGAAGACCGACAAGCTCGACGCGCGCGTACTTGCCGAGCTCGCGCGCCGCGATCTCGTTCCGCAGGTGCACGTTCCCACGTTCGCTGACCGAGAGCTCAAGGAACGCCTCGGCCGGCGAATGCACATGGTCCGGCTGCGGACCGCAGCGATGAACCGAGCTCACGGGGTGCTCAGCCAGTTTGGGGTCACGCTCGCGTTCAAGCGGCTGCGGGAGCCTGACCGCGAGCAGCTGCTGATCGAGCGCGGCGTTCCGGAGGTGTGGCGACGGTCGATCGCCGAGGCCGTTGCGGTCGTGGCGATGCTTGACCTGCGGCTGATACCGCTCGAGCAGGAGCTGCGTCCGCTGGCGCGTGCCGACCCGCGCGTGCAGCTGCTGATCACGATCCCCGGCGTCGGCGATCTGCTCGGGCTGACGATCGCCAGCGAGATCGGCGAGATCTCCCGGTTCCCGACGGCCCGGAAGCTGATCGGCTACTCCGGCCTGACTCCGCGCGTCTACCAGTCCGGCCAGAAGTCCAGGACCGGGAAGCTCTCCAAGTCCGGCTCGACGATGCTGCGGTGGGCGGCGATCGAGGCCGCTCAGCAGGCCTGGCGGCCGAACAACCCATGGCATCAGCTCTACCTCGACGTCAAGCAGCGCTGCGGCGGGAAGGGCAACCCGGCGAAGGCCGCGGTCGCCGGCAAGGTCCTGATCGCGACCTGGCACGTGCTCGCGCTGCAACAGCCCTTCAACCCTTCGCGCCCGCGCGGCGCGGACGCTCCTGTCCCAGCAAGCTCCAGTTGCGTTCTGGCCGACTGACGGCCCACAAGGAATTGAGAAGCCGGGACAGCTCCGACCGACACGGTGTGCGCAGCCAAGCGCCGAAAGAGAACTGAGCCAGTACCGAACGCGTCCAGACGAAGGAGGGGAGCGACACCCGCCCAACCAGCACTTGACATCCGACTACCTATCAAAGAGAACGCAACGTGTGCGACCTGCTCCCGGAGTCAGACCGTCCCAAGGTACTCGCCCGGATCCGCGGTGCCTGGGCGCTGAGCGACGCGGCCGAGGCCGAACAGCGGCTCCAGCGGCTCGCGTCAGAGCTGGAACGGACCTGGCCCGACGCGGCCGCGTCACTCAGGGAGGGGATGAGCGAGACGCTGACGCTGATGCGCCTCGGCGTCGACGGTCCGCTCTCAAAGACGCTCTGCTCAACGAACCCGATCGAGTCGATGATCGAGATCGTCAGGCGCACCCAGCGCAACGTCAAGCGCCGGCAGGACGGCGACATGCGCAAGCGCTGGACCGCCGCCGGGATGCTCGTCGCCGAGCAGCAGTTCCGCCGGATCGTCGGCTACAGCGACCTCGCCCAGCTCGTGGAAGCGATCGAACGACACCACCTCACCCTCACCAGCCAAACCGCCCCAGAGCCGCGTCGCGTCACCGAGTCCGCCGCCGAACTCGCTACCGTCTGACCGTCACAATCCCGGTGGGATCGCCGTCAAAGTTCCACGACGATCCGGGCAACCTCGACCTTCGGCGCGTTCTCTTTACGCAATGCTTGGTAGCTGTAGCCGGCGCTCGCCAGCCATCCGAGCGTGTCCGCATCGGCCTCGTCAGCTGCCTGTTGGTAGAGATCTTCATAGAGCTCGCGCGCATCGATCGCGAACTTCATTCGCCAGGGTGCGAGAAGAGGGTGCAGTAGTAATCGCGCGCCGTTGCTACTGAAAGCTCGCACGGCTCTCTTCGACGACATGCTCAGCATCGTGCCCTCATACGTCGCGAAGCTCGATCGAGCTCAGCGTCACGTGGACGAGCTCAAGGAAGCAATCAAGGCTTTCGGGGGCACCGGCACCGGGGCCGCGAGTCGGCCCTACACGATCACTCGGAGCAGCGAGAGCCGCCACACGGTCCACCGGCTGGAGTTCACACGCTCCGTCGTCAACACGGACATCCCGCTGATCGCCGCCGACGCGATCTATAACTTGCGTTCAAGCCTTGACCACCTGATGAGCGCGTTATCGCCTGCGGGCCGGAACCCGATCTTCCCGATCTTCTTCCGCGGGGTCGCCGACCAACTCGTGCACGGCGAGAACGACCAGCGCATCAAGCTGCGCGAACGCTGGGCATCGGACACGGTTCATGTGGCGCCGCAGGCTGCCGAGTTCTTGAAGCGGTTGCAGCCACCGGACGAACCGACGCACGCCGAAAGCCCGCACGCGCTGCGACTGCTCAACCAGCTCTCCAACAAGGACCGCCACACCCGGCTTCCCTTGATCGCCGATGGCGTCGAGGGCCTGATCATCAACTGGCGCATGCCGGACGGCCAGATCCAGCAGGCGCTGGCACGGCCTGAGGCCGACCACCTCATCGAGGCTGGTGCCAAACTCTCAAACGTCCCACAGGGCGCCGAGTACGACGCGTGCTACGGCCCGGTGCACATCGTCATCAAGACGCCACTAAGCAACGAGCACGGCGCAATCAATCTGCCGGTGATCGACTTCATCAGCGACACGCTTAGCTTCATTCGGGACACGGTTGTGTCGGGGTTGGTGCCATACGTGCGGCCGTAGGAGGACCGCCCAGGCAGTCCGAGCTCGATCCCGAGTTCGATCATCGTCGGAGCGCTCGTCCGCGGCAGCGGCCTCCGGACCACCATCAGCTGCACCGCTACTCCCACGAGCGTGTGCGATGCCAACCATCGCTCGTCTCGCCGACCGACCTAGTCGTCGCCCGTCGATCGTCGCCACTCGGCCGGGATGTAGAGAACGTCTAGCCCTTCGCTCCGGGCCCGGATCCGCATTCCGGTGTCCGCCGTCATGAGCTTCGCCGCGCCGACGAAGCGGACCACTTCATGCGTGAGGTCGAGCACTTCTTCGTCTGCGTCGGCGGGGCGGTATCGGGGCCGCTCGGCAATGACGAGCTCGATGGTCGCGTCAGCCCGCAGTGGCACCGGGCCCGGCGTGCCGTCCGGAAACAGGCTGTCGACCCAGGGCAGAAGTTCTCGCGCGATGCCGCGCAGACGCTTGCTGTCGCCGTACTTCTTCGCGTCGAGTTCCTCCATGACTCGGAGCGGGACCATCAGCCGAGCTTCATCTTTGAGTTGAGGTCGCCAGGCTACGTTGTCCAGGCGCTGGCACTGCAGCAGAACATTCGAGTCGACGATGACGGGGCATCCTGGACCAGCGCGAAGACGGCTCAGCTGCCCCTGGAGATAGGCGGACGTTTCTCGGAGGGCGTGTGCGGTGCCGTCGACCTCAGCGTTGATCAGTGTGATCACGTGGTCGTCAGGAAGCATCGAGCAGATGTCGCGATGGCGGGGACTGTCGAAGAAGGCTCGGGCGTCGTCTCGATGCAGAACGCTGACTAGTTGCGCCTCGGCGTTCGTCGCCCACCGCACATAGTTCATCCGTTGGGTCGATGGCAGCGGGACACCCGGCGGTGTCGCAGCGGCCCTGTTCCCGGCGATCTCGTTGATCGTCGCGATCGCTCGTTCCGGAGCAACGCCTGGTGCGAGGCGGACACGCATCGCCACTGAGAATACGTGCGTCCATGGCGGCGACTCCAGGCGCAGAAGTCCTCCACGCGGCCTGTAACGATCCCTTCGTTCTGGAACCGGCGCAGCAGTCGGCGATCGGATTGCCGACCCTGCGGTCGATCAGCTCACGCTCCCGAGCGACGAGCCCGCGGCTGAAGGCGGGGCGGCTAGCCTCAGTGCGCCATCTTTTACGTTCCGCACCGAGCCCTCTACCTGCATTACCAACCACACCATGACGTTCTGACCGCCTCGCTTGGCGACCTGCTGGCGATGCTCGCGATCGTCGTGGCATGGATCACGTTCCGGCAGGCACGATTTGCATCGAGCCGCGCTGATGTGACAGCCGCGGCTGCAATGTTGCAGGGGCTCAGCGAGCATTTCTTCTCGGGCGTCACCGAGTCGTATTTCTCCACGTCCTACACGGAGGAGGTTCTAGACCATCGCTCAAATGCGCATCGCGGGAACCTCGAAGTGGTCTATCTACTTCCCCAAGAGCCGATTCGGGCGCTCGCGGGCGACCACCGATCAGTGGCCCAGGGCCTGATATCGCTCGACACCGTCAAGCTGGCAACGGTCGCTCTCTGGCAGGTCGTCAAGATCGACGGGCTCATCAGCCAGCAGGCGACGTTCAACGCCGTGCACGCTGCAGACCTTTACGACAAGTCGCTCTCGGCCGCCAGGCGGGAGGCGGTCCATCAGGCGGGTGTGACAATGTCGAGATTCCTCCACGGTGGGATCGGGACGGCGAAGACGGAGTGGTACGAGCCGCTCAAGACTGCGATCGCCGCAGATCTGACAACACTTCATACGCGCAACAGGTGGTGGAGCTACGCTCGCCGGAACTGGCTGGAGGCCTCAGGCGACATCGCGATGACGGTGGCGCTGGTCGTCGTAGTCCTGGCATTCGCGAAGATCCTCTGAAGTCGCGACGACGTCGTAGTGCTGTCGGCGCGTTTTAGCCGCGGCACGCGGCGTCTGGCGCCAGTCCGGGGAACACGCGCACGCCCCGCGGTGGACGTCGGTGGATCGCCGCCCCGACGATTCCTTTCGTCCTCGGCCCGCCGCGGAGACGGTGATCGCTATGGCGACCAGGGAGTGGTCCGGTGCGCCAGCAGATGCACGAGTCTGCTGAGACGCATGGGATCGTGGGCGCCCGAGAGACCGGACGCGCGCCTGGTCGCCAAGGCGCTCGTTGAGTCTGACGCCCGTCCCGTGACGGATGCAATCGTCCGCCCTGCGGTGGCTATCGCCGATTTGCATACGTACGGTCACCGTCAGCGGACTCCGGAGCGGCCGGGCCGCGTCGTACGATTGTTGCGATGGTGAACGCTGGCCGTGTCTGCGCCTACTGTGGCGAGCCAGTACTGACCGGAAAGGAGCACCCGGAACACCCGGTGCCGCGGGCGCTCGGCTCCTCGCTCGAGGTCTTCACGGTCTGCGATCCATGCAACGAGTGGGGTGGACGAGAGGTCGATCAGCCGTTCCTAGAGGACGATTGGGTACGCATCCACCGCTCGCTCCATGACGTCCGTGATCCCGACCCGGCTCGAAGCCGCTCGATTCCCTCGCCGCTGTTCGACGGGTTCACCGATGAAGGCGTCCGCGTGACCAGGGGCGCGGACGGTCGACCTCGGCTCCACGGAAGGATCATCGAAGCCGGAGGCGCGATCCGCATCGTCGCGGGTAGTCAGGAGCACGCCGAGAAGCTGCTCGAGCGCGTCAAGCGGCGTGTCGAGGCCGAGGGCAAAAGCATCAAGATCATTGAGCAAGGACACGATCTGGTGCGGCCGCAGATCACGGCCGCAGTCAGCCTCGACTTCGTCGCGTGGGCGCGGATGGGTGCCAAGATCGCTCTCGGCGTCGCCTCGCTCGTCTACCCCGAGGAGTGGCGCAGCTCCCCCGACGCAGTCGACCTGCGCCGACAGATGCGGGACGAGAACCCCCGCTCGCCCACGGGCGAGCCGATGGGCCTCGTACCCGGCCGACTCGGGGAGGAGGAGCCGCTGCGTGCGCTCGTGACGCCACCCCAGCATGCGCTCTGGTTCGCTCAGTTACCGGACGGATCAACAGCGCTGAGCGTTCTGCTCTTCGGCGAGCTCGTCTTCGGACAGCGAGTTGACAGCACCGGTCGGCCGGTGCCCGACGCAGCGTGGAGGCTCGATCCAAGTCGTCCGGACGAGGATGGCCGTACGACGTTCCGCGCCATGATCGATGATGCGGTCCGTCGGATCGCGACGCCGCTGTACGAATCTGAGTAAGCCTCACGCTCGCTCGCTCCGGACGTTTCGGGACCGTCTGGGCGTGCGGCGGGCGGCATCGTCGGTGGGTCGGCCCGAGGCCGTCGAATGCCCGCGCTCATCCGCGGCGACCCGAATCGCGCGGCTGGAGCAGGCGCGGTGTCGGCCAATATGCTCCCACAGCCGTGGCGCAATCACCCAAGCCCCCTCGGTCGCTGCGGGGCGCGGCCGGCGCACGCATCGGCGACGCGCGGACGCTCAGCTCCGACAGGCGTCGCCAATTCTCGGACGCCGTCCGGGGGCTGGGGGGCTCGGCCTGGCTGTGGAGCGCGGTCGCCGTATCCGTCGGGGCGCTGGTGTGGCTCTTCTGGCCTCGTGCCTTGACTCCGGACGTGCTGACGCATGCCGACGCCGCCAAGTCCTTCGTCGAAGTGCTCTGGCAGGTGGTCGCCACCGCGCTCGCGTTGTCGGCGGCGATCGTGACGTTCGCGTTCGCGACGTTCAGCTCGTCGCGGATCGCGCAGATGGGCGGATCGCTGCCAACGTTCGCCCGCTCGAGCGGACTGCTCGTCGGCATCGCAGTCGGCTTGGTTGCGATCGCGACATGCGGGGCGACGTTGCTGGCAATGCCGTTGACCGCGCCCGCTCCTAACGACGGGGTCGGCCGCGCCAGCTCAGCATCGGCGGTCGCGGCGGTAGCGCTGAGCGCCGGCGCTCTGGCGCTCATTCCGGTGATCCTGCGCCAGTCCCTGCGCGCCGGTAATCGCTCGTGGCTGCAGTCCGAGCTGCGCCGGCGCATTGAAGCCGCCCTCGACGCCGCCGTCGCAGTGTTCATCGAGCGCGCGTACGCCCGCGAGATCATGGGCGAGGTGATGCAGCAGCACCGGATCGAGGCCGCACTGCTGGGCGCCCCGGGGCATCAGTACAAGCCGGGGCACCATCCCCGCCGTGGCGTCGTGCTTGACGTACGGTTGCGCCGGCTGGTCAAGCTCCGCGACACGTGGGCGGGCGGGGACCGGGCCGTGCTCGTGAACCCGATCGCTGCGGCGATCGCGCTGGGCTATGCGTCGCAGGCCAACGATCCCCTGCTGTGGGTCGCGGGGCCGGTCTACCCTCGCGAGGTGAGCCGCATCTTCCGCGTTGCCAAGGAGCCCGACCAGCCTGACCTCGCCGAGGACCTCGATCGTCTACATGCCCAGGGGCTCGCGGCGATCAGGGAGGACGACGAGATCTGGTACCGGGAGGTCGCGGCGATCCATAAGGCTGTCCTGTTGCACCTGATCAGCTCGTGGCGGCGGTTCGGAGCCGCCCCCGGGCGAGCACCGGCCGAGGATCAGGTGGGGCTGCAGCCGCTTACCGATCATCTTGAGGCTCAAGTTCAAGAGATCATCGAGCATGACCGTCCTGAGATCGCTCCGGTCGCCACCGAAGTGCCGCTCGCCGTCGGACTGACCGCGCTCGAGCACGGGCCCGAGGGCGCCGGCCTGGCGCAGCGGATGCTGTGGTCACTCGGCCACATGGCAATCGACGCCACGTCGCGTAAGGCGCAGCCAGCTGCCCAGAGGGTGCAGGACTCGGCCATGCAAGCGGTCTTCATGCTGTTGCGCGCGGCCGGCGATGCGCTGTGAGCAACTGGCTTGACCTGGCCTTCGGCGAGCCTGAGCCGGCGGCCGTCGCGCAAGGTTTCGGAGTGGTCTTCCGGATGATGCTCGCCGCAGTTGACGCCGCCGACGTCAAGCTGCTGCTGAGCTACGACGAGCAATGGGCAACCACACTGCCTCAGCCCGATTATGGGCGCTTTGACGAGCTCAGCGATCTCGTCGCAAGTGGGAGCTCAACGCTAGTCGCCGGCGCAGGCAGTGCTGCTGCCGAGCACAAGCGAGCGGTTCGTGAAGCGCTGCGGCTGCTGCGCGCGGCCTACCGCTTCGGGCTGATGGCGTGGATCCTCGAGACCGCACTTCGGGAAGGCGGCTCGCCCGAGCTGCGCCTAGCCGCCCAGCACCTGGCCGCCCACTTCCCCGACGCCGGCGTGCTCTCGTTCGTCGCCGGCAAGGCGATCGCAGTCTCCCACGATCAGCGGCTCGCCTGGTGGACTCTGCTGCTGCGTCCGCGGGAGAGCGACCGTGTCATAGTCACCTCCTTCGTCCCAGCGCTGTGCACGGCGTTCATGACCATGCTCATTGACCTGCCGGAGCAGACGCTGCTCGCCGAGCCGTGGCTCGAGCAGTACCAAAGTCCGCTCGGCGACGCGATCGTACAGGCGTGGCCGCTGAACACCGAGCCGTCCTTCTGGGAGAGCTCGCAGGCCGTGCAGGCGCTCCAACGCGACGAGTCGATCGGTCAGCGTCGACGGGCACTGGCGATGGCGCTGAGCAGCGCGATCGAGGAGTTCGAACAAGAACGCACGCTGCGCGTTCGCCGAGCTACTCCGCTCCCCGAGCGCGTAGAGCTGTTCATCGCGATCTCCCGCCGCGCGTGGGTCACGCATCGCGCGCTCAGTCCCGCCCTGCGGGCGCTCGGCGCGCCACTCAGCGCCCCGTGCGAAGACCGGACACAGCTGCTACGCACGGCGTTGCCCAAGCTGTCGTTCGTCGGCGAGACCTCACAGGTCTCGGTCGAGTCCCACGCCGAGCGCATCGGCCGCGAAGCGGCACGTCAGGAGAATGCCCTGATCGCCGGGTTGCTGGCCAGCGCGCCACGCACACACCCCGAGCAAACGCAAGCGACCGGGCCGCAACCGCTGATTCTTCGTGTGCGCGACGCGATGCGAGCCTTGCGCGATGCCGGCCACACGCCCTCGCTGATCCTCACGCCGAACTCCTATCCCGTTTGGAGCCGTCTGTCGGCCAACACCGGACACCTCGACGAGGACAGGCGACGCTTGCGCGAAACCGGCGTGCCCGAGTCCCTGATGCGCTTCATCCGCGGCCGCATCGAGGAGGCAGTCGTGATGTCGGTCCCTGGCCTGGCTGAGGACGCCGTGCTGCTCCTCGACCCCGGCAGCGCTCTCGCCGTTCCCGACCGGGACCCGGCCGGAGACCAGTTCTGCATCGACGTCACCGAACGCGACCCCGCGGCCGTCGAGGCGGCGCTGCTCACCGAGGACCCGGGGCTGGCGGCGCAGGCGCTCGTCGCCAAGATCGATGAGCGCCTGCAGCAGGTCGACGTGACCGTCAGCACACAGCACAGCGCGTCGGTTGCCGATGCCAGCGCTTTCGTCGCAATCGCGGTCGATGCTGCGGGCGAGTCCGACCATCCCGACAGCCACTCGTAGACCGGACCGGCGATCGGTGGACTCGACTCGCGACCCTGGTGCGATCGGCTGCGTGGACCTCACCGACGCTAGTTCGATGCTCGGAGCACAACTTCTCAGCAGCTGAGCGGAGTCAAGCAGACGTAGTGACAATCGCCACACCGCGAGGGTGCGCTGCCGCGAGATTCCGGCTCGATCGCAGGGACAATGAGCCTAGGCGATACCTGCGAGTGACCGAACCCGAGCGCCCCGACCACAGCGCCACAGCTGCCAAGGCGCTCGATCGTGAGCTTCGGACTGTCACCACGAGCGGTTCGGCGACGCCAGGATAGCCGCGCCCGATCGCGCCGGCCTGATCGGTAATTGACGAGAGCAGCCACGGCGTTCGCGCGGGTCTCGTGGCTGAGGCTGTCCGACATCAGCTGCGCGGCAGGCGGATCGCGTTGGTCGCGGCGTTGTTCCTTTCCGCGCAAAGCGGAACCGCTGGCCTGTGCGCCGACAAGCGCGTCTCGACATCAAAGCGGGTCTAAGCGAACGGTCCCCTGCGTAGCACGGCAATTGCGACGCCAGGCAGATCGTTCGGGGACCATTCGTCTCCTGCAACGACTGGTTAGCCGGAGCGTCATCTCCTAGGGTCACGGGCGCTCGGTCCCCTAGCCGCGGAGGGCGGCTACGACTGGGCAAAGCTACGAAGCTTGTCTGACACTTTCAGCAGCCAGCGCTTGAACATGACCGTCGCTAGGGCCTGCGATTCGTCTGGTCCGGGCTTCGGAGCGATCGGAGCTCCGCCGTTCTCCACGCGGATCTCGTCGAACGCCTTCGTGGCAGCCATAAACAACAATGCGACGTCCTTTTGATTCGGCGGGTCGAGCAGCACTAGAACTGACTCCTTGATGTCAGCGCTGAGTCCCAGCAGTGACAAGGCCGTGGCGCGCTCGATTTGAGACACCGCGCCGATCACGCGGGCGTCCCAAGAGGAATCCGCGCCGTAGCCGGGGTTCTTCTCGGTGGCGCTGATCATCGCTATCAGCGCGTCGGCAAGAATCTGTTGGCGAGCCTCGCGGCGTAGCCGCGCCGTCTGCTCGACCGCCCTCAGCGCGCACGCTGCCGCCACGAGGGAGGCCACGGCTGCGATAACGGCCCAGATCACGAAGCAAACCTAACTGGTCGCGAGCGTGATGATCGCCTCAATCGCCGATGAGCAGATCACCATCAACCGGTGCCTGAAACGCCGGAAGAAGCGCCAGCACGGGGACGTGGCCGTTACCCATCCACCGATTCTCGAAGCCTTCCCGAGACTCCTTCGCCCGGGTGGCGGTATAGGAGCGTGCCACTGCGGTGCGCGAACGAATGAGCTTCTCCGACGCCGATCGCTGGTCATCGGTGACGCTAGGCGCAGGGGTAGCAGCGCGGATACTCATCCAACCACTCACCATCTAATTCTAATTACGGGACAGGGCATTAGCGGGAGGGGGTCAGGCCCCCCTCCCGGCCGCCCCCCGCCGGGTTCGTGGCGGCGGGCCGGCAGAGCCGGCCCTTTCAGCGTCATGCTGCGTGGATGGTGAGTGTGGCGAACATCAACGACGTGCTCGAGGGTCATGTGGCGCTCGAGATCGAGTGTGTCGATCGGCTGTACTTGAACGCGTACATTCCGAACCTCCAGGTTGGGCGGTCAGGTGGTGCGGTTCCTGCGTGATCATCTCGGGCATCAGATCCCGTCGCCGGCGCTGTTGGGGCCGATCGGGAACCGGTTCCGCAAGGAGGCGAAGGCGTTCGCGGCCGAGCACGGGGTCCCGATCCTCGCGCTGAAGAAGCCTGACCGGTCCCGATGGGATGACCGCAAGCTCGATCACGTCCGCCCGTACTTCGAGGCCGCGGAGCGCGAGCGCCGGTTCGGGGTCGTCGCGATCGTTGCCTGTCAGGAGTTCCAATGGGTCCTCTCGGGCCGCAACCGGGCGGGACTCGGGAAAGCGGTCAGCTTCGACTTCTTCAAGGAGGAACGTCGAGTCGGGACCTACTACTTCTACATCCTGGATCCGGAGTTCGGGCCGGGGTTCATCAAGCTCTGCACCTACGCGCCGTGGCCCGCGAAGGTCTGGCTCAACGGGCACGAGTGGGCCAAACGCCAAGCCACCCGCGCGGGTATCGCGTTCACGGCGCTGTCCAACGGGTTCGCGAGCTGCGATCAACCCGAACGGCTGCAAGCGATCTGCGACACCTTCGGCCCCGAACATGTCCAGGCGTTCTTCGACCGCTGGATGCCAGCGATCCCGACCCCGCTGACCAACGAGGATCGAGCCGCGGGCTTCTGGTGGGAGCTCTCGATGCGACAAGTCGAGACATCCCGCACGCTCGTGCTTGACGACCCGCGCCGCGCCCGCAGCTTCTTCGAGGCGCTCGTGCAGGACAACGTCGGAATCGGCCG